>Ga0058704_10000585_pt1 | contig 18574 bp, 20 predicted proteins | sample AgamicMgSfe_FD_71363 | JGI IMG/M metagenome (GOLD analysis project Ga0058704, IMG submission 71363) | Agave microbial communities from Guanajuato, Mexico - Mg.Sf.e | ecosystem: Host-associated > Plants > Phyllosphere > Phylloplane/Leaf | place: Guanajuato, Mexico | collected 2012-05-30
CTACTATAGAGCTACTATTATTACTAAGGAACTAAAAGGAAAGCAAGAGTAATGAATCTAGATAAAAGGGATTTCATCTAGACCCTAACAACTATCATTTAGTCACATGACTAAGGGCTACATGACTAGATGGCTGCTAATTCTCAATAGTATATCCTATACTATAGCTCGTAGCTCTACTATCTACTCTTTATTCCTTTGCTTTAATAGCCTAAGGCTAAGGCATATACGCTATAGGGACTATAGGCTTAGCTAAGAGCTATCTTACTAAAGAAAGCAAAGGGCCGTTACATTAGTAACATAGAGGCTATAAAACATAAAGGTAACGCGCGCTTTAAGGAGCTTGTCTTATTAGGAGGAAGGCTAGGTCTAAAGGCCCTATTACGCAAGTTGTCGCTTGAGTATGTAGCGAGTGATTATAGCTTACGCTAGCGCCTATAGTCACTCTAGTATAGCCTATTTAGTTGTGCCTTTCTGAACCTACTATATAATCAACTCCCTAAAGGGCTTAAGGTTAACAGTATGTGCGGGCATTGTGAGCTAGTCTAGCGTCAATCTAGCGTCAAATAGCGTATGAACTAGTGTGTGTATGCGATATAGGTGTTACAAAAGACGAGACAAAAGCCGAAGAACCAAAATCCATCGATGTGGCGGAGTGGCACAAACTGAGCTCCGTCGCCACGTGGGGTCAACACCTATATCATCCTCATGACCGACAACCTTCCCTCCACACTATCGACAACTCATCTCTCACACAAACATTTCCATCCTGATCAGCCAACATGGCTGACTTTGCGCCTCCAAGCGGCCCTCCGCCACCACACGTCCCTGCAGGCTGGAAGGCAGTCTGGAACGACCAGTACAAAGAGTGGTTCTTTGTGAACACGTACACGAAGAAGTCGCAGTGGGACAAGCCGATCGAGCCCGTGTACGGCGCACCCGATGAAGGCGCGCCTCCCGGCCCACCGCCGGGATACGATCATGGCTCCGCGTACCCCACCGGTCCGGAGAAAGGCGGCATGCACAACTACAGTGGCGGCGGTGGCGGCATGACCGAAGACGAGAGGCTGGCGAGAAAGCTGCAAGAGGAGGAGAACTCGCACGGCTCCAACCGAGGCGCTTCGGACGGCTACTACCAAGGCGGTGGCGGCTCGGCCCCGTACGGTCAGCAGTCGCCGTATGGGCAAAGCGGCAGCAGCTCGTCGTACGGACAGCAGCAACTCCCTCCACGCGAGGAGAAAAGCAAGGGCGGCCTCTTCAGCAAGCTCTCCGGGAAGCTCGGGGGCGGGTCATCTTCGCGACCCATGCAAGGCTCCCCTTACGGACAGCCCGGATACGGTCAGCAACAAGGCTATCCGGGCGGGGGCTACGGGGGCGGATATCCACCCCAGCAGCCGTATGGCTACCAGCAAGGCTATCCGCCTATGCAGCAGGGATACTATCCACAGCAACAGCAGCAGCAGCAGAGGCACGGCATGGGCGCTGGCGGCGCGGCGATGCTAGGTGTTGGAGGCGGTCTGTTAGGTGGTGCTTTACTTGCGGACGCGTTCGAAGGTGGCGATGACGGTGGAGATGGCGGTGGAGACGGCGGTGACATGGGTGGTGACGGTGGAGGGGATATGGGTGGCGACTTCTAAGAGTGCTGGATCATTGTACACAAGCTGAGCGTGCACGGGCGTGCGGGTTCCGTTCGTCTTGGCTAACGAGGATTACGGCACATCAAGTTGACGATTTGCTTCCTGTCGGTCTCGTGCAACGCTGGAAATGAGGGAGGCAAGTGATCTCTTGGCTGACTGAAGTGTACGTGAGGCGTGGGCATCGACGTAACGGCACTACAATCTCCAGCCGCCGCCTCCTTCTACACGCACCCACTATTCAGATCTAGCTGTTGAGCACAGCAACGCTGATGTACTTCACCTTGAAGCCCATAGACGAGTTCATCGCGTCGGCAGATCTCGGTTACAGTCAGACAGATGGCTGCCACAGTATGTTGACCGGTATTTAACAATCACGAATTACCCAGGGCTGGATGCTATTTGCTGAAAGTGCTCGATGCAAGATTCGACTCGGTAAGTGGTGCTTGATGATACAAGAAAAGTACAAATCTATCCCGATCACTTCACAACCGTGGCCGTGAGGCCGCCCTGCTCTACCTCTTACGCCAGCGCTAAAGCATGATGATCGCCACCCGAATGCAACCGATATAGACATACAGTAATGAACCGAGCACTCCCAACCCGCTCGCCAAAGGGCGCCGCTAATTACCATTGTGCTGCTCATATGCATCGTGCTCATGCCGTCGTAAGTCATGCCCCACTTCCAGCTCCATAAAGCCATCGGCGTGTGCTACACACTGATGCTCGCAAAGCTAAGCTTGCCCGGATTAGCCATGTGCTCATGCGTGGTGGTCAGCTCACCGTGGTGATGGTGGTGGAAGTGGTGGTGTGGAGCAGCATCGTGCGTTACGGCGTCAAGCTCGCGCTCATCAGCGCCGTCGAGCTGGGCCGAGCCAGTGAGAGCTTGCTCCGGCTCCTCTGGTGTCTCACCCTTGTTCTTCTTGCCCGATATATCGTTGGTGATGGAAGGGTAGAGCTTCGCTTGAGCGAGTCGGAGCGCGAGGTCTTCTTCGTCGGAAGTCGGACGGTACTCCCAGCACATGAACTGCCAGTTCAGCTCCTTGCGCCAGCAGAGCCCGTAGCCCAGCCCCACAGGTCCAGAGTCGTTACTAGCCTTCTCTGCTGTGAGACCGCCGGTCTCGGGCATGCGGTGCTTGAAGATGACTTTGCCGACGCGACTGTGCACGAGCGCCATGGAACACATCATGCACGGCTCGTGAGTCAGGTACACCTCGAGCTTGAGACACAAGTAGCCGTCGGGCTTGATGTTGTCGTGCTGGAAGTACTTGGCCTCCAAGGTGTTGACAGGAAGGTCGACAAAGAAGGCGTCGCGAGCTGCCACGTCGTGCGTGAGGCCGACGGCGGCGAAGTTGCCCTCTGCTTTTGCGGCACCCTTGGCGATCGTCTGAGAGGCGACCCGTAAGCGTTTGCGACCAACCATACCGATGGCGCGCATCACGGAGTGCGCCATGATGTTGCCCTGACAGCAGGCATCCCCACCGTGCTCGTTAGGAAGCGGCTTGCGACGGGCGTCTCCAGCGACTGCTATGATCTCCGTCGTATCACCGTCACGTTCGACGATGACACAGCCAGTGCCGGCACCAAGCTCGCCATGTTCGACTTCGCGAGCGACCTGCTCTGCCAGTGCCAGTGCTTCTTCGACGCCGACGGTGCCGCTTCGGGGTTCTTGAAGTTCCAGCTCTGCTCTTGCAATCGTGGCCGGATGTGCCCCAAACGGATTGGTCTTGCGGTAGAACGTTGGCCAGTACTGTTCCGACCAAGCGGCCGCTTGCTCTGGGCTGGTCGGTGCGAGCATTGGAACGGTGACTTTCCGGATGTCGAGCGGGTATGCCCACGAGTCGGCATCAGAAGAAAAGGGCGGCTGCGTGACCAGAATGGCACCCAACTCTTCGCGTGATACGATCCGAGATGGACAAACCAGCAGGTAAAGCGTTGGTGGTCCGTTGTTGGGTTTCGGCTTGGTCAGCGTCGACCATTCCCAAGACGGACTCTTGTCTTGTATTACCGTTGGCGGAGCGGAGTCCCAGGAGCGCGGTACAGCGTACATGCCCTTAGCATAGTCACGCGGACCGCGCACGTGGGCGGGCAGGTATTTGGCCTTGGCGAATCGACGGAGGTGCTGAAGGTCGATTGAATCTTGTCCGGGAACGCAGTCTTTGATGACTCTAGAGAAGGGGGTCAGCGAGGCTTACGAACGAGAAGATGTCTGGTCGACTGACTTTAAGATCCTTTCTGCATGCTTACTAGGCAACTCAACAGTCCAGACCTCGATCGTCTCGTTGCTCAAGCGACATTCCTCCTTCGTTTTGAGGTGCACCATCGACCGCTCTCGCTTCGACTTGCTGGGCATAACATCAGTGTCGACGACATCAGAGGCTATGGAGTCATGTGGCGAAGTCGCCATGGCTGTTGTCGTCGTTGCTGGCGATCCGATGTGTTGTTGGTACAGGGAGCGAAAAAAGCGAAAGAGGTGGAGGTTGGAGACATGATGGAAAATCGAAGGGACACCTCCGATGTGCAGCCGAGTAAACACATTCACAAGGAAGGAGCGCAGCACACCCAGCATCGTGCCTTCCCTTTTCAGTGTTTGGTGGCGTGTGGTGAAGGAGCTTTTTGTTACCCCGGATTTTGATAATGAAGAAGATCTGCAGGGCGCGGCAAACAGCCGTTAGCTTACGGTGCTCGCCGCACTTTCCCCACTAGGGTTTACGTCTCGATTCACAATCACGGCGCGTCTACCTGCGCGTCTGATGGACTTGAAGGCGACCACGACTACCGGACGAAATGGGCCTGGCCCAGCTACCCGACGAGCTCCTCTTGGCCGTTGGAGGCAAATGGCTCTGCAGAGATGTACAATCCAGACAATTGTCGATCTTGTTATCGGTATGCCTATCTCATCCGATGTCTGTAGATCTGAATACTGAATGTAGCAGCCGAGCTTACCCAGTCCGCCTACACTCGTGGTATATGGCCCTCGTGCCAGTGGTAAAAGCGGACTGCTAGAAGCCTACCTTGATGCGCAGAAGCTAAGGCATGTCATCGTACGGTGTCGAGAATGCATCACTGGACGACATCTGCTTGAGCGCACGACAGCTGCAGTGTATCACGCACTTCGAGGCGATTCTGCAGATGCACCTTCCGACACCTATGACACACGTTGCGACAATCCGAGTGCTCTGACGGTGCATTTGGAACGGCTGTTGAGCGATCGCGAAAAGTTCATTCTGATGTTCGACGACGTGGACAAACAACGAGAAGCACCCCCGACGCTATTACCTGCCCTCGCACGCTTGGGCGAGATCGTGAGTTGCGACCTGTAACCAGCCTGACTTACAAATGCTAATCTGCATGCAGATCCCAAGCCTCACGGTTGTGTTGATCGTTCAGCATCCGTCACCACGTTTTCTCCATCAAACCGGTGTTCCGCACGTCCAATTCTCACCCTACACTCGTGCACAATCGATCAATATCCTCGCGCGCCAACCGTCAGACATCTTCCCCGGATCACCTGATGAGAACCATGACTACGACCAAGAAGTGCACGACGAAGACAAGGCCTGGCTGTGGCCACGGTTCTGTGCCGCGGTCTGGGACTCCCTCGCTCAAAACACCGCCCGAGATCTCGTAGCCTTTACGGATGTCTGCCACAAGCTCTGGCGACCATTTGTCGCCCCTATCATTGCAGGCACGTATGGCACGCGTGATTTCACCCGCCTAATGGTCGCGCAACGAAGGCTGTTCCACGACGAGAGCGTGCTTCTACAATCTATCATCTCCACTCCATCGACTACGTCGCAGCAGCGAAGTCACGAGCTCCCGTACTACGCCAAATGGCTTCTACTCGCCGCGTACCTTGCCTCCTTCAATCCAACCAAACTAGACAGCCTCTACTTCATGAAGTCCACCGAACGAAAGCGACGCAAAAAAGGTGGTGGCACGGCTCGCTCAGGCGCCCGCCGATCAAGTCACAGTCGCAAGATACCGCGTCACTTGCAAGCGCCCTCCGCCTTCACGCTCGACAGACTGCTCGCAATCCTCCACGCCATCTTACCGCATGATCACCGGAGCACCATCGACACATACCACCAGATTGCGACTTTGGCGAGCTTGAAGCTGCTTGTGAAAGGTGGTGGGATCGGCAGCGGCGATCCTTTGGAGGCAGGAGGCAAGTGGAAAGTTGGGGCCGCCGTGAGTTGGGAGTATGTGCAGGGTTTGGCTAGAAGCGTCGACTTTGGGTTGGTTGACTATGTCGCCGAGTGATGTTGCGGTCTCTGTTCAGTCTCCTACATATCGGTAGAAGGTGACCTTGGCAACAGTAGGACTGGAGTAGCTCCTCGCCAGAGGCCTCATGATCAGATGTTGTAGCCAAGTTTCTCAAGGTCGATAACGACTCACCTCTCTCCTCTCGCCCTTCGTTTGTTTGCAAATTTTACTCGAGCGTACATGGATACCAAATTCGTCCTCACAGCGACAGCAAACGGTTTGGACCGAGATACTTCGGGATGTAGAGGGTGTTCGCTTTGCGTATGCGCCTCTCTATTCTCACATCTGCAACGGCGGGACAGTGATGGCGACTTGAATGAGGACAAACGTGATAAAGGCCTGCTCATCGAAGGCGCGCCGAAGGCTCGAAAAGTCGCTGCGTGCATACCAATCTGCTATGTTGCGCAGCCCGGACGAGTGGACTAGACAAAAGGTGTTTACCGTCAGCACCCGGAATACAACGGGACTTTCCATGCTGCAAGCGGAATCTACATAGGTAGCGTACGATTAGGTTTCGCTAATGATGAGTCCGCGGCTACTGTCCAGATTAAGTTTAAATACCTACAGTAGGGTCAAATAATCCTCCTACCGGGTATCTCTCACTCACCTATCTCCTCCCATCGGCAACAAGCTCCCTTTCCCGCATGATGCATGACCACCGCGACACGACGTAGACGATGCCCAACATGAATCACCAGCCAGCGCTCACATTCGTCGTCACGACAAGTCCCAACGACGCCAACTCGGCAGCCAACAAGAAGCGCGTTCGCTCGGTAGCGGCCGCGAAATCCTGGCCGGAGAGACGGAAGAGGACGTTCGTGCAATCCGAGGCGCCTGCGGACCCTGTCGAGGCAGCGTCTGCTTCCGCTTCTGGCCCTTCTCGTAGGACAGGCAAAGTCCGGCATGCAAGACCACGGCAGTCAGAGATATCGAACGCCACGCCTGGCCCGGAGTCGCATTCCTTGAGGTCCTACGACTCACCCACGTCGGCGTCGTCCTCACAATGCGTCGAAGGCTCTAGCTTCGAAGGGCAGTGTTCGAACCCGAACACGCCAGATGTCCCCTGCTCAGGTTGGCGTTGCCGCCCTGGTGGGCAGAGCCTGATCCGACGACCACCGCAAGCGCCGTATACGACTCCAGCGTACGACATCAGGCGAGTGGGCGTGCTACCAACGCCGCCCCCTTCCCCAAGCCCACACTCACGAGCCTCCAACGTGGCCGATCCCTTCAACTGCTACCCTGTCCCACGGGAACCTTGGTTCGATCATGTGCTCCACCATATGCTGACAGTGTTCGCCCCCCGAGGCTGGCCGGCTCTGAAGATCACCAAGGACGAAGGGTTGAACTGGGAGTGGTTCATGACGCAGCACGCCTTGGCCGAGCCGGCGCTCTTTTACGTCCGCTTGCTCTTCGCTTCCGGAGACCTAATTCGACTCGGCACGCTCAGTCGAGAGACCTCGTACTGGTTGCAGGACCAGGCCATCAGAGCCATCAATGAAGCTCTGTCGGATCCGAGCCGAGCCACCTCCGACCCTCTGATCCTCGCCGTCGGAAGGATCGCTCTCCACGAGAGCATGTACGGCAACCGCCAGGCCGCCAACGTCATCCATCGACCCGCGCAGCAACGGATGATCGAGATGCGCGGCGGGATGAAGGCGCTGGACTTCCCCGCGCTCGTCAAGCGGCTCATGCGCTGGTCCGATCGCGTCATGGCCATGCAAGGCGGCACGGCGCGACTCCTAGAGGAAGACGACGCGGACAAAAACTATTCCCTCGGTCAGAGCGTAGAAGTCTCCGAGGATTAGTTTGGCAAGGATGGGCATGACTTGAGGCGCAAGATCAGGATCTCGGATTTGATGAACGATGGCGAGACGTGAGATCCGACGTCGTCTTCATCATGATGTGCGCGAGGGTCAGCTGCGATCTTTAACGAAGCAATTGCACCTTCGCAGTAGGGCTAAACACCCGCTGCTTCGAGGGCTGCTTGACTTTCCTCCAGTGCGAGATAATGCGCCACCAATGGAATCAAGCACTCCAACACTGGCCTCTTCGCCCCTGTTTACACTTCACTATACTGGAATTGGCATGACGACCGTCAATTCTTGAAGAAGCGTGCATGACCGGAATTTGCTCGGATTTTCATCCACGTTAACCAAACACAAAACCGCAGCAGCCAGAGCTAACAGCTTGCTCACCGATTAGCTATGTGCTTTGCCGCAAGACGCCGTGTCCGCATATGAGCGTACTGCTCTAGCAAATTTCGTCCCTGATCCGTCGTACCGGCCCTTGGTCCTCGCTGGGGGTATGGACTTGCGTACACGGGGCACAGGCGATCTTGCTCTCGACGATGGTCTTTACTCCACTGCAGCACTAGCGGCACGAGCAGCCAGCAAACATCTTAAAGTAATGACCAAGACGGAGCCCAGATGTCGACAAGAGCAACCGAGTTGGCACCAGTAGCGCCCGTTCGTCAAAAATTCTTGCTATACCATACCAGGGAAGCCAATGTGGCCTCGTTTCCGATGTATAAGGCCGCCGACTACTGGGGGAGAGAAGTACAACATACCACAGGTGGAATAATCACCTGCATTGCACCATCCTGTCTTGCGTCTTGCAAGGGGGAAGTCGCGTGCAGCGATTGGCTATCGATGCGACGGTACATGTATCGATCCTATGGGCCGATACATAGTAAATGACCAGGCCGAATCTCAAATCCTCACGTTACTTTTCGTCTTCACAAATACATCAAAGTTTTCATTCCCTAGCCTGCACTCTTCTGGTAGTCCGACAAGAATCTGAATGTCGCTGGCACATGTGTCCGTCGTCCTCACGTGCAGCAGGAATTGGGTGTTGGCACCTTGGCACCGACAGTCGTAGGCGAACCTTTCATCTTTGTTGCGGCTCTTGCATGCGGAATAGGTGTGAAACATTTCCAGCAAGTTTTGAGCTGGCGTTCGTAGACCAACAGTGTTCGGAGGGAGACATTTATGTACCAGACCTTGATCAGTCCGATTCTGTCTAGACATCGGGAGCTGTTTGCAGGTTTGCGACACTCCTATCGATGAGGCTGTTACTGCTTCACAATGACCTCTCGATGTTTCCAGGTCAGTACGCGACTCCAGTAGGTCGTATGTTGTGTTGCACCTTCTTGAACGATATCGTTGATGCGCCAACGCTCTGCTTCGCGCTCAGATGCGAAACGATCATTCACTCGACGGTGCACCTAATCTACCCGCCTCAACAGCGCAACCCGCCCACCAGCCTTGACCGTCTCACCAGGCTGCACCAACAACTTCTCCACTTTGACTCCCTTCACATCATCCGGTACTTTAACGTTAATCTCCAGCTTCATCGCTTCTAGGATAGCGATGCTTTGCTTCGGCTGGACATGAGAGTCTTCTTCAACTAGCACTTTCCACACGTTCGCATCGACCGGCGCTTCGATTGTGGTGATGGCGGAATCTGTAACGAAAAGGTCAGCTGTGTCGAACAGAAAGTTTACTGGTCTTGTTGCTCACCAGCCAAAAGCGCATCGACGGTTCCCTCGTCCACTTTGTTCTTCTCCTTATCTTCCCGCCACTTCGCTAACGACTCGTTCTCCGCCGCGATCATTTCCTCCTGGACCTTGGCCTGCTTGGTCCGGATCTCCGTTACCTCGGCCGCAGTCTCCTCCAATAATTTGTTGTGCTCCGCCATATCAAACTCGACATCATCTTCCCACTGGAACTTGTACTGGCCGGATCGGAACAGACTCAACTGGATGTTCAGCTCTTCTTCACTGACCTGATAGAAAGTGAGCAGATCGAAGTCCTGGAACAGCCAAGGCTTCTCGAGCGAGAAGCCGGCCTTGTACCCGAGGTAATCGAAGCATGGCACGGTGCGGGCGAGCATCTGATAGCCCCCAGGGCTGTCGACGGGGTAGATCGAGGCACAAGAGCCACCCCAGCCGAATGTGCCTTCGGGGGTGAAAACGCGAGACGGGTTGGTCTTCGGACACGACATTCGCTGTCGGGGATCGACTGGGAGCGATACGGTGTTGCCACAGAAGAAGCCGACAATTACAGCCATCAGAGTGCCCTTGAGCATGTTCTGTTTCAGCTCATCGGGTGTGAACGCGTTGTTCTTGGCCACGAAGTCCAGGTTGTTCGGCAGATATGGAGCGTGAGGTCGCTGAGTTTCCATGTACCGCTGGGTAGCTTCCGTCTGCTCTTTACTTTCGAAGGACAAGGGCAGCCGGAAGCGTCGACAGGGGACTTTCGTTTTGCTCAGGTCGCCGATCTGATCCTCCAGTGTCTGAAGGTGCTTGACCAGCTGATCTCGAGGCATCTTGGCACCGTCATAGAACAGTGTGATGGATGTACAACAACCGACGGTGTTGATGAGATTGTTTCTCAACCACGAGGGTGCGTCCTTCGCGTGTACTGCTTTCTCGAGCGCGGTGACTCGGCAACGGTGATTGATATCGAAGTTCTCGTTGCCATACTCGACCATCAAGAAATCGTCGCCACCTTGACGATATCGCACCTGCGGTTGATTGCTTCGAGGCGGTCGCTCCCACACTACAGCTTTGCCGAAGTCTCCAGATGGCGAGTAAGCTGTCCTTGGCGGCCGGACGTCGTTGAAACTACCTCGCACAATCGCCTTTTCCATGCTGTGAAGGTAGCCATCGACCTCTTTTCGAAGCTCGAGGGCTTCCTGCAGCGATACACGCTTGTACTTCACGATATGGCCGGCCTTGATCTGTCCCAACTTCCACCAATCTGCGCGTATGACAGTGGTGGACGATACGAACCCACCGAAATTTGGGCAGTCGATGGGAAAGAGGCACGGATCATCGCCTGTCCAGTTCAGCGCTCCCAAAGGATAACCATACTCGATCACATTACTTGGGTGTGAGCCGCCTTCGCCTCCATCTTTGCGTGCCCACTGCGGCGTGCGTGGTGGGACAAGGCGGATGCCGCTGCGACTGGCGTTGTGCGAGACTTTGTGCTCGCTGTTGTAGATCATGTCGATATCTTGCTTGGTCAGATAGCCTTCCTCGTGTGGTCCGGGCATGGCCATGATCTCCCAGTTCTCGGCGTAGGACGGGCGCAGATGCTCGGGTATTGAAGGATGTCCTCCCAGAGTCTTGGGAATGTCTTTCACAGTGGCCAAGAGGTCGCCGGGCGTCAGTGCTCGACCTTGATAGCCGCCGATGGCCACCAATGGGCTGGTAGATCTGGAACCGAAGTAGTCCTACAAAACAACGTAAGTAAGTACGTTCCGACATGGCACGAGGACATCATGGATGGACATACCGCAACATTCGGAAAGCCACCATACACAGCTAGGTACGCTCTGCAGCCTCCTCCTGTCGTCTTACCGATCTTCAACCGCTGACCAGCCTTAATGTGCTTGCGTGTCCACATCGGAATTGCATTACCGTCCAGTGTGAACTCCATGGGGGCACCGGTCAACGCCACGACCGCGGGTCCCACGAACCGCAGTTCAGGGCCACTGAGCGTGATCTCCAGCCCTTCCTTGCCTCGCTCGTTACTGACCAACATGTTCGCAACGCTTAACGCAACGGGGTCCATCGCACCGCTGTGAGGAATGCCTTTGCCCACACTCGGTCGGCCTGGCAGATCCTGAACAAGTGTGTAGGCGCCAGCACTGATTACATCGATAGCGTTGGGTGCGAAGTTGAAATCCTTGAGAAAACTGGTCAGTGTATGGCCGGACTTGAACGTCTCGTCTTGCATGATTGCGGTTAGGAATTCGAGGTTCGTTGCAGGGCCACAAATACTGGAGCGTGAAAGGAGCAGGTCCATGCCTTTGATTGCAGCTGCGCGCGACCTTGCATGGTTCATGACCTTGGCTATCAATGGATCATAGTTGGGGGTGATGGTCGAACCAGTGAAGACCCAGGTATCGACTCGGGCGCCTTGAAGCTGCTCCCATTCCACCTTCTGTAATAGGCCGGGAGAGGGTGCGTAGTCGCGCAACGGGTTCTCGGCGTACACCCTAGCCTCGATTGCAACTCCCGTTGGTCTGGAAGGCTGCAATGACCTGAGCTCATCAGCCAAAAGGCCCTTGTTGCCCGATAGCTGTGCCTCGGCCTGCTTCAGCATGAGTTCGACCAAGTCGACATCGTAGCAGAGCTCCGTGATGCCGTGCTCGACCTGCAGGCGAGTGTTCATCTCGAGGAAGTAAAAGTCGCCAGTCTTGTCGTCGACGATATATTCGATCGTGCCGGCAGAGCCATAATCGACGGATTCCGCAAGGCTGACAGCGGTCGTTCCAAGCTTTTCCCGCAACTCGAGATGCTTCTCGACGAAGGGGGAAGGGCATTCTTCGATGACTTTCTGATTACGACGCTGAACGGAGCATTCCCTCTCGCCGAAGTGAATGGCATCGCCTTGTCCGTTTCCAAAGATTTGTACCTCGATGTGGTGGCCTTCAGCAATGTAGCGTTCGATGAATAGCCCAGGATCTGCCACCGTCAGTCGGTTCAGATGTACTATATTGGAAGTCGCTCACACACTTTTGAACAGCGTCTCGCCTCTCGACCGTACCGTATTGAATCCTTCTCGCACTTCAGCAGAGTCATGACAAACCACCAGACCCATGCCGCCGCCGCCGCCCGTTGCCTTGAGCATGACCGGGAAGCCGATACGCTCACTCTCCGCGATGGCATCGTCTTCGTTTTCGACCAGTCCCTTCGTACCAGGCACTATCGGCACGCCAGCCTTTTCCGCGAGTCCACGCGCCACATGCTTGATGCCGAATGCTGGACTTCGATCAACATCACCTTCTCTGTTTGGAAATACTCGAGGTCTCGCGATACCGACCTTCGATCGCTTCCGGACTCGGTCCTACCCAGACCAAACCCGCATCACCCACGGCTCGCGCGAACCCGGCGTTCTCGGACAGAAAGCCATAGCCAGGTATCACAGCGTCAGCTTTCCTCCCCTTCGCAATCGCAATGATCTGGTCGCCATCGGTGTATGCTGTACTATTGGGTCCGGAGAGCAGCACAGCTTCGTCGGCCTGCGAGACGTGAAGCGAAGCCGCATCGGCGGTTGTATAGACCGTAATGGTCTTGATGCGCAGTTGCTTCGCGGTCTTGATGATGCGCACGGCTGTAATTTGGTACGACGGGCTTGTCAGCGAAACAACCCGCCTATCTTGTGTCTAGACAATTCGTACCAATTTCGCCCCGATTGGCGATGAGGAGTGTTTTCAAGTGTTCCATCTTGTCTCGCTACTAGACAACAACCAACATCATCACGGACCTGACTTCAGCTGTATAATAATAAATCTATCAGCTGTCTCCTCTGTTTCTGCCCACTGATAAGAGCTCCACCACTCATCTTTAGCCCTCTGGTGCATGTAGCTCCCCGCAGAGCACGCGAACGTCATGTCATAGCTGCGGTTGGACGACACGAACGCTCTACGTACTGGAGCTCAAGTAGATCGATGAGCTAACTGAACGCCATCCCTTGACTTTGCCTTACAACACCGCTCGAATCCCATTCCATTAATATCAGCAGCACCAATGGCCCCGATCGAGAAGAAAATCCACATCAACGTCGACCTAGGCGAAGGCTACGGCAACTGGAAATGCGGGCCCGACGACAACCTGATTCCGTTGATAGACCACGCCAACGTGGCCTGCGGCTTCCACGCCGGCGACCCTCTGATCATGCAGCAGACCGTCTGGACCTGCAAGTCCCACGGCATCAAGATCGGCGCACACCCTGGTCTACCTGACATCCAAGGCTTCGGGCGACGAGAGTGAGTGGGCTTTCACCAGACCAAGCCTCATCGTATAGGACTACCGACTGATGGACCTTCTCCCCTTCGCCCGAACCAGGATGAAACTCAGCCCGGACGAGTTGACCGCTATGGTGCGTTACCAAGTCGGCGCGCTCAAAGCCTTCCTCGACGCCGAAGACGTCCCTTTACACCACGTCAAACCCCACGGCGTGCTGTACGCGATGATGTACCGCGACAAGGAAGTGTGTCGAGCCGTTTACCAGGGTGTCCCGAAAGGCGTGCCGGTGTTCGGACTGGCGGGGACGCTTCATGAGGAAGTGGCGAAGGAGTTGGGGTTGCCGTTTGTTGCCGAGCTCTACGGTAGGTCTCGGCCAGAACAGGGCAGACGGAGGGTTTGATCACAGTGGGTGGGTTGGACTAACGAGACTGCCGCTCCCCAATAGGAGATGTGAAATACAACGCCGACCGTACGCTTGTCATCGACCGGAAAAAGAAGTGAGTGCCTTGCTGAAACGAAACCTTGCCGTAACCTGTCGACGCCTCATACTGATCGCCGTCTGCAAGACCCTGGACACCGGAAGAATCGAAGAAGCACATCTCGTCGCAAGTGGAACACTCGTCCGTCATCGCCGTGACGGGTGAAGAGGTCGAGTTACCCGTGGGCGAGCACGACGTGTCGCTCTGCTGTCACAGTGACAGCCCGGGTGCGGTGCAGATCGTCACGGCGGCGCGGCAGATTGTGGATGACTTCAATCGGAAGAACGGCTTCACGTAGCTCGTACGACGTATACGTGCTTTCATGTCGAATGATGAGCGGGACGTACAGTTTACCACTCCATGGGGCTAGAGTTCATCGTCGTCCGTCTCGTCATCATCATCCTGCTCGCCTGTTGGGGCAGGAGCAGGCACGGGCGGTTTTCGCTGCGACTCCGCCTTTTTGGCCGCTGCGGCTCCCTTCCTTTGCGGCATGTCTCTCTTCGGCGGCAACACATCGGCGTCAGAGTCATCGCTCATGTGCTCGACTCCAGGACCACTTCGGCTCGCAGTCACGGGCTGTTTGGACGTCTCCAACGCCTTGCCTTTCCTCCGCACCCCACGTCGGCTCGCTTGAGATTGTACAGGCGCCGCTTCAAACCCCGATGCATCGCTATCTTCATTATTGGAGACGTCGCGGTCGGAGGCTTGCGGTGTCTCCTCACGCGCAACGATCTCATCACCATCGTCGTCTTCTGTCGCAGAGCCGTCGTCCTCCACTACGGCGCTACCGCTGGCGACGCCGTCGTCAGTCGCGCCATCGGCTTTCCTTTTACCCTTCCTTGATGCTCCCGCATTCCGGGGACCTCTAACCTCCTCTACAGCGGAGGCATCAATCTTGACACCCGCCAGTAAGCGCTGCTGGTCTCGGATCTTCAGCTTCTTGCTGTTGAGCATTGCTGCAAACTTCTTTAGTAACTCCTCTTCGTGGTCTTTCTTCGCCTTGACGAGATCGTCCAACTGCTGAGTCAGCGAGGTGACCTGTTTCTGCTGTTCCGTAACGGAGATCTGCAACGTATTGAGCTGGTCGCGTAGGGAGTCCGAGGCAGACACGGCCGTGTCGACCCACTCCGGGAAGGCGACTTCTTCGCGTTCGTCATCCAACGTCAGCTTCAGGGAGCCGAGACGCTGGACGATGCCGCCGATGTTCTTGCGAAACGTGACGGTCAGAGATTCGCCCGAGATGGCAGCTACCGTCTCCAGGCCGTCCAACGCACGTGAAGAGACGCCCACGGGCTGTTGCTGGAGCAGAGCGTGTTGCAGGATGGCGGTCCATTCGTTCAAATCTCCACTGTAATGACTTGATTGGAGAGACTTGATGGAAGATTGCTTGACGTTCGCATGGTAGAGATGCTCGCGTTCGGTGGCGATGAGCTTGGCGTCCAAGGGCTGCGAGCCTGACTTCTGGACGTGGAGTAGGATGTAGGATGGGGGGGCAGAGGCCGGCGTGTCTGTGCGGCGAAGACGGAGGACATGCACGTCCGCCATGCTGTACAGTGTATTGGGGATGGATCGGTGCGATGGTCGGACGAGATGGAGATGCAGCGCGGATCGTGATGCCTAGCCGTTAGACGTTCATTTCGAGGACCGTGTGGGTCATATAGCGCGTGCAGTGTCAGTGTGCCTTGTTGTTTCCCGCCCCTGACCCTCAACTTTGCCAGGGCACAGGAATCCAGGATGTCCGGTCTATTTATTCACTTCACCATCACATTGTCGCTTACGTGCGACTGCTGCGTGCAAACGTGTGAGACCCTCATGGTCTTGCCCGGCGACTTTGACGCGGCGGCTGTCATGTAAACAAGGAGTGAACATAAGGACATATAACTTCACATCATGTGTAACGTGTTCGTCGGGTCTCGGGAGTCTCGTTATTGATTAATCAAAACATCGCGCAAATTTAGAGAGAGAACCCTGTGGACACTGAAGAGACAGCTACTGTATACTTTCGACGTTTGACCGCTTCCGTACTAGCGTCCGTCCCGGCCCCCGGCCGCCCGCTCTTTCCTGCCACCACTCGCTACGTGCATACGCGATGCGACCGGCTACTGCACGCCCAACACACCGCACAACTCTCCCACACACCGTCAATCCACCGCCCTCCCTCCTCGTGCACTCTCGCACCCTCCTGCCAGCACGACCACCGCCATCATCACTACCACCACCATCACCTGCTCCATCTCCACCCGTCCGGACTCGACGGCCGTCGCGGATCGATCCGTCTCCGCACCTAGAGAGCAACGAGGAGACGACGAGCGCATCTCCGGGCTCGGCCAACCATCATGGCGGCCTCACCAATGGCCGTCGAGAGCTGGGACGATGATGCCGACTTCGCTGGTGACTTCAACACCTTCGCCGGCAACAGCGTCGGCACCGCGCAAACGAGTATGTCCTCCCGACTGAGCGTGCATTCGGAGTCTCTGGCGGGCGATGACGATTGGAATGTCGTGCTGCAGCCCGACGACGAACAGAGCACGACGCAGGCCATTCGCTCCGCCAAGCAAGCCGGCATCCCACTCCCCAACGACGTGCCGTCTAGTGCGCTGCTGGGAGGCACCATCAAGCGCTTAGGCAAGAAGAAATCGCGGCAGAAGGTGGCGGATGATTGGGATCAGGATTTGGAGATGCCGGATAGCAACGTGGCGCTGCAGCTGAAGCCCACGAAGGCGCCTGAACCCCAGGACGAGGAGTTTGATGATTTCGATGAACTGGAAGGCAGTCTGGGGATCAGTTTCGCAGGTACGAAGCGCGCCGAGACGGGCAGGAATAGGAGCTCGTCTGCCTCGGCCATGAGTCCTAGTCTCGGTTCGGTGACGGCGGAGAGCGAAGAAGATGAGCTGCGCGGACTCGAGCTGCCCGAAGGCCCGACCGATTTCGAAGCCATCCTCAAGAAGCGGCGAGCGGCTGATGCCGAGCTCAGCGACCTTTCCCAGCAAAGTCCAGCAATCGAGCAACCCGCGTCAGTGAATGTACACAAGAAGTCAAAGCTCCTGTCCGACGACAATGAAGACTTCCTGAATGACTTCGACTTGGGTGGTGGCGAGATTCTAGATAACAGGAAGACGCGTACGATTAATAAGAACCTCAAAGTGAAGACTCAGAAACCAGCTCCGCTATCGTCTGCTCAACGACCGGCGACGACGCTCAACTTCCACGACAAGCCTACCGACAAACCAGTCCATATGCGAAGCCACCTCCCACGGCCCGTATCAGGCTCGAAGCAAGGCTCACGGCTTGAGCCAGTAATGGAAAGTGGTGCCACTCAGGCCATTCGCGAAAGGAGACAGCCGACGAACAACTCGGCCCAATATCTTCGCTCCAAGCGGTCAATGCCCGCGTTACGGGGCCAGGCATCACAGGTACCAGTACACAAGCCTGCCGTGCCGCTTCTTCCGCCAGGCCTAGCGAGCCACCACGCGCAGCAGAACGTCGCTGGTCGAGCCATGCCGTACCACCTGCGTAGAGATTCCGACCCGAACAGGCAAGGTGCACAGTCGCCACCGCCACGTCCGCACTCCAGGCTATCGAACGCCTACGTGCCGGACACTCCATCACGAATCCACCGTCCTACCCAGCGGAAGGACGTCGCACCAGCTGCTTTGGCACGCGAAGCTGCAGTCAAGCGCACCGTGACGAAGCCATCGCGCCGCAGGAACTTTGGTGATGGCAGTGAGCTCGACGTTTTCGATGACCTGCCCACATCGACCACGAAGGAAAGTAAGTTCGTGAAAGAGCCTGTTGCCCGTGGTCCCCCTCGGGCAACGGCACGTCAAACGAACAGCCGGATCGACACTCGTGATCCGTTGAAACGGATGAGCAACCTCACCGCCATCCCCGACCGCATGACTACACCGGCGCCCCCTCGCACACCTGCGAGTCCGACGAAAGGCTTTAACGAGACACAGCACCACACGCCGAGTTATCTTCGGGATACGGCGGCGAGTAGAATCGCGAGGGAGAGTCGATTAGCAAAGCAGCCGAGGCCGAGAAGCGAAGGCCCTCTCATGCCGCTCAGCACGAACTGGAAGGCGCAGGTCGCGGCGAGAAGCCCCTTCACCAGCCCAAGCACGCAGAAGCAGAAGCCGAAGGAAAAGAAGCAGCCCACGTTGATCAAGAACATGGGGGCAAACTTTGCAAAGAGTGAGTCCTACCGCACCCTTGCACCCCTGAAACCAAATGTCTGATGACTGACGTCTGATGTGTGTCGTACAGCTGAGAAAGGCATGATCTACAACCCTCACACTCTCCGCTGGGAAGGTAACGAAAACACGCTCGCGCACTTCGAAATCCCGCCACCGCTGCAGACCCCGACCCCGACCGGCCACCAACAAGCGACGTCGTACATGGACCGCCAACCTCACCACCATCAGGCCCAGGCAGCCTCT
>Ga0058704_10000587_pt1 | contig 18523 bp, 15 predicted proteins | sample AgamicMgSfe_FD_71363 | JGI IMG/M metagenome (GOLD analysis project Ga0058704, IMG submission 71363) | Agave microbial communities from Guanajuato, Mexico - Mg.Sf.e | ecosystem: Host-associated > Plants > Phyllosphere > Phylloplane/Leaf | place: Guanajuato, Mexico | collected 2012-05-30
GGTGTGGGTGGATCGGAGGGGGTTCATGGGAGGGAAGGTGGAGAATGCGCAGGAGCGGTTTGGGTATCGGTTGAGGGTGGAGAGTTTGGGGGAGTTGGCGGGGATTGTGGAGAGGGCGTTTGGGGAGGAGAAGTAGGAGAGGAGCTCCAGAGATCCAAACAACAAAATTGACGAGTATAATGGTATATCCCCAACCGACTCCTTCTATACGCCCGCCAAGTCATGCTTCCAGCCAGCGATCCAATGCTATGACGAGACTCACCCATCCTCCTCCATCACCCTCCCCACAACCTCCAACGCCAACCGCTGCACCTCCACCGACGTCCCACTCGCATCCACCCTCAACACATCCCCCTCCTCCACCGTTGGCGCCTCCAAACTCTCAAACTGACTCCGCACCATATAATCCTTCATATAATGGTTCTGGCGCGCGCGCACGCGGTCCATGAGCGCCGCCTCGGAGGCGTTCAGAAAGACAAAGTGCACGCGGATCTGCGCCGGGTGGTGGTAGGCGGCGATGCGCAGGACGTCGCGGTATTTGCGCTTCAGGGCGCTGCAGGTGACTATGACGCCGTTGGAAGAGGTGGGAGAGGAGGAGAGGGTTTGGAGGGCGGTTTCCCGCAGGAGGATGAGCCAGTCCCAGCGGTCGACGTCGGTCAGGGGGTGGCCGTTGGCCATTTTCTGGACGTTTTCCGGGGTGTGGAACTGGCACTGTTATGTTGTGTTGCACACGCGAGGCTGGAGGGGCGGTTGGGCTTACGGTGTCCCCTTCTAGGTAAGGGAATGAGAAGTTCTGATGTAAGTACTCGGCGACCGACGTCTTCCCACATCCTGCGGGACCCGTAATCACCCAGATGTGCTTGTGTGGTGACGTCGGCGCAGAGGAAGTTGAAGCCGTCGTAGATGCGCCGTTCGTTTGCATCTTCGGTGCGTCTGCTGTAGGATCTGAAGGGTTTGTAGGAGGGAGGTGAATGGATGCTGATGAGGAGGTCGCGTGAGGTGGCATCATTACAGGCCTTGAGGAAGAAAGGACTTTTTGAAAGGATGGTGTGAATGAAACGATCCGAAAGCGAACAGACGACACTAGGGAGCACAATGTGGGAAAGGGATGTTGAAATGGAGGTCAAGATGAAAGGAAGAGTGGAAGAGAGAAATGTACAGTAGGTACAGAGTTGTTTGCCGGATGCCTTCAATCCACGACACCGGGGTATTCGCCGATGAAACTGGTCGTAAGGCACCCGTAGAAGGCGGCCCGCATGCCGACACTGCTTCTATACTAGTATACTGGCGGCATCGTGGACCCGACGGGCGGCAAGAGAGCCCATTCGTACGAGATCGCATGGTCATTCAGGTACGACTCCGTACGAGGGACGTTGAAATGGAACAACTCGCGATCAAAGCCCGATCGGGGAAAGGGAGTCAAAGGCCGAGTCGGCGTTTGTGATGTCTCCTTCATTCGTCACGTGCTGCTTCTGAGAAATACCTAGGTACTGTCACAACCTCTACGATCGACCCAAACCCACAACCTGTTTAGCTAAACAACATTCGACGCATACCCCACCTCCTCATCCCCAACAAACTGCTCCTTAATCGCCCGCATACTCACAAACCTCGCCAACAAATTCGCGCTGCCCGCCTTATCGTTCGTGCCCGACGCCCTCGCACCGCCAAAAGGCTGCTGCGCCACGACCGCGCCCGTCGACTTGCAGTTCAAGTAGAAGTTCCCCGCGCTGTGCCGCAGCGCGTCTTCCGCGTAGCGCAGGGCCGCGCGGTCCGAGGCGAACACTGCGCCCGTCAGGCCGTAGTCGCTCGTCGTGTCGATGGTGGTGCAGATGTCGGTGAAGGCTTGCGCGGGAGACGGGGTGGCGTCGTCGTAGACGTGGATGCAGAGGATGGGGCCGAAGAGTTCGGTGAGCATGAGGGGGTGGTGCGGGTTCGTGGTGGTGTAGATGGTGGGGTGGATGAAGTACCCCTCGCGGCCGTCGTAGGTGCCGCCGACGAGGAGCTCGAGCTCCGGGTCGTTTTTCGCGTCGTCGATGGTTCGGGAGAGTTTGTCGAAGGAGGGTTGGTGGATGACGGGGCCGATAAAGTTGTCGAAGGATTCCGGGGACCCGACTTTCAGCTTCTTCACCTCCTCGACCAGGCGTGGCTTGCATTGCTCCCACAGGCTCGAAGGGAAGTAAGCTCGTGACGTGGCCGAGCATTTTTGCCCTTGGTACTCGAAGGCGCCTCGGATGGTGTTGATGACGGTGTTCTTGACGTCGGCGGATCGATGGACGAGGTGGAAGTTCTTGCCTCCCGTCTCGCCGACGATCCGCGGATACCCTCGGTACCTGCCCTGCGCGACACCCTCTGCGATCTGGCCGTACAGAGAACGGAAGACGGTAGTTGAGCCGGTGTAGTGGAGCGCAGAGAACTGTGGATGTGCGAGGACGGTTTTTGTCACCTCCACAGCGTCACCGGGCACGAATTGAATGACGCCCGGTGGCAGTCCGGCTTCTTGCAATATCTTGTAAAGGAGCCAGTTCGACGCCATCGCGGACGGCGAAGGCTTCCACACCACCACATTCCCCATCAAAGCCGGAGCGCCAGGCAAGTTGCCAGCGATTGCCGTGAAGTTGAACGGCGTAACGGCATAGACGAAGCCCTCCAGCGGTCTGTACTCCACTCGATTCCAGACCCCAGGGCTGTTGTGCGCGGGCTGGTGGGCGTACACGTCCTGGGCGTACTGCACGTTGAAGCGTAAGAAATCGCACAGTTCCGCCACCGCGTCGATCTCCGCCTGCCACGCGTTCTTGCCCTGGCCCAACATCGTCGCGGCCATGATGTCGTATCGGTACTTGCCGCCAATCAGGTCGGCCGCTTTGAGGAAGATGGCCGCGCGGTCGGAGAAGGGGAGGCTCTCCCACTCCTGCTTGGCGGCAAGGGCGGAGTCGATCGCTTGAGAGACGTCGGATGCGGAGGCGTGGGACCACTTCGCGACGTGCTGACTGTGGGACATGGGGAAAGGCTGTGAAGAGATCTTCGAGGTCTTGCTCTCCTTGCCGGCCACGACGATCGGGACTTCAATAGGCGCCTTTTGACGGAGAGCTTGCATGGCGCTGGCGAGCTTTTCTCGGTCGGCGGAGCCTTTCTCGTAGTATTTCTACCACTCGGTCAGTCCTCCAACGAATTATACAATACGAGGAAGCGACGGTACGTTTGGCTCGTTCTTGATCTCCGGAACTCGGAAGTTCGCCATTGTGGCCATACTGCTCCGTTGTGCATATGTGAAGCCGACCGACGGGAAGTATGTGGATGGACGGCACCGGAATGCTTGCGAGCAGCAGTGTACGCTGGAGCGGGCCATTGTGATTGTGATTGTCGCTGTTGAGGTGACAGGTATCTCAGGCTACACTGACATACAAGGAGTTTGGTTTTATTATTATTGTCGATTGTCGACTGTTGTATGCTGCTGGCCGGGCTCGCCTACCAGCGGCAGTTATAACGATCCAGCTGAACCCCGCCCGTTATCTTATCGTCTCATCAACTCATCAATGCGTCAACGCAATTGCTTGAGGGGCTTTGACAGGAACAGACAATGGATTCTCACACTCCTCTGCCAATTATTGCCGTCAGTCCTTTGCTTCCATGCATTGGGAAGAGAGCGGTTGCCGTCGGATGAATGTTCACACCATCTACCGCATCTCCACCATCATGGCGCCAGGATCTTCCAACAGTCCTCTCACCCGCTCCGCACACCTGGCGCATTCCGCTCCGTCGACGACCCGATGGTCTGCACTCCAGCTAAGCACAAGCTCTTCCCTCTTAATCAGTGTCTCATGCTCGTCAAAAGCCGGGACGATCTTGCTCCGGCCAATGCCCAGAATGGCGACTTGAGGGTCGCTGATCACGGGCGAGACCACTCCTCCCCCGACCGACCCAATGTTGGAAATGGTGAACGTTGCCCCGCTGAAGTCGGACGGCGCGAGTTTGTTGTCCCTGGCTTTCTGCGACAGCTGTCGGATTTGTATCGCGATGTCGGCGATGCTCAAGTCCTGCACATTTCTCAGAACAGGCACCACCAGCCCGACCGGAGCGTCGACGGCCACGCCGAAGTTGTGCGCGCCATGGTAGGTAAGCTCCAGTTTCTTGGGGTCTGTGGAGTTCAAGGACGAGTTGAGCAGAGGGTGCTGCGCGAAGGCCAGGCTAACGGCTTTCATGACGAACGCGAGATGCGTCAACTTCTGCTCGGACGATGTTGCGGAGATGTTCAGTTTCTTGCGCAAAGCTGTGAGGGCTGTCATGTCTGCCGTGCAGCTGTACAGGAAATGTGGGATGGACAACGACCGCGTCATGGTCTTGAACATCTGCGTCTGGACAGGCGTAAGGGTAACTGTGTGGTCCTTGCGAGAGGTACCCGGCGCTGGCTGGGTCGCTGTCGGTTGCTCTTGCTGTTTCCCCCGTGAGACGTGCCGATGGACGTCCTCTTTCAGCACTCTTCCATCCTTGCCCGTGCCATCGACGTCCGCAATGTCGACGTCCAGCTCCTTCGTCAAATGCCGTACAGCCGGCGTAGCGAGTGTGCCCATGTCCTTCCCGTGCCGAGGTCGGTGGTGTTGTGCCTGTCCTTCTGTGCCCTTCACATCAATCTCCAGCTCGCCGATATCCTCCTGAATTGCGCCTCCACCCTGCATTTCCTCCCGCCGTAAATCTTCCTCCATCTCGCTTCCCCTACTCTCATCCGCCACTACCGGCTCGCTCGAGCCACCAGCCAAAACTGCCTCATCCTCCGCCGTAATCTCACCCTGAATGTTGATGTCCACCAAAGGCTTCCCCGTGATGGCCATATCATCCGGCTCATAGTGCAGCTTCTCGATGACGCCGTCGAAAGGGCTCGTGATCTCGACACTGGCTTTGTCGGACTGGACCTCGCACAAGCGGTCAAACTGCTCCACGCGCGCGCCCGGCTGCACGAACCATTGGATGAGCTGGCATTCCGTGATGCCCTCGCCGATGTCCGCGAGCAGGAAGGGTTTGACTACGTGGAGACGGTGAGAGGAGTGGAAGTGGTGCTGGAAGGAACGCGGTGTGGCGTTGCGGAACCGCTGGGTTCGGAGGGTGCGGAGGAGCAGCGTGGAGCGTGAGACACTCATCCTTGTTGACTGCACGGCCGCCTACATGCAGGCGTGGTGGTGAGTGCTCACATGTTGATGTGGTAGCATGAACGGGTATTGGTATGTTCGCCTTGAGCCGAGAAACGCGAAGAGGAAGCAATGTTTGTTTCGAGGCCACTCACCGCTGCTAGACGAGATTTGATCAACAACACATGCGTTCACCTACTTGCTACAGCACCACTGATTTTGCTTCTCTGCGTCTGATCCAAGATGACAAGGCTGCATTCCAAGTGCAGTGGATGTGACATGACAGGGAAAAGGGGAGTTGGCAGAGCCTTCGATGTTTCAACGTGAGAGAAGCAGCGTCACATGACGTCGTGTAGGATCGATCCCACATGCATCCACGGGTCGCGTGTCTGACGTTTCCTTTCCCTCCTCACTGTCACCTTGCACATTGGTCCAAGTCCTTCTGTACCACCTCTCATCTTCGTCCCCGCCATCACACTCAAGGTAAGAAAGATGCCAGACGAGGCGGAAAGCATCGTGGTGCCTTTCCTAGGCGCCTTGCAGGCTTCCGTCGCCGTCCTCCTCACCATCTTCGCCGGTGTCCTCGCCGCCCAGTTCGGCCTTCTGAGCGAAGCGTCCTCGAAAGAAATCTCCAAAACATGTGTTAGGCTCTTCCTGCCCGCGCTGCTGATCGTGAATGTCGGCTCGCAGCTGCATCTGGACACGGTACGTAACGCTGCAGAGATCAGGCCGTTCCACATTTCCTACCTACCTAGGTACTAACAGAGTGCAGGGGATTCGCTATGTACCGATTATCATCTGGGCCGTCTTCTACAATGTGGCCTCGATGCTCCTAGGCTTCGCGTTGACTCGTCTGTTCCACATGCCCGATTGGACGACGCCTGCGATCGCCTTCAACAACACCACCAGTCTACCGCTCTTGTTGGTTCAATCCCTGGCTGCGACAGGAGTTTTGGATTCGATCGATTCGAGTGGAGATGTCGTGGCGCGGGCCAATTCGTACTTCCTGGTCAATGCCATGATTGGCAATTCCCTCACATTTGCTATGGGGCCGAAGCTCTTGAACGGGCAAGAGGAAGACGCGCCGGACGAGAAGGACGATGAGGAGGATGACGATGAAGAGGCAGATGAGGACAGAAACGGGCACGTCGAGGCGCAAGAGGACGGGGCGGTAGAGGAGAACGAACAGACATCACTCCTTCCCAACAGTCTGGTCCGTGGCGGCACCAGAGCCGTCCATAGAGGGTACAAGCAGAGCAAGCACTATTGGGATCGTTTGCCACCGCGAGCGAGGGCCATCCTCGACTTCCTCTATCAATTCGCCAACCCACCACTTATCGGCGCAGCCATTGGCGTCCTCCTGGGTCTCGTCCCGGCCCTGCACAGACTGTTCTTCAACGATCAGCAGAACGGCGGCTACTTCAATGCCTGGTTGACGAGCGCGGTCAAGAACGTCGGCGACCTCTTCGCCGCGCTGCAAGTCATCATTGTCGGTGTCAAGCTCTCCCAGGCAATGTTACGTATGAAGAAGGGCGAGGAGAGCGGGAAGGTGCCATGGGTGCCTATGATCATCATCACCTTCATCCGCTTCGTCGTGTGGCCCGCCATCAGCATCGGTGTCATCTACCTCTTGGCCACGAAGACGAACGTGCTGTCCAAGGACCCACTCCTGTGGTTTACAATGATGCTCATGCCGGTCGGCCCACCAGCGATGAAGTTGACCGCGCTGGCGGATGTCAGTGGTGGGTCGGACGATCAGAAGATGAGCATCGCCAAGTTTCTGACCGTGAGTATCGTAACTTCGTCTCTACTCCTATTAATCCAAGGCTAACGCCTGACACAGATCTCTTATGCTATCTCGCCGCTTATCTGCTTCGCCGTCGTGGGCAGCCTGAAGGCTTCACAGGCGGCTATCGGCAGGTGATGCAGACCCCTTGGTACCTCTAGACATTATCGCTCGTAGTAATATGGTGTTACGCCGCATCATATCGCAGCCATCATCCCCGCCACGCCAACAACGCCAAACAGAACTCCGGGAAACGCAGTCGCCGCCGCAAACTGACTGGAGCTACTAGTCGAAGGAGGCGGCGGCGCCGAACTGCTCGACGGCCGGGGTACCGTCTGCGTCACGACCACGGTGACGACGACCTACTCGCGTCGCGCACGAATCAGTATCCGACTAGCTCGTGCACCTTTCACCACACAGTTCCTTCCGACTTTGTGCAAACTCACCGGAGGCGTGACACTAGCCGTCACCGTCACAGCATCACTCGGTATGACCTCGATAAACGTGTCGCCGATCTGATCCGTCGCCGTGGACGTCCGGGCCCCGGCCCCTCGTCCCGAGCCCGTCTGGCCGTTACTGCTGGCTCCCGGACCGGGTACGGCTGATACGGACCCCGTTATCGAGCTCGAAGTCGAGGTCGAAGCTGCCGACGACGATGACGACGTGACTGTTCCCGGCGACCTCGCGGAAGCGGTGGACTCGGAGGATGAGAGCGCGCCCGAGAGGACGGAAACGGCGTTCGCGGGGCCCGAGCTCGATGGCGTGGGCGTGACGGTCACGGTTTGGATGGTGACGATCGGACTGCGAGTATCGTTCCATCATTAGCAGCGCGCCTTGTCACTCTCCGTAGGCCACATCCGCTGAGAAGTGGAAGGACTCACACTACAGTCTGCCGTTCGACCAACAGCTCATTATCGCCCGCGAACGCGGACGCGAAGGCGCTCGGGAGTAAGAGGAGGAGGGTGGTGAGGGACTTCATCGCGTCGTTATACGCGCGAAAGGGTAAATGTTAGTTAGGGTATATTCACTGTCCGGACGAGACGAGACGGGGTGACTGTCGCATCCAACTGGCATGGATTGAAGATGATCAGAGGAAAAAAAGGCAGACGGGAGCAGCGAAACCCATGCAGAGGCCCGCCTACCTTGTTTATATAGGTACTCACCAGTACCGATCACCCTGGTATCCTCATCATGGCGCAAGATTTCCCTGCTTTTCTACAATGTTACCTTTGTACTGCATCTGTACTCGGCAACCGGACCGTGCCAATGTAAACAAGCCACCAACCATACGTCGTAGCTCCATACATGCAAATAGGTATATGTACCTTCTCGTGGATCATCATCATGATTCGGTGAACAAAAGGAGTAACTACATGTAGTACTACTGTACTAGTCATGTGTCATGGTGCGCTGTGCGGTCCATACGTTGTCACCTGATGAGCTGTTACTCTTAGCGCGGGTCGAAAAACTTGCAATCGCTTGTACACAACATGAAGTGCAAGAGGCGAACATCCTTTCCCCTCGATGCGGCTCTGGGAACCACAACAAAAGCTCACATCGGTACGAGCTCTGTGGGGACTAACTACCTCGGCAGGGAGCCGAGGCGCGCCATGCTTCATCTTGCAATCCCAATATTGGCAGCTATGGATTGCCACACGCGGGTGAACGAGCACCCTTACATCGAAACATCAATATAAATCACGTGTCCGATCAGACCACGCTGTACCGCCCACTCGCCGGCGCCCTCCCCTCCGCATCCATCGCCGCGATCGTGCCCTCGCGCAACAGCCGCGTCAACTCCCTCATCGCGTTCTCCACCACCACCTCGGTGTCTCCCTCGACCAGGATGTACAGTTTCGGCTGCCCGTTGGCCTCGGGTTCCTGGCCCTTGGGGTAGTAATTGCCCTTGGTGGTGATGGACGTGCCCGTCGCCTCGAGGATCTTGGCGACGTTGGTGCGGTTCGTGACGCCCCAGCGCGCTTTCTGCGGGAAGTCGTTGATCTCGAGGGTGGCGTGGAAGGCGCCGGCGTCGGGCCCGCGGTTGTCGATGGGAACGCCGGGACGGGTGGCACCTGATACAGTGTACATGTCAGTTGGTGTTTGTGAAGTGGAGGGAAAATTGGAACGGGCAGGCTTACCTCTCGCTCCCAGGCGGTTATTGATATTCGCAACCGCCGCCGAGACCTTCGCGAGCGCGTCGTTGAGCGCGGGCTTCGAGGCGGCTGGTACCTCCACCTTTTGCACTTTCATGGCGTTGTTGAGATGGTTCGACAACGCGGTAGGGATGAGAGACGTTGAGGCGGGCTCTTCAGGCTCCTCCGGCTTCGCCTCGCGATCCTTGACCGCGCCCGTCGCCTTCGCCACCAGCTTGTCGACCTCACTCTGCTTCGCGTCCGTCTTCTTCTCGTCCTTCTCTTCTTCCTCTTCCGGCTCATCACCCGTCTTGTACTGCTTCCTCTCCCTCGCACGCTCCGCATCTCGAGCGGCCTCGAGGCGCTCGATGCCGTGTCCACCAAAACCCGAGCTAGTCCTCAAGGCCTGGCCCGCTTTGATCTTTTCTTGGTAGGATTTCTCCAAGTCTCGAAGAGACTCCGGGATCTCCTGTTTGCTGTCTTTGAGTGCTTTGATCAGATGCACCGAAAAGCGATCTTGTTCTGGCGTAACGAAAGTGACGGCGGTACCTATGTTTCCAGCCCTGCCTGTCCGCCCAGCGCGGTGCACATAGTCCTCGACATGGTTGGGACAGTCATAATTGACCACAAGCTTCAGTTGCTTCACATCCAAGCCTCTCGCAGCCACTGAAGTCGCAACCATTACCGGATAGATACCGGCCTTGAAGTCACTGATCGCTTGATCACGGTCAATCTGTTCGCGGCCGCCATGGATGGAGACGCTCGGGTACTGTCTCTTCAACAGGTCCTTGAGCATGCTGTCGGCAGTTTCCTGCCGCTCAACGAAGATCAAGGACCGCGCGTCTTCGTCTTTGTCGTGCAGATCACCAAGCAATTCGAGTAGACGATAGAATTTGCTTTCTTCGCTTCGGACTTCGATGACTTGCGTGATCTCAGGTGCTACGACACTACGACCACCGACCAGGATCTCGAGCGGCCTTGTCAATGCCTTGCGTGCAAGCGTCTCCATGTTCCGGGGAAAGGTCGCCGAGAAGAGGACAGTCTGCCGGGTTGGTCGGATGTTGTTCAGCACTTTCGTGATCTGCGGCTCGAAGCCCATGTCAAACATGCGGTCGGCTTCATCAAGGACAACGTATGTCACACGCTTGAGGTTGGTGACCCGGCCAGAGTTCGCTGCGAGCAGGTCAATCAAACGACCGGGTGTACAAACGATAATCTCTGCACCACGTTTCAGCTCGGCGATCTGATCTTTGATAGGAGAACCGCCGTATGCACACACAGCGCGTAGACCGAGCGCCTTAAGATACGGCTTGCAGTCCCGGTGAATCTGAGTTGCCAGCTCCCGAGTCGGTGCCAATATGAGCCCGATCGGGCCATCAAGATTGGCGAGCGGCTGCTGGTCCTTGATATGTCGGAACATAGGAAGTATGAACGCGACCGTCTTGCCAGAGCCTGTCTTGGCGACCCCAATGACATCGCGACCGGACATGATAGCAGGCAACGCTTGCGATTGGATTGCGGTAGGTTTCTCAAAGTTCATGTCTTTGATCACGCCCAGAATCTGAGTACCGAAGCCGCCCTGTGAGAAGTTGAGAATAGGCTTCGGTGGGTCTTTCCCACGAACGGAGATGTTGTCCATTTCCTGCCGCATCTGCGCCACCTCGTCCGGGCTCATGTCGGCGAGCTCCACGGACTCGGAATAGAAGTTCTTGCGAAAAGGCTCATACTGGACTTTGGCATGATCGACCACGGGAACATCCTTCTTCTTGCGCTTAGCGGTGATGGCCAGGATGTCCTCTGTACTGTCACCGACAGCATCGAGGTCACCTTCGTCGTCACTATTGTTGAATACTTGAGGCTCAGTCTTTTTGCTTTTTCCAATGGCAAGGTTCGGCAAGCCATTGTGTTCTGGCATGGTCAGGTCGCTCATGAAGGCGTCGAGTGGATCGACCTCCTCGTCATCCCGCATCTGTACATCTGCATCAGCGGGTGCGGCGGTTGGCTTCGGGACAAGTTCCGCCTTTGCTTGAGCACTTGTATCGTGTTCGCCATTCGTCTTCGCTGTCTGTTCCTGCTCAGCTTGCGCTTCTTCAGCACGCTTCTGTGCGGCTTGACGAGTGGCTTCAGCTTCTTCCTCCTCGTCTCGAAGATCGTCGCCTTCGTCCTGACCATCGACAGCATTAGCCGGCGCAGCTTCCCCAGAAGTTGAAATCGAAGGCATCTCTGGAAGCTTCTCTAGCTTGCGTTTGACTTCCTCGTCCTCGTGCAAGTTCGCGGCAGGCCTGCCTGTGGCAGGTTTCTCGGATCTCTCGACGACGGCCTTGTTAAGGCCAAAGCCCGAGATCTTCGCATTGGCGTTCAAAAGCTGACCATTCCCTGTACACAAAGTCAACACAATTGGCATCTCGTCAATGGGACTGGACTAACCTGTCCTACAACTTGGATGAGCCGCCTTACTGCTGTCAGCTACAGTTGAACCAATCACGTGCGGAGTTTCTGTCGCTGACTTAGGTATAACAACGTCGCCACCAAGCGCGGCTTTGGACTTTTCCATCGCAACGGCGGCACGCTTAGCAATGACCTTGGGATCAAACTTGCCCGTGTATGCCGCAGGCGATGCAGGCTTGTCATCTTGAACGTCAGGCAAGCCGGGCTCTGTTCCCGTCCCTGAGTGAGAATGTGCGCTCGGCGAGGAAGCAGCTGGTAATGGTGATGCCGTTGCTTCGGTCGTGACAGCTGGAGCTGGGCTGCTGGTGGATGCCTTCTGGCTGTTTTTGTCTTGCAGCTTCTTCTTCCATGCTTCGACACGAGCTTGCTTCGCTTTCAGGTCATCCTTGACCGCGTCCGCCGTGGTAGGGCGAGGTGACTGCCTGATCAGTAGGGTTCTGCAGAATAAGGAAGAGAAATGACGAACCTCATTGTTACCCTTGACGCTTGCAGATTTCGTGCTCATTCGTTCCCTGCTGTCATCACGATGTCGCCGCCTCGGCGGGGTATCATCACGCCTGGGCCTCTTCCTGTCATGGTCATCGTACTCCCGATCGTCGCGGTACCGCTCTCGACGCCTCTCTCTCACCGGCGACCCCTCCCTTGACCTCTTGCGGTCACGCGACCTGTCCCGCCTCCGACCATCATATCCCCTGTCTCGCGAACGATCTCTAGGATGGTAGTAGTCCCGATCATAGTCCCGACGCTGTGGTCTTGTCAAGTCTCTGCCAGGTGGGCTTCGTGAGCGTCGTCTTACCTCTCTGTCCCGGGATCGACGTCGATAGTCACGATCATCGCGGCGGTATCGGTCATCGTCTCTGCGGCTTGGTGAGCGGGCCATTGTGGATGGCCGGACTGTCGTCGAGCCGTACTGCAAAGTTTGCCCGCTGCGCTGAGGCGCTCCTGTCCTCCAACCTCGATAATTTATGCCACCAGCCGCCACCAACCGTCACCAGCCTTTGCCTCAGTGCCGCAAGAGATGCACCGAAATGCTTTTCCTGTTGTTGACTTACTCAGAAGGCTCGCGCAAAGTGTAGGATGTCCGCCTCCACTGGCGCTCGATCTGTGCGCGGATCTCGGCGTCAGGCTTCTTGGGGGTGTTTCGCTGCCCCGTACAAACTGCTCGGCATCAGCAAGCACAGGTCGTCCGCTTCAGCAGTCACGCAAGGAAGCAGCGAGGTTGTGGCTGTAGCAAGATAGTGTACAAGGTCAAAGTGCAAACCGCAGTCTAGAAGCGCGTAGCTTGAGGCGGCAGAAGTCGGAGGCTGCCAAAAGTTGAGTCTTGAGCACAAACCATAAGCGCATCAAGCACGTGACACAGCCTCGGCGGGACCTGACAGCTTCGCATTAGCTTGTTTCCCCAGCCACCGCGAACCACCAAGCTGCGCTGATACAACAGATCGCGCGCAAACGCATTGCCACACCCTCCTCCATCCGTGCAAGTTCGCCCGTCCACCGCTACCCAGTCGCTGCAATCACACAACAACACCGTTCACGTGTACGCGCCTTTTGCACGCCGCGATGTCGGGGCTTTGCCTCCCGGTCGCGCTCCGCCTGCAAGCTCCGACACGATTGGCGAAAGCGCGCCCTTTCCGCTACCAGCAGCTCTTGAACTCACGCGTGCTGCTCTACCATGCAGTACGGACCTACGCGACACCTGGGCGACCAAAGAAAGGTTCGGTCGGCGAGCCCTCCACGCGCGTCAAAAGTGCAGTCAAACGCGCAGCGCGTGTAGCCACCTCATCCGACACACCAGCCGTGAAAAAGGTCGCAGCCAAGAAGCAGAAGGCTCCCACCAAGAAGAAAGCTCCCGTGAAGAAACCCAAGAAGGTGGCCAAGAAGGCAGTCAAGAAGGTCGCGAAGAAGACTCCTGTCAAGAAGGAGAAAACACCCGAACAAAAAGCGGCCAAGGCGGCTGCCGACGAGAGGGTCAAGAAGCGTGAATTGGTGCGCGTTGCTCTCAAGCCACCCTTCAAAGTTGAGGTCACCCCCTGGCTGGAGTATATTCGGGCGAACAAGAGCGGCTACCCAGACAAAGGTCAGGATGCTGCAGGTATACGAAAGACGTTCACGGAACAGATCAAGAGACTATCAGCCGGCTTTCGCCAACTGACGCCTGCTGACAGAGAGGTGTGTCACTCTTCTTTGCACAAATATCCCGTCGCTGATGCGCAAAAAATCTAGCACTATAACCACCTCGCGCACGTCGCGACCGAGGCGAACGCCGCCGAGTTTCAACGCTGGCTGCAGGGGCAAACTCCCCAGCAGATCTATGCCGCGAACCAGGCCCGCCGCACCCTGAACCGCAAATGGCCGTCGGCAAAGAAGTCCGGCAAGGCACCTTTCCCGCTCATCCCGGACGAGCGAGCCATTCAGTCCAAGACTCTCGCGAGTTCGTATGCCTTGTTCACGAGGAGCCGCTGGAGCAGTGGTGATTTCAAGAACTTCGGCGCCGCCGAAGCCCTCCCTCTGATCGCCAAGGAGTGGAAGGCGCTGGGTGACAGTGAGAGGAAGGTAAGCAAGCGACCAGCAAACAAGATCGTCCGGCGAGCACCCTCTATTCGTACCCATGAAACGCTAACCCAGCCTGTGTTTGTGTGTTATATAGAAATACCACGACCTTTCCGCCCAAGGCCGACAACGCTACATCGAAGAGTACACCAGCACTTACGGCCACGCTCCCCCGTTCCTCGCCACCACCCCGCGCCCAGTACGCAAGTCGCGCACACCTCCGGTGGCGCAGCAACAGCAGCAGGCGGCCCCACAAGCAGCCGCAGCGGCCGCCTAAGCCCCACGACATGCTTTTGAACGGCTGGCACGGCTCACTCTTCCGGATGGAGTTTGGTATTTACATGTACAGACAGACATGTCTTGGGGGGGTAGGCCGGCGGGTGCGTTGCTGGCGTTGGCAGGCAAGCGACTTCTACACTCACCAGGAGCAGCTAGGGCAGGTAAGGCAAGTATATTGCGAAGGGAATCCCGGCGACTCCGCTTGTGGCGATGGGAGGGGTGATGGGTGCTTTGCAGAGGCTGTGAGGGCGATTGTGTGCTCTGTCCTTTTGTTTGGCTGGGAACGACTGTACTACTGTTCAGCTATTATCACTGTGGCATGCCTTACATACCCGTTAACGCGAGTTCCTTGTCTCATAGGTACCTAGGTATGATACCATCTACCAGTACTCAAATCCGACTCGAGAGCAAGAGGTTGACGGAGCGTGGAACTTACAGAGCGGGTTATAGTCGAGGAAAAGTCTTGAGAAAAGGGTGAACTGCGTGCAGAAGTCCTTTTCAGACAGCCTGCATCCCAGCCACGCCAATGTTCATCAAAGCTATCAGTGCCTGAACGCGAAACAGGCTTTTGATAGATGGAAAGCACATGACTTTTGGAGTATACAAGTAACGCCCCAACCAGCCAAACCCCCGAGGCAGCCACCACGCAGCCCGGATCAGCATCACCGACCCATACAGCCCCCGGAAAAGTCATCATGGATATAATCACGCAAATGCTTGAAACCCTCGCTCAAACCACCATCGTCACCACCGTCCAACCCCACGCCCGAACCCGTGCCAACGCGAGTATCGAAATTCCGATCGATCGTCCCAAACCCTCCCATCGCCGGCTGGGCGGCAATTCCCGGTAGATGCGACGGGAAGGCCGATAGATCCGGCGGCGTCGTGCTATCGTCGGTGGACGTGCACAGAGTGTCCGCCTCCCGGTGACACGCATGCATCGCGCAGTAGTCCTGCGGCAAACAATGCTGCAGCCCGCAGTCCAGCAGGCCGCAGTCGGGCCCGCAGCCCGCGAAGTCGCAGTGCTGGAAGCAGTCGTCGGCGTCGCAGAGCGGCAGCGCGTGCTGGCATTCCTCGGCGGCGGCGGCGTCGCAGTGGGCGAGGTTGCACGGCTCGATGCAGCTGGGGCTGCAGGCGCGGTCGCTGCACGGGGCGGATTTGCAGGGCGAGGCGCTGCGGCAGGGCATGCGGTCCGTGTCGGTGCACTGCGTGTCGAAGCAGGGCACCACGCAGTAAGCCTGGAGCGCGCTTTCGATGCTCTGGGCTGGTGCGTCGGGTGTGAAGGAGGAGTGGTATGCCAGGTTCGCGGGTGTCAGCGAGTTGGGTGATAACGACGGAGCGGCCACGGTCGTGGTGGTGGTGGTGGTCCATGGGTCTTTGAGGCTTTGCCGGCGGGTGTGTGACTTTTTCAAGCCGGTGCGTTTGTGGATGGCTTTGTGCTTGGACAGGTTCGAGCTGTCCGCAAAGCCTTTGCCGCACTCATCGCATATGTAGGGCTTCGCACCTTTGTGCACGTTCATGTGCGACGTCAAGGCGGTTTTGACGGCGAACCCTTTGCCGCACTGTGGGCAGATGTGCTCTCTCGTTCTGGTGTGCGTGGTCTCGTGGTTCTTCAGCTGCTCTTTCGTGACGAAGCCTTTTTCACATCCAGGAAATCGGCACTGATGGGGCTTGTAACCGGTATGGCTGTGGACGTGTCTTGTCAATTTCGGCTTGTTGCCGAAAGAGTCACTCTTGCTGCAGCCGGCCCAGTGGCAGTGGTAGTCACCACTTGGCTGGCTGTTGCATTGTTTTCCAGCGTGGTCCCGGGCAACATGTCGATCGAGGTCTTCTGCGGAAGGGTAATGGTTGTTGCATAGGCAGCCGTTAACTGTCCACTGACAGCAATGTCTCCCAGCGCAGTAGGCTGGCTCGCCGGCCAGGCGACCCGATGGCGTAGGCGATATGGTCGCATTGACCGCCCCGTCGGCTTGTGGTAGGTATGTTTCGTAAGTGAGGCCGTCTTGATCTTGCGAAGACAACCCGTAACCACTGCTGGGACTGGGTTGACTGTACCATGGGATGATGTTTCCGCTGCCGCTACCCTCCCCGCCGTAGTCGCTCTCCGATGGCTGATGCGGGGCGAAGGCGGAATACATGCTAAAGAGGACACCACGAGACGAGCAGACTGTGGTCGTGCGCCGGTTCAAGAGTAAGGGCCTCTGAAGCGGTGGTATCTGTTGGAGTTGCCGATCACATTACATACACCAGGGGTTTTCGGTCATCCAGGGCAGGTGTATGTGAGGAGTAAAACTGGTGACCATCGAGCGACCTTCTGTGTACCGTGCGTGCATTTGGCCGCCATGTGGAAGGAAATCGACGTCAATGTCTGTTTCTGTAGCGGAATTCCACCTTGATGGCTCGAAGGGCTCGTGCCAGTGTAAGCCGACAAAGTTGCGAGAACCGAGATCAACAACAGTGAACATCACTCTGGGTCCACCTTCAGGCCATACAGAAGTTGCTCACCTCTATCCTCGATCCTCGCCAGAAGCATCAACTATGTCGATTGCGACGTGCGGTGTGAGTGTCCAACATGGCGTAGGGGATCAATTCGAGTTGTCAATGAATATTCTCTGGAAGTCTGGACTCAACAACCATCAGCCACGACTATTGGCCCGTCGTCTGTGCACTGACCCTGACCCGCCCCCTCCCCCACATTCCCCTTCACTTTCACATGCGTACATGTAGCCTTCTGAGTATATATATATTTCCACTTGCGCGGCATTCAACATCGATCTCGCAACACCCTCATCCTGCCTGACCCGCCATGGGCAACTGCTTCGGCAAGGAGAGCGGCAACTTCAAAGGCGAAGGCAGGCCGCTCGGGGCCGCTCCAGCCAGCGCGTCGGCGCCATCGCAGAATGCGCGTGCCGCGGCACCACCGAAGATCAGCCCGCCGCAAGGAGGCCGAACACTGGGGAAGAACCCGCAGGCGCCCGACGAGTCGCTGAGTCCCCGAGCAGCGGCGGCCAAAGCAGCAGAGGTGCGTAGTCTCTCCTCCACCTGTACCACCGAAGGATTGCTGGACGGGAAGCGGCAGCCTCGTCACAGGCCGAGTAGTCGTATGATGACGACGGCGTGGCTGTGAGCGTAGTCGAGCTCACGATTGTGGCGCATGGATCCGGCAATGCCTCGCTCAAGTGACTCGAAGATGGCGGAACGTCCAGGCTGACGGCAGCCGGTCCAGGAACGAGCCAAAGCTGCCCAAGGCAAAGGCAAGCTAGGCAAACAACTCGACGCCCAGAAGTCCCAGACCCAAGCGGGTGCGTTGGCACAGACGGCGCGCGATAACGTCGCGGCACGAGATGCGGATGCTGCTGCGGAGGCGAGGGATTGGAGCTAAGCGAAGGGCTGTCCAGCTGGAGTGGACGTGAAGCACACGCAAGAGTGTTCGATCGCTGCGATGGGAAGGCTGCATCGGAGCGACATACGTGATACCCTGGGGGACCGGCATCCCGTCTTGGATGTCTGCTTGGGACAGAGCCACGCTTGTTGTGACACCGCGTTACTGTATATACGACGCGATGTTGGCTGTTCGTATGCAAACGAATCAAGTCATGACACTTGGCGCATATTGCTCAAAGAGCATTCATCACGTTATACATACTTGCCTTCGTGCGCACATCACGCTTTTGTTACCGTATGTGGCTTCACTGAGTTCATAGCGGAGCAACACCGGATGCCAGTCTCCAATTTCCCGCGCAATTGAACACGTAAATCCATCAACCAACATGGCACACCCACCCACCATCGACCGACTACTAAACCTAGTACCCGACTCACCAGACACGGTACTAACCCACCTCCGCACCCACCCGGATCTCGCATCCGCGCAAGACGCGCACGGCTACAGCCTCCTCCACGCCGCGACCTCCTACAACCACCTCGAGCTCCTGAAAACCCTCATCACCGACTACCACGTCGACCCCAACCTCACCGACGAAGATGGCGAGACGGCCCTCTTCAACGCCGAGAGCGTGGAAATGGCGAAAGAGCTCGTCGACCTCGGCGTGAGACCGGATCGGCCGAACACTGATGGCCAAACGGCGGCGGAGAGACTCGACGACGAGGATGAGCAGCCTTTGGTCGCGGCGTACCTGCGCGAGCTAGCGGCCGGACAACCGAGCGGGGCGGCCGCGTCGGTGCTCGCGCAGACGGGCGGGGCG
>Ga0058704_10000588_pt1 | contig 18457 bp, 18 predicted proteins | sample AgamicMgSfe_FD_71363 | JGI IMG/M metagenome (GOLD analysis project Ga0058704, IMG submission 71363) | Agave microbial communities from Guanajuato, Mexico - Mg.Sf.e | ecosystem: Host-associated > Plants > Phyllosphere > Phylloplane/Leaf | place: Guanajuato, Mexico | collected 2012-05-30
GCGCCAGGGGTGCCGCCCATGGCTTCTGTCTGCTGCGCGGCAATCATCTCCGCGCGCGTGCGGCGTTTCGGCGCGGGCTTCTTGAGAAGCTTGTTGATCGTGTCCAACTGTAGTATGAGATCAGTGATGTATTATCAGTTTGTTTCGACAGGGGCTCGTCAAGAGGGACATCGATTGATAGATTAAAACGTACCTTCTCTTCCTCATTCCTCTTGTCGCTCAGATTCTTGCGGCGCCGTGCCATTTCCGCCCGCCGCGTCGCGTGCTCCTCGGCCGTAAGGTGCTTTTTCTTCTGCGCCTCGTTACTCAACGCCATCAACCCCACGACGTCATCCTCGAAGTGACCTCGCTGGCGCCGGGTCAGTTTGCTGAGGTCAGGAGTTGCGGAGCGCGAGTTGTCTGGATCGTCGTCATCCGTGTTGTCGTCTTCGTCGTCGTCAACTTCATTCTCCATGTCGTTTACATCGTTCTCATCCAATTCAGAGAGCTCATCGTCGTCGTCATCATCCATGCCCATTTCCTTCGCTTCAACCGATTTAAGTGGTCCTTCAGATGGTGCAGTGACGGTAACGTTCGGCTTGCATCCTTTGACTGGAGGTGGCTGTTGCTTGATGATCGGCGGAGGCGGATGAGAATCCAGCATTGAGTCGTCCAGCTCTTCGTCATCTTCGCCCTCGGCATCCTCTTCGCTGTCTTCGTTCGCTAGGAGTTCCTGATCAAGATCGCCTTCCACATCGGCGTCCACTTCTTCGTCCGCTTCCTCTTCGCCCTCGGCATCCTCATCGTCATCCTCATCGGACTCTGGTTCTACTACCGTCCTCGGGTTCCGGGTTGAGCGTTGTGCTCGAGTGGCAGCAGGCTGCGGCGTTGCATCACTCTCGCTCGGGGCGTCGGCATATGGGTTGGGAGGAATGCTGTTGGTGCCGCCGGGTTGAGAGCCAGAGGTCGCTTGGCGGAGTTTGCTCGGTGGAGCTTTGACAGTGAGCTTGAGCTTGCCGTTAGACGGTCGCGCGATTGTCGCTGATGGCCGTGCAGAGGCAGGTGCTGGGCTGCGGCGGGTGTTAGCACGGTCGGCGGTTCTGTATGGATGCTGCTGCTGATGGGTTGAGGTGGCACGGGCGGATCGACGGGCGGGCGGCATGACTGGTCTGCTGTTGTTTTTGCCGTGTCGTCTGTGCAGAGTGGTCGTTTGGCTACCTCTTGCGCTGATTTTGGGGCAGAGGAATGCTGACACAGCACTGCGTCAAACCACCGGATGCCTCGCTCATGCAAGCATGTCAAATGCCGCCATTCAGCCGATTTGAAGCTTAGGGTGGAAGTGTAAGGACGCTTTTCACGCCTTCTTGCCCGCCCTTCGCCTTGCATCTCAAGCTTATGTATAGGTCACAGCATCCATGAACGGTTGGAACAACAAAGGGATGACTGCATGACCTACCCGCTGGCGACGCCACGCGCGCCAAGGGGCGCTGGCGGTTGCCATCGCTGTAACGTAGGCAAGGCCGCTCCATGTACGGGGGACGAGGTGACAATCGGTGCGCCGCTGGTGCTTTTGAGCCGTTTGTTGCTGTCGGAATATTCCATGTCGCCTGCTCTGGATTGATCTGTGACTGGTGAAGCAAAGCCCGTCGGGTGTAAAAAGATGGCCTGATTGATTGATTGATTGATTAGAGGTACGCGACCGAGCATGTGCTTCAATGTTCCCAAGTTGAGGTGATCACAATTGAAGCGGAGATGTTGGTGCCTTACACTCTGCTGCCGAATCCGGTTGAAGCCTGCCGAGGCCCGTTTCTTTCCCGCCGCTATCGCCGAAGCTCACCTCGACCTCCAACTGTAACGAGTGAGCGTAACAGATTGAGTTGTCGTTCGACTTTCAAGCGGCCCCGTAATATACTAGTGCGCAGGAAGAGACCCAACACGGTCACCAACGACTTGACTGAGATGTCGGACGGCGCGTCCAAACCGGCTATCCCAGCATGGCAGCGAGCGCAGCAACAGCCAACTCCTCCACCGACAACGGCGTCAAAGCCCGAAGATGACACGAGTGGAGCTGCAGCAGGCGCTGAGGATAGTACAGCACACACGCATGGAGGCTCAGATGACGATCTCAGCACTGAAGAGTCAATACCCCCACCGGACGACACATCGCAGCTCGAACTCGACCAAGTGCGAGCCTTCCTCGACGAACCGGGCGTGAAGGATGAGGCTTTGGGAAAGAAGCGCGCATTCTTGGAGAGTAAGGGCATATCCACCAAGGTGATCAATCAGTCGCTGGAAAGCAGTGATAATGCGCTCAAACCCACCGACTTCGATACCTTCAGGCAGCAACACTCGACGTCACAGAACAGACCCTCGGTACGACAGCCGCAGGCCTCGACAGCCCCGCCCATTATCACTTATCCCGAGTTCTTGACGGAAGCGCACAAACCACCTCCCCTCGTCACCCCGAGCAGAGTGCTTAATGCGACTTACTTCGCTGGCGGCCTTGCCACGCTAGTGTATGGTGCAAGCAAATACATCATCAATCCTAAGATCGACTCGTTGACAGAATCAAGACATGACTTTGCCTCGCACAGCCAAAGCAAGGTTGACGAGTTCAATGACCGGTTAAGCAAGATCGTGAGCCGGGTGCCTGCTCCGGCCAAAGACACAGAAAGAGTACCACAAATCGAGATCAGCGAGGTCGATAGTATCACCAGCGATCCGACAGAGCTCTTCCATCGAGACATGGGTACGCAGACATCTCCTCTGCCCTCCCGCCACTCCTCAGAGACCAGCCTCTCCACGGACGACTCAGAACGGCCGGGTGAGACACGAGACCCCGTCAATCGCCAAACCAGAGCTCTAGACATCATCTACTCCCATCTCTCCGAGCTGGCGGAGGGAGCATCGCGCACGGCCGATGCGAACAAACAACGCGAAGAGAGCGTCGACAACCTGCGACATTATCTCGATACCCTGCTCTACGCGAGTTCCGGGATCAACGTATGGACGAACACCGAGGAAGTAAACGCTGCGAAACCTGCTGCGAAGAAGGATCCGATCGAAGAGCTGAAGCAGGAGATCCGTGGCGTGAAGGGAGTCCTGCTGTCGGCGAAGCGGTTTCCGTCTGCTGCGAAAGTGGAAAGGATTGGAGGAGCTTAGACGACTCGCCTTCTAAGAATCCATGACTAGTTCTGAAGAGGGAAGACGCTCAAGCGAGAAAGACATGGCGCTGATGAAGTCGCGTAAAACTGCGGCGAGACTGCACCGGTTACACTGCGATGAAGTTTGAGTCACCACCGACGGACAGGCGCATCAGCACAAGCGAATCTTCGGCCGGCGGCTGCTCTTGCCACTCCGGTGCCTACTTCCCGCGTGAACACGAAGACACTGGCGCGGCAAAATCTTCAAAATGGAGACTCACGATTCCTCGAGGCGCTGCCGGCACCCTTGCAAATCTGGAACGTTTCCGCAGGGACCACAGTCTTGTACAGTTCACAACGGTCAGTATTCGAGCACCGCTCGAGCTCTGTCTCCACAAAATGCGGCTGCTCGATAGACTCCCTAGATGACCGCGATGAGAGCTATTGGCCTAGCATACGGCAGCGATCCGTGCCCACAATAATGAGCAAGTCGCGGTGTCCAGAGGAGCAGCTGTGATCGTGGGTACTGCGTGCGTAACAATCGACTGATTATGGTGGACTGCACGCAGAGATTCAAGGGCGGGCGCTCTGTTCTGCACGGACGTTGCGTTCGAAGACAGAACATCTTGATGTATACTTGCTCGAGCTTGAACGACGGGAGCTTGAAGGACAAGGGACCGGGCTGAATAATAAAGAAGCATACTCCGCAGGTCGCGAAGAGTTGAATGTGTTATAATGTACATCGAAACCTCTCGAGTGGAATAACTCATGCCCAGTCCCAAGCATCCCGTTCAGCAATATATATATATATATATACATAGGTATCCACGTCAAACACTTATGGAAATCTCATCACAGTACCGATTCTGCAGGTGAACCTGAAGGCGCTCCCTTTGTATGACTAAGCGAGCCGCTTTGGGATACACCCGACTCCATCGACGTGCCCTCTTTCGCAGCCCGTATGCTTCAGCCATGCCCGACACAGGACTTGAAGTGCGCCTATGGATATACTCGCTCGGTGGGTATCAGTCGTCGACGATATGTAGCACACGGCAATGTATGGCATCTTCGCTGGTTGTCGCTTGCCCGGCTTCGGCAGGACCATCATCATGGCTACAACATGTATGCGCCACAGCCTTCACCTTGTCGTAGCACCTACTGCACGTATGCTGCGGTCACTTCGAGGACACAGTCATGTGTGTGGGCGCCGCTTGGTAACCACAATCTCATCAATGCGAAGAATGGGCGAGGAGGTCGTAGGGCGGTCTGGCCGTAGATACAAGATCCAACGAACGCTCCAGGACAAGGGAGTCTTACGGGGACGTGTCTATCTGGCGAGGTGCGTACCATTCGCGATCCCGCGACATGACCCGCTTTGACAGCACACCATAGTGACGGAGAGTCTCGGGTTGTGTTGAAGGACATACCGCAGGACTGGGCTTATCGGAATCAAGTCTACGACATGGCCAAAGATTGTGCTCACATCCGTTTGCCGATCGATACGGTCGTCAATAGGCGAATATTGGTTTTCGAGTACGTGGAAGAGCATTTGCTCAATGTGGCGCAGCGAAATCTGTCTCTTAACCAGATGAAATGCATTCTCAAAGGCACGCTGGAGGGCATTGCATGTTTGCATCGGCTACGCATCGTCCATAATGGTAAAGTTCGCCCTTTGAATGATATGGTGCTTGCGGCTGACCGTTCGCAGATATCAAGCCCAATACCATTCTAGTACAACTGCAGAAGTCCTCAGTTGGAACGGAGGTGGGGAAGGTGTTGATCACGGACCTGGAAGATGCAGTACATATCGAGCAGAATCAGATGCTGAAGGGTGCTGCGCTGGGAAACTATATGTGGCGCAGTCCTGAGGTGCACGCAGAGGGTCCAATGGAGATGCCATCTGACATGTTCGCCTTTGGCATCGTGGTACGTTCGAGGCAATCTGTCTGCTATGATAACAATCCCGCTGACGTTGCACAGTGCATCTACGTCCTGACTACGCATGTCATCTTTGCTCTCAAAGATCCTGACATGCCCGAGGTCGACAAGGTGGCCTCGGTATACCTCCGCCACCTGACGCATTTTGCAGATGAATGCGGGACCCGTGGATTCCTGGACTACCTCGGAGCCGAGCACCCAATGCTGGATGTCTTCGAAGCTGTCGAGGAAGCTTTCAAGGATATGCCCAAAAAGCCCTTCACGGAAATGTTGGGGTCAGATGTCGACGATGATTTCAAGGACTTGGTGGGAAGCGTGACGAAGTTGGATCCTAGGCGCAGGATCACTGCTCAGGAAGCACTGGCGCATAAATGGTTTCGAGATGCTTGACTGGACGTGAGTGAATAAAAGCTCCTTGCAACGAGAGTAAACAGGCTCCTGGAGACTCGCCTCTATCAATACATACTAGCATCATTCTCATCACTGGCCATAATCCAATGCCAGGTGTAGGCTCGATGTTCTACAGGTCCGTATACGTAGAGCTATCCTGTGTCGTTCGATAATCTTTGGACTCGGCGGTGCAGCTTGACGAAGGCGCACTTCAGAGAGCCTCCAAGGTTGCGCTGAGGTAAGCCGTCTTTCTGTGCCACCTCATTCAAGGGTGCTGCCTCCCGGTAGCTTGGCTGGCTCCGTTGGTCTCCAGCTGGTAACGCTTGGCAACTTCACCAGCACCGACATGAGTGAGCCAGCAGGGTCAGCAATGGCGCCTGATGAGGTCGTAATGAGTTACCTTCCCGAGGGCGTTCGAGAGATCATTGGCATCGGCGTCTCGAGCTTTGTGGGAGACTTGGGCGACGGTCAAGTCCTGAAATATCCACTCCGCGAAAGCAATTGGCAGGACATCAGGCACGAAGCCCGCATCTACGAGATCCTAGGGCTGCACCCACGAATACTGCGGTGCTTCGGCTTCGACTCGAGGGGACTCCGACTGCAAAAAGCGACGAACGGCACGGTTCAGGAGGTCCTTCGCCATGGGAATGTCACCGAGAGGCAAAGACTTCGGTGGTCCCGCCAGCTCGCAGAAGCCGTCGCTTACATTCACACAAGGGAAGTCATTCACCGGGACATCAGCACCCGGAATTGCTTCCTAGACAACAACATGGACTTGCTCCCGGGCGATTTCCAAGGTCCTTACACGGACGCCGAGGGTATCCTGCGAGACGGGCTCGCTCTCGAGAACACAAAGGTTTCCCTGGCACGGCCCACTGACCACTCGGATGCGCGCTCTGATCTCTTTGCTACTGGATGTGTGATTTACGAGATCATGGTCTCGCACGAGATGTTCCCAGAGCTGGATAGTCTTGATGACGAAGACGAGATCGTCCAGCGGTACACGGCAGGTCATTTTCCGGACGTGAAGGGCGTTATGGGCCAGACAATCATCAGGAAATGTTGGTTTCAGAAATACCAGACAGCTAGGCAATGTGCGCAAGATCTGAAGGATGCTGAAGCAGAGTCAGTAGGGCGCGTTAACTTAGTCAGGTGATTTGCTGCCACGCGAAGACATTTCGAGACTCAACTTTCGGTAGACTTCTAGGCACCATCTTACTACATCCGCCGTATGAACACCGTACTAGACAAAACACTACGCAGCTGAAATGTGTGACGATCTGCACGGTCTCGTATGAAATTGTCTAGTCGACATTCACTACATCCATGTAGGCAAATATGGCGAGCGGGTTGCTGCATGTCCTTGCCATCGACCAATGATTCTTCAAAGCTTGGGTCATGTCTGTCTGATGTATCCTTGTAACATTTTCAGAGCGATTGTTGATCAATGGAGGTCAACCCATCTGCGCCTGCGCCAAACGGAAACCAGCACGCGCGACCAAACGGCAGAACAAGCTGCCCTTTTTCCGCCTGTACAGCCAACAGCCACCGGTCTATCAACAATTGTGATCAGTCCACCTGACTGCCATCACGCCCATCCAACAAAGCATACTGCCGATGACGACCGCTCGGACACACCCACTGACGAAAGGTCTCAAACCCGTTAGTAGACATATAACAAAGCCACAGCCAGCACAAACCTACCTTCAACCGTCTGATGCCCGTTGCATGCGGCCAATGCTACCGGCTTCCAGCAGTGGCGGGATCGGATGAAGCAGTCTTCGAAGTCGATTGCGCCGCGGATGCCTTCGTGGACGGCCCAGGCGAGGACGATGCAGCGGGCGAACCGTTCTTCCCGTTGGTGTTCTTTGTTGACGACGTCGATTCGCGTTGGGCGCGAGCTTCTTTGCGCTTCTCGCGGTAGTCGGCCACCAAGTCCAGGAAAGAGATCGGTGTCACCATGTTGACGGATATGGATTGTGCTGTGCGTGAGGATATGCGTTGCTGGTCTGGTTTGAATTCCTTGTGATAGTGATGACGGTATTTGTTAATGAGGTGAGAGCAGGTGGATATGTTGATATGTCTGGATGGACAGGCGAGAGAGATATATACGTGCACCGTCCTTCGTGCTTGAAGGCATCTGGTCCTTGTACGTTGCAACATACTTTCCAGGCCAAGCTACTAGTCGATTGAGCGCGCCGTGGATACGAGACCCGTAGTTCGCGGTTGGCGGCTGGATCCATGATGGGTCTCGAGGGAGAAAGAGTGGGTCATCGTCCACACAAAAGGCTGTCACATCCGCGCGCAGTACAAATGCTATACCCAATGTTGGCGGTTCGCGGTTGACGGATGGATCTCTGATAGCTCCCCCGAGAGAAAGAGTGCTGTTACAATCGCACCGCCCAGCTGAATGGGTACGTATAGAACGACATCGAGGCAAGTACAGTAATCTGGACCTTGCGAAAATCTCTTTCGTGCGTGCAGTAATGTATACGCAAATTGCTCTCAAAAACCTTTCCCGAATATCACGTGTAACAAGCAAATAAGATGTCCCGAAAGCACCACCACCACCTCCCCACACCACAGGCAGGACACGCTTTTTCAGCGCTCTGGGAGTTGGCCGGAAAACACTTGGTCAAATAAGTCGTTATAAATCGTAAAGGGATGCTCTCGAGGCTTTCACCATCACCAATCGATGAGATGAAATGTTGATCTGCCTCCATTGACAAACGAGTCTCACATTGATTGGGTGAAGACGACGTATACTGAGGAGGTGGGTGGACATGTGTAGGGGGTACGAAGGGATTGGTGTGGAGGGGTGTGTCGAGGCGGTCTGGGTAGAACGAGAATAGGAATGCGAGATGAGGGCGGGTAGGTGTAGCCCGACTGCTGCATTCGCGGCCGACCTTTCCGTCCGCGGTGATGCTCAAGCTTTGCTGGCGTTGGTTAGCAAGTGAGAGGAGGAGTTTCGGGTCGAGTTTCCCAATAGACTCACATTGCTACTAACTATTCCGAGCTGGCGACTTGCAGCACTCCCGTCGATGGCTTGCCATTGGCGGTGTCAAAGGCAGCCATGCGGGGATCCTAATCCCATGAGCCAGTCTAGGCTCTACCAGCCATCATCTCGTGCTTGAGCGTGCTGCCCATATTGACAATATATGACCGATCCAACTGAGCAGTCTGCATACCCTGCCCACTCAGCTCTTGTACTTCTGATGCAGCTGCCTGATCTGCTCCTGCACGTCCGGCCTCTGGGCTGCATCCGGCGCCGCGGCACCAGGGGCTCCGCCGCCAGGAGTCGCCGAACCACCCATGGCCCCCAAGGCAGCCGGGTTCGGCATCGTGCTCACGCCATCATAAGCTCGGAGCTCCGCCCTCTTCCTCCTCGCCATCTCCTCTTCGCTAAGCGCCTGGCCCGTCACCGCATCGAACACATCCGATCGCTGACTCGCCAAGCGCTTCAGATTGTTCGCCACGTCCTGCGTGGACAGATTCGTTGTCGAGGACCGCTGCTGCGCGATGCGGTTCTGCTCACGCCATTGCGGGTGCATCATCTCGATGTGCACGTGCTTGGTGAATTCATCGTTGGGGATCGCCTGTCCGCAGTTCGGGCAGATGGAGGTGTTGGCGGCTTGCTTGCGAGCTTGAGCCCGCGGGACGTAGTCCTGGCGGATCTTCGGGGTGGGATTTGCGCGAGCGGCCTCTTGAGCGGCACGGGCGCGTTCGCGATCGGCTTGCAGGGTGGCAGCGCGAGAGGTATCGTCTTGGTTAGGCGGGGGTTGATAGGCTTGTGCGGCCGGTGGCGTGGGCTGTGCTGAGGGCGGTTGTGGGGTGTACGTTTGAGGTGGTGGCATTCGAACGGCCTGTGTGATGTTAGCAAAGTAGATTTGCGATTGCGGGTGGTAGGTGGCAATACCGAAGCAGCAGGCTGTGGGGTCGGTTGCTGAGTGCCGTAGAATTGATCGTAATCGCCGAAGGTCGGCATGGCTTCTTCGATCCTGCGATTTGGTGCGATGGACATGGCGGCTTTCTGCTCTAAGCTTGCGGATTGCAAGTCGTTCAACGTTGTCGGCGCGGGCAGCTCGGCGTTCTCATCCCGTTCATCAAACACGACCGTCTCCACGACAACGAAATCATGCCAGTCGATCTGCGCATACGTGATACGCTCCTTCTCGTCCTGCTCTTCTTTCGCCACCTTCTGCGCCTCTTGATATTTGACCCACTCCGCACGCTTTTTCGCCCGCTCGAGGACGTGGAATCGATTATCCACGTTCCGCTCCAGCTCGGCGATGCGCTTTTTCTGCGGCCTGCCTTCATCGACACTGTCTCCAGTGAGCAGATCCGTGTACTGGTCTACTAGCCTGCTGAAGAACTGATACAGACTGTGCTGCGGCCGGAGGAAGTCGAATTGGAAGTTGCCCGCTTCACGCTGACTCAACGCCGTCATCCAGCTCCGCCCATTCTTTGCAACGAACAATGCAGTGAGTTTTACCACCTCGAGATCCTGCGCGCTGATGTTCGGCATGCGCGCGCTGAATTGGAAGTCCTCCGGCTTCTCCGGCCCTTTCCTCTCCTCTCTTCCTTTTCCACTCACGCCCGTCTGTTGCTCATTCTCGCGACCCGCACTTATGGCATTGCCACGTCCAGCTTTGATTTCGTTCAGCCGCCAACGGTAGTAGGCCTGATACGCATCCTCCGGGAAAAGGAAGGTCATCTTAGGGTTGTTGGCCTGTGTTTGACGCAGTTTCTCTTCAAAAGCCATGCCATTGCGAGCGACGTAGCCAGCGGTCTTTTCGACGATTTCACGAATCGAGCGCGGAGGCAGGACGGTGCCAGGGGGCGCTTTGGCGGATGCTTCGTCGAGAACAGAGCCAGTGTCGGCGGCACCATCCTGGGCGGCCATGGTGGCCGGTGTATGCAGCAAACCTCAGCGCTCAGTGCAGGATGGTATGTTCGAGAATAAGTTTGTTCAATCTGGGAGATGGGAAGAAGAGGGTCGATGTGGAAGCGCGCGTTAAGTCATTGGGTGAAGTTCTCGTGTGCTTCACGTGAGTGCTCGGTTTGCAGATTGTGAAGACGTCGCACATAAGCTTTCCGGATCTACGGGCGGGCCCGTTAGCTCTCCCGCGATCTATATCCGCGCCAGTGCGGGCGGTGACCCCTTTGTGAATGGTCGGAAGGGACGAAAATAGTGGCCAAGTGTTGCTGTCGCAGCTGCACGTCGGGCGACACGAGAGCTGAACGAATCCCTCCCATTATCGTCTTGTGCTGCCTCCTCAGGCAGTTCACCTGCGACCTGTCCGCTTCTTCCACTCTCTCCTTCACTTTCTCGTCGACTCTCTCATCTCGTCGTATACTGCCAGCTTGATCGACGTCTGCATCGGTATTGCGGACTTCGAGGAGCTTGGACGTCGTAACACGACCACCTCGCGCTCTAGGCGCATGGGAGCTTCCCATTGACAATCGAACATACCGACCGGCTCCACAGGCCACTATGGCGCCTAAAGCAGCTGCCGAGCAGCAGCAACAAGTACAGTCTCCCTCACAATCCTCCAACAACAAGAATGTCGCCGACCGATCCAATGGTGGCCCTGTCACACCTGGCATGGTGCAGTCCTCGCCCTCCAAACCACCCCACCCTTCATACGATTACACCTCCGCCGGCGTGACCGACAACAACGTCTTCAACTTCCCGAGATCCGATTGGGAGATGTTGGGCGCCGTCACCCTCGTCGCCTTCTTCGTGCGCCTGTTCCGCATCTACCAGCCCTCGTCCGTCGTGTTCGACGAAGTACACTTTGGCGGCTTTGCTTCCAAATACATCAAAGGTCGCTTCTTCATGGACGTGCATCCTCCTCTCGCTAAGATGTTGATTACGCTGGCGGGGTGGCTGGCGGGATTCGATGGAGAATTTGACTTCAAGGACATTGGAAAGGATTACCTGGAGCCGGGCGTGCCATACGTGGCTATGCGCTTGCTCCCAGCGATCATGGGTGTTCTTGTTGTGCCGACAATCTATTTGACGCTCAGAGCATCTGGGTGCAAGATGGTTACAGCTGCAATGGGTGCCGGATTGATCATCTTCGAGAACGGCTTGGTCACGCAGTCCAGGCTGATCCTACTCGACTCGCCTTTGGTCATCTTCACGGCGATCACTGCCCTGGCGTGGACGTCCTTCACGAACCAGCACGAGCTCGGACCAAAGTATGCCTTTACCCCGTCCTGGTGGTTTTGGCTGGCCGCAACTGGTTTCGGTCTTGGCGCAACCGCGAGCGTGAAGTGGGTCGGTCTTTTCACCATTGCGTGGGTTGGCTCGCTCACGGCTCTTCAGCTCTGGGTACTCATGGGCGACAACAAGAACGTCACTCCGCGCATCTGGTTCAAGCATCTCTTCGCCCGCATTTTCTGCCTGATTGTCATCCCAATCACCTTCTACATGGCCATGTTCGCCATCCATTTCCTTTGCCTCGTCAACCCAGGCGATGGTGATGGCTTCATGAGCTCCGAGTTCCAGTCTACGCTCAACTCTAAGAGTATGGCTGATGTACCTGCCGACGTCGGCTTTGGTTCTCGAGTCAGTTTCCGGCACCACAACACTCAAGGCGGCTACCTGCACTCCCACGCCTCGATGTACCCAACTGGCAGCAAGCAACAGCAAATTACCCTTTACCCACACAAAGACGAGAACAACGTCTGGGTGGTCGAGAACCAGACACAGCCTATTAACTGGGCGGTCGACCCAACCGGGAACACCTCCATCCCCGGCCCTCTCGCTTGGGACGCGCAGCAGCCTGAATACGTCCAGGATGGCTCCCTGATCCGCCTCTACCATGTCACCACCGATCGTCGCCTACACTCACACGACGTGCGCGCACCCGTTACGGAAGCCGACTGGCAAAACGAAGTCTCCGCTTACGGCTACGAGGGTTTTGAGGGTGACGCCAATGATCTCTTCCGCGTGGAAATCATCAAATCCATGTCTGACGGCGCGGCCGCCAAGAGCCGTCTTCGCACAATCCAGACCAAGTTCAAACTCATACACATCATGACCGGCTGCGTGCTCTTCTCGCACAAAGTCAAACTACCCGACTGGGGCTTCGAACAGCAAGAAGTAACCTGCGCCCGCGGTGGCACACTCCCAAACAGCGTCTGGTACGTTGAGAGCAACGCACATCCAATGATGGAGCCGGACAAAGTGGAGAAGGTCAACTATCGCAACCCGGGCTTCTTTGGCAAGTTTTGGGAGCTGCAGCGCGTCATGTGGACCACGAACGCCGGTCTCGTCGAAAGCCACGCGTGGGATAGCCGGCCGCCTTCGTGGCCGGTCCTGAAGCGCGGGATCAACTTTTGGGGATTGCACCACACACAGATCTACCTGATTGGCAATCCGTTGATCTGGTGGAGCAGTACCGCGGCGATCGCGGTGTGGGTTATTTTCAAGGTATGTCCACGCTACACGGTGCACGCTTTCGAGTTTAGAGAATGGTGCTAATCTCATATCTTTCCGTGCAGGCCCTCGCAGTCTTGAGATGGCAGCGCAATTGCGACGATTACAGCAACACCACCTTCAAGCGCTTCGACTATGAAGTCGGCGCCACCGTCCTAGGCTGGGCGTTCCACTATTTCCCTTTCTACCTCATGCAGCGCCAGCTTTTCTTGCACCACTACTTCCCCGCGCTGTACTTCGCCATCATTGCGCTATGCCAGTATGTCTATCACCTTTTCGGACGATCTCAAACAACAATGCTGACGTATCCTCCCCAGAATCCACGACTACATCTACAACCGCATCGCCATCTCGGGCCGAACGCTCCGCGACAAACCTTACATCGGCCGCACCGTCGCCGTCGTCTTCCTTACCCTCAGCATCGTCGTTTTCGGCATCTACGCCCCGCTTGCCTACGGCAACAAATGGACGAAAACCGACTGCGCCCGCGTCAAGCTCCGGGATAGCTGGGATTGGGACTGCAACAACTTCTTCGACACCTACGCCGAATACAGCCTCGCAGTCCCCTCGAGCGCCAGTGGGCCGGAACCCACGGGTCAGCACGCGGCTCACGGGCCTGCGCCGCCGGTCGCGGAGGACCCGAAGCAGGATGTCCTCGTCACGCCCGGACAGCAGCAGGCCGTTGGTGGCGCTGTGACCGAGGAGAAGATCGAATTCCGGGACGAGAACGGCGAGTTGTTGGACGATGAGCAGGTGAAGGCGTTGGAAGGGAAAGTCTCGTTTTCGACGAGGTACGAGACGCGAACGCGGGTCGTGGATGGCGCCGGCAACGAGATTTACAACGCGCTGGTCGAGGAAGGAGACGGGAACCAGGGGGTTCACGGAACGGCGGCGGATGGACCGGACCCGGAGACGGGAGACGCGCAGCGCGCGAACACGGAGCCTGCGAGTGTGGGGGTCGAGGGGGATGTCAGGAAGGAGAGGAGTTTGGAGGGGGAGAGTATGACGGCTGAACCGGAGAGCGAGGTCGGGAGGGAGACGGGACGTGATGAGTTGTAGGACCGAGGTGGAGGTGGTATGATAAGAGAGGGTGATGAGAGCACGTGAAGTCGCACGGCCAGGGAAGGAAGTCTTCGAAACCAGTCGGGTGTCATGTAAAGTATTTTACCTCATCTACAACACCGGTGCCTCTTCCGTCCTCCCAGACTCGTTGCTTCGACGATTCGCAACGGAGATTCACCTGCTGTGCTACAACCGGCCACGTGCAGATTTGGCCAGGACAACTTCACGGGATGACCATAACGGCTTCCAGTCAATGTGCGTACGACTCGAAGACGAAGCAGTGATGGTGCTGTCTAGCGCCCGCGGTGGGTCAGCGTGGGGGTGGGCGAGAACGGTGTCATCACTGTCATGTACCTACGACTGGTGGAGTAGCACGTCTCCCGTCTCGTCTAGTCACAAATCCAAGCGATCATGCTGGCTGTAGCGTAAGTCTTGTCAGTACTGTACAATCAATATCAACGCGCTCAGTCTGGTGAGCCGCATTCGGGGCTGTGAATACATAGGTACCCATCATATTTTTTTCTATTCAGCATGTCCTTTCAAAACAATCAAGAGCGCAGAAGCGCCACTCCTCCTATGCGTTCAAATCCAAGTGAGTTATTACAGCTCTAGGATAGCAGCGTTGTAGCCGCAATATATAACCGAGACATGGAATATCCATGGAAAAGAAGACAGCAAAAGCTTATGTGATATACATAGGTGAGGAGTAACCTCAACTCGTATTCCCATAGCTTGGTAAAAAAAGGCGATGGAGGAGTATAGGAGAGATTTGTTACTAAATACCCTTGAAGCTGGTGATAACGCACTCGCGAAAGGGTTGTGGGACGAGTAGATGACGGACATGAAGCACCAGTGACTGGGACATGCCTCGCAGGAACATCTACTTACTCCCTGCTCAACCTCAACGGTACACGACGGAAAAATAGAGGGGCCATGCAAAGAGGCGTCATTCAGATCTATCGCGTTGATCCATTCCAATCCGTTATATACAAAGGACAAGGTTCTGGCAAAAAGGTCGACGCACACGTAGCGCCATCGCTGGCCCAAGACGAATTCGCAAGCAAGAGCAAGACATGCAAACAAAAATTTAGGTAGCTGATGCCGTATCCCTGACCTCGTAGGTAATTCCGTTCTCACCCGACATCCCTCAATCCAACTTTCTCATCCGTCGTACAAACAAACACACACATCGAAAGAAGGTTCTCCGAGCATCCAAGACCATGGGAAGGTTGTTTGTTGATGATGATGGTGTTCGAGTTCGTGACGTGACGGCATTGCTCACTCTTTCTCCGACGTGTCTTTCGAACATCGTCTTGTTCGTGCCACTGTCGAACATCGTCTTGTTCGTGCCACTGGCCGCGGAACGTGCACGATCTGCCTACACGCTTCTTGGGTTAGGTAGGTAGCCTTTCAAGAATGTCCTCGTCCTCTGGAAGAGCTCAGGGCGCCAAGCCGATGGATCGGTTTTCTCGTGATCCTAGTAGCTACCTCAGCGACGCGGCGGTTCGTAGATTTCTTTCTTTCTTCTAGGATCAACGCTTTGCAGCCAATCCACCATGCACCGGAATCCGTGCATGACATCATCATCGTTCCACCTTCGGCCATCCATTAATCCACGTCATCAGCAGAAACCCGGCGACGACAACCGCGACCGCACTGCCGTACGGCGTGCCATAGTGCGCCGCGAGCGAGCGATTATCCGCGCCGCCCGCTTGCTTTGCTTGTAAGACTTCTTGCGAGAGCAATTGGGTCATGATCCTCGCCTGTTCCAGCGTGATCGGCCGACCTCCCTCGATGCCGGCTCGCTCTAGCAACGTCTCGCTCGTGGGACTATTTGGTTGAGGCGCGATGATATGCCCGTTCGCTTCGCCGGTCTGTTCGTCCACTTGGGCTGCGGGCCTGGAGCCCGATTTCAAAGTCTTGGATGGAGAGCGCGATCGATTTGCCTGGGCATTCTCTTTCCGCTTCTGCTCGACCATCTCCGCGAGGCTTTGCCGAGCCTCGTCTCGCTCGCTCTCGGCGCTTTCGGCCCGCTGTCTGTAGGCTTCCATCTGCTGCTTCATCTCGTCCATCGACGCGCGCAGCCTGTCCAACTGGGACTGAAGACCCGGGGGAGCGAACGAAGTAGGTGATATGTCCTCACTCGCCTGGCGAGCGCGCTCGCTGTCGTTAGTAGGCGAGTCGCGTCGCTCAAGCCTGGTGGCTCGCTCTTCTGCGCTTTCCCGCGCTGTTCGCTCTGAAGCGAGCTCGCTCTCCAGACGTGTCATCTTCTCGCTTTGGTTGCTCAGCTCACCCTTGGCGAGCTTGAGCTCTTCACACAAGCGGAGGATGTCGCCTGAGTGATCCGTCCGTGTGGGCGAGCGGTTGGAGGAGTTGGGTAGAGCGGTGTCGTCACGTCGAAGCAGTGGTCGGATGAGAGGGTCTGCAAGCGCCCGCGCGACATCCGGCTTCTCTGGTAACGGTGCTTGTGGGGGCGGGGCTGGGGGTTCGGAGAAGTGTGCTCTCATGTCAAGTCTCGACTTGCTCGGTGACGACCTCGATCTTTCCGAATTCGACTTCGGCGATTCGCCCTTGCCGCCCAGCATGTGTTCGATGGTTTGCCTCGCTCGGGCGAGATCTTGCGATTGCTGCATCGCCAGCTTCATTTCGGCCTGCGGTGTGTCAATACAAGTCATTCGCTTGGTGAAGCACACAGATGTCACTCACGTTGAGCTTCTTCACGATCTGCTCGGTTGTGATAGGGTTCAGCCAATTCCGCATGTGCTGCGGCTGCGTCATCACGCCCATGTGGATCGCAGCTTGACTGACCCCAGGCGCAGGCCCTAGCCCGCGGCCATTCAGCGAACCTTGGCTACTGGTCCTCTTGGGCTGGTTTGGACCGCCCATCAAGCCGCCGTTTACGCTGGGATCCAGCTCGCCAAAATTTAGTGGATCACTGCCTTGACTGTAGACACCGGCATGCTCGATCTTCGCGGCAACCTTATGATGAACCACCGTCTTCTGATCTTCGGACACGATGTCAATGCCCAGCTCAAGCACGTCTTGCTCTCTCAGCTCGCGTGGCTCGGATTCCTTATTCTCCTGGCTTAAGCGCATGCCGTTCACAAACGTGCCGTTGCTCGACTTCACATCGCGGATGAAGACCCGCCCCTGCTGACGTTCCGCCCATACCTCGGCGTGCTGTCTCGAGAGAACCTTGGAGTCGAAGAATCCGTTCAGCGGCGTCGGGATGGTCTTCTGATTCGTCTGTCGGCCGATGCGGAGCACGTCGGGATAGAAAGGCACCGTTATTGTCTTTCTTTCGAACGTGCCGTTCATCGGCAGTAGATGTAAGATGGCGGGCGGCTCAGACGCAACCTGAGCCCGGGCGGCGCCATTGGCCTGCGCAGTGCCGTTGGTCATTTGCTGTGAAGGCAGCAGTGGAGCGTGTAGCGCCGAAATGGCTGACGACGCCGTCGGGCCGGACGTCGCGGCGTTCACAGTTTGCGGCCTTGCGGTGGATAGACCTGTTGCGGGCTCCGCTTTCCCCGGTGGCCACAGACCACGTGGTGTCGGCTTCTTTCTCACGCCCCAGTTTCCTTCTGATGATGGCGCACTCGTGCCGTTGGACTGTACGGAAGGGGCGGAGATGGTCGAGGTGGATGAGTTGGTGGAGGCGATGGAGGAGGACGAGTTCTGTCGCTGAACGGACTTGCGGGGTCCGGTACTAAACATTTTGCCCACTTCGTCCGAGTTCATGGCGCCAAAGCCGTTGCCATTCGACCACAACAATCTGGTGCTTGGCTGGAAGGTCAAAGGAGGCGCAACTGCCGTCATTGGAGAAAGCGTGCGGCAGCGGCGATGTTGATGTCGTACCTCTATCCACAGAGAGGTCCAGTGGTGTCACGAGTAGATTATACCGGTCTGCTCTTACGATGGTGGTGACCAAGCACACGGAGGCCGTAGGAGCTTATTCGGAAGCAAATTCTTGGAGAGGTGGAGTTCGGTCGTGTGCTCCCGTGAGGAGGTAGGAGATATCAGGATATATGATAGCGAGGGTTGAATGGGAGAGCAAGGACGGGTCCGGAGTGGTTTCCCCAGAGTAATAATAGTGTGTATCTTCAGTGAGGTCGGAGGTGAGGATGGAGTACACGTGCCGAGTAGATGGTCGACCCCGGTTCGCGGACCGCGGCGGGTGCTGGCGGTGGTCTTCACTCCCGTGAGTGGATGGGCGCTGGAAGGAGGCGTCGCGCCGGGAGGTGCGTGTTCAGTGGTGGAGGGGGCAGTCGGTGGTGTGGTGTGCGAATGGACGCTGCTGGACTCGGGCCGGTACACTTCTTGAGCCAAGCATCACCGAGGGGCCACCCGCTGGCTCATGCCGCACCGAGCGACGGCAACGGCAGCGATCGGGACTGGCGGAGTCGCGTGCTGACCTCGTGCGCTGCTGCGTGGGTCGGGCGTGGTAACGGGGGTTTGGCCGGCATATGTAGGAGGAAGGGGAGGTGGAGGGGAGGTGGAG
>Ga0058704_10000589_pt1 | contig 18415 bp, 19 predicted proteins | sample AgamicMgSfe_FD_71363 | JGI IMG/M metagenome (GOLD analysis project Ga0058704, IMG submission 71363) | Agave microbial communities from Guanajuato, Mexico - Mg.Sf.e | ecosystem: Host-associated > Plants > Phyllosphere > Phylloplane/Leaf | place: Guanajuato, Mexico | collected 2012-05-30
GTGAGGTGGTAGTTGAGGATGGCCTTGCCGTCGGCTTCGAGGATGGATTTGGCGGACATGGTGAGGTTGGTGATGTGGTTGCTGCGGGTGGATGTTCAGGGAGGGTTTGCTATAGAAGAAGACGAGGTTGTAAGCAAAAGGCACAGCTGCCGCGATGAGTGTGGAATGCGGAGGATTCGTTTCAATGGCGAGATAGCAAAGCGGTGCACAGTAAGCTCGCGAAGCTGAAGAGGCTCACCCAGTGACAAGTTTACGGATGGGGGGTGAGAAAGGGATCGGGACACGTTGGGTGCACAGGATCCGTGCGGGATGCCGGCGGTCGTACTATCTCTCAGCCTTGAACCTGTTGAGACGAATGATGAGCGACCTCCGTCCTGTCCGGCAACGGAGAATTGATCGTGTGGACTTTTTTTCCCTCGACTGTTGTGGCTGTCTGTAAAGTCTGAGCGCTCGACTTTTCTTCGGGACTATAAAAAGACGCCCCTTCGCGGCCCGTCCGATCCCTTTCTCACTCATACAACAACAGTTCAACATACTACTAGCTACTACTAATCACACTTCCAGTACAATCTCAACCACTACATAGTATTGCTCGTTGACTGCAGCTTCGTTGGGCTGGATTAGGTATCCTACTGTACATTCATAAGGGGGTCGACAACGGGGCGGCTTGCGGTAACTGCGGCGACACCTTTTCTGACTCCCCATCCCATCTGGTTCCGTAGATGGCCGGCCGTCCTGACTTCATAATCATGACGCCTGCCACTCCATACAGCCTCAGGAATGCAGGAAACGGAGTGTCGTCAGCAACATGCTCGCCTAGGGGTTATATCGACCTTTGTTACACCTTTGGAGTGATAAGATCAATGCAGTAATAAGCATGACAACCACAGCCGACCTGTACATAATAATATTAACCATAGGTAAGCATCATCAGTGGGCACTGGCATCCGTCTGCCAGCCCGTCCTCCTCAGCCGTTGATGACCTCGGGAGATACATGTATCGATGCTCATCAGCGCACGAGGCACGCGACGTTGGTGCGCACGTTCATCATCCACCATTCATCCAAAACCACAACACCAACGGATCGCGCGAACGCTTTCGGGGAGAAAATCGTGTGATGATGATAATCGTGGTCGCCGTCGGATCGGCTCCGACCCATGAACCGGTCCCAAAGAGTAAAAGTAGTCTCCGTACTTCGGCTCCAACCCGACACCATCATGCCATGTACTATCATCCCGGCTTGAAATAATGAAGGAAGACGTCGTGACTCGTGTACGGTAGTGAGACTGTGAGAGCGAGAGCTGAGGGCCGTGAGCTGAGAACAGATCATCACAGGTGTCGTTGGTTGGCCCCAACTGATCCTCTCACCAAAGACGGCGGATACTGTAGTTGTCGGAGGGTCCGGAGGGAGAGACATCAACAATTCCTGTGTTTCGTTCTCCGGCACCCACACACTCTCTCTCACCTCTCGCACATCTCTCTCTTGAACCCGCACCCCTCCTTCCACGTCTCTTCCCTTCCCTTTGACTCCATACCACTCTCCTTTGGTAAGTCCTCCAAACTATCTACGCCTCCCAATTGCGGACTGTTGAAGCTTTTTGGATGCGCGCGAGAAACCGGAGCTCGAAAAGTCTAAGTGTGGAGCACGTGCGGTTCAGCTTCTCAAAAACATCTCACCACTGGCGAACAAGGCCGACACTGTGATTCAAGATAACTCTCGAGATTCCGTCACTGATTCATCGACCTTTCCAGCTCTTCCATCCTCACCTACCACCTTGTAGAGCTCCAGCGACTCGATTACAATGGCTTCAGCCGTGCCATCCGCTCCCATGTCCAATGGCACCAGCGGCCTCAATGGCAGCACCGAGAACGGAGGCTCGGCCAACGACAACATCCAGCGCTTCGCGGCACCCAGCCGATCCTTGAGCCCGCATCTCGAGCACACCCTCTTCCACACCAAGACGAGATGTTTCGTATAGTAAGTGCGACGAGCCCCAACATCACCTCGTCGAGATGAACGTTGGGACTGACGCAAACCGCAGCGGTCTCCAGCCAAGAGCCGTGCAGGGCATGCTCGACTTTGACTACATTTGCAAGCGCAAGACTCCTTCCGTGGCCGGGATCATCTACACCTTCGGTGGACAGTTCGTCAGCAAGATGTAGGTGTCAGGAATCTGCCAGCATGGCGAGACCGACGAGACTGACGAATGACCACACAGGTACTGGGGAACCTCCGAGACCCTCCTCCCCGTCTATCAATCCACCGAAAAGGCCATGGCAAAGCACAACGACGTCGACACCGTGGTCAACTTCGCCTCCTCCCGCTCCGTCTACAGCTCCACCATGGAGTTGATGGAGTACCCCCAGATCAAGTCCATTGCCATTATCGCCGAGGGTGTCCCAGAAAGGCGCGCCCGTGAGATTCTGCACGTGGCCAAGAAGAAGGGCATCACGATCATCGGCCCGGCCACCGTGGGTGGCATCAAGCCGGGTGCGTTCAAGATTGGCAACACTGGCGGTATGATGGACAACATTGTGGCTTCCAAGCTCTACCGCAAGGGCTCCGTCGGTTACGTCTCCAAGTCCGGTGGTATGTCCAACGAGTTGAACAACATCATCGCGAATACCACCGACGGTGTGTACGAGGGTGTGGCCATTGGTGGTGACAGATATCCGGGTACGACCTTCATCGACCACATGCTGCGCTACCAGCAAGACCCGGAGTGCAAGATCCTCGTCCTTCTCGGTGAGGTTGGCGGTGTCGAGGAGTACCGCGTGATCGAGGCGGTCAAGAACGGCACCATCACCAAGCCGATCGTCGCTTGGGCCATCGGTACCGTTGCCGGTCTGCTCAAGACCGAAGTCCAGTTCGGTCACGCCGGCTCGTTCGCCAACTCCCAGCTCGAGACCGCGGCCATGAAGAACCAGACCATGAGGGAGGCCGGCATCCACGTCCCCGACACCTTCGAGGAGCTGCCCCAAGTGCTCGAGCAGGTCTACCAGCAACAGCTCAAGCAAGGCTCCATCAAGCCTTCGCCCGAGCCAGCCGTACCCAAGATTCCCATCGACTACTCCTGGGCCCAGGAGCTCGGCCTCATCCGTAAGCCAGCCGCCTTCATCTCCACCATCTCCGACGATCGTGGCCAGGAGCTGCTCTACGCCGGCATGCCGATCACGGATGTCTTCCGGGAAAACATTGGCATCGGTGGTGTCATGTCGCTGCTGTGGTTCCGCCGCAGATTGCCCGACTACGCCGGCAAGTTCTTGGAGATGGTCCTCATGCTCACTGCCGACCACGGTCCGGCCGTGTCCGGTGCCATGAACACAATCATCACCACTCGTGCCGGCAAGGACCTGATCTCCGCCCTCGTGTCCGGTCTCCTCACCATTGGCTCTCGCTTCGGTGGTGCCCTCGACGGCGCCGCCGAGGAGTTCACGCGTGCCTACGACAAGGGTCTCAGCCCACGTGACTTCGTCGACACCATGAGGAAGGAGAACAAGCTCAGTAAGTGCATCGCTCTTGTATTCATTGAAAGTAACGGCAGACTAACAAGCCACAGTCCCCGGTATCGGCCACCGTGTCAAGTCCCGCAACAACCCCGACCTCCGCGTCACGCTCGTGAAGGAGTACTGCCAAGCCAACTTCCCCTCGACCAAGCTCCTCGACTACGCCATCGCCGTCGAGACGGTGACGACGTCCAAAAAGGACAACCTGATCCTGAACGTCGACGGCTGCGTCGCCGTCTGCTTCGTCGACCTCATGCGCAACTGCGGCGCCTTCTCCGCCGAAGAGGCCGAGGACTACCTCAAGATGGGCGTCCTCAACGGCCTCTTCGTCCTCGGCCGCTCCATCGGCCTCATCGCCCACTACCTCGACCAGAAGCGCCTGCGCACCGGCTTGTACCGCCACCCGTGGGACGACATCACGTACCTGCTCCCCGAGCTGGCGGGCCGTGGTGCGCCGGGCAACGAGGGGCGGGTTGAGGTCAACGTCAAGTAGACGCTCTCGTGGAAGGGGGGTTTGTTTGTTTATTGCGTTTGTTTGGCTGGAGGAGTCGGAATCGCAATGCTATGATAGAAAAGGGCGAGTATGCCAAGGGGTTTTTGTAGCGATATGAATATACTGTTAATAAGAGTGTCGGAGTGTTCTATACACTGACCAGGAAAATTTCGTGCCCTTCCTGAAAGTAATGCAACCTGATGACAGTCTTGATGTGGTCCTAACGAAGTAGAGAAAACCTGAAGCTACAGTACATATGCGTATGTACTCACGTGACGACGTGCTTAGCGCGCTTTTGCCCAGCCGCGTCTGTCTCGCGCTTCCTACGCCCTGCCTCGCTTCTACACCTCACCCACAACACCTTCACAACCCCAGACACAACGCGCGACCTGACCGATCCTCAAGGCCTCAACGCATCGAGTCCACTACCAACCCTCGCGACTCCGGGCCGTCTCCAGCGTCGAAGTCTCCGGGCCTCCCACCAACCCAAGCCCGATCCTCTCCACCAAAACAAACCAGAAGCACATACTCCTCCCCCAGTCCTCCACGCGCCCATCGTCCTTCGCGTCTCTTCCTGCTTCGCGGCGGTGAGCGGCACGTCGGATAACCGTCCCTGCGGCGGCGCACCGGCAATCTTCGCGAAACTGCCAAAACACCTTCGAGCCTCATAGCATGGTCTCACAAACGTCACAGCAGCGGTAGCGGAGATGTCGGCTTGCGGATGCGGTGCAAGGAAGCTTAACCCTAAGCGATTCTCTCGGTTACACACAAAGTCTCACGGTGCCTCTTCTTCCGGAAGGAAGGAGAGGCAAGCTGCTGGCTCCTTCGACTAGTCGCTCGGACCCCGCTCGTGGCGAACTTGGTTGCGGCCTCGTGAGTCGGTGCGGGAGATGAGGGGCGAAAGAGTGGCTGGAATGTCCGGTGTCCGTGTTGGCCCCTTTTCGGGCTGGCATTGGGCGGTTTAATACAGCGTCTCCATGCGTCGGTTTGGTAAGACTCTCATGAGAGGGCGCGCGTCGGGGTATGCTGGCTGGACTCTATGCTCTGATCACAAATTTGAAGGGTAGCTTTGATGGATAAGATGCTGGTTGGCGGGGTTCGCACGGGAGAAAGTGGGCGAGTTGTTTGTCGGGCTGTCCTCCACTTGGGATTGGCCATAAGGATCTTCATACACCGCTTGCGGTCATGCGCAGAGGAGTTGCACGTGTGATTGTCGGCTGTCTGCTACGCTGGGTACCGGACGGCATAGATCCATGAGCTGAAGGATGTGTGGCATTAGCACCTTTGGTGGTGTCTACTGGATTGGCGTGGCTTCGGCTTGTGGGACCCATCTTGAAAAGGCTACACGAAGAGCATGACAGCACGCTCACGAGAACATCTAAGCCCCACACACAGATTCGCGCCAGTCTGGCTCGCCTCTCCTACCAACCGCTGTTGCACACTTGCCTGGATCGCCTGCTTTTGAGCAGCGCGTAGCGAGGTGTCATCAAGCTTTCATTCGGAGGCGGTCATTCTGCGCGGTCGAGAACACATCGGGCATGTCATACTGCTCCGGCATTCGTGTGGTCCTTGCCAAGTGGGCTTCTCCACCATCGCTCACGCTGATCTAGTAGGTGTCTCGCATGATCCGCCTTCGGACCTGGTACGCACGCCGCAAGGCAAAGACGCCGCACCACCGTCAATCCATCCAACTCTGCCATAATGCTCGCGACGAAGACGTCCTGTACAACCACTCACATCCGCCACGCTGAGTTATTTCAGAAGGCCAAACCACTTCCACCCCACCCTGCCGAACCGAGCAAACACCTCAAAGCCCGCGTCACAGCACCAGCTTCAGACGTGGTCGAGTCTCTGCTTCCGCTTCTAGAAGCGAGCAAGAGCTCGTTATCCCGATCAGTCGTGTCAATCATCTCCTCCTTGACTTTTCAAATGGTTAGGAGTCGATCGATGAGCGCCGAACACAAACAAACAACAAATGCCCGCACCTGCCAGTGGTAGCCATGCGGCGCAGCCTCACCTCTCGCGTGAGAAGGCAAGCGGCTTTTGCAGATGTACTTTCTCCGTGTTGCGAACAACAAATGCCTCTCGAAGCCCTGTTTCACGCAAATCGCGTATTTGCGCGGCGGAGAGATGGAAAGAAAAGACTGTCGTCTCTAGGAGGCGTACTTACGACATACCGAGAGGATCTTCTTCCTGCATTCTGTGGGGCTTGGGAGGCCCTGATATGGAGATGCTGGATACGCTCTGGTGAAACGAAGTCGGGTGACTTTTGATTGTGCGACGAACTTGACGTGGAACGGGATGACGGTATCGACCGTTGTATTGCTGCTGGTGCAATGGAGAGTTGAGAAGCGATTCTTCTGATACCAAGAAGCCATCAACTGCTTCCTCAGGAGTCCTTCGGCGGCGAGGGAAAAGTGCAGCTGTTCAGGGTGAACTAGGGGAAAATCATTCGCGAAGGAGCGGGACCTCTCTCGAGTGAGGATCAAAGCTTTGGCTTGTCTGCTCTTCTTTGCTTATGCCTGGTTATCTTCTCTGGGTGCGGGTCTTTTTCCAGCCGTCGAGGACTCCGGGTCGCTGGTTCGATGGTGAATTGGTGGAGGAGGAATTGCCTGTGGTCGTCCTTTTTTGTCGTGAGACGGGGACGGTCCGGGTCCTTTTTTTTATGAGTATTCCCCTTTTCTGCCTGTAAGTATGAGGTGGGAGGCTAACTACGCGTGCTAGGCTCGAGTGACGAAATTCGACGGAGCTGGGGCAAGGGTGAATGCGGCGAAGGTGCTTGTGAAGACTGTTGTGCTCCGCACGTTTCTGCGTGGAATCGCTCGCAATATTCTACAACTGACAGCTTGAGCAATCCGCGATGCCACTTAATAGTCGCTACGCACCCTATCAAGCAGACCTGAGATGACGATCACGATGTCCCTGGACGTGCAGACGAGTCCAGCCCATGGTCCCGGGCATACAGCGGCATGTCATTGAGGTGGTTGTGGTGGCGGCTTTTGTCGCGCTCGTTGACATTCTTTGATAGATGGGGAGTCAAGACAGTGTTTTGCGTTTCTTGCTGTGAGCTCGTTATTAGCACTACGGCTAGTGGTATGTACGCCGGGGGTATACTGCAAGGAGGTGGTAGTGAGGAATTGAAGAGGACTGAAATGGTTGATGTCCTCGCTGAGCGCCGAGAGCGATGTTTGGATGGTGATCGTATTTATTTACATCTGGTCTTGGCAATGGCAACGAGCTTTCCAAGTCTCACGAATGATCTTTCCTGTAGACCTCTGTGGATATATTATGTTTACATGATAAGGTATCAAAAAGCTGTATCAAAAAGCTGGAATTTGTTGTTGTCCGGTCTGGCCTTCGCTTCAGGATCCGTGGGAAACTGCTCACTGCTTCCTGCAAAGCACGAGTGGCTTCAACAAAATCTGCTCGCCCTATATGGCCACCCGCTATCCTTACCACAGCAGTATATTGTCTGGCTCTTCCAAGCGGTGGTGCGAAAGGAGAAAGCATCAGCTGTCATTGCTTGGTTTGACCCCACCTGCACCGTTCAACACGCGACTCTAGCTGGATGGAGTCAAGCTTCAACTTCGATTAAGAAGGAGCCGTAGGACGACCACAGTAACGGCGCGGCGATGCTGTACACGTCTCCACTCCACGGCTCGAGGCAGCTGAAGAGGCCTTGTTCTATGCGGCGAATGGCTGAGATAGCGACCACGCGCTGCAGCAGGGCGGTGGCGTTGGAGCTGCAGCTCGAGCGAGCTCTTGTACCTGGTCATGCCCCCCTCAAGTAAGTTTGCCTACTCTTTTCATCGTTTCCTGAAGACGACCGACTGTCGTGCCGGTGGCCCAGGACCAGGCCAGTAAGAAGAGCAGGTTGGCACCTCCTTCGAAAGAGGAACCGAACGTCAAGATGCTCGCCTTTTTCCCATCCCTTCTAGCCACCATCCTCCTCACCTCCGAGCCCGTAGCAGCTCAGCAGTATGTCGTCTGGTCCAGCGTCATCTTCTCCCGCACCGGCGAGCGCACACCTGAAGTACTAGGCAAGCTTCCGGTGACTCTGACTTCGCTGGGCGCGAAGCAAGCCTACAATGCGGGGGCCTTCTTCCGCGACCGCTATGTCTCAACGGACGCCTCTCAGGAAGGCATCACCGGTGCGCCGTTACAGGGTTTGAGTGCGGATAGCATCGACAACACGCAACTCTACGCCGAGGCGCTGGATCAGCAGTACACCGTCGCGAGCGCGTAGGCGTTCTTGCAGGGCCTATATCCTCCCTTCATGCTGAATGCGAGCGCGGCGCATCTGTTCGACCCGACGAGCACGCTCTCGAATGGCTCATATGTACGCTTCCCGTTCGCTTCTGGCGAGGGTCGAGTGAGGCTGACTGTCCATAGGTGGAGAACCCCATGTCAGGCTACCAGTATGCCCAGATACATGCCGCTGGCACTTTAGATCCCAACTCTCCATATCTTGGTGGCTCCAGGGAGTGTCCCGCCTTCGACAACTCCGCTGCCAAGTATGCCAATACTGCCGAGTTTGCTTCTACGGAAAATGCGAGCAAGAGCTTTTACCGGAAACTCGGCGGTGCTCTACTAGGCGATGTCCTACCGGAAGATGCGTGGGATTACTTAAACGCGTATGCCATCTGGGTACGGACATGGACATGCGAAGACGGCTGGGTGTATACCACTGCTGACTGTTGCGTGATTGGGTTTGTAGGATTATCTCAACTACCAGAACACGCATAGCACCACGGCCGCCGCGTTGCTAAGCCAGCCCCAATTCGTCGGACCCGACTCGAACGTTACTTATCTTGACATGATCAAGTGGTATGCAAGCGAGCAGCAATATGCCCAACTTGGGAATCTTTCTGCCCAGAATGCCTACTCGCACCCGACGCCCTCCTGGCCGTCCGGCGTCACGGGGAGTATCTCGACGATCGCAGGCAACCTCCTTGCTGCCAAGATGCTCGCTCAACTGCAAGTCGCGATCAGCACCGCAGGTTCATACTGCAAGCTCAGCGTCCTGTTCGGCGACTTCGAACCACTCGTGTCGCTCTTCGCGCTCATGAAACTGCCCGACCATGATACTTACTTCTACGGCCTACCTGATTTCGGCTCCGTGGCGGTGTTCGAACTGTTCAGCTACACCGACAACAGCACGAACACAACTTTCCCGTCGACGGATGATCTCAGGGTCCGCTTCTACTTCCGCAACGGCACGACCGGCTCGGACGACAACGGCGATTATCAAGCATATCCGCTGTTCAGCCGAGGACCAAGCCAGACCGATATGACATGGGGTGAGTTCCAAACTGCAATGTATGGCATCCTGGTCGGCGACATAGGCGACTGGTGCACGCAGTGTGGCGCGACCAACCTCTTCTGTGCCGCCTGGAACAGCTCCGACACGGCGCTCGGTTCCAGCAGGTTGACCAACAGTAATCATGATCGAGTGAAGCCCGCTGTCGCTGGCGTCGTCGGTGCTATTGTGGCTTTGATCGTGGCAGCACTATTGTTTGGAGCTGTGATGTTACTCGGTGGAGTACGCTTCCACCGCGTTCAAAGGCATCGAATGCGCGATATAGGGCGTTTCCGGGGCGGCCGGAAGATGGCATCGGATCCCGATGTGACTGTCCCCAAGGGCGGAGCTGTGGTCGGCGCCTCTGTGGAACGCGGCCCGGAGAGTCCTATCGGTCCGGTTGAGCATGAAAGAGTGAGTAGCTGGGAGCTCAAGCAGACGGGGACCGAACGTCCCAACTTCGCCCCGCCTGGAGATGGGTTTCGCGCGAGCTTCGATCATGATGATGGGCTTGACCCCTTCCGGGACGGTATCACGAGGCCGGATGAGCGGATTTGAAGAGGAAAAGTGCGTTAGACGAGTTGTAGCAGATCACAATACGCTTTTCGCTGAGGACTGATGTATGTAGACAAGTGCCATAGTAGACAAGTGCCATAATATACCCTGTAAATGTGAATATCACCATTTTAAGCATCTACAGCTTAGGGCGCGTGCCGTCTACACATTTTGTTTGTTCAGCAAGACAAGTTGGCTGCATGAGCCTTTGACAAGCTACTGACCTCTGTGCTGTCCCTCAAACTCCACCAACGCCGCGCTGTATAGTAAACGCAAACACGATCGTGCGCGCAGCGGGGCCTTCTACTTTCCGTTTCCCGGCCCACTCGGTCGTTGCTGGGCCTGGATGCTGGTGCACGAAAGCTGATGACAGTCGCGTGGCCGAAAACCCTCGCTGTACACCCGGCAGCTTACAGCGTGCCACCGAGCAAGAAGGTTGTCGCGCGTGCACGGTGTCTCTCCGCGCAAGTCACGAGTCCATCTTGCCCTTTACTTCTCCTGCTCCCATTCATCCGGCCATCTCCGTATCTCCATTAGCCTGCTTCTGATTCCTGCCCACGATCCACAGGACGTTATTGCACCTGGAGAGTCACAAGTCAGTAAGCCCCCTCACATAAAAGCTCGCCTCGAGAACACGATCTCGGCATCAAAGTCCAACGTACCGAATCAGTACTTGGCCCAATGTCCCCGCGCTCTTCCCATGCTGCCACTCCTCCGCGCCGCTCAGCTGGAGGTTCATGTAGCTGTCGACCGACACAAGGCGCCCTGTGTACTCGGTTTGGGCCCATTTGAGGCGCACGATGACTTCGTCGTTGACGAGGGATTGGAGCATGGGTCGGGGGTTGAGGGGGACGAACTGTGCGGTCGAATGTCAGCGCTCGCGCGTGGTGGGGGTGGTATCCCTTTGCTTACTGCCATGATTGTGTGCGGACTCGGATCTTGAATTCGTGTGGTGTGCGATTATAGGGCGGTAATAGTGAGCGAGCCTGTGTGCGCCTTCGGAAGACGTGCTGGCGGCGAAATTTGTTGGAGGCGTTCGTTCGTTCGCTGCGGAGGTGTTGTTGCGGCGAAGTTGTGAGTATCACGTGTGTATATTGCATCACTGATACTTGACTCCATGGTAGTTCGACATCGCCAGACTGCAACCGTGTAGACCAGTTGAGGTCGGGTGATATGGCACGGTAGAATGGCGCTGACATCGGTAAATTGATATGTAAAATTGCAAGTCTCGGTCCATACTGACGCCCGTAGTGGAAAGCCTTTCGCTTTTTCGATGTCTCTCAAGTGCGGCGTGCAGAGGGGGACGGCTCGGTGGCACTCGATGTATGCATGGCCCTTGTCCACGTCTCTATTTCAACATGTTAACACACATTGTAGCAAGCGAACGCAAGCTGTATAGCTGCTGGATCTAGCAGCCTCATCGTCGGCACGCCAAATGGCATTGCTCATATACTCGACCAAACATTTAAAGCTACCCGCTCATGGAAGGCCCACGACTCGGGCAGCATCACGCACGTCAAACATATCGAGGATACCGCCTACCTCATCACACTGTCCGAAGACCTCATCCACGAACCGGAGCTCAAAGTGTGGAGCCTTGACCTGACAGACAGGAAGACCGGCGGCCCGAAGTGTCTCTCGAGCCTGGTCGTGCAGAACGGACGGAAGAACTTCCCGGTGTCCGCATTCACCGTCACTCATGACCTCGCCCAGCTCGCGGTGGGACTTGGCAACGGCACCGTGACGGTAGTCCGAGGAGATTTCATTCATGATCGTGGTACGAAGCAACGTACTGTCTTCGAGTCAGAGGAGCCTATCACTGGCCTGGAGTTCCGGGAGGCCAACACCACGGCGTTATATATTGCTACTACATCGCGCGTCCTGGCGCTGGCTATATCCGGAAAGGCACAAGGCACACCAGCAAGAACATTGGACGAATATGGCTGCGCCGTTGGCTGCATGGCACTCGATCCTCATTCGAATGAGATCGTTGTAGCTCGTGACGATGCCATCTACACCTATGGACCCCACGGCAAGGGTGCATCTTATGCCTACGAAGGTGCCAAGAAACTCATCAAGGTCAGCCGAGACTATGTACTGCTCGTCTCGCCTCCAAACAGCAACATCACGCGGTCCACCACTCTGCGGGCCTTTGGTGGCACCCAGGCGGAGAGTATCTTCAACAGCAGCACATTCACAATCCTCAACACCGATCTGAAGTTCATCGCCCACTCCGAGTCTCTGTCGGATCAAGTGAGCCAGATTTTCAGCGTCTGGGGCGACATCTTCCTTCTCTCGGTCGATGGCAAGCTGTACCGATACCACGAGAAGTCGTTCCAACAAAAGCTGGAGATCCTATACCAGCGAAACCTTTTCGTGCTGGCCATCATACTAGCTCAGAAGAACAAAGTCGATGCGGTGCAGCAGAATGTGATATTCCGCAAATACGGTGATTTCCTGTATCAGAAAGGCGATTATGACACTGCGATGCAGCAGTACCTGCATGCGATTAACAACACCGAACCATCTCAAATCATACGAAAGTACCTCGACAACCAGCACATCCGTAATCTCATTGACTACCTAGAGGAGCTCCATGACCAAGGAAAGGCCACGTCCGATCACACGACATTGCTGTTGAACTGCTACGCAAAGCTCAAGGATGTCGACAAGTTGGAAGAGTTCATCAAACGGCCCGGCGAACTCAAGTTCGACCTTGACACCGCGATTGTGATGTGTCGACAGGGCGGTTACTACGACCAGGCGGCTTTTCTTGCAAGAAGGCATGATGAGCATGGACTTGTGGTTGATATCTTGATTGAAGACATGAAGGAGTACTCCGAGGCTCTGGCGTATATTGTTCGCTTGGAGCCGAGAGAAGCCTACCGTAACTTCATGAAGTACGGCACAGTCTTACTTGAGCATTGCCCATCGGACGCGACGCAACTCTTCACCGACTACTTCACAGGCCAGTACAAACCGAAGAAAGATGCCGTGATTGTGCAAGAAGCTCCGTCGCAACCCGAGGGCAGCGGCTTCGGCATCGCCGCGGCAAGGTCAGCAGTTCAGAACTTGGCCGCGCGGATTCCTCTACCGAACATGAGCTTGAGCTCAGCCCCACCGCCGCCGGCTGACGGCCAGCAGGCGACCATCGCTCAGGTCGTAGAGACGTCGACAGACGACGACGATGTGGTGGAGTACGAGGTGCCGAAACCACGTGTTGCCTTTTCCGCATTTGTCGATCACCCGGACCAGTTCATTACCTACCTCGAGGCGTGCATAGGCAGCGAGGGTGTCAAGGCAGAACAAAAGGCCGATCTGTACACAACGCTCTTCGAAATGTATCTTCACCAAGCCAGCGCCACCAGAGCCGAGGAGAAAACCGAATGGGAGCGCAAGGCGAAGCAGTTGATCGAATCCAAGGACGTCCCAATCGACACGTCCAACGTCCTGCTCCTCTCGGATCTAGAGAAGTTCAGAGACGGCACGGTGTTGGTCAGCGAGAGGCAGGGCTTACGATTCGACGTCTTCCGATCGTACACCGCGGCGCACGACACCAGAGGCGCGATCAAAGCGCTGCGCAAGTACGGTCCGGAAGAGCCGCAGCTGTATCCCGCGGCTTTAGCATACTTCACCAGCTCGCCGCAAGTTCTCAACGAAGCTGGGGACGAAGTCGATGCGGTGCTCAAGAAAATCGACGAAGATGGCTTGATGGCGCCGCTGCAGGTCATCCAGACCTTGAGCACGAATGCGGTCGCAACCATGGGCCTGGTGAAGAAGTATCTCGCGACGACCGTCGAGCGCGAGCGGGCCGAAATCGCCGCGAACCGACGCCTCATCTCCTCGTACCGGACGGACACGACACAGAAAGTCAAGGACATGGATGAACTGGCGACGAAGCCGACCTCCTTCAACGCCACGCGCTGCTCCACCTGCGGCATGACGCTCGACTTGCCCACCGTACACTTCTTGTGCAAACACAGCTTCCACGAGCGCTGCCTCAACGTCGCCGACGGGCACGAGATCGAGGAGATCGAATGTCCGATCTGCGCGCCACAGAACCAGACTGTTCGGCAGATTCGAAGGGCGCAGGAGGAGAGCGCGGGCCGGCATGAGTTGTTCCAGGATGCGTTAAGTAGGAGTGGGGATAAGTTCGGGACGATCAGTGACTGGTTTGGAAGGGGGGTGATGGGTGTACAAACGAACGCGGATTGAAGAAGATACCTTGAGTATATGACTCTCCTACACCTGAGCTGCAGAACCCATCTGCGAAGTCCCACTCCGCTTTCTCCCGCTTCCAGATACGTACTACAAAGCCTTCCTCGCAATCGTCTGCGCCTCCATCCAATTCGGTCGAGCGAAGAGGAAGAGTGCGCGCAGGCCCATCGCCGCGCCCATGGTGCCAATCGCACCGATCAATACCCCGTCCTTGACCCCACTGTCGCCCGAGAGATACTGAACAGCAAAGACGGTGCCCAGCGCCGCTTCGCCCGCGCCCAGGATCTGATAGGTTAGTTTCCGCACGGCGAGTTGTTGCTTGTCGCCAGGCTGCTGGGCTGGGTTCGGGTAGCTGAGGAGCAGCGGGACGGTTAGGGCGAAGACTACGCAGCCGGTCCTGTTGGTGAGGTTAGCGTCTTGATTTTGTACCCTCGCAGGGACTCAGAGGGGCTTTGTGATGCTGATACGAACCATTGGATCAAGCTCTTCGCCGCTGGTGTGATCTGCTCGGGGGATTTGAAGAGCAGGGTGGCGACGCCTTCTGGGTAGAGCCACATTGGGAGCAGGGAGGCAATGTTGAGTGCGCTCTCGCCCAGCAGGGCGTAGCGGAAGAGACGGACGCCGTTGAAGGACATGGTGAGGGACTCTTAGTTGTTGAGTGATGGGTTTCTTGAAGGGTACCGTGTAGCGTGATGTTCGAAATGGCAGTAGTCGTTCGTAAGGAGGAAAATGGAATGTTTACGTTGCGATGAAGTGTTGTCTTACTGTGTACACGTGAGGAGAGAGAGAGAGAGAGAGAGAGAGAGAAGAGGTGGTCGACGTCATGCTGATCGCGGTGCGCGTGCGGGTTGCCGCGTTTGTGTATTTTCGTGTGTCTTTCTTCTGTATCAAAGCCCAACATCGGCAATATCACGTCCATACCATTCACAGTGCATGTCATGGAGACGGCGACCGTTGCTGCCATCCTCGCAGCGACCGCCACCAACTGGCTGGAGGTCCGTTGAAAAGCGCCGCGGCTTTTTCCGCTAGTCACGAAAAAGTGACCAGGCACCCGCACATATGTACTGTTGAAAAGACGGCTCGCTATCCATCACATCCATGATCCCTTGCACCGATATGAGTGCCGCGCACGAGTATATCAGGCAGGTCTTGCACCATACCGAACCACCTCCGCCCCTCCAAGCTCGCTTCTTCTACACCTCTCCCATCCCTATCGACCACCCACTATCACCTCTTCCCCCACCAGCCTCTGGGAAAGCTCCCGTCAACCAGGCACCAAAACCCTTCTCAGAATATGACAACTCATCCCTGGATAGAGCCTGGAACGACCTGAGGCGGAAAATCCTGAAGTATAATGAGGAGAGAGGCGAGAAATCAACACCCCATGAGAGTACTAGTAGGGCACACGCAGCCTCTGGTGCTGGACGCGATGGAAGCAGACGTGGCTCGGGTTCGATGCCGGGCACGCCGAGGGCCAAGCAAGGAAGACCGCCAGCGTCTAGCCTGAGCCGGGCGGAAGGGCAGGGAGGTGAAGACTTGGCTGTGGCTGGTATGGATGGACCGCAAAGTGCTTCGGAGGTTGCAGCGCTTCCGGACACGACTGGTACGCCGTTTATCCGGGCGCCGTCGAGGAACAAGTAAGTCACAACATGGGAGGCCATAGCCCATGGCGGTGTCGTTGGCCATGAAGGTTCAATGTGGTGCTCGAACTCCTGTCGAAAGCACCATGGTGGCACTGCACCATCAAATCCATTTCTAGACGTACTAACGCTCGATCTGTAGGCTGAGTGAGCCTCTCCGGCATGACGAACGGCGAGCTCGTCCGTCAACGCAGTCGCACGATACGTACCAGTGGGATGACCCTTCACATCTCGTGGAGCATAGTCCTGTGCGAGAGGTGAGGGATAAGAAGACCGCACCCATGACCAAAGTCGCCGTGGGAGTATCGAGGCTACATCAGGTAGAAATGCCAGAGTTGGTCATGCAGCCCATCTATTGGGTCCCAGTCAATGATACCGCCCAGGTCGTTCGCGGTACTTGGTTCTACCAGGATACGATGATGCCTGTAGAGACTGACGTGGCCAACATGCTGGAAGCTGGCTACGTGGAGTTACAGGTCTGGACCGAGACATGGACCGACGAACTCAATAGTGCTGTTGAAGTGGGCGCGATAGGTGAGATGAAAATCGTCCACAAGCTCTGGCCAGACAAAGTGATGAAGCCTCCGGATAGCAGGCCCACCAGCCGACGAGGTACGCCTGCTCAAGATAACCTATTGCGAACCGCAACTGCGAATCTGGCCATTGGCGAGCCTGACACAGTCGAGCAGCTGAGAGAGAAAGCTGTAGAAGCCGCTTGTGATATTGTCGACATTTCGACTGGGCCGGGTGGAGCGGACAACAAGGCTGCTGGGGCACCGACCTCTGGCAGACAAGGCCCACCGCAGAGTTATGCGTCGCACGGTGTGATTTACACCAACGGGCGGGAAGCCCGTATATTGAAGCCGAACCTGCTACCATCCGCGTACTACGGCCGGAGACCGCTCGCTGGCTACATTCGAAAGGGCGCGAAACTGGGGATTCCAGTTGTGCGAGGCTTTGATCAGGCTATTTGGGACAAGCTGTACCCGTCGAAGCACACCAAGAAGGCGGAGAAGGCGGAGCAAGGCCTTGCTACATCGTCGTCTGGCGCACCGCCTCAGGCTCGACGCAAGACCGATCCTGATCTGCTGAAAGCTGAGAGGCCTCTTGTCTCCGATCTCGTCCTCGTGATACATGGCATCGGACAGAAGCTCAGCCAGCGGATGGAGAGCTTCCATTTCACGCACGCCATGAATGCTTTTAGACGAGATGTATCTGTCGAAGTGGGCACCGACGAGGTGAAGGCGCGCTTCAGGAAGGACATGGGAGGCATCATGGTCTTGCCAGTAAACTGGAGACAATCGCTCACGTTCGAGGAAGGCGGATACCGTGATGGTCCGCTCGATGCGACCGGCACCGAGTACAACCTGCGAGACATCACGCCGTCTACGCTGCCGTCGGTGCGCAACCTCGTCAGCGACTTATTACTAGACATTCCATACTACATGTCACACCATCAGCCGAAGATGATCGCTGCCGTGACGCATGAAGCGAATCGGGTCTACCAGCTGTGGTGCCAAAACAACCCTGGTTTTGCGCAGCATGGGCGGGTCCATATCATCGCCCATTCGCTCGGCAGCGTAATGGCAATCGACATCCTCTCACGGCAACCGACCACCGTCCCCGAGCACCTCAAAGATCCCACCACCCTCGACCTCTCAGCCGAAAACCTCGACCACCTCCTCTTCAACACATCCAACCTCTTCCTCGCCGGCTCCCCCGCCGGCTTCTTCCTCCTATTGCAACGCGCCCGCCTCCTCCCTCGAATCGACCACCCGTCCTCTACCTCCACCCCACACGACCCAACCGCCAACAACCTCTCCGTCTGCGGCGAACGAGGCCAATACGGCTGCCTCGCCGTCGACAACATCTACAACATCGTCAACGGCTACGACCCGGTCGCCTGCCTCATGAACGCCACCGTCGACGCCACCTACGCCGCCTCCCTCCGAACCGCACACATCCCCTCTGCAATCGCCAGTTGGTTCGGCCCCGGCAGCAACAGCAGCAGCTGGTTCGCCGGGTCCTCTCGCTCGACGAACGCCACTCATCAGCAGCACCCGGGCATCCTCCCTCGCTTGCCCTCCAACGTCGAGCTCGAAACGCACGATTTCACCCGCGAGGAAATCGCCGAGAAGCGCATGTTCCTGCTCAACGATAATGGGCAGATTGACTACTTCCTGCGCTACGGGGGCGGGCCGCTAGATATCCAATACCTGACCATGTTGAGCGCGCATAGTGCGTATTGGCTCTTGAAAGATTTTACACGACTGATTGTGGCGGAAGTTGGGAGGGAGCCGGGTCGGGAGGGGACGTTGAGTGCTATGAGGGCGGTGAAGAAGAAAGTTCCGCTGAATCATTGAGTCTGGTCGAGCAGCTGAGTGGGTGGGTAACTTGCTCTTTTTGCTTGGATTGAGATTTTGAGGGTAGCGTTGGGTCAGTACTGCGGCGAGGATCATTGATGGACTTTGCTCTATACCCCTTTTGTTTACCCATCATACGTGTCTACGCATCCGTCATATATTAAACTCATTCAACTCTTTCCGACACTGGTAGCAAGATCTCCAGATCTCGAACAGTCTCCGTACTTTCCTCCGATATAGACGACCCTGAAAGCGCCAGACGCCCACGCTGCAAAAGCCCGAATGTGCTGCGCTTGTGACCCTACCACCAAGGGCTCCCCGTCGTCCTCTCCCTCGCGC
>Ga0058704_10000590_pt1 | contig 18393 bp, 25 predicted proteins | sample AgamicMgSfe_FD_71363 | JGI IMG/M metagenome (GOLD analysis project Ga0058704, IMG submission 71363) | Agave microbial communities from Guanajuato, Mexico - Mg.Sf.e | ecosystem: Host-associated > Plants > Phyllosphere > Phylloplane/Leaf | place: Guanajuato, Mexico | collected 2012-05-30
TACCCAGAAGCGCAAACCGCACCGGGTGAATTGAGACGCGTCGAATGATACGATATGTCGCTTGAGTGCCACTTATTGAATACGCAAAGCTCACGCGGTTAATGGTGTTCTGGAATTTGCACCAAGCGATGACCGTCGTTACTTTGAACGCCGGATAGGCGAAGCTCAGACGGTATCTAGTATCTAAAATATAGATCGAACAATACTATTTGTCACTTTGAACGCCACGAACGACCCAATCACCATCGCGCCCGCAGCGAAAACCAGAGTCTGAAGATTCCGCCTCTCGACATACGAATGCGTCGCCTTCTCCTCTTCACACTCGCCCATCTCCGTGATCGTGCTGTATTCCGGAACATACTTGAACTCAAATTTGCTCTCCACACCCTTGAGCCCGTACTTGGCGTGTACGATCAGGTTATAGAAGACGCGCTTAAGCATTTCGATCTTCTTCGCGTCCCAGGACGGAACGGAGCGGTATGTGTAGCTGAAGACGCAGAAGAAGAGGCACTGACCTGCTACTAGAGCCCAGTAGTATGCGCTAGGTCGCATGAGGCCCAGCTCGTCGCAGAGTTCGTTACCGTTGAGCCAGCGCGCCGATGCTGTGAGGAAGTCTGCGCTGGCGTATCCTGGTGGTTGACCGTCGAGGCACTTGATGACATTGTTCGCCATAATCTTCGACGTCTCGGTGGGATGGATCTCATATAGCAGTAGCGCTTCCATCATCGCCTTGGCTTTCGGCGGGCTCTCGAAGTGATCGGTGGGACAGCCAATAACGTACGCCACGTATCTCCAGAGCGCAATGTAGTCTGCGATTTCCTGCTTTCGCATATAGATACCTTGCCGAGGCAGGCTCATGTATATGAGTGTTGAAGAAAACGTCGCGATCGTTCCCATGGAGTCCAGGTCATTGATCGGTAAGCCCCAGGCCTTTACGTCGTAGTACCCGGGCTTACTCTTGGCGAGATCCAGAATGCGATGCCGGACTGCGGCGTGTAGCAACCGCACCCTGATGGTCGAAGCGAAGCCGTCGCCGCCAGGTTGCATACTCTCCAACGACTTTGTGCATTGCAAGATATGCTGCGTCGTCTCGAACAACCGTCCTCGCGCGACCTTGGTTGAAAACCCTCCCGTCCGCGCCAACGTCTCCACTACCCTCGCTGCACCCATGCCGCCAAGTAGACTCTGGTACGCCAGACCGGTGAAGTTCGCAGCTCCATACCGATAGAACGTATCCTGACCTCTTCGTATCTGCTCCCAGTCTACCCATTCCGGTACAGTGGTGACCTCCCTCCAGAACCGTTGTAGAAGCTCATCGCTCTCCTTATGATCCTGGAGTAATACATATAGATCCCGCGGCGCGCTCTTCGTCGCCTCTTTCTCTTCCTGACGTATCGTATCGTCTGGCTTCGGAGGCGCAGTGAACTGACTGTTACCGCGTGGGAGGTTCTTTTGCGGTGGTGGCGATATCTCATTCAAGCGATCCAGCACCTGCTCGCCGAGGATATCGTAGGAGTGTTTTAGCGGCTCGCATTCTTCTTGTGTCAAATGATCGTCGGTCAGCTCGAATGTGTAGCCCCAGCATCTATCTGACCATTAGCCGTGGCGCAACAGCATTTGCATGTGAAAGTACCTACGTCCTCGTATTCGGCGTCCGACGGTAGAAGGGATTGGGCCAAGCCATATGTACGATGAAAAGTCAAACAAGCGCCGGTAAATGCGATATAAGGCAGTATGAAACACCAAGATATGTATACAAGAGAGAGAAACAAGAGGAACATGTATCGAGGACCCCGACCGGTACTCACTACCTAGGTACGGGACTACGAGGTGTATGCCGTCATTCTGCGAGCCTAACCATGTGCCGACGCGCTACTCAAGATCTGGTCCGCCTGGCGTGTAGAAGATCGCATACCATGCTGTTGGGTGCCTACGTTGGAAGCTGGATGGCACTTGTAGGATGCAGAGGCAAAGGATATGCTCAACGCAAAGGAAGCTGCATCTCGCTGGCAGACAAGGAATCAAGAATGCGCCGGACGCCCGAGCGATCTGCGACGCGCTTCGCTCAGGATCTTGGCCCCGGCTGCTGCACTCGTGACTCAAAGGAGATTGACTGGGTGGTTTCACACTGATCGTACATTGTTCTATCTATTACAGAAGTTGGAGGTGTACTGCAAGCTCAGCCATCAATTGGCACTACCCGAGCTCATGTCTAAACAATTCGTTGCCTCACGCACTGCTGATGCAAATCCTACAGCTTCCTACGTTTGCCTTTCCCCTCATCTTCCTCCTCAACAGCAACAGCGCCTGCATCCCTCTCGGCACCTCGCCAGTCCCTGATCTTCGCCTCCACATCCTCGAACATCTCTCGTGTATCAGCTACAAGGCCGTCCTCGCCGGGGTTGAACATAACGGCATTCGCCAGCATGCGGTAGACTTCCTTCTCCAGCTGTGCACCATTGACGATGGCTTTGGGCGGGATAAGGTCTACAGTCCGCTCCAACTCAACAGTAGTGGAGCCATCTGGAGCTCTGGAAACCGACGCACTCGGCGTCGCGGACGGTGAGTCGAGCGAGGAAGTGGCGGCTGCGATCGCTCGCGTACCTGCGGTAATAGCGGCGCGTATTGACTTGAGATGTTGAGGCTGCTTGATGATCTCGGTGTACCCACTTGCGTCTTTGTTACGCACCGGACCAGCGAAGTAAGAAGCGTGTTTGTGGCTGGTAATGTCATTCATGATAGCCGAAGCCACCTTGTTGAAGCTGCGCGTGGCAGTAATAGTGGCTGAACGAGGCGGAGGTGAACCAGCGTTGTATGTCTTCTCGTCGCTTGTGGGTGGCGACTGCTGCCGTTTGCGCTTCGACTGTGGCTGAGGATGCGACTGCAGCGTACCGCGCCGCTTGCGTGTCATGGGCCCAGAAGCGGGAGTCGCAGAGAGCTCGATCGCTTGCTCTGGCTGATCGAGCACATCAGCCGGAGTACTGGGCTCAACCTTGACTTGATCTCGACTAGCAGGCCGCTCGTCGGAAGGCGCCCTTGCGTTTACGACATCACTCACGGACTGGCTACGCGTGCGGACGTGCGTGTGGTCGCCAGATCCTGACGAAGCAACGCTGCCGGGGCTGCCAGCTTGACTTTGACGCTTTCGTGCCAATGCAGGCACAGATATGGATTCGACTTTCCGTTCTGTCGGCTCCCTTGGTATGGCAGTGGCCCGATCATGGGTCGGTCTTGAAAGCTTTGATGGGGACCTGGGGCGTTGCAAGACGGGACTAAGTGGCTCGACCACAGGCGCAGACGGCGCAGCAGGTAAAGGTAAGGGGGACGGGCGCCTCTCGCTCTTCCATAGTGGCTTTTGGTGCGGCCTTGGTGGCGTTGCAAGGGCAGCAACAATATCCGATATCAGGCGAGATTGAGGTTGAGGTGGTGGCCTCGGAGCGGTCGCCGGAGCGTTGTGGTACTGTTGGTATGAAGGTGGTCTTTGCAACGGAGCCGGCGTGAGCTGCGGCTTCGGTGTCTGTTGCGATTGCGAGTGCGGTTGCACATAAGGCTGCTTTTGCGCCTTCACAGGCTGTGAGTTATCCAACTGGAAGGGTTGCAGCTGATAGCTACCACGATGCTGTGGCGGCGGAGAGTATTGTGGCGCCGGCTGACCTTGCAGCGGTGGATATGATATGCGTCGATCCTGGTATGGTTGCTGCTGATAGTAGCCCGGTGGAGGTGGTAGCTGATGCGAATAGTTATGCGGCGGCCGATCGTTTGCGGGTGACGGTCCGATAGAGGCACGATGCGGTGTTTGATAGTGCTGCTGAGGCATCAGTTGAGGTTGTGGACCACGCAAGCTGGGAGAACCAGCATGTTGCGCAGGTGTCGGAGGCGGCAACTGCATGCCAGGTGGTGGCGGTAGAATAGGTCGAGGCGAAGACGAAGGTCTTGACATCGAATGCTGGACCTGCGGGCTCCGGATTGGATGAGCATGATGAGGCGCGTACGGAGATTGGTGAGTGGTCGGTGGCGAGTGCGCATACCCAAGACCCGAAGGCTGTTGCTGGAGATGCGGTGGCATATGTGCAGGCATCGAGCCGGATACCTTAGGCGGGATCCCAAAGCGAGGCGACTGCGGTGCCATCTCTGAGAGCGGAGGTAGAGTAGTGTTCGATGACGTCCTGCGATGGCCTCCGGAACTGTGCTGTGGCGGTGGGTCATGGTTCATCAAAGCCTCAATTGTTGCCGACGAGTATCTCTTGGGTGGCGCTGAAGTGCCTGCCTCAGCCGGCTTAAGCGGCGGCGCTTGGCCAGCAATACTAGCCTGAGTAGATGGAACTTGGTCCGGTCGATTGGCGATGGATTGAGTATGTGCCGTGGTGGACGGCTTGGGACTTTGTGTTGCAGAAGCAGTCTGCTGCCTCTGTAACCGTTCGTCCCATTTCCCGCCCTCAATCTCACTGATCTCACGCGATAGCACGTCGTAATTGCGCTCGTGCTCGCGGATTTGCCTGATAGCATTGTCGCGGTAAGTGGTGTAAAGCCTCTCGACTAGTCGCGGTACCAAGTGCGGCCATTGCGCGGCCTCCTGCACTGAAGGTATTGTTGGGCTTGGAGCCTTGCGCTTCCTCGAGCCTGGTGAAGCATCGCCATTTGTCAAGGCATTCGTCTTCTCATGTTTTTGCTCATGGTCCCTCTTAGCCTCCTCCTTCACGAGTCTCAGGTAGCACTCCCGCAGCGCATCCGGGCTAAGCCGACCCTCATTGTACGACGGGTCATTGCGAACCAAAGGGATGCTCTTCAATTGCTCTGAAATGCGAGTGAAGCTGAACGTTTCAGTCTTGCATCCTTCCGCCCGAAGAGCTTGGAAGAGCAGGAGCGACTCTAGCGGTGTGTAGGCGGAAGGCAGGCTTGTCATGAAAAGGGAAGCGTCGGGGTCGCACCACTGGTCGCGACGCTTCGGAGGGTCGATGTAGGGAGCCAGCTTGGAAGACCATCATCATTCGCGATTATCGGACGGTGTTGACTATGTCGACATGGCCGTAATGCGCATTCGGCGTGACTGTTGCAAGGACGCGAGAACCGATGGTTTGGCGAGTTTTTTGATGACTGTAGTTTGTGCAATCCTAGATTGCGCCCGGTATAAGCAAGCCTCAGGCCGAGATAGCTAGGAAATACAGGGTTGAGCGCCTTTCCCGTCGCTAACGCAGCTTTCCGTGGCCCGCGGTTTATGCGCTCATAGTTCAAGGAGGTACCTCTGTCAAGTCTTGTAAAAGCAACCGCAGTGTGTTGTCATTGCTACGCGTTCGCTGGACGCTGCTCAGCATACGGGACGACCTTTCGCAGCAGTAACACCAGAAGGTAAGCTTCGTGCGCATTGCTACGCGGCTTCCTTGCTTCGGCAACAGTGAAGCTGCTCCAGCTCTGTGCGGGCCCCTTGAGCCTTTACCCCAATGATCACCTCGTAGATCGAAGGTCCGGTACCTAGGTAATTCGTTCCTGCATATCGACCTCTGCACCTCTCATTAAGCTCTTACTCCAACAGACTAACGTTGCTGGCAACGCGCTCATACGGGAGCCCACCGTGAGCTTGCTCAATCATCATTGGCGTGAATCGCGGTGAGACAGGTTATCAACGAGTACAATGGCCGACCAACAAGGCAGTCGTGCCATGCGCCCTGAGTCGTATGCTCAGCTGTTACCGCATAGAGTCGACCATGGCTGACCAGTGTCAAAGCACAATCGTGCAGAGCTTCGCAAGTGACCTCGACTCGATGTTTGGACTGAGCTCCGCACCAACGGGACCACCTGTCGAACAATTGGAGCAGACCGTTGAGGAGAAGTACGTTTCCGGTAAGACATTTGTTGCGCTGATACAGTCTAATTGTGAGACTCAGGAAGCAAACCGTCACCTCAGCCGCCGACGAACTCCAAAGACTCGAAGCCCAGCTCCGCGAAACCGAACAGCGACTCGCACAAGCCTCCCGCTCACGCGGCAGCTCTCCGCTACGGCAAACACCAAGTACTGGCGTACCGAGGAGCTACCCAGACAAGCAAGCATCGAGCGGAGCATCAGAAAGGATTCCACAAGCACAGAATCCTACACGGACTCCCACACAACCAGTAGCAAGCAGACCGCAAAATACGAGAGGAGACACGGCAACATTGATGGCGGGCATGCCGGGCGCCATGCCAGAGGCACCCATACGGCGGTATAGCGGGAGTAACGACTACATCATGGTGGATCGAGGTAGTACGGGCGGGTCAGGGTAGTCGATGGGTCAGGCGTTAAGGGCCGAAAGGCGATCTGACAAACGAGATACGGACTTCGGTAACTAGCGTAAGCATGCATTGATGGAAGAGCTCCATCTTACCGACTTGCCTGGAGCAGGATGGGAGAGCCGGCAATTGGTTCTGACAGCGCTGTTCAGGAGTATATCTTGAGTCAGATAATTGCATTGCAACCGCGAATTGCGCGTGCCAGCACTCGAATGAAACATACAGGCCTGCAACCTCGAAGACTACCCTCATAATGCAGAGTATCAGTCACAAGCCATAAACTGTAAATGGTCGCAGTTGTCGCGCTGGAGCACTTTACCGGACGAATGAATACAAGCTTACGGCTGATCGGCAGCGCGAACCTTTCTGACCCCGCTGACGCGCTTTAGGATGCATTCACAGCAATCCTCGACAGATCTTCGAGATCCTTTCAAACCTGCGCGGAATGCGTTGCGCTGATGTACGGTTGAGTACTTCTCCGATGAATAGATCTTTGCTGCTATTGTCTCTGCGTCTTCTCTTCGAAAGGCATCTCATGTGAAGTGGCGCGATGCTAGATACTCCGAACCCTCTCACGCCCTGGCAAGTAGCCGGCGGCTTTGTCCTCTTGCTCTTCGCTTGTGAGCTCGTCTACCTGGTCCGCGTCCACTATCGGTCTGGTCTCAGGAACATACCCGGACCTGACCTTGCCAGCTTCTCGGATTTGGATCGGCTATGGAGCGTAGCCACCGGCTTGTCGATGAGATACCATATACGCCTCCATGAGCAATACGGCCCACTCGTGCGGATAGGGCCAAAGCATGTCTCGTTCTCCGATGCCAGCTTGATACCGCAGGTGTATGGTATTACAACAAAACTTTGGAAGGTATGAAGGGGGTAGTCGGTGCTTCCGTCATTCGTGTGGCGTTGACTGAGAGTATGGCAGAGCGACTTTTACAAGATGTTCGATATCAAGGCTCCGTCGGGATGGGTGCCGACCACCTTCTCCGTACGGGATGAGAATCATCACAAAGCTATCAAGCGACCCGTAGCGCATGCGTTTTCGATGAGCTCGCTCAAGGAGTTGGAGCCAATGAACGATGACTGCTCTGCCATCTTCGTTCGCAAGCTTGACGGCATGATCGGCCAAGACATTGACCTAGGCACATGGCTACATGTGCGTGCAATTCGTGCTAATGCAAGGTGTATCGGCGTAGCGCTGATGGCTGGTAGTGGTACGCTTCCGATGTGATCAGCTCGATAACATTCTCCAACCGCCTCGGTTCGTACATCGATGAATGAAACACCTGGAAGTGCCAGAGACATTCGCTGATTCTTCTACTTTTCGCTTTTGCAGGCTTCATGGAGCAAGAGAAAGACGTCAACAACATCATCGAGGCGATCGAAGGTCGACTTGTCTACAATAGCATCATCGGCCAGGCACCTTACCTGCACAAGTACCTATTCGGCAATGCTTTCGTTTCTTGGCTGTCGAGCTTCATTCCAGCCGTCGCCGTCCTGAACTCGTCCAGATACATTGTTGCATTTGCAGCGCAGCAGCTGCAGCGTTACCAAAACAAGGAGTTCAACACTGCTGACGTGCGAGACATGCTTGACCGTTTCAAGAGGTTTAAGGACGAAGAACAAGTTATGAGTGACTCTGAGCTGCTGAGCCACGCTACGAGTAACATGTGCCTTGCGCCAAAATCGTGTCTACATGAGCAGAATGTGGCTGATACATACTAGATTTGCTGGCAGCGATACAACAGCTGCCTCGCTTCGCGCAGTCTTCTACTACATCTGCCGCACTCCGCAAGCATACAAGAAGCTGCGTGCGGAGCTTGACGACGCGAATCGTAAGGGCGAGCTCTCGGATCCCGTGACGTTCGCCGAGGCTCAGAATCTGAAGTACTTCCAGGCTGTCATCAAGGAAGCACTGCGTACGTTTCACACACCTTTTCGGATGGCGAGCGAGCACTGACGATCATGATGAATAAGGTATGCACCCAGCCGTCGGTCTGCTCCTAGAACGACTTGTACCTAAAGGTGGTGCAGATCTCGGAGGCGTCTGGCTTCCCGAGGACACCATCGTCGGCATGAACCCTTGGGTAGCGGCGAGAGATAAGGACATCTACGACCAACCTTATGAATTCAAGCCGGAGAGGTGGCTCGATGCGGATGAGAAGCAGTTCAAGCTGATGGAGAGGAACTTCCTTGCTGTGAGTTTTCAACCTATCACTGCAGAAGCCACTGTCATTGATCACTGCTTTAGTTTGGCGGAGGGTCGAGGACCTGTCTCGGAAAGAACATCTCGCTTCTGGAGATGTCGAAGCTGGTCCCGCAACTCATTCGACGGTACGATTTCGAGCTCGCTGATCCGAGCAAAGAGTGGACGTTGCATGACTACTGGTTCGTGAAGCAGACTGGCTTGATGTGTAGAGTGAAGCGGCGAGGTAGGTAACGTTGCAGAAAGAAGAGTGTACAACCAGATCATCACACTCACCACTGAATACCTTACGGCTCAGTGCCGAGTACCTGTTGGCGATTCTGCATTACTCTCACACTTTTCGGTAGCATTGTTGTCGTGAACGGTATGTTGAGAGCGACATGTTGCGGTTCGTATCAAGTCTACTGCCTTTACTGGTCCTGCACGCCGGTACCTGTCCGCAATTGATCAAAGACGCTGTTTCCGTAGCGTTGCCGCACTGTTCGATGCTTTACGACCATCCCTATAGGGTAATACGTAGGACAGTGTAGATGGTAGATGAATTCATCAGATGTAAGTCATCAATGAGGCGGTACATCAGCGGCCGAAGTGAATGCTTCTCGACCAAAGTCATATCCTTCGTTCTTAATCGACATGCTACATGATCGTATAGCCTCCATCAACCGGCATATTCACTCCAGTCATCCAAGCAACATCATCGCTAGCAAGAAATACCACAGCCTTCGCGACGTCGTCCGGATGACCCATACCGCCAAACGGATGGGCTTTGTCTATCTCCGCCTGTGCCGCCGGATCGTTCTGAAGATTCTGCGTCATAACCGTTCGCAGAAAGCCAGGACAGATAGCATTGCAGTGAATGCGATGCGGTGCGTAGTCCAGGGCCACTTGCTTAGTTAGTTGTGCCACTGCGCCTTTACTCGCAGTATACGCTGGCGTGTTGTGGTACGCCACCAAACCCTGCACAGAAGCTGTATTTACAATCCAGCCTTTGTCTCGCTGTCCAGGCAGAGGCTCTTGCTTGATCATCTGCGCAAGAGCGTATTTGCATCCCAGGAAGACACCCTTGACATTGATAGCCATCGTCCTATCCCAATCATGCTCGCTTAGCTCATGTATACCATGTGGTATTGCATGTGTGCTTTCTACGCTTATGCCTGCGTTATTCGCCATGATATCGAGTCTGCCAAAAACCTCGATGCACTCCGCTACCGCGGCTTCGACATCTGCTGCACTGGTGACATCGGCCTTGACGAACACTGCTCGGTCGTTGCCATGGAGCCGCTGCAGCTCTTGTGCAGTACTCTCGCCTTCGACACGATTGCGATAATCGTCAGCTTTGCCTGTTTCGGCGTTGGTCTTGTTCCTGGGCGTTTCGAAGATGTCGACGCAACATATCCTCGCTCCTTCAGCGCCGAAAGCGAGGCATATTGCTCGGCCCAGGCCAGAAGAAGCGCCTGTCACGAGCGCGATACGATCTTGCAGTCGACCTGGCATTGTAGGGAGTGTGATGTGACATTGATGTCGTGAGCTTACTCGACCCAACAGCCGGAGCTCTCAGACTTGGCCTCGGAAACGGAATATATTGCCCCGCCAAACGTTGCCCGAGACGTCATGAGGTGTTGATGATAAGTTTTATCCAAACATTGGGGGTGCAACGCCATCCGACACAATCAGGGCGGCGTTCTCATGATAGTACAGATGAACTTATGTATGAGCCCTTTTCCTTCTTGGAGCTTAAGGACACAACTCCAATGTTTCAGAAGTCTGACGTAGGGGAAACGGAAAGCTGCTCTCGCTGTTCCTTCGACTGCATTGCGATGAGGAGCATGAGCGCGCATAACTAACTGCAACCGCGACTATCTCTAACCCAAAGAAGCCTGTGACTTCCATGGTACCATCACATGGCTCTCGTGTTTCCTCCTGACTCCATTATCCTTGATAATGAGTTTGCTGTCATCGCAGCTAGTTGCCACCTTTGCCCACTTGGCTGGGCCTCATGCAGACCCTTCATGACTGCCGCACGTCCAACTTCGCTCTTGGGAACATGTTCATCTCCACTGACTACCGCCGCTCGCATTCTCAGTTTCTTGCCCACCTTCAGCCAACCGCAACGTCTCCTCAAGTACCAAGAAATCTCTCTCCATCATCTCCGCCCAGTTCTGCACGTCACCAAATTCGTTCAAGCCTTTGGTAGCCTTGTCGAGCTCCTTCTGCCACTTTGCACTCTCCTTTGCGAGAGCAGCAGTCTGGTTCTGGACCTGAGCTTCCTGCTTGGCGATGGCAGTGGCGTTCGTGTGGAGGTCCGCTGCACGCCGCTGGTACTGTGAGTCGTAGGTCGAGCCGGCGGATTCGAGGGATGCAAGCACTGCAGCTCGAGCCTCTGCTTGCGCTCGCGAGCTGTCGCTGCTTACTGCTGTGGATGATGTTGCTGTTGATGCCATACCGAGTAGCTTGAGGAGCGTCTGAGCTTTAGTAGCTGGTGTGGTTGCCTTCCTAGACACGTGTAGATCCTAAGCGTCTGGGACGAGCGTGATTCAGACGGAGCAAGAGATCACGCACGTCCAGGTACCTGTTTTCGACTGCTGACAGGTAAAGCTCATGTGGAGCTTAGGCTCCTCAGTCTCCTGCACCGGTGGCCCCAAGGGCTGGCCGATGCCACCCTAAGGCAGCGGTCCGTCATCCGATGGAGTGCGACTCAGGGGCCTGAGTGGCCGTCAGGTAGATGTGGCCAGGGTCGTTCGCTAAATCGGCAGGAAGTGACCGTCTTCGGAATGCGAGGCGTAATGACCAGCAAGAGAGTGACGTGTCAAGGTGTTCCTGCATGAGCTTGCGTCGGAGCTGCAATCTCGTCCGAGGAAAGCGACACTGATGTAGACGAAAGGAGAGTGATTCGAAGAGATATGAGAGCATTTAGACGGACTTTGGAGGTGACTGTAGTCAGAAAAGGTGGATACGGTAGCTACCTGTGAGGTTTTAGAGACGGACATTGAACGCACCTGGGTATGGAACGCCAGCAGACATATGTGCGCTGGGCGCCAAATGTAGTATAGGCTTAGGTATATCATTATCATTGAACGAGGCGGGAAGAGTATCGCCTCCCTATGCTGAGCCATGTCGTCGATGCCAAGACATGAGAGTGCCAATCTGGATTGTTCGAGCGGGACGGTGCGATCCCGCCGTTTCGCAGTCTCTGATGGAGATGGGCGGTTTGACGCCTCTAGACCTACATCGCAGGGACTACTACAAGCACTGCAAACCAGTCTTCTTACTGTCCTGACGTTTGACTATAACGATTTATATGCTTGTCCCTTCGCCGCGATCGATCCTCTGGACCACAGAGTGGTTTGCACATTTTATAAGTCCCACAACACGGCTTCATGTAGTGGATCGGTCAGAGCAGTAGGAAGAAGCGCACAGAAAGAGCGAGGAGTACAGAAGGTTCGCACAAGCAGGTAGTGCTCCCGATTCTTCCGTGGTGATAGGCGCCTGTTCCGCGTAGCTCTGTATACGACGACCATGGGGCAAGGCTGAGGTATCGCCCACGGACTCAGATATGTCCAATTCCCCGTCCCCGCCTTCGAAAGCTCCTTTGCCACCTTCACAACCGCCAGTGTATCGCCCAAAAGCGTCATCCATTGCACTCAAGGTAAGAAGTACACCATCTGGATGGGCATACGAAAGCAAAGTCAACAAGCCAAGTCGGGACGTTCTATCTCCTCCAGTGGGTCTATACTTTTTCTACGGCACTCTTCAGGATCCTGCAATGCTGGCTGAGATCCTCGACCTGCCTGCTACGCCTTGCCTTCGTCCGCCACATGTGATTGGCTATCACCTCGAGCTATGGGGCCAGTATCCAGCGCTGGTGATTGGGCCCACCGATGCGGTCGTCAGAGGTTCCTCGTGGGAAGTTTCTGACGAAGACGCCGCCGGGAAGCTTGCAGATTACGAAACGAGCCATTACGATGCTGTGCCTTGTAATATCTATGAAGGGAGAGAAGACGACAACGAGGAGAAGGTCCCGGGCTTTACGTTCATGTTCTGTGGCAATCGACGGGATCTGACTGAAGGATCCTTCGATCTTGATGTGTGGCTCAGGCGCATGCGAAGGAAGCCTCTCAGTGAGACTTGATGCATCTAAAGATTGCACCACAAGCAATGCCTTGTCGCCACTGTGCGCAGCTTTGCACGATTGTTGTGGCTAGCTCTACAGAGAATGGATTTTCCAAACATACCGCCCAGCTACTTGATTGTTTTCCTTAGCTTGCCGGGATGTCAAATTTTCGTCAGGAAGTGCAGGGTATGGCGTAGTTGTGCTGCTGAGGGTTATTGCGGACCGAGGTCGACCGCGAAGAGGAGCCCCGGGCAGTCTCACAGTCAGACACTGCAACAGCCTTCGGTAAAGGCCGTGCCATAGTCCGAAGAGGCGACTGTGCTGGACTTGAATCTGGTCTGCTGTTCCCCTTACAGTCTGATCATATTGGACTCTTTCGTCCGAGCGAAAGCGGCGTCTCTATGCTCGGCCCCTACCATCACCATATGCAGAGACCTTCCAGACGCAGTCATCAAGAAGACATCAGCAATACATAGAAGCTTGACTCGTGTTCATCCACCGAATCGCTGATAGTATCCTAGCTGATCACTATAGATTCGTAGCAGCCCCTACATCACTGCCTCTGACGATGCGGCAACGCCTTCGTCTCCTGCATCGTCGCCGCCCTCACACCCTGCAGGCAGATGCTCGCTCTGACGGTTGCTCCGTTACCAACGTCGAACTTGCTTTGCAGTATCATGTTTGGTGCCTGCAGCACATCCGCAAACGGCACATCCACCCCGCCTGTCTCCTTCTCCCCATTCATGAGTGCAATCCGGAAGCTCTCAGCTCCGCTACCCACCATATCCGTCGTAACGGGAATGCGAAAGTTCTGATTGAACGTCGGATTACTGATGTCCGTACCAGGTGCGTCCGTCTGGATCGACGTCTGAAAGTGGTGCTTGCTGCCCCATTTTACCACCACGCTCGGCTTGAGCTCTTCACGCTGACCTTTAATGCCGAATGCGCCTGCAACAAGGATGGTGGCAAGCCCACAGAATCGGCCATCTCCATGGTGATCGGACGCAGAGAAGCTGCCACCATCGGCTTCGAACATGAAGAACTCGCATGCTAGCGATACCTTGCCCTCCGTCTGCTCGCCTTTACGCACCATGTCCAGCTCCTGCCTACCTCCAGCCAGCAAGATATCTTTGACTGGAATGACGGCGAGACCGACCTCTTCGTCTTCACCGACGTCCGCATCCTCAACATTGACCGTGATAGCCTGGTCGAAATCGGTGACCACAAAGTCATGCGTCTCGCCCCACGTCGGAGTGGTTGTGTTGTTCTTAGTGCTCGTCTTCCACGACTCCTCGGCACCGACAGCAACTCTGGCGTAGCAGTCCGGACTTGCGCGCGTCAACTTTGAGAAGAACTTTTTGGCGGACGACTTGGCCTCTTCGGCGAAACCCCACGCTTTGTCGACGGTGATCCGAACGATACCAAGCGGGTACAGGTGGGTTATGAAGTAATCGTTGTTTGCAGCGATGTTCACCAGGTAACGGTTTGGTAGGACAGCCATGCCCTCGATGATGCTGAGAATTGTCTTGCGGACGGTGCCATGAATGATGGAGAAGTCCGCCACGTTGGCAGCACCGGTAAAATCCAGCTCGAGCACTGGCGGGTTGATGAAGGCCACTTGAGCGGCTCCAATCTGGAAATAAGTTTAGTTCAGAGAACGGCAGGCCACCACAATACAGTGAAGCATGTTACATACCAGCGGAATAATGTTAGTCAGAGGACATAACAGAGTTGAGAGCCTGCCCCGAAGTCGGACACTTTTGACGCCCTGATGACTGTGTTCAGCATATCTAGGCAGGTCTGGTTACGCAGAAGAAGCGACTCACAAGTGTGGGAATCATTTCGCCATCGAGCTGGATATCGCATTGACCTTCCCAGTCAACGTTCATGTCCAGCTTGATGCCGTTCGTTTCGGTCTTCGTAGCGAGGACGTTGGACAGTTTCATGGGGACTGGACCAAGATCGATTTTGGTGAAATGGAGAGACTTCAGTGGTCCCGGGAGCATGGTCTTGAACATGGGTTCGGCGATCTCCTTGGTCATCTGGCTGCCGGCAGCATTGATGTTGGGCCATAGCTGCGCGACGATGTCGTTGAGGAAGGCTAGATATCTTTTTGTCAATGAATGCTCAAAGTGCTGCGAATGAAATAGTAGCTAGTCGAATCGCTGAGTGGTGGCTTGGGGCGTGTTCCAAGATGATTGCCTTCAAAAGTACGAAAGATGTTCTATCGAGCCAAGTAGTAGAGCTTGCCTAGGCTCATACCACGCTGCAAGTCTTCACTTGATGTTCGGCAACGGTTAGACTCCGAAGAAGTCCAGCTTTTACTTACCCACAGACTCTCCGCCTCCCTCGGCGGTCAACTTCTCGACTAGATTTGACATCTTGACGAGAGTATGATCGGTGTGCGGTCACCAGGATAACTTTCGAAGGCTGTCGATGTACGAAGACAATATATTTCTCTAGATGATATTCTTACCAAGTCAGGGCAGTTAGAAAAGCGTATTGAGGTGAAGCCAAGCTGGTCATAGGGATGTTGTATGTGCACACCGACACGCGAATTGCGCGAGTAACGGTGGTCGCCTGGACGAGCAATGGGCGCACGTGCTTGTTCGCTGGCATTGGGCAATATTGCTTTTGGGCGGCATGTGACAGGCAACTAGTGAGAACAAGCGCTGGCTTCCCCACGAGTGGCAACGATGTCGGTGTGCTTAGCTCATGACGATGAGGAGGCAATGGCTATAGTAAGTCAGGTATAGCAAGCAACGTGGTATCCTACGTTGTTGTGAAAAGACTTCCCTGCTGTAACATTGTCGTCGTTCTCGCATACGGCTAAAATGCACCTCACATGGTGGCATGCTGCATGACCGATGAGCCTCCTCGGAACTTGGCAACGTTCAGCCCCCATTTCGTGCATATGCCGTTGCGGCGCAATTACCGATCACGTTGCTCGGAACAAGTCACGCGTTTGGCACGCGTTATCGAACTGTTTTGTAAACGCTGAGATGTGTTTCAGGGGGATGGGCACGCGGGACAGCGAAAGTCATGGCAACGAATGAAGGTCTCACAGATACAATTTGATCGCGCGTGTTTCGACTCTCACAAAACATGACCTCAGACAGTTGCTAACTTGCTATGCTGATATGGAAAGAGATCCATTGCGGTCCAGATCATCGAGCCTCGACGTCATACCGTTGCTGACTCGTATACCAGCAAGGTTGATAGCAGAGTGATCGCGATCGATGCCAGGTTCAGCGGCGTTCAGCCACTGCCAAGCATATAGCGCCACCGCTCTAAGCTCTTTGGGTTTCCCCCGCAACATATGTTCCTAAGTAAAGTTTGATTGCTCTACAGGGTGTTGTTGCAGTCGAACTCGTTCAAGATGAAATCTGGTGCCGCTGAAGAGATTGCACATTGCTTTCAGTGTGGAACGTATATCTGCTTACGCACGATAAAAGATGTGTGTTGATAAGAGTGATTCCATATCAGCGTTGTTTGTGCTACGAGGCGTGGTGATACATGCTGCAGGTCAGGTTGCAAGACCAATGAAGGAAGTATATCCTCGGCCCGTGGAGCGGGATACGCAAATCACTAGCGACGGTTGGCCAGGGGCCAATGCATGGGAAAACAGACCGTGCATGAGCTCCAAGTGTTGCTACCAACTCGAAACCTTGGAAGTTAGCCTGTCCCCTGCTGCCGCATTAATTTGACAACCCGATCCCGAACTCGCAGTGGTAACTACCCGACGAACCATTAGCCAGCCGGTTCAAAGCAAGTGCAAAGCAAGAAACAACACGGGAATGAAACGTGACGTTGGCGCCGTCGTACAGGGGCAAGCCACCGCATAAACAGTCGCACTTCCTCCTCGGACTTCCCTTCTTTCTTCCTCCACCACTGTCAGACAACAGCATACCTTCACAGTGAGCTCACTTTGGATCAGCGGAGTATCTTCGTCTTCTATCAGCTTTAAGCCGTCTTCGACAACCACAATATACGCTTAGCTGCCAGCTTTCCAACCACAATCCACCATGAAGACCACTTTTGCGATCCTCGCCGGCGCCGCTCTGGCTGCTGCGCAGAACCTCGACTCGCTGCCACAGTGCGGTGTAAGTTGCCACCTTCCGTTCACTTTATCGCCAGATCAGCCTCACCTCACTGCCACGTGTTTGACCACGTGCGGCGCAATGTCTGACATGAGGTACAGAAAACCTGCATCAACAACATGATCCAGATCGCCAGCTCTCAGCTTGGCTGCTCCAACGGCAACGTCACCTGCTACTGCACGGAGCCTGACTTCGGCTACGGTGTGCGCGACTGCGCCAACCAGGCCTGCAGTAACACGAACGACGCCCAGACTGTGATCTCGTTCGGCACCTCTTACTGCTCCAACGCCCTCGCTGCCTACTCTTCGACTGCTTCCGGCTCCGTCACCGCATCCGCTGCCTCCATCCTTTCATCTGCCGGCGGGAGCGCATCTACCACGGGTTCGTCTTCGGGCTCTTCGTCGGGCACAGTGACGGCGACCGTTACGGCATCCTCCTCGGGTACCGCTGTTGGTGTTGTTGGCGGCGCATCTGGCAGCAGCGCATCGTCGACTGCCACTGTCACGTAAGGCGATTTGTCTCAGGTACAAAAGGCATCATGCTAATAACCTCTTAGCGCTACCGTCACCTCTGGCGTAGCGAACGGCACCGCCGGGGCTGGGTCCGAGTCTAGCAGCGCGATCACGACATCCGCCTTGACTGCTCTCGTCTCCGCCTCTGGCTCGTCTTTCACCACTACGACCGGCATGACCACGATCTACAGTGGTGGAGCAGCTGGCGCCACAAACGGTACCGAAAGCAGCTCTGCTATCTCGACTTCCACAAACGCCAACGGCCAGGTGACTACGATTTTCGGTGCTGTTGGTGCTGGCGCGTCTTCGGTGGCGAGCGGGGCGTCATCGGGTATGTCCTCCCTCGCTCCTTTGTATCGTTGTAACGACTGACGATTGTGTATAGCTGGCTCGGAGGGTACTTCCAAGGCTAGTGGAGCAGCAAGCACGGTTACGAGCGGCGCTGAGGGTGCGGGAAGCACTGTAGCGAGTGGTGCAAGTTCCGCCGGGCAGGAGGCTACGAGCGCGGCCGGATCTGCAACCTCTGCCGGTCAGTTGCATTGCCCATGTACTCCTTGTTCAGAAGATCATACTGACATCGTCTAAGCTGGCTCTGCCGCCTCTTCCGGCAACGGTGCCGCCATCCAGACCGCCGCGCCAATGCTTCTCGGCGCTGCTGCCATGGCCATCTTCGCCTTGTAAGAATCTGCTTCACGGATGAACTTCAACAACGTCGCGCTCGAGCAAGATCAGGGTGGATGAAATACGTGCATATATACTTGGATGCACTCTTCATGAGTTGTTTATGGATGCAGCATGGGCGTTCGGGCGTTGTCCCAGCGAGCGCGAAAGAATTGATTCTGCGATGATACCAATACTTGCATGGATGAATGAGTATGGGCTTGTTTCGCCTTTTACGGCGCGATAGGATAATTATAATAGCGTTTACTGAATGAAATGGCATGAAGTCAATAAGATCTTCTTCATACTGCAGCTGAGGTTTAGACAAGGTTCTTGACATGTCGTTGTTCGCATTTCAACCGTTTCCACCCAAAACCTTACCTCGGCTTCAGATTTCAATACATCCACTTCGTGGGTCAATGACGTGGCGTTCGAACGCGGCCAAGCGCACACGAGAGATCAAACTGGATGAAAGCTGCCATAACTACTGCAACAACATCGAACAAGCCCGCCGTCTGAAAGCAGCGCGACTTCTACTCT
>Ga0058704_10000595_pt1 | contig 18302 bp, 22 predicted proteins | sample AgamicMgSfe_FD_71363 | JGI IMG/M metagenome (GOLD analysis project Ga0058704, IMG submission 71363) | Agave microbial communities from Guanajuato, Mexico - Mg.Sf.e | ecosystem: Host-associated > Plants > Phyllosphere > Phylloplane/Leaf | place: Guanajuato, Mexico | collected 2012-05-30
GGTGGGATGGGACGAATGGATGAAAGGGTGGTGTTTTGGGTTTGATGATTGGTGACATAGATACCCTAATGGAAGGATTTCTCCTCTGGTGTTTTTTCCCCTTTTCTTTGTGCTCGCAACGACAAGTTCTTGTTGATCACGACGCACTCGAAGAAGAAAGAGGGGATCGCAGTCATAGAGTCATCAGTCCAGCCCTTTTCGCCTCGCTCTGCCTTGAGGGAGGAGGGGACATCATCCATGGCGGAACTGTGTACACCGTGTGTGGCAGCGCAAAAGATACATACTGTGAGGTAGGTCCTACGGTTTAGACTGCCGTCTCGGGGTTCATCTTTCATCGGGAGAAGATGGAGGGAGGCTCCGATGGCCGGATTGCGAGAAGGTTACACGGAGTACAGTGTGTACTTTTTGCTATCTTGCCTGCGATTTTGAAAACGATCCCTTTTATTATATCTAAGGTAAGTCAGGTCGCATCCATGTTTTCATTCACGCGTACCGGGGAACAAGGGGGTATCATTCCAGAAAAGACGCCCGAAAAAAAAATAGAACATCCAGCTTCCAAGCTCATCCCAAATCCCCAATCGTCACAATCCCATTCTCACATCACCCCACACCCGGGCTTCACAAACTCCTCCCCATACGTCCGCACCAAATCCGCCTTCTCGTTCTCCCGCTGCCGCCGCTTGACCTCGAGCGGGAAGTACTTTTCCAAGAAATCCACCGCCTCGAAGTCGATGCGGCGCCCGTCGGCCGCCATGACCGTGTCGGCGTTGCACATCGGGCACCGCGCCATCCCTTCGTCTTGGAGTTTGATGACGCAGCGGATGCAGAAGACGGCGCGGCAGCAGCCGAGGTTCACGGGCCGCCAGGCCATGCTCGTGCAGACGGGGCAGGTCCAGTCGTCGAGCTGGGGCACGATGGAGAGGACCTTGCTGGCGATTTCGGCGTGCAGGTCGCGGGCGATGGAGGTGGCGAAGCCGCTGGCGGTGCGATTGGTGATGGCTTTGGTGGAGGCGGTCGGGGCCAGGAGGTCGGGGTACTTTTGGCGGAGGGCGAGGAGGAAGGGTTTGTTGCCGTCGAGACTGGTTTGCTTGTCGAACTTCTTCAGGATCTTTGACATGGCGCGCGCGTTCATCTCCTGGAAGTGCATGATTCGGAGGATGTCGACGTTGATGTCGAGGAATTGTCGGGCGGCTTCGCGCGCTTCCGGGGTTTTCATTTTGGCCAGGAGCCCCGTGGCGCGGAGTTGGGTGTCGTAGGCTTCGAGGCGGCGCCGGGCTTCGGTGAAGGTGAGGGCGCCGTGGTTTTGCTCGGTTTGGGAGTAGAAGACCGGGTTCTCCAGGTAAAGGCGGAACATCTCGCGCCAGAAGTAGAGGTCGCGGTAGCTGACCCGGCGGCGGGCTTCGTAGCCATCCCGCACCGGTTCGACCACGTTCTCGATCGCTTCGCCGAGGGCGAGGATCTCGTCTTCGAGTTTGAGCGTTTCCGCCTCGCGCAGGTGTTCCAGCTCCTCGAGTTTGGGCGCCAGGATGTCAAAGAAATCTTTCGCCGATGCCAGCGGGACTGACACCCATTTGGCCGTCTGCGACGTCTCGTCTGATGAAGCACCGGCTTCGTGCGCGGCCTCTGGTTCCATCATGTCATCCGTGACTTCGCTGGTGGGTGGCTGTACCGGCCCGCCCAAGTGTTCGCGGCGACCGGCAAGAACGACGGAAGATTGCGCGAGTCTGCGCAACGATGCCTTGGTTTCCGGCGCCAAGTGCGCGTCCAGCGGGGTTCCGGTCCGACTATCCACCAACACTCTCAACTGGGGGCAAAACTCCTCGGAGATGGTCGCCAGATGAGGCTCGGCAGCCGAGTAGTAATCGTGGTGCTCTGGAAGAGCGGAAGGATGCGGCGCATTGCGATCGCTCAATGACTCGGTCAGGTGATGGAGCGTGCCGGCGTCGAGACCGATGTCGCGCAGTTCGCGATGCACCTTTTTGATGCACTTTTTGAGGAATTTGTAGTCGATGGCGGAGGGCAGCCATTCGGCGGGAAAGCCTTCGTTGGCCAGCGCCTTCTCATACTCGTGCCCGAATTTCATGGTCGGGTTCCGCAGCGCAGGTGGCCGATGACAGAAAGGTCGAAGTCCCAGCCGGTCTGAGGATATACGCGTTGACGTGCGTCGGTGATTGGAACAATCGTGCGGCTAAGTTGATAATGGTGATGATGATGGTGAGTGGGCGAAAGAGAGAAGAGATGAGAAAACATGGGCGGGTGAGCTCAGCATTATGTATCTGGTACCACCGCGCGGAATCGGGATGTCAGCGATGTGTGGAAGTCAGATGTTGAGGGAGACTCGGGGAGATGCAGCGGAAGTGGAAGGAGGTCGTGTGCGCAATCATCATTCATCACCCAATCGTGAATGAACGATGAATCTTTCTCGGCGGCTGACCGACGCCTGCGAAAAATTCCTGCCTGGCGCGTGTGCCTGAGGCTGGCAGTGTTTGGTTGAAGGTGGCGGGATCCAGGCCGAAGTCGCCCGATCTGCTCGGCCCGAGACCCGTCCAACCAGACGATCATGTGATCTGCCGGGTTGCTCCATCGATCCATCCGTCTCTTTCATCAACCAACACCACGTGATGGCCAACCTCATGTCCTGCCAACCTCATACTCCTACTACTCCTACTCCTCCTCTCCCCCGTCACCATCACCACGCCACACTCGCCCCTACCATCTGCTGCCACCTCATCCTCCGCTCTTCCTGCAATTGCCAAGTGCCAATCCGAACTACTTGTATCGAGTAAGCAAGTTTTTTTGCAGAAGTGCGACACCCACCACGCCTTGTCACCATTGTCATCAAGCCCATGGATCTCCCACTTCTATCCTTGTCCAGGAACCCGATACTGCCAAGTCAGTTCGTGAAACCACGACAGTCTGGCACTTTCTCCACACAGACTCCACGCCGCTGTCGCGGGCAGAATCCGAGACGCGCCTCCCGCTGGCTCGCCGAGGCGCCCCAAATCTTATTCTTATTCTCGATCTTCAGCAACGCCCTCTGCGCTTTTTGGACATACTCGCTGTGCTCATCCACGATGTGCTAGATACCACCTCACCGAAGACTGACCATGCCGAAGAGGTCGTATGGCCATCCTGTCTCAACCTCCAACTCCCCAAACCCGCCGTGGTCGGTCGAAATGCGCCGCTATCGATCGCTCGGCCAAGTCCCGACTATCTTCCATGCTGAAACCGCCTTGACCGTGATCTGTAACCTCTTCCAACCCCAACTCGAACCCACCAACCCTCTCTTCCTCCATCATCACCGAGGAACTCCAAAGTCGTGTGCTCGCAATGATGAAAGGGTTCCACCCACCTCAGAAACCCTGCCGGTCCTGCGCTCAAGTATAACATTCTTTACCTTCGCGAACCATCATACCTGACTTAGGCCACCGTCACACGCCCGCATTCTCCTCAGCTGTCACTTGTGTGCTTCTACTTCCGTTTCTGAACTCGCTGGCCGGGTCCGTCATTCATTCTTGATTCCTTCGCTTTTGCTCGCTCTCTTCCGGCAATTTACATCTTCAATATCCGCGTCACGCACTGCTCCTTACAACCACTCGCAACAATCCCTCGTCTTGCTGCTCGCTCAAGGAGGGACGACTGGCCACGGCGTAGGGTCATTGGATATCGTCGACCCTCTCCGCCCACACAATGATCGCCCACACAACCGGAGACATCACAGCTGGCTCACCCCTCGGCCTGAAAGTCGTCGAGCACAACCCCGAGCGCCACATACGACCCATCATACTCAAGATCCGCAAGGTCAAAGGCAAGACGGGCTGGTTCCTCCGTCGGATCGGGTGGTGGTTCGGTGCGCCCCTCCCATCCGACGTGCAAGGGCTCGGTCACCACGCCCTGTCCATCGGTCCCTACGCCTACGAAATGACGAGGGAGGTGACGATGATCGGGCAACGGCTGACCGTCGACGAAATATGGCCGTCGACGGTGGGCGAGGTTTTCGTGGGCTACACAGATTTCACAGATGTGGAGATCCAAATAACGTGTAAGTGTACTCCCGTTACTCAACCCCGGAAATCCAGCCCCATGACTGACTTCGGTGTCCTTGTAGCCGTCAAAGTCGAAGCCTGGATGAAGAGCCGCAACGGCGGCAAATACAACCTCCGCACCAACAACTGCCAGCACTTCGTCCAGGAGCTCCTGCGTCGCGTCCTCGTCCCGTCTGACCTCACCAACAGCGAGACGTCAAGCCTGAAGAGCACCTCGACCGCCTGCAAATCCACCACCACCACCACCACTACCGTCACCTGCCTCCCAGTATCTGAGAAGACGGTTTCGTCCACAATCGAACTGCAGGTCCCCGGGAAAACCCAAGTGGCTGTCGTCACCACCTACGCCCTGCCTGTCAATTGTTGAAAGTCTTGGAGGGTGATGGGTTACTTCTCACATCTTCTTTCGAGATTTTGACGTTTATTCTTGTGAAGCGTAGAGCGTTTCTTCGTCATCAGATTATGTATGTACCTAGGTACGTTTTCTTCTTGCGTAGCTCATGGGTTTTTGGTTGACGTATCACGCACGTTTATCAGATACCCTTTGAACCGAACAGATCATCCAACACACGATGAGACTTTCAACTCACCTCACACTTCTGAAGAGTGCGAGCTACACATGATGAAAACGGTAGCCAAATCATATATAGCTGCCGGGAGCGCTCTCTAGTCACGCTCAAGAATAGACATAACTCCAAGTTACCCGAGACTCAAAAAATCCCCACCGGACATGGCTCTCCACATCGTGCTACAGCTCGAACGGTCAAATCTCCCGCAACTCCGCCTATGTCCGCAGCGGCTCCTCGGGATCCGGGTCCTGATTCGCCAGCACCGTCCCCGGCAACCCATCGTACATTTCCCGCTGCTCGGCCCTGGCCCTCTCCCACTCGCCGTCGGACGGCACCCACCCGTCCATCGCGACGTCGATCCAGCGCGCCAGGTCGTGCCGCAATTCTTGCGCCGCTTCGAACCGGCGGTATTCCCGTCGATGGCGGGCCAATTCATCGGGACCGGGTAAGGGATAGGGACATGCTCCCGGCAGGCCGAGCGCGGTCCACGCGCGCGCCGTCTCGATCAAGTCGTGACGGAAAGCCACGGCGCCGTCTTTCCAGGTCCGGTGGCAGTAGCGGAAGGGGCGGAAGAGGTTCTCGTCCATTGATCGTGGGGTGGCGAGACGGGGGAGGTAGTACTGCGTGCAGACCTCGAAGGCCTGGACCCAGGGTGGTATGCCGTCTGGCCATTCCTGGTCGTCGGGATCGGTGATGCGCGCAAAATCGGGCGTTTCGTCTGCGTGCCAGAAGGCGGGCGATATGCTCGTTGATTGCCAGTCGATGAGGCCTGTGATTCGGGTTGGGTTGTCTTCTGCTACGAAGATGTTTCGCTGGTGGAGGTCGGGATGGAAGAGGATCGGGTGGGCTGCGCCTTGAACTCGAGGGTCTTTCGTGAGCTGCCGGAGAAGGCTACGGCCGTATTCTAGCAGCTCGAGATGCGCTGAGATGGATCCCTGATACCTGGGTCGAGTTTCTACTTCCGCGTTAGTAGGTGGTACCCTATGGATACCGGTATCGATGAGTGCGTCGCTGTATGCGGCCAGATCCGGCCCTGGAGCAAGTCAATGAGTACGATGGCCCGAATTACCAAGCGAGACTGGACTCACACGGTCCTCGATTGGGCGAAGAGTTGTGATAGTATCGAGGCTGACCCACATTGCAGTCCCAGAACATGGACCCACAGTGTGGACCAATGCAGAATCCGTCTTCGAGGGGGATGAAATGCTCGCTCCGCGTCAAATCACCCTTCAAGTAAAGACTACCGTAGGCCGGGAAGTCGAGATCGACCATTTCTTTGGCCATACGGCAGAAGGAGTCCATGAACCTGACCTTGTCTTCTCCAGAAACGGATGGCCATCGCTGATGCAATTGCGTGCCTTCGACATGCTCGGTGATGATGTACTCGCTACCCACTGGGTTATGGGGGTTGTCGCTCCAGTCAATGATCCTTGGAATGGGTATGGTGGTTTTGGCCTGAACTACAAGGCAAACGGGACTTTTGCCACGATCCGTTTCCCATTGTCAAGGATAAACAAGAAAACGCGGTTGAACCCCCCTTCGACTTTGTCATACGAAGCTATCGAGGTGGCGCCTGCACTATTCTGTAAAACACGCCGGCAGAGAGCATCAAAGTCGAATTGAATGTAGCGTGCGTCCAGCTCTAGTCTGTCACGACGAAGCCATCGACCACTCGTGTAGGCGTGAGGATCGAGGCCTTGATGGTGTGTCAAACACATACGGACGCTGACGGTGGCCGCTATCAGGACTCACGATTAGTCGCATTCGAGAAGGCCATATGCTTGTATGGACGACTGGAGAAGTCATGGTGGACCAAGCTCTGTGGGATGCACCGATAGTGCTGTGATGAGTGAAGACGTGTCGATAATGGCTGCGCTCGGCAATGCAGCGCACTCCTCACGAGGCGCGAAGGTCTGAGGATGAAGAGACACATTGGCGAGCGTTTGAGCGCTTAGCAATGTAAGTAGTACCGCTCCATTCCAGGCTGTGTTCAAGTTCTTCGATCGCGGCACCACCTGTGATGACCGTCAGACGTTATTGCGACGCAACGATGAGGAAGTCTGAAGCACGAACCTCACGAGTGACTTTCGAGGCTACCACCTTCGGTTCCCACGAAGGACTCTAAAGCCGCTCCCAAGGCATGAGGGTGTGGACCGTATCATTCGACAGCATGCTTCACAACAAGACGCGTTCGTTTCACCTACGCCCTATGCGCACTCGTAAGGTCACGGTGAGGTGTTGTGTTTCAGCTGCGGAGTCGGATGATCGATGTATACTGTACATCTATATTGGTCGGCGGCTAAGAACCGCATTCGTTGGATTTATGATTAGACATTTTGTACTACCTAGGTGTACTTAGGGCGCCTCGCTCCTACTATGTACGTCCGAACGGATATGCTACAGGCTATCATCTTCTTTATCTATCAGTACTAGTAGCCATATGAATACTAAAGTAAAGGACTAGTTATAAGAGAGAGAGCTACTAGGAGATCCTTTCTTATAAGTAATTACTTTTCCCTCTAATCTATTAATTAGCTTACTAGTACCTTATAGTATATTATATAGTATACTTCCTTACTTATATTTATGCAATTAATCTAAGCATCTTTAGTTTTACTAATTTATTATCTGCATTCTAATAGAAACTTAGCTATGATTTAGAGTATAAGAGTTAATTATAATAAGGAACAAGAGATCTATACTTACTATTAGAAGCCTCCTAATAAGGCTTTCTCTATAATTGTTACTAGAGGGCTTAGTCAGCTGCTCGGTGTATAAGTCCTTAGGTATATATAGCTATAGCTAAGGGCTTGGCGTGTAATAGAATATTACTAGGCGTATGCAACACTTAGGAGGAAAGTAGTAATTAGTCTTATCCTTGACTAATCGTTTAGAAAAGGAGCTCTACACGCTGTAAGATATCGTACTTTATATATATCCCTTAACAATAATACACTAGTTGACTATATATAAAGTAGAGTATATATAGGTTAGTACATTTATAGTAGCTAAATAATATAAGAGAGCGACTTTATACTATTATAAGTAAGTAGTAGTAAAGCTGAGAATTACTTTAAAAAAGCTAGAAGCAAAATTATGTAGAATAGCATAGAAATGTCTTTGATTTTCTTCTACACTATTGTTCATTTGGTCTCTACGCTTATTAATCAGATTATCAAATTGTTTCTTTGGAAATATATCCCTGCCGGATCGCAACCGCATACCAAACCCTATCCGTTTGCAAAGGATACAAGTTGCCATCTTCAACCGCTGCGAGAAGAGACCTTGTGAGCGGAGCCTGTATGCATCGCGCGTGATCAAACGTTGCACTGCACTACATTGCATCGTTAAGCGCCAGGGGCCCAGGAAGGGTTCCCCGCCACCTCCTCGTTTTCAAGCTGTCGACGACTTCGCAACATTTATATTCTGAGCATCTTGCACTCCATCATGGCCGACATGGTTGCTGGCATTCATCATCCTAGACCGCAACGGCCTACAAAGCGAGCGTTCGCAGATTGCACAGAGGATATCACACTTGAACTCCCGCCGTGCGCGCCTTCGGTTACCAACACTCCGCTGTGGAAGCGTCGCCGACTTCAGACACCAATCCTCGAAGGCTCTTCCAAGCTCCCTCGTCCAGCTACCGCTCCACTCTCACCGCGGGCAGCCGCTGTGCGGCACCCGGATCCTCTGTCTGTTGAAGCCTGGATCGCGACAACTTCATTCCCTCCCAAGTCCAGCCCTATCTCGCTCGCTCGCCCACCCACGTGCCCTGCCTCAATTGACGTCAAGAAAGGCCAGTGTCACCCCATCACGCTCAACATATTGAGCGAGATGTCATCCACCGACGATCCATCGTCTGCTACCACTCAGAGCAGCAGGCATAGAATTACGGATGCGCAGTATCGCAGCACACTCAATAACAATGGTGTCTACTTCGATCTGTCTGGGAGATCATTTCCTAAGGATATCCGATGCTTCATTGACTCGGATATCTATCGAAGGAGATCCTCGCCTCCGTTGACCTGCGACGCTATAAAGAATGTGTTCGACGTTGCGGAAGACATTGCCGACAATACTGAAGCGGCGGTCAAAAGTCTAACACAAACGGCGATGTTCCCTTTGAATCGGCCCTCTGTTGCGGCAGGCGGCGACAGCCCATGGGATACGACCGCGCTGCCACGAAACCCCGAGGCCCCATTCCAGATCTTGGCCCCACGACCTGATATACACCTTGGCTACGCTGTTGGCCAGAAAGGCGATTGGACTGCTCAACAGAGGTTCGTTCTCGACCATCGAGTGGCACGGCCCTATACTCAACCAACAAGGTCCAATGCGTTCCCATTCCTGGTCTTCGAGATCAAGGCAGAGGCAACCGGAGGGACTCTTCACGTTGCCGAGAACCAAGCAGCCGGCAGTGGCTCTCATGCAGTCAGTGCTCTACGCTGGCTGTTGGAAGAGGCACCTACCGGCGCTCGCAGTGGGTCGTGCCTCGACACCATCGCTTTCAGCATCGGAATGTCCCACCGCTTGGCCGTGCTCTACGTGCACTGGTACTCCGAAGATGATCGCCACTACTACATGTCAAAACTTCGGTCTTTCGACTCTTTTTCGGCGGCAGATGTCCAAGCTTGCAACTCTACTGTGAAGAACATCATTGACTACGGTCTTGGCGTTCGAAAGAGTGTTTTGGGTGCGGCTCTCGAAGCCCTTTTCCCATTTCCGGAGCACTGGGCACCGAAACGAGCTGCCTCTCAGCGTCCCATCACTCCCTCGTCGTCGTATAGCGAAGGATCCAAGAAACGGAAAACCCAAGGTCGGTGCTCATCGCGCCTGGAAGCGGTCCAAGGGCTGTGAAAGGGGGTTACCGTCTCCATGTTACGCCTCGGAATATATCTGTTATGTCCTCTGGAATCATTGCGATGAGCGACTTTCCTCGTGTGCCACACCACGCTTACCATGAGGTGCGCGTACTGCAACGGCTCTCGCGACTAGCAACGGCCGCGACCCGAGTGCCAAGGCCGTCATTGATCAAATTATCGCCAGACCGTCCACTTCTTCTATCGAAAAGCTCAGTTGCCCAGGCTGGCACGAGCCCAGTCATTACAGTGGCGAGTGAGTGCGGAATGGTCCGTCGCATATGCCTTGCTGTATTCACACGGAGATATACTCTATGTACTTATGTTGCTAAACTCGGATACTTCACTTGACTGGAAACTGGGAGCTCTCCTGGCATTCCCTTGTAACACTCCTACTCGAACATGGAACCATGCAGTGGGGTATACAACATCAATCTGCCAGACACTGGTGTCAAGTAGCTGTGGCATGAGGATGAAATCTTCGGCCCTGTGAGCGCCACGGGGTGCACGTGGCTCCCTGCATGCTGGTTGTGCACCTATGTACACACGGTCGGCTCGTTAATGCAGTGTCACGTTGTACGAGTATACAAGCAGTACACGAGCAAGATCATTCCTACAGAACTTCACTTGACCTCGTTCTCGCGGCTACTTCAATAACCAGTTCTCCACCCACTATGGACGAATCTGCACGTTGCTTTGCATGCTTGCTGGCCATCACGGGCAGCACAAGACACCAGTATAGTAAGAACATGGTCAAGCCGCCCATCGCTCAACAGCTGACCCATCGAGAGCACCATGGAATGCATACTTACTGTCGCCGCGCTCTCCAACCTATCGCCCAAGCAGACCCATCCTTCCTCCGTCTTCTGCAGGCTTCATCCGAGCCAAGCTTTGGTCAATGCTTTCCCGCCTGTCGTGACGCCGTGACAGGAACAATGTCGTAAATCCTTTGTCAAGCGGAGTGGTGGACACAGTGCGAGATTTACGGCGAGCGAACCACATTTTCGTCCCTCATCAATCAGATCGCCCGGCTGTCTCCTGAACTCCGACTGGTCATAGCCCAGGAAACCGAGCCGTGTCCGATGTCCTCACTTGCGGCTTGCATGCTACTCCTACGGGCATCCGGAGAAGGCAAGTTGACTCAAAGGCCTTCGATCAGCCAGTACGTCTTCGATCTCGATCATCCACAGGACCTGCTGCCGTCCAACCTGGCGCTGTTCGGCCAGTCATACATCACCACGTTCACCACCCGAGATGCGAATCTGACCCAAGCCTGCCGCGATACCGATATGGTAGTTGAATACGATCGTTTCGGGTGCACGTCCGGAGGCAAGCTCAAGCAAGGAACCGCCCTCTGGTATCGCCTCTTACAGCTGCCTCGCCAATTGAAAGCGATGTACCAAGTATGCTCTAAAAACGTATCAATCCCCTGAGCAGGAAGGCTGACGATTCGAGGGTCTGATTCTACGCGATATACGGCCAGTCGTACTGCGTAGCTTTGCTGAGCGCTGTCTGTGGAACACGCCGGAGCCACCCGAATTCGTCGTCCCGATCTACCCATACTCGGCCGCCCGTGCGCCGCTCTCGCCATGTTCGGTAAGCGAGGTTCCTCTACTCATGCGCTATGACCGTAGTCCAGAGACGATAACTGCCATTGGCATGTCATCCGATATCAGACGCAGCCTCTCACTTCAACTCCTGGGCAAGGACCAGCAATGGGGCATGCCTAGAATTCAAGGCCGTATCAATCTTCTCGTGCCCTTAGGCGATGGAGAGCGGCCTCTCCAATTCTACGTCCGTAGAAGAACGGGTATTCTACGTTCCGAATACCTCGTTGTCAGTTCAGCTCCACGTTTGGAAGAATCGTGAACAGCTTCATTGACAAAGTTGGGCAGGTGGTCACAACAGCGGGCAGGAGTTTGCACGCTGGACCGTACATTCCAGCTGCCATCCGCAACCCAGAATGACTTTCACCAGGTGCTCGACATGTCCCGATGTTCGACTCTGGGAGTTTGTGTGAGCCGAATGAGCTCGGCAACGACGGCTGTACTCGCGATAGCCACTTCCGCGCCAGCTCAGCGCAGCGGTCCCGCACCCGAGGTCTCACTATGGGACCACCATTCGTGGGCGCCACCACAGCATTTGCCTTCGCCTACAACGGGTGTGTTCCTGACGGATGCCGTAATCCCACCAGATTCGACAGTGTACTGCCGCTCATCTGACCACCGTTCCGACCATCGGCCGTGCCATGGTTTGCACTTTGTAAGTCGAGATGGAATAGTGATGGCCTCCGTTGGCCAGTGGCACACCAATGATCACATTTGTCCCCTGAGCAATGGCACACGTGGGATTTGGCTCCAGAATGGCGGTGATTTCATGGTGAGAGTGCGAATGACAAACACCCCAGACATGGATGGAAGTTGGTTTCTAGTTCAACCAGGGACTATTCTGCTATGGTGGACAGGTACGTGGGGCAATTGGTGCGAGCTGCGGACTTGAGCGAGTCGAGCTCGCAATGCGAATCAACCGTGACAACGGTCACGTGTGTCTAACCTCGTAAGCTGCTCGAGGTATCCTGTCAGGCGTTCTGGCCTTGTGCTTCGCAGTCGAGGACTTCGCTAGCGCCTGCCTCGTGGCTCTTACCCTCAACTCGGAAATGCGCGAACGGGCCACCTGTCGCAGCGTCGTACGCCATAATTGAGTCATCGATGCGCCGACGCCTCGGCCTGTCATCTGGTCGCTCTCATGGAGACGGTTGGGTACAACGTCGAAAGCGGCACATTCGTCGTTCGCGTGTCTAGCCGAATCGTCCAGGAGAGCGAACTTGCCACTGAATGCCATCTCATATACTGGATGACCCGGATCATCGTACGTTTCTGCGTACGAAGGCCGACCTGCTTCGGTCGACACTGGGATGGCTAGGCGACTCCCGGGCCGAGTTGGTACTGCTTCTAACCACGCTCCGTCGGCCGTTCTCATATCGAGATTCGTCGGCTCGTTCCTCCGGAGCGGCCGCTAGAGCATTGAGAAGGAGTCTGTCACGGGGCGGGTGTCGCTCCCGCGTGTGCTTTCCGCATGAGGGAAGGCTGTTTCCACGTGTGAAAGACCTCATTAGTGTAGGAGGACCACCTCTGGCAACACAAAGGTGCCCAGCCTACCGTGCCGAAGGTGCCCCTAGTGGGAACCTTTCTCACTACATGCACTTGCACAGTTTCAGGCTGCTTTCTTCCTCCGGGGGAGGAGCTAGCCCAACCTACCGTACATCGCTCGAGATACCGATGCTCGAGGAGGGGGCGTGAGATGCCGAAGTCAGCCGCGTTTGTTCGTTACCGTTCTCATGACTGAACGTGGCCGTTACTATCATCGGTATTTCTTCGTTGTCCTGCGTGCAAGGGCTTCACGTGCCCCATCTCGGCGCCGTTTGCATCATCACCATCGTCTATCTCCCCGTCCTCGATGTTCTCGCCAGCGGAACGAAGAAAGTGCAATAGAGTCGCAGCCCCGGCTTTCCGAGTGTGACCAGCCTTGAGATACTGCTGAAGTTGGTATTCGAGAGCACCCTCGCGAGTGAAGCCTCGATCGAGGAGCAACTCGAAGCATTGCCTGGCACGACTGGGGCGGTTGTCGATCGGTTGGCAGTCAGTACGAATGGGACTCGGTGTCTCCGTTCGAGCCCGCTTGGACCGAGGCGCATCATCGCTCGGAGGGGCAACGAAACCGCTGCTCGGGGGGGAGATGGGCGGCATCGCCTTGTTCGTTTCGTCGATCGCCTTGTTTCTCAAAACACTCGCGTAGTCCCGCAGGTTCCGAACCAGGGTCATGCCTTGGACCATCGCTTCCGGGGTAGACAACATGAAGACCCCATCAAGAAGGTTTGTATGGTACGTTGGCATCGGACGCTGCTCAGTCGGAGCGCGAGTGTGGGTGGCGAACAACTTCAGGGTGCCATCCAGCCAGCTGGCCCCAAACGCCTGCGCGCGATGATGGTAAATTGGCGAATGACCCGGGAAAGAGTCCAACGCGAGCTTTCCGCGAGCCATGACGGCACCGTTATATAGGATCTGATTCAGGAGGACGCCTGGCGTACCGTCCGGGCCTTTCGCCTCCAGAGCGAAATTGGGACAGTTCGGCTCGCCACCCTTTGCACACGGATTGACTTGCGGACCGAGCGCTGCTAAAATGGCTGGACTGAGTCGCTCGCTGTCAGCGCCGTCCCAAAAGTCGGGCTTCGGGGGTGGCAAGGGCGTGTCATTCAGTCGTTCGAGCTTGATGAAGGAGGTGTCGAGACCGCCATCGTGGACTTCGTGGCCTTTTGTAAGGAATTTGATGGGTCCATGCATAACAGCCTGCTCGTTTGAGGCTTTGCCGGAATCGGCAGCAAATTTGGCAAACTCAACCTTGGCGTCGAAGACCGAGGGCGACAAAGAACGACGCGCCTTGCTCAGAGTATTGCGAATTTCTTCATGGTCCACGGACTGCCGACTTTTGTGAGGTGGAAGCACCCCATCTTTTAGCAGCAAGCCGGTGGCTTCTAACTGCCCAATCGAACGGGTGAATGCGCCCGGGGAGAGGGCGGAAGTCCGACTGCTGGTTGCGCGCCCTCGACGGGCGGAAGGCGAGCTTGTTCGTGGATGCGGTGGAGAGGGACTTATCGACAGGGTTGCCATTGCGGGATGCTGGGCTAGAGGCTTGAGCTTGCAACGTCAGTGGGCGGGCGAGGTGACAGGGAATTCGTACTCACATGATCAGCAGTGGTCTGCGCGGTGGAAGAGGTCCAGGCTTGCACTCGTTCGTCGAGCGTTCCTCTGCCGCCTCCCTTTCTCCACACTTCTTCCTTGCTGCCGTCGCGGTCGCTTTCATCCCCGTCGTCGTGGTGGTCGTAGTCGTGGTCGTGGTGTTCGTCGTAGATCTGATTCCAGAGGAAGATGGCCTTGTGTGTAAGGGCTTGGAGATTGGAAGGCACTTGCGGATTGGGAGGCACTGGCGCCGATGCCACTCGTTTCGCCGGCCGGGAGTCGCGCTCCAGACTGTTTGACCTGCCTCGCTTTCCTGCGCGCTGAGCCTCTAGATGACGCGCCATGATCGAGGGATGCAAAGGTATAAGAATGGTCGCCAGAGAGTCGAGCCGCCGTGTCTATTCGGAGTCTATGAGGATGTAACGCGACGTGTAGCGAGAAGCGCCGAGGCGTGGGGCTTACAGTAACTTATATTAATCAGCAGACCCATCGACGTCGGGTCTCCAGCTGGACTGCAACTACATTTGTACATCCATACCTACATGTACACAGTCGAGGTATATGTACATACGAACTGTGTGTACGGCACAGGTATCTACCCTGTACTGATGCACATAATATCTGTACATTGGGCGTATTGCTTCTCGCTGACTAGTCGCTAGTCGTGAGCGCGCGCGTATGTTCCACCAAGCCAACGCAAGCCCACAAAGGGGCAGGATCGAGAGAGACCCGAGATCGAAGGCGGCAAGCCGCGAGGGAGACAACCGGGAGGGTTCGGGTTAGTTGGGCAGGTAGGCGCGCGATCTGTTGGGACGACCAAGGTGATGAAATCGTTCCCTGTTACGACATCCAATCACCATGATGCTCATAAGGCCGAGGAATGCCATTCTTCATCATTCAGCAGCTTTGCCTAATCGCGGTGTCTGTAATGCTTGATCTCCTGGTGGGCTCGCATCACTTGGTTGATGAATCCCCCATTCTCGGTGGGCAGGACGAGATGGGACGATGTTTGCGCTCAGGGGCCCTCGGACTCGACCTTCTCGGGTGCCGGTGGATCGCTCCGGTCGAGTCGTATCGGTTGACCCTCAACTGCGCTTCTGCTAATCACTGTGCTAACGTGAAGGACAGTGTATATGAATGGATAGTGTCAATTCCACTTTGCTGTGAACGACCCAGCAACCCTACTCCGTACCTTACAGACGCTAAAACGCTGGCAACAAAGGTCAGAGTGGCTGGTGATATGTACAGGGTATAGCCTCGACCGTATTGACGCCGAGCTCCACAACGATCTGTATATTGTACACTCTCTTCACATCTCCCAAGTATCTTGATCTCAGGCAGCAGTGACCACCTCAATCGCCGATCGCATCCCGTCGGTCGTTAACCGTGCTCGCCATCTTCTTCCCGATCTCGTAGCTCGAGATCATAATGGCGCAAGCAGGCGCCACTTTCAAGCACCGGGCCGCCCAGCCCTTGAACAAGCCGGCCGCGCCCTCGTTCCGGTAAATGTGCCACAGCAAGCGCGGCATGCTCCTCGTCTCCGGGAGGTCCTTCGCGCGTGCTTTCGGGTCGTGCATGGCCGTCTGCTGCCGGGTTTTGCCGACGTCGAAAGGGGTCGTGACGAAAGCCGCGATCGCACCGGATCCTGCTCCCGCGAGGAAGGAGTCCGTCAGGAGCGCCGAGTGGGAGAGGTCGGCCTTGCGTGGCTGGCCGAGAAGAGATGCCGATCGGTTCCGAGCTTCGTCTAACCTCTGACGACCGTACTCGTAACCCCACCAGTAGAAAGCAGAAAATGGCACGTCACGCCAGAGGGTCAGGGTCAGGCCGCGCCACAAGGAACGGTAGCCTTCCTTGCCCACCATTTCTTGTATCCCCACCACGGTCGCCCTCAGCACCCCTTTCCCCGCAGACTGGGAAGCCTGCATCCTCGTCCGTAACATCTCGATCGGACTGACTGCGACCGCGGCGAGGATCCGTGCGATCGAGCCGGCCACCAACGGCGCATAGTTGTCCCCGAGGCGACCCGCCATCGGACTTCTCGGACTCGTGCGCATCCAATCGTATCCGGCGAAATAGATGACGTTCGCCGGCACCGCCATCAACAACGTCGGACTGAGGCCCCTCCACAACGTCGTTATCCCTTCATTACGCGCAATCTTCCTCAGCCCGTCAAGCGTCGAGTTGAAGGTCCGCCGCTGGGTTTCTGCTGCCGCACAGTCAGAGATGATGGCCTCATCCATGACGGCCGCCGACACGTTCGATGGCGCGGCGACGCAGAACTGGCTCTGGTTCTGCACCCAGAATACTTCCCGACAGCATGCCGTCACCCCCAAGTTGGGAGGTAGGTGCATGAAGGAGGGCAAGCGGGCGGAGGGAGACGGACTCTGCTGGGCTTGTAGCCGGACGCGGACCACATCTAGGGGCGTGACTGTTGTGCGGTCAGTAGCTGACAAAGGAAGTCATTGACCACAAGACAGCCAAGCGACATACCCAGGAGGGATGTGAGGATACTGCCGGTCACCGCGGAGAGCATCTTTTGCGAGATTGAAACATCGCTGTCCGCCGGCCGTACCAGCTTCGGTGCCGAGGGCTGGTCAAGATCGCCATTACCAGGTGGAGGCGGTATTCTATCGTGGCGTTGTCCTTGTCTGTGTACCGCTGCCATCTCCCCTTCCCCTCCCTTGCCAGAATGCGCCTGGCAGCGCGGCGACCGTAGATGGGGTTTGCCACTCCGTTTTCTGTCTTGCGAAGGCCGTATGTAGTCGCGCGAGTGTTTGTAGCGATCTCTATTCAGTTCGTGTTGTGTTGTGTGGTGGTGAAACGAGACCCGAGTTTGGGAGAAGAAACATTGTTCTTGACTCCATGCGCCGTTCGAGACCGATAGCGTCATGAATTGGAGCTGCGGCACGCGTCACTCCGCCGCTTACAGATAAGAGTCACCTCACTTCATCCCGACTCTCATGCCCTTTCATCCCTAACATCACCTTGGCTCGACCAATTCGACCCAACGCAACCTAGTAAATACCTATTGCTGCTTTGGAAGCCGTCGTAATCATGGCCTCCCCAGCATCAGACGCAGAGGCCGAACTAGAGGCTTTCCGCCAGCGCTGGCGTGAAGAGGTGTCGGCCCGGAGCAAGAAACCCGAGCACACGAGCGACCGATCCCGAAACGAGCCCAGAGAACAGAAGAGAAAAGAGCAACTCCCAACATCTTCGGCCGCGGGATCGTTGACGACGATCCGCCGCAGAGACCCAGCCGAACAGTCCGAGGACGTCGAGCCGCAGGCATATCACGACCTGCCAGACAAGGAAGAACACTTGAGACTCGGGGCGGAAGGACAGGATCACGACAGAACACCCTCCAGCGAACCCAGCTCCGCCCTCGAGCATTATGAACATGCCGTGGAGAGGGAAACGCAGGGACAGCTAGGAGATAGCATCAAGCATTATCGCAAAGCATTCCGAGTTCGTCCTTTCTCCTCTGTAGGAAAACAATTTCACTTCAGAATCTTATGTGCTGAGGTGAGTGGTAGCTCGATGACGGCGTGCACGAAGCCTACAAGCGCAAACACTTCCCTCCATCTGCCTTCGCCAAGCCGAAACCGACTTCTTCCAACCCGAACCCATCCAACGCACCCGTCACCGTACCCAACCCCGCCCACCACTCCCTACACGGTAGTGGTAGCGCTAGTGTCCCGCCCTCGACGCTCCCGGAACTAGTCCGACAATTCTCGAGCCTCCGCATCGAAGCCGCGCCGCCAGCGACTGACGCCTCACCCCAAGACCCTTCACCCCTGGCGGAGCTGCCGGAGGAGATCCTGATCCAGATCCTCACAGCGCTCGCGGTGGACGACATCGCCTCGTTCGCACGCATGGCGCCGGTCTGCAAGCGCCTCGCCTACCTCGTGCTCACGGAAGAGACGATCTGGAAGCGGGTGGCGGAGGGGTCCGAGTGCGGGTTCGGGGCGATGCACTACGACTTCGCCTGCGACGTCGAGGGTTTCCCGCTCGAAGCCAACGATTCCATCGCCCGCTTCCTCGACTCCACCACCACCACGTCCGACGTCGATGACACCTCCCCTCCACCCCCTC
>Ga0058704_10000596_pt1 | contig 18300 bp, 10 predicted proteins | sample AgamicMgSfe_FD_71363 | JGI IMG/M metagenome (GOLD analysis project Ga0058704, IMG submission 71363) | Agave microbial communities from Guanajuato, Mexico - Mg.Sf.e | ecosystem: Host-associated > Plants > Phyllosphere > Phylloplane/Leaf | place: Guanajuato, Mexico | collected 2012-05-30
CAGAGCGGAAATGCGGCTGGAAGAGGCGCAATACGAACAGTGTCTGTCACCAGTGTACTCCTGTGTTCGTGCACGGCTTTCACACTGTATCTATGCTACGACCAGCTTGCCCCACTACCCGGAGATTACTACAGGAGGATATTACTGGAAGCAATGCTCCCGGCCATCCATATCAGGATATCACTGTGTAGCGGCGACATTCGGTGATGATGGGAAAATTGCTGCTGACCCAGCTGAAGTTCTCCCGGCGCTTTTGTTTCGGTGATTAAATAGATGGACCCATCGATTCGCCGCCCACTCAGGGGTGCAGTAGCGCAATTAGATACTGACGCCGAATGAGGAGGGGCACTTGCAGTCTCACTGCGGTCATTCACTCCTGCGAAATGATAACCTACGTCGTCGTGATCAGCTTGAAGTTCTGTGAGCCTCCAAGCTTATGGTCTTGCGTCGCCGGAAAGATATCTGTATGTCTGGGAGCTGACAAGGCATGCACGATCCTCAAATCAATCACTTGCATACATGAAGTATCCCAAGCTTGTCACTATAGGCCGAAGGTGGAGCCAGTGTTACTGCGATGATGGGGCAAGGATTGAATCGCAAGAAGTACAACGACATCAACTGTACTTGATTTGCTTGTCGCTCTTCATACCAGTCTGATCACAAGCAACGCCCGAAGTACATGAACCTTCCCATAACCGATCATGAGCAACGCAAAGCTTGGAATACTACTCTGTCTGTCTTCCACTGTTCCACGCTGTACAATAAGCAGGTCTATGTCCAGATATTGTTCAACCCAGAAGTTCCGTGAGTATCTCCGTCCAGAGAGTTCCAAGCGTCCGTAACTGTGAGGAATTGTCAGCGTTTAATACAAGGACTCAGATCAAGCGTCACTTACAGCCGGATTCCTGAAGAGCGAGAAATGTTCGGCGTCAATCTCGCGTACTTCTACACGCCCAACCAACTCCTCCCATCCTCGGGAGGCCAACGCACACCCTTTTGCCCACTCAGACAGCTTCAACTCCTTGCTAGCTGCCAGGCCGAATCTTGAAGATATCAGCACAGTCTTGCGTGGTCGTTGTCCGGGAGGGCAGGATCCAGGATGGTAAGATGTCATTGCCTGAATCGTGCTGGAAAGATGGGTTTTCTGGGCGGTGGTGAGGCGACTATTCGAGGGCAGAAGGCCAGCATTGATGAGCTCCTGTTGACTTGGTGAAATGGGCGCATCGACTGTTTTGGGAACGGCCATGTCTATAATGAACAGGCCGTCCACCTGTTCGTTGCTACTGAGGAGTTGGCGAGCAGTTTCGTATGCGTAGATAGCTCCGAGCGAGTACCCTCCAAGGAGATAAGGACCTGCAGGCTGCGTTGTTTTCATGGCAGTAATGAACGAATCACAGATTGCTTCTACGCTGCACTGGTACTCAGTAGGCGTACGGAGAAAAGGCGACTCAAGCCCGAAGACGTTAATATCGTTGGCGAGTGTCGGAAGCTGGATGTAACGGCTCGGAGAACCACTTCCATCAGGGAACAGGAACAGCTTGTGCTCCATGGAAGAAGGCGAGCCATGCAACAAGACAACCTTACTAGGCTTGGCGACTTCTGTAGCAGCGGCGAATGAAGATTCTACAGAAGTGGGATGTCTGGCCTGGCCCTCCCCAGCGCTGAGCTGTCCCTCGGGAGTTTCCTGGGTAGGTAGTACTTGAGAGTTAATAACGGTAGCAGCGGTGAGATCCTCTTGCGCTTTCACGGATGACTGGGGAACCGAGACTACCACCTCGATCCTATGAAGACTATCGTTTGCTTGCGCAACGGTTGGATGGTCAAGAAAGAAGGTTGCCGGCAGTTCGACTCCCGTGTCTCTGTTGAAAACCGCAATGATCGTGATAGCCATCAAAGAATCCATGCCAAGGTCAGCGAATGCGGTTTCCGGGTCGAGGTCGGTTACGCTGCATCCGCTTTCTGAAGCAACAACATACAGTAGCGTGGCCAACAGGTTCTCGGACCGGCTATTGCCTACAGAAGAAGCTGGTGTGACGGCGCCAGCGCTGTCCTCTGCTCCAAGGTTTGGACTGACGTTAACGCATTGCGATGCTGGCGTAGAGGTCCCTGTGCTAAACGACGTTGTTGTCTCACCAGAGGAAGGTTCTTTTGGCCATGCTACAGCCTTCTCGCTGCGTGTTGCAGTTGCAGTACTTGTTCCCGGCAGCAGCACTGAGTTGAGGACTACCTTCTTCATCTTCTGAAACCGTATACCCGTGGTGACCTGCACCAGTTTATGTTGACTGTTGTAGACATAGGCGGCGCCGCAAAGGACGTTCGGGGTCTCTGTCTCCTGCATATTGACATATGTCGTATACATCTCATCGGCTTGCAGGTCTTCTAGCAATCGCCAGCTCTCAAACCCAGTAGAGAGACAGGCGATATCGTCGCCGTATTTCAGGCTTGCGTTCAGCAGAAAGCCAGCGAGATGGATGGATGCATCAATCCAGAAAGGGCTGTGCAAGAAATTGCCTATTCCGTTACTGTCGGGTAGTTTGACAGTTCCGACAGCATCATGACACTGAGCGTCAACCCAAACTTCTTCCAGTCCCTGATATTCCTTGCTGTATCTCACAAGATTATCGAACAGTTTGTAGATTACGGGCTTGAGTAGCCGGTGAGCCTTCCCAGATGCTGACATGTCCTTCAGCGCCTGAACTCTGGACTTTACAAGGAAGAATGTCTGGGATAGTTGAGTAAACCACGCAGTGGTGTCTTCGAAACAAACTTTGCAGCTTCCATGTTCGGTAATGACACCGCCGGTTATAGAGAAGAAGCGGATGTCTGCAATGCCATCGCTGTGGTCCAGCGAGACTCTGGTCTTGACTACTTGAGCTGAGTCTGACTCAGATAGCACCAAGGCGTGTGTCATGTTCATACCGTAGACACTCATGCTTGGTGTCTTCGAGATGCGTTTGAGCTTTTCATATGCGTATTGCGCGGCAGACTTGGCCATGTCGCAGAAAATGCTCAGCGAACAGATCGTAAGGCCGTTGACCACATGGCCTTTGATCGCTTTTTGCAAACTAGTCTCGGAAGTGAATGAGGCAAACGTGACAGAAATGTTCTTCGCGTTCGTCTCTTCTGTCTCCACCCGCTGTAGACTCGTGGTGCTAAATGTAGGTGTGGCCGGAGCGCTCGGTCTTTTCGAGAGGGCGTTTTGAGCATCGAGAGAGACCGCGGTGCCAGGCTTCACACGCTCAACAAATGGAGTCCAGAAGTCCTTCGCATCGAAGGCGTAGCTCGGCAAGGTAAGAAGGCTCACAGATGATTGAAACTCCTTGTGGTATTGCGGCCAATCTATCGATGCTCCAGCCTGGTAAAGCGCCGCAAGGGCGGAAGAGATCGTTCTCCAATTATCTTGTGTTGTAGTCATGGTGGGCAACAAGCGATCAGCGGGAATATTCAACGTTCTGCGAACCAAACCAAGGCATACTGGCTCTGGTCCGATCTCAATGAAGACTGTTCGGAGTGTGGCCAGAGTGTGTTTCTGGTACGCTTGTAAGGCCCCAGTGAAGTTGACGGGCTCCCGAGCTTGACGAACAAGATAGGCCGGAGTGAAGACGTTGTGCTGGCCACGCTCCGCAACGGCGCCTAAGAGAGTGGACGCGACGGGGATTGCGGGAGCGGAGAACATCACGCCCTTTGCGATCGCCTCAAAGTCATTGAGGATTGGTTCGATGTGTTGTGAATGGAAGCCATATGGCACCCGTAGTACCGTCGTCCGGGTTCCTTCTCTCTCTAGTCTGGCTTTCCCATCTCCGATCTCCGAGACTGGTCCACTGATCACGGTAGTTTGTGGAGCGTTGATACACGCAATGCCTGTGTTATGCAGGATGGCCTTCCCGTCTGCGGCTAAGAATTGTCGCATGGTGTCGAGGTCTTTCCCGACAGCCAACATTGCATACTGGCCGGCACTGAGGTGGGTTTCCATCAAGGCGGCACGCTGTGCGACTAGAAAGAGGGCGTCGCTAACGGACAGTACTTCTGCGACACACAGCGCCGAGTACTCGCCGAGGCTGTGCCCGACGACCATGTCAGGCTTAACTCCCCACATCTTGAGCAACTGTGCGGTGGCGATCTCGAGAGCAACAATGACAAGCTGAACGCACACAGTTGATGCGTTTGCGACATCAGAAGTATCATCTAAGATGAGGTGCAGGAAGCTGGGACCTCCTTGATGCTCGGCCATCTGCTGATATGTGTGAAGCAGATCTCTCATGATCGAGCTGTGCTGGTAGAGTCGTTTGCCCATACCAGCGAACTGAGAGCCTTGACCAGTGAAAGCAAAAATGACCCCCGAAGTCTGCGGCTTGGTTTTCGACAGCTTTTTGGGCACATCTTCGCGAAGCGAGCTGATGATATCTTTTGTAGATCCAGCAGTGTATGCGACACGAAGGTTTTCGTGCATCCTGCGCGCAGTTGTCGTGTATGCAAGGTCTGCCAGCTTGATGTGCGGGTGTCTGTTCAGATAGTCAAGTAGCCTCCGTTGGTTCCCTTGTAGCGACGCATGTGTTCTGGCAGAGAGGGTGACGACGTGACATGACAATGGATGGTCTGCTTTCCTAGGTCGCTCGGGTGGTTCTTCAATCACCAAGGATGTGTTGCCACCTGAAGCATCGAAACTGTTGACGAGACACTTAATCTTCGCATCCTGCGCAGCAGGGCTTGGACGTAGGGTCATGTCTTTCCCGGAAAGACCAGCAATCCTGACATGCAAAGCGTCAAGTACCGGAAAGTTGCGGTTGAGCTTGAACGGGAGCCCTGGCTGAGCTGGGATTTTTCGCTCTCGCATCATCAAGACTTTGATAAGCGATGTGACACCGGCGGCCTGTCCTTGAGTAAGCCTCTGACATCCTGATATCCAGATACAGCGTAACTTACACCTTCACTATGACCAACATTAGCTTTCACGGCTCCAACCGTCAAGACATTGTCCCTAGATCGGTCTCGACCTAGGACCCGAATCACCGAGCTCATCTCCTCGAAGTCACCTGCCTGGGTACCAGTGCCATGCATCTCAACGTAAGCAATCTCGTTCGGTACAACGCTGGTCTGCCGTAAGACTTCCTCGTAGATTCGTGCCTGCGACTCAGCGCTAGGATGAGTAATAGAAGTCGAGGTCGAAGTGTAGGTCCTCGCTGAGCCCCTGATGACCCCGATGATGTTATCATTGTCCGCGCGGGCATCTTCCAATCGTTTCAGAACCACAACTCCAATACCTTCTCCGCGAGCATATCCGTCGGCGTCGTCGTGATAAGTCCTACAACCACCCGTGTCAGAGATCATGCTAGACCGACTCAATCCCGCAAACGTATGCGGGGAGACAAGAAGTGAGCCGCCACCAGCTAATGCAGTATCGCATTCGCGAGCGTTAAGCGCCGAACACGCTAGCTGTATAGCTGTTGTGCTTGTCGCACACGCGGCGTCCAATGCGTACGTCCCGCCTCCCCACTTGTGGTGGTAGCTTAATCGGCTTGGTCCAAATGGGCGCGAAAGACTTGGTACATAGTATATGTCGATGTCCTCATTGTTGAGAATGTCGCGCCAATCCTCGGAAGCCTGGCCAAAATAGGTAGCTATGCGATTGCTCTGCGTTGCTAATGTGGCATCTTTGGCATAGCCAGCGCTTTCAAGTGCCTCGTGGCTGGTCGTGAGCAGGAGACGCTGGAGTGGATCCATTTGGATGGCTTCACGTGGAGATATATTGAATAGCCGATTATCGAAGTGGCCTGGATGATCCAGAAAAGCGCCCTGCTGCGCTGACGTGGTATTTCTCTGCTTGCCGGTCGGGTCGAAGTGTTTGTCCAGATCAAAACGAGACTTTGGAATCTGCAGGCATGAGTCCCAACCTTCACTGTTACACGGGTGCAATCAACAACTCACCTTTGTGAGTTGAATCTTCCCGTCGATCAAGTCCTCGAAGAAGCCATCGATGGTCTCACTCCCTGGGAATCGACCTGCCATGCCAATAATAGCAACAAGATCCGATCCGCCACGGCTCATGACACCAGTATCGGACATATGGTGCTCGCGAAGCTCATATTCGAGCCCTTTGCTCTGTAGCATGCGTTGCACGGCCGTTAGATGCCCTGTTGGACCCGCCACCGTTAGCGAGATATGTCGCTTGGCCAGGAGCCCGGAGATGCATGCGTGGGCAGTGTCGTTGATGCGCAGGATGTTGTGTGCAATATCTGTCATGATCTCGGCAAGCAACGATCGGAGAGTATTATGGGTATACGGCTTGCATGATGCGGGCGAGATCATACTGGCTTTGGACGTTATCGGCGTGTTAAGGACAGGCGATTCTCCCAGCACTCTCTCAACGTCGAATCTGGGCATGTACTCTGTGTGTACAGCACCATTCGTATCTGTCTTCGTTTTGGGAGCGTCATCGAGTTCTTTGGAGAACTGCATTAGATGGGCCAAGGATGACGGGGCTCCCATAAGAGTCAGCCAGCCGTTGGACACTACCCCTATAGCTACTCTCTTGGAGTAGGGAACCTTCTGCACGGTTCGTTGCGATCAGCTTCTTCCTTTGTCACCAGTACTGAACAACTACTTACGTGGAGTTTATGGAACTCATCAAGAATCGGTTTTACCTTCTCCGTTGACTTTCCCACCACAGTCACAGCCCAGCTGAGGTTGGTGTCTTCGATCAATTTCATCCGCCGGATGATTTCATGCGCCACGCGAAAAGTGATCGAAATAAGTTCCTTCCCAATCTCGAACAATTCGCTGGTGTCCCTCGCCGCGACCAGAGCAGCAGCAGGAAGCAGTCCTGTGCAGAAAGCCAATACATGAACAGGATCATGCTCAGATCCTAGGATGGATGGATCTTCTTCAGCGTAACTGAGTCCTCAGTAAGCACATATTCTTGCAGTCGGTGGGTGATGAGAAGTCCACTTACACGATCAACTCGCCCAACCTTCCAATGCACATCAACACCGTTGCTATCACCCCATTCGGGCTCTCTTCGTCGATGTTGTCCTCGGCGAGTCCCAGTAATGTGTGTACATCATGGTTCCAGGCGCGGTCTTCCTTACTCAATTTGGCGAATTCCAGCTGCACACGATCTGTGGCCTCCCGCAGTAGCCGTCGGGCTCCGGCCGACGTCTTGGAATGACGAACCAGAGATTGAATGGAAGATCGTTTCTCGACGGTCTGATCGCCGAACAGGACCAGGTTGACGGACTGCATGATACAAGCTTTCTCACTTGAAGACAAAGTATACCGTTTGCTTGGACGGTCCAAAGATGGCACTCGGTAGCTGGACGCCGAGGACCTGAGTTATACTCGTGCAGTCTCGAAGAAGCTTCTCAGCCATTGGATCAGACATGCCAGGGCTGTGGAAGGCAACCGCATTGACCGCCGCAACTCGGCGAGTTGTTCGCTCCATTCTTGCCGGTGGTTGCTATACACACCGTAGGCGCCTTTTCGAAGCGGCATATTAACATACCCTGGCGCAGCGCGGGTAGTCGCCGGCTAGTGACTACGCAGCAGCATCAGATCAGGATTCAGGATCTCAGCTGTAGGCTGCAGCCCCCGGCGCTCGCGACCCACTTGCGGATATGAACGATTTCGGGCCCGAATTTCCGTTCACCCGGGTTGCTGACAAAGTCTCGGACTTTCGCACCTTCACAGCCAATCAAGAGCCTCTGCGTATGGATCGATCAATGTGGCAGCCGAACAGTCACTCTTGCAACCGTCCACAAAACCAGCACCTTCGCCTTTCGACATTTTGATGGTAGCACCATGGTCACAAACACGGAGCACTCTAGCCTGTCCAACGATACCACTGTCGCAGCACCAAAGATGGACCGCGATGCCAAACCAGATGTTGTCGACGATCTCATCGACTTCGATGGGCCAGATGATCCATACAAGCCGCTAAACTGGCCTATGCAGAAGAAAGTGATCGTAACAGTCCTCTACAGCTTTTGCACTATGGGCACAACCTGGGCGAGCACAATGTCAGTCCTTCCGCAACACAATGTTCGTTACTTATCGCTAACGTGGCCAACCGAGTAGCTATAACTCTGGAATCCCGCAGATCGAATCGCAGTTCCACGTTGGACAAGAAGTTGCTGTGCTCGGCCTGACTCTCTATCTCTTTGGGTAAGGTCATGTCTTCCCTATCATTGATGCTGTGATGAGCCTAATACGCAATACAGCAATGCCTTCGGTCCTCTCCTTTGGGCGCCCATGTCAGAAGCCTATGGCCGCAAACCCTCCGTCTTGATACCCATCTTCGGCTTAATGGTGTTCTCTTTCGCCTCCGCCGTTGCCAAAGACTTGCAAACGCTACTCATCACTCGGTTCTTCGCTGGAGTGTTCGGATGTGCGCCGCTCAGCAATGTCGGCGGTGTCTTAGCAGACATCTGGCCACCGACTCAACGAGGCGCTGCGCTACTTGTTTGGGGCATCGCCGTTATAGTCAGTCCACTGGTAGCGCCCATAATTGGCGGAGCATTAGTGGTGAACCTTGACCACACTGGTTGGAGGTGGACGGAATATGTTCGTCAATCCCGGGATACAGCTCCTTACGAAAGGATCGCCGGCTAACCAATTTGACATAGCTCACAGGCATTATGCTTGTAGCGATCCTTACTGCCAGCGTCGTGTTCATCGATGAGAGCTTTCCTCCTGTCTTGCTGGCTCGCAAAGCTAGTAAGATTCGTCTCGAAACGTAAGCAGCCTCCGGAATGATTTGCCCGTAACACTTGGACTAATACTTCTGCAGGAAAAACTGGGCGATTCATTCGAAGAGTCAAGAATCGGGTACTTCCATGCGAGAGATGTCGCGGAAGTACTTGGTGGTGCCAATCGAGATGCTTGTGGACCCCATCTGTTTCTTCATCAACTTATACGCCGCCTTCTGCTATGCCATCATCTATTTGTACGTACTTCACCTTTGGTTTCACTGATGTGGTCCTTCGCACAATGACATATGCTGACAAGCAAAATAGAGCGATTACTTCCTTCCCCATTGAGTTCGAAGAGGTCTGGTTTTCCTGAATCCCCACGGAAGCACTTTACTAATGATCGAGTAGATGCGAGGCTGGAATGAAGTTGTTGGATCAACCCCCTTCCTCGCCATCGTAGTAGGTGTCGCATTTGCAGCAGCCATCAATCTTTGGGGCCAGTCTTACTATCGTACGCGCCTGATCGCCAACGACAACAAGATCATCCCGGAAGCCCGTTTGATGCCCATGATGATCGGATCTTTCTTCTTCGCTGGCGGCTTGTTCATTATGGGTTGGACCGCAGCGGTGAATATACATTGGATGGGGTAAGCCTCCTGAGAGCTCCGTAGCACAACAAGTTTGATGCTAATCCTATGCCACAGTTTCTGCGTGGGCGCTGCCTGCCTTGGTCTTGGATTCTTCACCATCTTCCAGAGCGCTATCAATTATCTGGTCGACACCTACCTCATGATGGCGGCGAGTGCACTCGCGGCGAACATGTTCATGCGCAGTATCCTCGCTGCATCTTTCCCGTTGTTCGCGGATGCCTGTGAGAGGGCCTCCTACAAAGTGCAGACTATGCTCTTGCTGACCTAATAATGTAGTGTTCCACACGCTGGGTTTGAATTGGGGGATGAGCCTACTAGGCTTCATCTCGGTGGCGATGATACCCATCCCGTTCTTGTAAGTGTTGATTTGCAGGGCAAGATTGCAGCCACAGTGCGCGGTCACTGCGACAGATCACTGATCTGCGCATATCCATAGGTTTTATACGTTCGGCAAGAGGATCCGAGCCAAGGGCAAGCGATCGAAGTTGTCGTTCGTTCCGTGAGCGCATCATGCAAGGTAAGGAATACGCCTCGAAGCAGTATCCGACACGGCGATTGGGGTTGGTGAGATGTTGGTACCGAATGGTTGCTGTTCGATACGTCGGTGCGGAAGAAATTTCGTTCAATGAGAGTCTGTCAGAGACGGCTGTCAGCGGAGCACTTTGGCTGTCAACAAACATGCTGCATTCGGTGAACATTGATGTGAGACAAGGGAAAGGTGGATACGACGGAAGCAGTGCTGCATGCTTCGCACCAGGCAGGATAGAGCCGTGGAGGTAACACCTCAGCAGTTAGTATCGCGGCTGCCTCGCGACTCTCATCCCATTGATTAGATGCCGGTACTCTTAACCACTGTCTTCTCCGGCACTGTATGCTTATTAACAATCATTGCAAGAGACTGACCGAGGCGCCGCATCCAAGGTGAGATTTCCACCACGGGTTTTGGCGCCTCAGGCCACACGCGCGGTTAGGGTTATTGCGTTGGGGTTAGAAAATTGCAACACCTATGCTTCCAACGTGGAACAGGCGTATCGGTTGTCCTGTCGACTCTCATGGTGATCGTGTATTTGTAAGCCAAGTGGATAGAGCTGTCTGGTTCATATACGATGAGTCAATCAAACATGAGCTGGCCTTCGGCCGACCAACAGGTATTCCATGGGGGTGTAAAGTCCTCTATTCCTATGAGTGCTTTCCGTGACGACAACGTCGAACGATCGAACGACAAATCACTCCACCGAGCCCCGGTCTTCAACCTTCCTGCTAGCAAATAAATATAAGTCATTGCGGTCATTGCTCGTATATGAAGCTGTCGTACTCATCTGCAGGTACGAAATTACGAGACTATACAATACTATATCCCGTACGATGCCGAGCTCTTCTCGCCGCTCTCCGATGTCCTAAGGGGCATTCTCAACGCCACCCAATGCACAATGCCTGAATCGATAAAGCCAGCCCTCAGCCCTCACAAGAACGCCGTCGACCTGAGTATCCACTGCCTTCGTCTGTCCCGTACTCCAGACGCGCCGCTATTCACAAAAAACTTCCTGCCCTACTTAAACTACTCTTCCGTTGCGGAACCTCGAGCTTCACATCCCCATTAATGCTCGGTATGCCGATAGAGCTACCTCTCCTGCTTCCACCACCGTTATCACTGAGTGCGGCGAGTGTGCCACCGCGGCGGACACTGTGCTCGCGCTCTCTGCTGACCGCGCGAAGCGTGTCCAGATCCCGCTCCAGCTTGAGCGTTCTTTCTTTCTCTTCTCGAAGTTCGCGTTCGGCGCGCTTGGCGACCAGCTGCGCTGAGGAGTCAGAGGCTTGCAACTCATCGATATTTTGGAGGAGACGATCGATCTTGTCACGCGACTTGTTAAGATCGTCGGACAGCATCTGGGCGGACTTGTCGCGGCGTTCGATCTGCGCTTGCAGGTCTTTGACTGTACGGTCGACGTTGCGGACACTGCGGGCTTCGGTGGTGCGGGTTTGCTCGAGAGAGTCAAGGTGGGATTCGAGCTGCATCTTGTCAGTACATGTGAGGAAGGGGAAAAGTGGAAATCATAGGAACATACCTCCTGTATCCGGCCATGCAAGAAACGAACATCCTGGCTGCCGCTCGAATAGCCTTTCGTCTCCAGGTCAATGCACTTCAGCTGCAGATCCTTAACCGTCTTCTCGAGGACAGCCTTCTCTCTGTGCAACTGCACACTCGTCTCACGAGCGTTGCCAATATCCTTCTGTACTTCTTGCACGACCCCTTCAGCGCGCCTCATTTTGCCTACGGCAGCGGCAGCAATGTCTTCTTTCTCAGCAAGCTGAGACTTCAAGTGTAGTACCTCGCGGTCGAGAGATGCTGCATTACGCTTAGCAGGCGAGCCAGTATTAGACAAGTCCTCGAGCCTGTTCGCCGCCTCCTGCAGTCTGGCCTCTAGACCGCGCTTCTGCTTAACCAGCTCATCGCGCTCAGCAGCAGTATCATCGACGTTCGTCCGCAGGCTACGGACCTGGCTTAGGAGATCGACGATCTTGCTCTGAGCATCATTATGCGCATTCACCGCCTCATCGCGGGAGTCAGACAGACTCTGTAGCGTGACTTCCAGCCGTTGCTTCTCTTTACTCCAAGAAGAGCTGTTGAGCACCTCATCATCCCACTTACTCCGCAGCTCCTCCAGCTCGTCACGCAGACGACCATTCTGGCCACGGGCATGTATGACGTTCTCACGCTCGATCTCCAGCTCGCTCGTCACAGCTGCCAGCTCGGATTGGTACTTCTTCCGGGTCTGTTCCATCGATGACTCCTTGTCCTCAAGATCCATAGCCCGTTGTGACCGGTAATCCTCGAGTTCGTTTTGCAGACGCTTCTTGGCTTGTAATGCGCTGTCGAGATCAGTCTGGACGTCTTCGACCTTCTCCTCGTACTGCTGAGTCTGGCGTTGCAAGTCTTCGACGAGCTGGTCCATCTGCTTGCGCTCGGACATGATGGTTGCACAGGTCTCCTCGACCTCCTTAGCTTGTGACTTTGCGAACTGCTCAGCTCTTGAAGCCTTCAAGACAGCGATTTCGGCATGCTCGAGCTTCCCGTAGTACTCATCTGCGCGAGCCTTGTATAGGTTGAGGCTGGCAGTGACATCAACAAGCTTCGACGCTTCTGTGTCTAGTCTGATCTGCAGGTCAGAGAATTCCTGCAGCAACTGCGAGTGATTGGCAGCCTCTTGCTCACGCTCGTATTCCACATCGGCCAACTCGGAATTCGCATCCCGGAGCTCAACCTCAGCCGCGTTCTTCGCCTGCTTGACGTCGTCGAAGGCTTGCTTCGCGTCTGCAAGTTCAGATATAGCGGCATTATGCGAAGTGAGCAGCGATCTCCTTGACTGCTCCTGCGAGTTGATCAAGTCGTACAACTCCTCGTGGCTCTTCGTCTGCACCTCCTTCAAGCTCAGCTGACCCGTCCGAATACTCTGCTCAAGCGAAGAGATCTTCTTAGCGGAATCGTCAAGCTGATCATGCAACCGGAAGTTCTCCCTCTCAAGCTTCTGGAACCGCCTCATTGATGGACTTTCATCGCCCTTCCACGCCTCGCGCTTCGAAGGGCTTCGCTCAATCTGCGCCTGCAAATGCCGGTTTTTGATCTCGCTCATCTGCAATTGGTTCTGCAACATCTCCATCTCAGCGGCCAGGTCCATCCGGTTGTTATATGTGATCGTGTCGTCAGTCCGGTCCGAGCGAGCAGAGTCCTCGCTGGCCCGGCTGATATGGCGTTTGTTCGTCGGCGTACCCACTACGCCATTCAAAGGAGTCTGCGAGAAAGACTTGTGATCGCCGTTCTGCCATGGATGACGGAGAGGAGCGGGCGAGGACCGAGCATTGACTTGACTAGCATTCATCTCTTCGAGCAGAGCGCGTTTGGAGTTGACGTGCCGGAAGTCGTTCTCTTGTAGATCCTCATGATGTTGCATCCTCAGATCATCAACCTGTGTTTCAGCTCTAGAGAATCTGTCAGTGGCGAGTCTCAGCGCATGCTCAGCAGCCTCCAACTTCTGCGCCAGATCGATCGTTCTGCTCAAGTCCGGCTTTGCTCCAGGGCCATCCATGTTCGGCGGTAACCGTCCACTCTCCGGATCAAAAACTTTCTGCAACAGCCTGAGGTGCTCGCGAGCCTCACCAAGCTCCTCACTCGCACCATCGAGAGCTGTCTGTACGGTCCGAGTGTTCTGCTGCGCCTGCGACCTCAACTGCCTCTCAGTCTCCAGCTTCCGGTTCGCTTCCGCCAATTGCAGGTTGATAGCCGAAGACTGCTGCTCCGCGGTCCTCGTCGTCTTGTGCTCGCGCTCGATCTCGTGATTCAGATCCTCAAGATTCAGCGCCAGCTTTTCCTTGTGCTTCTCGAGTGAAGTAATGGTCAGCTGTGCGTCATTCAGCTGGCGCTGAAGCTTCTTGACTTCTTCGTCGTTCTTCGCCTTATCCTGGGATAGTTGTGAGATACGCGAGCGCTGGGTATCGCTAGCTTTGCTGTTCGAGCGCGCGATGTCGAGGTTCTTCTGCTGAATCTTATTCATCAAAGTGCGGTTGTCGTTCTCGGAAGCGGTCAGACGGCCTTTGATCGTAACCAGCTCGCGCTGCAGATGCTGCTTCTCTTGATCGTGGTGAAGCTTGAAGGCATCAGACTCGCCGATGAACTGCTTCAACTTCTGGAGTTCGTTCATAAGACGACCGCGCTCGCCTTCCAACTCATCCGCATACACCGTCTTCGCCTCAAGCTCACGACGTACGGGAGCATGGCGCTCGTTCGCCTGCTGGGTGACTTTCCGCTCGACAGCAGATTCGCACTCGATCTTCGCCTCTTGCAGCTCGATGAACTTCATCCGTAGACCTTGCAGTTCTGTTTGGTACTCCTTGCGCTCTTTCTCCGCAGTCTCTCTGGCGCCAGTAGCACGTCTCGTCACGTCGGACTGGACATACATCTCCTTCTCGATAGTGACCTTGGAATCTTGTAAAGAGTCATACTCTCGCTTCAGGTTCTCGTACTCGGCAGTGGCGATCCGCTTGACGTCGTCTCTGGACTGCCGCTCCCGGCTGAGGTCGGTCTGAGTCTGGAAGAGTTCGGTCTTGATATCGTGAAGCTGAGCTTCCAACATCTCCACCTGCGCATTCGCAGAAGTCTGCTCGTCAAGCGCGCGCTTGGCATCAGCTGCTTCACGCTCGAGCTGCGTCTGTTGCGTCTTCATAGCCTCCATCTCCGCCTGATTGTCACGCAGTCGGTTCTGGACGTTGTCATGCTTGGTGGTCAACATATGCTTCTCATCCTCAAAGCGCTTACGGTCATCCTGGAACTTCTTCAAGTCTGTCTTCAGGATGGCTAGGTCGCTGTCCTTGCGCCTGATCACGTCCTCAAAGCTGGCGGAGGTGGTTGAGAGGTCGGACATCTGCTGCCTGATTGCGCGGTTCTCGTCTAGCAAGTCACGAATCTGCTTCTTCGAGCCTTGTAAATCCTTGGTGGCGTTAGCAAGCTTGATGTCGAGTTCCTGGTCGTTTTGAAGCATCTTCGCTTCGAGCTCTTGTGCTTTACGGTCTTTCAAGTGCACCTGACTCTGCAGCATCCGTATTTCCTGCTGCAACGCCTCTTCCTGCTCGCTCCGCATAGACTTGGTACGCTCAACCTCCTCAATGTGCGCGTCGAGCTCAGCAATGCGGTCTGTCAAATCACCCTTCTCGTCCTCAAGCTTCGCAATAATCTCAGCAGCCGTTGTCAGCTGATGTCTTCGCTCCTCAGCCTGCTCTTCCGCGGCTTTGCAAGCAGCCATCAGCTCGTCGATCTGACCCTCAAGGCTACCCTGGTCCTCAAGCGCGCCTTGCAGCTTCTCCGTCAGCTCAGCTTCGCGGTCTTGCAGTCGTCTGAAGATCTCTTCCTTGTCTAGCGCCAGAGCACGCTCACTCTCAAGCACTTGCTGCACCTTCTGAATTTCCGTCTCTGCCCTCCTGCGCTCCTCTTCCACCCTAACGCGATTCTGCTCCTCAAGCTCCATCTTCTCCTGCAACTTCTTGATCTCCTCCTCCCTCTTCTTGACCTCATTACTCTGTCTGGTCGCGCCCAGCAAAGGCCGCATACGCACGAAGAGCCGCCACCACGGATTCGCCTGCATCTGAAGATACACCTGGAAGTTCCGCTGAATGATCCGGGTCGCCTCAGCGCGGTGCTGCTGTTTCTTGAACAACCGTCTCTGCACGAAACCACGCGCCACACACTGGAAGCGCTCGACAATGTCTCGGATGAGACTATCACGTTGTTCTTCTAGCTCAGCCAGCACGCCGGCGCGGAAGAAGACTTTGGTAAGACCTACCCTGTACCAGGAGCGGTCGAGGTTGAGCTTCTCAAGCATGAGCTTACACGCCGCTTGGCCATCGAAACAACCGCGTGGCATATTGGAGCATAGTACTTCGTATCGAGCGCGAAATTCAGCGAAAGGCAAGCGATTCGGGAAACCGGTCCGCGCGATACGGATGCCTTCCAGCACACCGTTACAGCGGAGTTGGTCCAGAACTAAAGGTGCGGAGAACTGCTTGGGTTTCTTCTTGTGATTGGGTAAGATACAACGGACGAAGTGCGGGTGCGTGCTATGCAGCTGGTTCATCAGGGTCGAAAGCTGTTCCTTGTGACGCTGTGCGACGGTGCGGAAGAGGCCTCTCTTCACTCGGCTTCTGGTGGCGCCCTCGGCGCTGTCGTCGGTTTCCGCGCAGTCAGCAAACAGGTTCGCGATGTGCCTGTTGCTCGAATCGGCCAACAGTCTCGTAATATTGTCGTTTAGCGGGTCCTTGTTCTTCTCTAGCCACCCTTCGGTAGAGTACTCGACCTCAGCAGCATAGTGCGTAAGCATGAAACCCTGCGTTAGTAGACTACGCTTGTACTTCGTCGTTTTGCGATCCCAGAGATGGTGAAGCTTCTCCGTGAAACTCTTGTCGGTGGCTTTGGGCATGACTGAGTCCTCGTCCAGACAAGAGAAGATACCAATCGGATTCGTAACCTCAATCAGATCAATTGTAGGTTGCAGGTCGCGACCGAAGTCAATGAACTTCCACTCGATCTGTTCCCGGGCATACTCCTCCTGCTCGAGTACGAACATATGGTGGTTGAAGAACTGCTGCAGCTTCTCGTTTGTGTAATTGATGCAGAGCTGCTCGAAGCTGTTCTCCTCGAAGATCTCGAATCCGGCGATATCAAGCACGCCGATGAAGGACGTGTCTTCGGTTAGAGAGCCGCTGGACGACGTACGGTCAAGTTGCTGGTTGATACGGGTTACAAGATCGCCGAAGCCACGCTCGTAGATGCCTTTTGCGAGGGCGTCAATGGCGAGACGGGCCTGGTCGGGTGTTTGTACTTTCTCTACCCATTCGTGTCCGGCTCGGACGCGAGGATGTAAGAGAGCTCTGGTGAAGGCTGTCGGGTCAATACCGAGAAGATGGCAAGCTTTCCTTACCGAGTCCTCAGCATCTGGGGCCAGTGCAGCTTGATCAGCGCGCAAACTCTCCTTCATCACGCTAATGTTACCAAGGTGCAGCACCCCGGCTATCGTCTGCAGCACGGCTCTCTGGTCTTTGTCCGAGAAGTTCATGACGTGGAACGCTTCGAGCAGCACATTCCACTCGCTGACATCTGATACGCCAGCAATCGTGTCATTGCCGTGTCTGGTGTACTCGAAGTCCTCCGTCTCCATGTCACCAAGCAGGAAGTCTCGCCGCATGGCCGGATCCGCACCGCGCAGCAGCTGATAGAAAACATGGTAGTTTCGCTCATGTGAGCTTATGCGTACGACCCTGCTCTTCTCAAGTAGGTACCAGTCGATAAAGGCTCCTGCTATCTGTCCAGCTCGTGTGAACTGTATCCGGATGAACTTGCCGAAACGCGAAGAGTTGTTATTCCGCACGGTCTGCGCGTTGCCAAAGGCTTCCAGTATCGGGTTGGCGCGCAGTATCTGCTCCGACAAGTTCGAGTGCTGCCGGCTCGCGGCCTTTGCGCGCGGCGTGTCTGATGTTGCAACGGATGCAAGGTATTGTATCACCTTTTTCGTGTTCTCTGTCTTACCCGCACCAGACTCGCCTGTCACCAAGATTGACTGGTTCGCACCCTCGTCTACCAAATTCCGGAAGGCCTCGTCGGCCATAGCGAAGATGTGTGGCTTGGTGTCCTCCCGGCTCCGGCCCTTGTACATGTTCACGTAGTCGGGCCCATATATCGGTAATGGTGCGTACGGGTTCACCGTTACTAAGAACAGGCCGGAGTATGTGTAGATCAGATCCGACTGATACCGCTGTTGCAGGTTATGCACGACAGACGCCTCGTTCAGATGTGTGAGCTCAGCCATATCATCCGCCTTGTCGAACTTGGCCGGGTTGACCTTATCCACGCTGTCTGCCGGAACATCGCGCTGACCGCCATTGTCACACTGTATCCGCAGCATATCCTCAGGCAGCTCCTCCACAACCCAACCTTTTACAAACGCTACCTCCGGATCTCGCAGCCAAACATATCTCTTCCCGGAAAAGTCATTCTCGCCTTCTATGCCGCGAACTCTGTCCTCTGCGCCGTGCACCCCTTCGTCCTTGATGAACTGCGGTGCAAATGTGCCGGCTGGTGTGCTGTTCCGTACCGAGCCCGTGCGCTTCAGACCAGACATCGACATCCGCAGGTCTGACACAGAGTTGTTGCGCGCCTGTCCTATCGGCATTGGCGGAAGTGGTGACTGCATGACGCTGGACTTTGATCGCGCATGGCCGGGTGGTGGTCCAGGAGATGGTGTGTCCTCTTTGCCCTTCCCAAACGGGCTGTTTCGCCACCGCGGGCCATTCTGTGCTTGCGAGCTCATTTTCGTAAATTATGTTCCGTCTTCAGGTATCGCGCGTGGTTGGGTACGCGCATTCGTCTCGCCGGTCAGGGGTCCATTAGGTTGTGTTCAAGGAAAACACATTAAAGCAGAGAC
>Ga0058704_10000597_pt1 | contig 18287 bp, 10 predicted proteins | sample AgamicMgSfe_FD_71363 | JGI IMG/M metagenome (GOLD analysis project Ga0058704, IMG submission 71363) | Agave microbial communities from Guanajuato, Mexico - Mg.Sf.e | ecosystem: Host-associated > Plants > Phyllosphere > Phylloplane/Leaf | place: Guanajuato, Mexico | collected 2012-05-30
GGGATGGGGGGGTGTTGTGAGTTTGAGGAATGGGGGGTTATGGTTTGGTTCTTACGGTGCTTAACGATTCAGACGATTTTTCTTTGCTATGTTTTTCGCATGTCCTGGAATGGGGCTATCGATCGACTCTAGATTTAATGATCAGGTGTATGAGAAGAAAGCGCGGATCTAGCTAGGATCGTCGGTCGAGTCACTAACAGTACGCCCCCATGCGATGGGGCTGAGAACCACCTTGATGTTGTTTCTACTTTTGCCGCTGAGATGGCATTCACGTGCAGAGTCAATCAAGCGTCTTGCTTGCGTTTTCTTTCCCCAATTCTTTCTTTTTCTTGATCCTGGAGCCGGGAGCTATTAATGACCGTAGGCTGTGCTCTAGTGTGCTATGCTATACTACGTCAGCCTAAGCTGCCTACAAACTACCGTACCAAAGTCCATTCCGGACAACAATTACAATACCTATGTTGAAAGTGGAGTCCGTGAGGCTGAATGACTGACTGACCGACCGACCGACAGCAGAACAGGCTGCAGGCACATTCATCAACGTTTTCGATGTGGAGGACCGGTGAGCAGAGTCCACAAACTTCACTACACCGGTCAAGTGTTAGATTGGGCTGTGGCTCCGGGGGGTTCGACTTCGGTGCACAGATTTTCGCGCCGTAGTGGATCATCGTGTACGCACGCGCTGGGCTTCGAGGGCTGATGCTGGATGTCGGCTCCGAGCTGGTCAAGCTGGGCTCGATGGCGTCCAAATGCCTCCGAAAATCTCATTTTGGTTCAATTTGGGTGTGCAAGCGGTGTGAAGGGAGTCCGGCATTCGAGAACGGCCCGAGTCACGTGCATGGATGGAACCGACGCTTTGCTTACGTAACTTCACCATATCCGAGTCGTCGACGAGTCCACGAGTTGCACGGTCGCAAGATGGGAATATGGCATATGCCTCGACTGACGACTTCGGTCCCACAGGACTGGGCTCGACGCTCGAGAGACTGTTATTTTCAATTTCACTTTCGCGTTCAACAGCCGATCAGTATCGCATCGGAGCTACGTCGCTACAGTAGCCCCTTTTTCCGTCGACTGATTTTGCACAAAGGCGCGGCCAGTCTTGTTGTTGATGTTCGCATTTGGTGATGAGCGGCCCTTTACTTTTCCACCGTGGACGCAATAGCAGCGTCCCACTGGCAACGAGCCATCCTGCAAGGCTGTCGATACGCCAATGAAGGGCAGTCCATCTCGCTTCTCAATCGTCAGTGATTGTTGGCATAGGAACAGCGCCACGGTTAGAACGGTGTGATCCATTGCACTCGCTGCAGCGTTTACCTCTGCCACTCATGCGTCAATCATTCAGAGGCGTCTTCCAACACGGCCGTCGTAAGTCGTAAAGTCGCAACGACTTGCCGAACACCCTTGATCAGCTTGAATAACACAATGTAAAGCGCCTGAACTCGAACAAATCTCGACGTTCCGGGGCTCCTGAGACATAACCAACATCCTGCGGGGCTGCAGGGGTCGAGAAGCAGTTGGCTTTTGGTCACCAACACACACAACGCCCCTCCCGTGCGCCGCGAACGGCCGGGAGAATCCTTCGAGCAGGCATGGGCTGAAACCTTCGCGGCATACGACTGTATGCATAGGAGGTGAGCCCGAATGCTTGACATGTCAGCAAGGAAAGAACTGACGAGGAAAGTAAAGAATAGACGAAGGAAGAAAAGGGAGAGCTAGAGATACGTAACAATGTTCAGATTCGGGGGTATCAGAGCTTACAAGCAGACAAGCAAGTGAGCCGTCTTGACTCGAAACGCCGTGCTGGTGATTCATCTTCGAGGCCCGTCATACGTACACCCACTACCCGTCCGGTACGTCGTGCTGTGCTAAGCGAATTTCTCCTCGCGGTCCCGCATCGTGCTCGTAGTGGCTGCCGCGATTAGGGCGAATTCCGCCCAGATTGTGCCCCTTTTGCCAGCTCCGTCATCTAACAGCAGTGGCGCAGCGCGATGATTCGACCTGTCATTGCACGACTACATGTACCCGGATACGCGGCGATGTACCGGCTTTGCTGTCAGCGCATGCGCCTTCAGCTGTCCCGTTGCACACCACTGGTGTTGATTGACGACCAGTCGAAAACGACGGCCATTCTACCCGGCAGACTCTGCGTGACGACGACCTGTCAGCATCATCTTCGGATCCACGAAGCAGCCACATCGGATTCAAGGTTCATTCAGAACCAAAGAGCCCAGCAACACTCTCGAGCCCTTGCTCGTCGCCGTTCGTGATCGCCGGCCTTTGCTCAACCTCCATGTACTGCGGCTGCACACCAGACCTCCCTCCCTTCTTTGCCACCGGTGTCTGCGCGATCTTGCCGGCCTCGTGGATGCTCACGCCTCTAACACCCTCCAACAAGTCGAGGATGACGGCTCGCTGCGATCGCTCGTTCTGCGTCCGACAGACTCGGTCCACCGCCTTGTCCACCTTGGCCGGCTGCATCCCCGGCAGCGAGTAGAGGACCGCTTTGACGGTGCCTGTTTTCGAGGCGTACAGTACGACGATTTGCGTGATCAGCGCGGCCAGATCTCTTTGCATGTCGGCAAAGTACGGTTCGTTGAGCGAGGTGATGCAGGCTTTCAGGACTTCCGTGCTGATGAACTCGCGGACCTGCGGCGCCGGCGCGTCGTCCGATTGGAACACTGGGACGATGGTTCGGAAGACTTTGCAGATGATGACGCAGCAGCGCGTGTCTCTCATCCTTAGTGCGTGTGTAGCGAACAGTATCATGGGTTCTAGGACTGAAGGGTCCTGTAACACGATGTTGCTCAGGCTTTGGCTTTGCGACTGTGGACTCGCTTGCTGATGCGGGCCGGGCGGAGTCTGTCGGTCGAATTCGAGGATGTACGGTACGAAAGTGACCATTGAGTAAGACAACTGTCGCAGCACGCTCTCCCCTCTCATCTCATCGCTCAATTCGTCGTCGCCATCTATCACGTCACGCTGGTTTGCCGTATCGATTGCTTCCCACTCCGCACTTATCTTTGCGTCTAACTTGGTAAATAGCTGCGTCAGAAGTGGTGGCAGGAAGGTGGTCCGGTGATGAGGCGGGCATCTCTGGACCAGACCGGTTGTTACGTTGATGATTGGACTTAGATGGTTCGCACTTAACGCTCCTGCGTCGGCGAACAAAGCATCCGCCAACGGTTGAGCGAGATTGGGCAAGCCGTAGAAGTGTTCTTCAAATTTGGTCATCAAGTAGAGCATGTGGTAGCCGTGCTCACGGACACTCCGCATGGTGCCTCTCACGGCCGATGCAAAGCCCTCATACGAGGTCTTGGAGCCACTGATCCGGGCGTAGAACTGGTCCTTACTTTCATTAGAAATCCCGCTCTGCCAGAAGCGGTCTTGCAGCGTTCTCTTCACAACTGCTTGCAGCTCTTCGGGGAGATGGGACCAGTTCGACATGTTATGAAAAGCTTGAGCGTGCCTCAGCATCTGAAGTAGGCTCGGTAGGATGACTGGAATGATGTGGCTCCACAGTGCACAAGCGATGTCGAACTCCACCGTCGCAGGTGCGAGTTTCTCGGTTGCCGCCGCAAGCATGCTCTTCGTCATACGCAGCGGCAAATGGTCGCTCCTGTGACTGAGCTCAGCCTGTCTGGCCTGGCCTGCTGCGTCCAGCTGTTGCGCTGACCAGTCCTGGACCTCGTCGAAGCGATTGACCCTGTAAAAGTTCGAAATGTCACCCAGAGCTAGCGCATCACAAAAGCTCTGTAGGCTTGCAACGGATGCTTGCAGGCTCTGGTCTTGCCATGATTCGTATACGGGGTTCAGCATCTGCTGCAGTCTTGTCATTCGCAAATCACGGTCAGTGCCGGTTGCACGATGGATGACCATGAACAAGAAGGCCTTGTAGCCCCAAACGAGGCGTGCATCTTGCGCATGTTTCTGGAGCAGCATGTCAATCCGAGGCTCAAGATCCTGGTATACCTCCATCAATTCCTTTGGGAACGTTAGGGCGAGCTTCTGAAGCTCGACGACTCGTAAGTTCTCAAACTGCTTGACCGCATCTGAGAAGGCCGCGTGTGCTGGGTTGTCATACAATCGTGTTTCTAAGAGGTGTTGGATGACATGGAGTACGAAGGCCGACGTCGGGGTGATTGCTCTGAGGACAGCCACCAGCATCTGCAGGACTTGGGCAGCAACTTGTGGATCGTCAATCTGGATGTCGATCACCGAGTAACACCACTCCTGCAAAGCCTTGGTTGCGTCCACCTTGTCGCCCTCCGCCTGTCGGTGTAGTGCGTCCTCGGGCGCTAATGCAGATACGTCCGTACACCAAAGAGTGAACCCTTTCAATGCGCTCGAAACAACACTGCACTGTGCATCGAACTGCAATACTGGCAACGACGACTTGGAATAGCTGGACGCATCGAGTCCGCGTCCATCGGCATACGGGCCGTTCTGCAGCATACTCTGCATCTGCTCGAGCACATGCTGCAGCGCCCCGAGTGGGCGCGAGCGGGCAATCGCTTGAATGATGCCAGTGCAATACCTTCTGTAATTGCCCAGGAAGGCATGGCGTTCGGGCACGGTATCAAAGTCTTCATCGAGGTATTGCACAACCTCGTCGTTCGAATCTGGGGCTAGAGCTTCATACGACAGTAGCCGTTCGCTGCACGTGCGTAGGAGTGGGCCAAGGGCTTGTAGGACGAGATCAATGATGCCACCATCCTGCACACTGATCAATTTCGACCAGCTGTGCAGGACCGGAATGGAGATGACCAAGCTTTTGCTCTGCATGACGAACAGGAGTAGATCAAAGAACGAGGGCACGTCAAGTCCGTTGTCACTTAGCTGAGGGTGCTGTGCCAGGGCGTCTCCCTGCAACGACAATACTTCCGACAACTTCTTTTGGAGGGTGTATTTCATGTCATCCTCGCCGGGCGCGGAGGCTGTCCGATCGTAAGTGTATCTGATCAGGGATACTTTGTCGTGTTGCATAGACTGTTGCAGGAGTGTCGACCACGCTTGATGGAAGTGAGCGTTGTACTGGCGGGAGAGGAGTGAGTACAAGACCTCTGCTGCGGCAGTCTGCAGGGCCACATCTTCCATGTGAAAGGGCAGAAACAGACAGTCGACGCAATTGACCTCGATTGGTGCTTTGAGACTGATCCATGTCATCGTCGGTCTGAGCGCATTCAGTGCCTTGATTGCGCACGTGGACATGGTCCGGACAAGTTCCGGCGACCCTCCCATTCTTGCCTGCTTCACACAGTTGGCAAAGAAATCGCACATTCTTGCCAACCAGCCCTCATCACCGAATCTGAGCTCTTCTGACTTGCTGCCTCTGACCTTGTTGTGCGCGCTGTAGAGGTCTTGTGGGATCATGATATCGTTCAGCGCCGAACCCAGCACCTCTAGCCTCAGTCCCGCCACTGCGTCCTCGTTGTTGATAATATCCTCGCTCATGGTCTCCAAGACGTAGAGGACAAACAGTTTGTTCGCCGTACCCTTCTCCACCATCGGCTTCTCCCATAAGCTGACCAGCTGGCTGTCCATGTTCATCCACTCGTCGCCCCATGATCGCTTAGCCACCTCCGTCCACAGCTGCGCGATCTTGTTTCGTATAAACAAAGCATCCTGCTCGCGGATGCTCCCCGCTAAGCATTGCACCCATCTCCGTACTTGATCGGCTTGGTCGGCCGAGTACTCACTCCAGCGGTATCGCAAGCCGAAGTCCAGCAACTGCAAGCCGTAGTAGCGGACAGCGTCGTCCTGCTTCCAGTCATCCGCGAGAGTGAACCCATACTGAGGTGCGTCGACCTGCGATTTGACTTGCTCCAGATGTTGCAGAGCTTGCTGGCGCACATCGTTCGAAACGCGTGGATTGAGAGTGGCAGCTAGCGCGTCACTGATGTGCTGTAGTTGCCCGGAAGATGAGGAAGGCTGTTGCCAGTACGTGTCGAAGGCGCCATCCATCGTTAGGGGAAGGATGACTCGGCGGTCTTGCAAGGTCGCATGTCGGTACGATCAGCGTCAAATTGGAGGGTGGGGTGAGGGGTTGTCCGGAGGCTTCACGAGGTTTCACGTGCGATGGTATGATCAATCTTCATTTCGCGCTATTGTCGAGCTCGAGCAAGACCCGGTTACGAAACTCGGTCGTTACCGGCAGGTGAATAGCTGTGAATGTGAATGTGAATGCTTTGGTGAGATGTTGCGACGACTGACCGTAAAGACTGCACGTAGACATTTTCTGTCATGGTAAGACGCGCCGTCGGTCATGCGCACAAAACTTGGGTTGAATGCTGACGCGCAGTCACGTGGAGAGCGGTACAGCCTTGAGAAATCCCTTTACAGACGTTATCACGTGACGTACCTGACGGAGTACCTAAGCAGACAAATCCGTAAGTACACACTTATATTCACATATATACTTCTGTAGCAGTCACTGTCCCGTCACCAACCTGCCATTTTAGTCGAGCAACGACGATGATTGAAGACAGCACGCTGCCAGCCAACTCCCTCATGGCAACCTCACCCCAGACTACCGCAAGCGGTTTCTCCAGAAGTCGGGAAGCATGAGTGCCCATGCCGCCCTCCGAAGAGGACATGTCAGGTAGCTGGAGTGGCAATCGATCTCTCGCGTGTAATACTGAGCAAATCTCATTGGTCTCGAGTAGATGCTCCACCTGACCACGCGAACGAAGAATAGACACTGCAGACTGTGCCGGTTCGACAACGTAGACCGCATATGTAATCGGGCTGTGCAATTTACCGACAGGTCAACCTATGTATAATAGTTACGCTCAATGGGTATCTCAAAGCAGTAGTGAAGTCAGCTGAAAACAGGACGCCAGCAGAACCTTGCTCATTGAGCGAACCCGACTCTCCGCGGCTTTGCGTTGTCGTTCGCCATACTGTTTAGCATACGATCCATACCAGCAATGTCGAGATCACCCACATCGAGCATTCTCTGGTCTTGTGCATTCGGCCGTTCTGCGGCAGCTTGGGCGAACAAGGCGGCTGATGGCGTCGGTGGCCTCAAGCTCTGTAGCACAATGAGGCGGTGTTCTGCGGAGATGAGCATGTCCCGTTGGGTGTTCATTGGTCCAACACTGTTGCCCGAGTTTGTACCGCCGAACTGAGAGATCGAGGTGATTCCTTCCTTCATCAGATCGACGTCCGTAACCGCGATCAGACCGGGAGTGTACAAAGAACCGGGACGACATCCACTGCCAGCTGCGCTGCGTTGCCAAAAGGCTTGAAAACTAGGTATCGTATACATGTCCCCGTGGTACCACATCATAACGCTCTCGTCGGTCGTGCCCAAGCGTGAGTTATTAGGTGAGACCGAGATGCCACCCTTGATGGATACACCATAAACTTTGGGAGCTCCAGTAAAGAGATCCTCTGCCTTAGCCTTGCGGGTGTTTGGTGTCATTGGCGCCAGCTTCGATCCACTTCGCTTGGTTTGCGAAGGCTCCGCAGGTACCGAAGCGTTTGCGGTTCCAAGGAAGCCACGAAGTACAAACTCTTCGGGGCTTTTGCCTGCCTGCGAGAAGTCTGCAACATCCCAGATGCCCCACTCTCCGTCTTCGAGCAGGACGAGAATTGCTTTGCCGCCCATGACCCAGGCAGCATCGAGAACTCGCTTTTGCTGAGCCTTGCTAAGATGGGTCGGAACGAATGAGGTATGGTATGCCATCAGCCATCGTCCTACGCTGTTGATACTAGTCGGTATACTACGCATAGAGTCGCGGGAGGAGGGTCGTCCATGATCTGACGACGTGCCCAGCATCGGATCGAATAGTCGGACACTCCCGCACACGTCCGCCACCAGTAATTGTGCAGATCTTGTTGAAGGCGTGAACGAAATCTGTGTCACTGGAGAAGGCAGATCTGCAGTGAGACCGGTTCGACCAAGCGCCAGGGACTGGCCAGAAGAGGACACGTGGGCGATGTTCAAGACATCAGAAGCACCTGCTACAAGCAGAGTGCTGCTGTCGTCGGTATTTGTGACGACCTTCATTGCAAGTGCACGGCAAATTGACCTTCCACTAGGCAATGCAAGCTGCGAGTCTCGTGCAGACTCCTGAGTCTGTGCGACTGTGTCATCGTCTGGAGGTGCCAGTGGGACGCGTATGATTCTCTGCGTCCCATCCGCTAGACCGACCGCAATCATCGCGTGAGTCTTTAGCAGGCTTGCGGATGACAGGGAGGACGAAGCGAGTAGTGAAGGTACAGCAAGGTGTAACACCCCAGCGTCGAGGTTGACGTCAGCCCGATGGATGATGCTCACATATGGGGTGTCCGGATCAAGCTCATCCTCTTGGTCTTCGTAGTCGTCTTGCGTTGACTGCTCTTGTCGCATGAATGCCTCCTCTTCCTCGTCATGGATGGTTACCTGATCCGCTTTGATGCCATTCGGCTGTCCGTCGGCTTGCGTTCCATCTTTGCGTTTTCGGCCCCCCCTCCACCATATAACCAGCCCATGTTCGTGACCGTAGACTATCAGAGTGGATCCGTTCGGGGCGAGAAGAGGATATACGGCGGAGCAGTGTACGCGGTGACGAAGCTCGTAGCAGAGATGCAGTTTGCGCTCTCGCTTTGTCACCCGAGGCTCCATTGCGTGGTATTGCGAGGTGCAATGCTGTTGTTGATGATCGTAAGGGAGAGACGGCGGTTCATATCGTGAGGTAAATTCGATGTTCCGTTCCCACCTTCCAACGCGTGGAGTCGCGTCTTTCCGCGAGGCGCCCCACTTTCGGACAAACACCACAAATGCATGCCCATCACCAACTTCACCACAATGATGCACTTACAAGCGACGAAGAAAATCATTCAAGGCATTGCCAAAGATGCCTGAGCGGCCCGGCGGGAGTCGTGAACGATCATGGCAGCGGTTGAATCGCTCGGCCTGCATTCACCAGTGGCGCTTCCTTACTTGATCAATGAAGGTATCCTGCCAAAGGACCCCAAGAGAGAACTGTACCAGTGGGAGACGTATGTCTTCCGGCATGGCGACCTCGACATCGAAGAAGAGGTGCTGGCTACCAAAGATTGCGTGGTTTGGTCCCAGGGCAAGTTCATCAGGAATGTGTACCGCTTCACTCTGGACGGGGAGGTTGTCATCCAGGCGATCTTGACGAACTTTCCGAACACGGCGCCCGTAACTGCAGCTACGGTTTCGCAGGCAAACGGCGTCGCCAACGGCTCTGAGAGGGCTGAGCTTGTGACTTCGAATGATCGAAAAGACGCCTTTGCGGGGCTCGGGGAATCTGCAGACGTCCGTACAGATGTGGAGCCTTCGCGCTCTCGAGCGTTGGCTGTCTTCTTGAGATCGAAAGTGCACATATACTTCTTGCACGGCGCCAGTCACATCATCGACATACCGTTCGAGATCGAACGAGCCGTTCCCACTCTACGAGGTTGTATCGTTCAGAGAAAGCGCATTACATCTCCTACTTTGCCGCCGACTCCTCAGATACCGCCGGGGCCACACACTTCGTTCTTCTCGTCGCAGCTGCAACCAACCTCGTCGTACTTACAGTCGCCGACTGTGGCGAGGAGCTTCGTGCAAACACAGCCTGCACGACCTAGTCCTTTGAGTGGTAATGGTAGAGCGAATGCAATACTAGAAGGTCTTCTCGACACGCCGGGAAGATCAAACGACAATGAAGTGGCCTCACTCTATTCACTCACGGATCCCTTGTCAGACTTCGGCGTTGTAACGCTCTCACTGCCGCACCAAAAGTTAAGGCTGTCTAGCAGAGCACAAAAAGCTGTCAACGTTGACTTTGAGACCCTCGATCCTGGGGAGCAGATCGTGTACGCTACATCAGCAAAGGAGTTGTTCGATGAAGAATGGATCAATACGGTACCCCTGATGCTAATTGTGACCGCCAACAATGATCTCCACACTATCACGGTTTGGCACGCTTGGTACGTCGGCGAGAGATCACTCCGCGATCTGCTTAAACGTCGCGCAGCGCAGAAAGCCGCCAAAGCTAGGCGCCGAAGCTCTTTCTTGAGTGCCAGCATAGGCACCGGAGCAACCACACCTGCTGCTAGACACCGTGAGCACACGCGCGAGAGTCTACCTGGGGGAGGTCCGCTACGACCGCCTGGTGAGCCTGGTATCCTACCGCATGCCGCAACCGCATCCAGAAAACCGACAAGGCAGGAAGAGGAGGCTGCCATGGCATCGCAGATGGACCCAGACTACCGGCATGCAGGATCGCAGCAGCCCGCCCGAGAGAGCAGACGCATTAGCTCCCTGAACGCGGACGTGCGAGCAAGTCAAAGCGCCGCCAACGCTAGTTTTGGCGCAGCTGCGAGAAGGAACGGCTCTTTTGGTATTCCTAACGAGCGCAGAAGCTTCGGCCGTCGCAAAAGTCGCGCTTCCACGAATGGCAATATCCTCAGCCGGAGCCTTGGGCCTGATGATGACTCCATGGACATCGACAGCACTGAAGGTCTCGACAGCAAGGAAGACGTTGATGACGTTTTGCGGCATATTAGAGCGACTATTGAGGCTGCCGGCGCTGATAATGTTTTCGGAAGTGGAGAAGAGGGCTATAAACGAGAGCTTGTGCTGCGCAAACTGCATATCTCAACAGTTCCAAAGCTCCGACCTACTTCGTCCGTCGATGCGAAGAGCTTCAGGATCGTCACACTCCGAAACGCGCGCGGCTTGACCGACGGAGATGACGAACGGCTCAACTTGTACATCCACGACAAGAACACCAAAGACTCACAGTGTCTGAAGTTGCTTGTGAAGCACCCGATCCTGTGGCCGGGGCCTGACGGCGATACACGCATTGCTGTGCCACTCGTTGTTGCGGAAAGCAGTATTGGCATATCCGATAGTATTGGTAGAGTCGATGACGGCGACGTAGCAGGAGTACTTCTAGGCAGAGGAGGCATCGTTCTGTCTGCCAACAACGATTGCATCTGTCCTTTGCCACAACCGGTGGCTTACCGTGCTTATCACCCCCATGAGATCCGTTTTCCCCAGTCCCAGGACCAGGACGTGGGGAAGAACAGAACGCTACCATTCACGGACGCCCCAGTTGTTCTGGAGCATCCTGGCACGAACGGATCTTATGACGAGATTTCCAACGATGGCTTGTACCATCGCAGAAGGATCAGCCTGCGACCTGCGGATGACTACGTGAACAGTCTACTGAAAGCATGTGAGACCGTGATGCCGAGCCCGCAAGGCGACATAATGAGGACAGTATGGTGCAGGGCTCACGCCTGGCTCTCGCAACGCTCGGAGGTTATATGCAATACTGTCAGTAGCCTGGATTTCATCGCTCTAGCAGCAACCGTGTTCTGTTCTGCAATCGGACTTCTCGACGCCAAAGCTAAAGCTGCACTGACCGTTGCAAGGCTAGCAGCTGTGAAGCAAGCAGCATCCAGCGGCGCTTCATTGCGGTCACATAAGAAGCACCGCGAGTCGCGTCTGTTTTCGAAAGCATCGTGGTCCTGGACAGTCAAACAGCAAGCATTACCAACGAGCCCAGATCCTCATGCTAGTGGGAAAAAAGACCAGCTGATATCGATTGCAGCGAGTCTGGCCATCGACCTGTACGCGTCCTTTCCGACTGTCGGCAACGCAGCTGTAAACGCAATCAAGCTCATGCAATGTCTGCACCTCTGTCGTGAGGAACAAAGACTCGGTAGCCTGTCCGGCTCAGGAGATCTGGCATTGCAAGTGGGCGCAGTCATTGCGCAACTCGGTAGCTGGCTCGGCATGGACGCATGGAGCTATTCGCCTGGGACGTTCTACAACCTCGGCGGTGTTGGCGAACAGCATTTCATGTTCGTCAGATCGACGGTAGGCACCTCACGGCAACGGTCAGTAGACGAGCCTGTAGGCGTGTTTTCATGGTTCGAGCACGCTGTTCAGAACGGCTCCCCCGAAAGCTACCCATCACTTGCGGTCATGGCCGCAGTCGATGCTGCGAACCCATCGACGAAGGAGTTTCAAGCTCGAGCGGAAGCGCTGACACCGAAGATAACTGCGCTTTCGGCAATGCTGGTGGCCACGCTTGGCTTGACGACCAGTCCCGCTGCAACAGTGGAGTGTTTGGCAAAGCACGAACACTTTGTTGAAATGCTGGAAATCTTACCTGAAGCCATCGCAGCACCTTTCAAGGAAGCGATGGGCCGCTGTGAGCGTGAGCCGCCAACGTCATGGTCGCCCACGCTCATGCGGCTCGTAGGGAGGGATGACTTGGAGCACGGAAGTCGTAGACACGAACACACCTCCCGTTTAGCCTCCCACAGCTCCTCGGGCGCGCGAGATATTCAGGCAGTGTGCCACGGCCTTGACCACCACACGCACGCCGCCAAAACCCGAGAAGCCGGTCGCCACGCTGTATCGCAGTTGATCTTCAGCGAGGATCGACGCCTCGTCGAGGCAACAAGTCTGATGCATTTCAACAGTGTGCAAACTGCCGAATGCCCGAAGCAGCCCGATTGGACCGATCAACATCACCTAGAACAGCAACGCCGGGTCATGCAGTGGGTGATGATCCGGATGATTGCGTTGCCAGCCGGAGACGGCATGATACATTTTGAAAGCCAAACTCCTCTGTTGACAGAGAAATTCCATCTTCCTGGCTTCAACTCAACCTGTCTTATGCAACCGATGGGACATGCATTGACAATTGATAGGAGTGGGCTGACCGAGGAGAAGGTGAATTGGGCTTACTTTCACGCGGGTGCTTCAGCCGGCCTCAGGCTCTCGCGGCACGTGAAGGGCATCGATACCTCGTGGATCGCATTCAACAAGCCTAATGAGCTTACCAACCGACATGCGGGCTTACTTCTAGCTCTGGGACTGGGCGGTCACTTACGTTCACTGGCGAAATGGCTTTCATTCAAGTACTTGACCCCAAAGCATTCCATGACCTCTATCGGACTGTTGCTCGGCCTTTCGGCCTCCTATATAGGATCGATGGACAGCCTCATCACCCGCATGCTTTCGGTGCATATCACGCGCATGCTACCACCTGGGGCCGCGGAGCTCAATGTCTCGTCTACAACACAGACAGCAGGTCTGATGGGCATCGGCCTGCTGTATTACAACACACAGCACCGTCGGATGACGGAGATAATGCTCTCGGAGATTGAGTACATGGAAGTCGAGGACCCCGACAGTGGGCCTGACCAGCTCCGAGACGAATCGTACAGGCTTGCTGCTGGTTTCGCCCTTGGCCTCATCAACCTAGGCAAGGGCAAGCACCTGGGAGGGTTACACGGGATGTACCTACCGGAACGCCTGTTGGCTATTGCTGTTGGTTCTAGACCTATCCATGCCGTTCATGTGTTCGACAGAGCCACTGCTGGTGCCATCATTGCGGTCGCGCTGATATACTTGAAGTCGGGGGACAAGGCTGTTGCTCGCAAGATCGCCATTCCAGACACACAAACGCAGTTTGACCATGTAAGACCAGATATGCTCATGCTTCGGGCGATGGCGAATCACATCATCCTCTGGGACGAGATCGTTGTGCAGCAAAGTGATCGGCGAACGGACGAGCCTACCTGGATATCATCGAACCTGCCACGTTGTTACCAAAACAGGCTCACGGCGATCAAACAGAGTGGAGGGAAACCAGGTCTCAACACATCCGACGTTCCCTTCTACAATATCATCACCGGACTCGCATGGGCACTGAGCATGAGATATGCCGGCAGTGGCAACCTTGGCGCGCGCGATGAGATCCTGGCCGTCCTTGACTGCTTTCACATCATGAGGGGTGGTGGGGATGTGTTCTACTACGATGCGAAACTTGCACGGTCTACCATTCGACGGTGCATCGATGTTCTTGCACTGTCAGCGGCTACAGTGATGGCAGGCACCGGTGATCTCAAAACCTTCCGCTACCTTCGGCGCCTGCATGGACGAGCCGACCCAGAGACAACATACGGCTCTCACCTCGCATCACATCTCGCGATCGGTGTTCTTTTTTTGGGTGGAGGTACGTACACCCTGGGAACCTCGGATCTGGCCATAGCGTCTGTTATGTGCGCATTTTACCCTCTGTTCCCGACGGATGTTCACGACAACCAAGTGCACTTGCAAGCTTTCCGGCACCTTTGGGTCTTCGCAGCGGAGGCGCGATGCTTGGTGGTTGAGGACAGTGACACAGGTCGGCCCATCTCAATGCCGATCACGGTCTCTATAAAAGACGGCTCCACCCGATCGATGGTCGCACCTTGCCTTCTCCCCGATCTCGACACCATCGCTACCGTGCATACCGAGGATCCAACATACTGGCTCGTGACGCTGGACTTTGCCGGCAACGCATCCCATCTCGCCGCCTTTCGCCAGAACCAACGTATCTATGTGCGTCGCTGCCCGGCTCACGAGGCACACAACTCAATCTTCAGCGCCACGCTCGCCGCTACCAATAGCGCTCAGTCTTCGGAGAGCACAGCCCAGCTCTGGCAATCGATTTTCAACCTACCGTCGCTTCGCGAGCTGGACAAAGCGGATGTTGAGCTCATCTTACCGTCTGATCCGCATAGCTCAACGCATACCGACCAACGCAACACGGTGGTCGACGATCGGCTGGCACTCTCCAAGGCTGCTTCCAGCAATGACATCAACGACTTGTGGAACCTGAGGACGTTGTTTGCATGGGCTGAAAAGGGGACGAGCGAAGACGACAGAAAATCGAGATGGATCCGTGACGAGGTTGTCGAAGCGCTGAGGGCGAGCATCGAAGCTAGGGCTAGAGCGTCTGGCGCTACAGGGCAATGAGATGCATGATTTTAGCACGAGGGTGAGCGAGAGCGACTTGTAATGAGCAAGGCGTTGAGTTGGCATCAAGCGTGGCTTGACACACGATATAGGCCCATGGTGCGGACTTCGAAGACGAAACCAACTCCTACAACAACAACAATGGTTGATGTACATGCCGTCGAGCAAGCTGTTACGATTCGAAGCGTCACGACTCGTAGGGTAGCGCGTGGGGCCTCGAAGAGGAACTACTACGTCCAATGTTATCGAGCAAAACGGAGACATTGTTTGTTGGGAGTATTCAAGTAATAAGCGGCTATGAACTAACTGTCATGTCGAGGACAAGGCATTGGTGCATCCAAAGACACGATCTGATCTAGTCCAACATGATGTGGTATATACATAGAAGCTCTCCTGCATTCATCACAGCTGCCCGATCCCCAGGATGCAGGGATCAAGCGGCCCGCGAAGCTTGTGCAGCGGAAGAGCGGGCACTAGCCGCCGCGTCGCGTGTAACCCCCAGACCACATGCAATCACATTTTCGAGATTCCCGACTCATCATCAGCGAGCCCACACGACACGGTCGACCACGCATGCTTTGGCGACTGTGCTCACGACCGCTGCGCAACTGCTCCAAACAGCTACTGGAACGTCAATCGCTCACCCTCTCTACTGTCCCTTGCATTCGCTGGCATTCGACCATGGCACCCAAAGCACCCAAAGGAGAGGTCAGTGCAAGCGGCCCGCTGGAGCTGACACCACCGCCAGCCTTCTTCGCGTCCCGGAACGAACTCTTCGACAAGCGCAAGGCCGAGAGGAACGCCTGGGTGGCGGAGCAGCCGCGTGAAGCAATCACGGTCACCTTGGGGAATGGGTCGTCGAAGGAGGGTACCAGCTGGGAGACATCGCCTTCACAGCTTGCGCGGGAAATCTCCAAGAGCTTGTTTGAGCGGACCGTGATCGCCCGCGTTGACGGGGAGCTGTGGGACTTGGACCGGCCTCTGGAGAAGAGTTGCAAGCTGGAACTGCTCGATTTCGACCACCCAGAGGGCAAGAAGGTGTTTTGGCACAGCAGCGCACACATCCTGGGCGAGGCGGCCGAGAGGCGGTTCGGTTGTGCGCTGTGCATTGGGCCGCCGGTCGAGGATGGCTTCTACTATGAGATGGCCCTGCCAGACATGGGAGCCGTCACTTCGGCCGACTACAAGCCATTGAAGCAGATTGCAGAAAAGGCGATCAAGGAGAAACAGCCGTTCGAGAGGCTAGAGTTGAGCAAAGACGATCTGTTGGAGATGTTCGCGTACAACAAATACAAGCAGCACATCATCCAAGACAAGATCCCGGACGGCACATCTACCACGGTTTACAGGTGCGGACCGCTCATTGACTTGTGCAGGGGGCCGCATGTGCCGAATACCGGTAGGATCAAAGCTTTCGAAATCATGAAAAACTCGGCTAGCTACTTTCTGGGCGATGCGAAGAACGACAGTCTGCAACGCATTTACGGTGTTTCTTTTCCAGACAAGAAGGTAGGTTTTGGTGTCTCTCGGCTTGTGCATCGTTTTGCGACTGTGGCTGTATTGACAATGCTGACCCGAGCCGCCAGGCGCTCGACGAACACAAGCACATGCTCGAGGAAGCGGCGAAGCGGGATCACAGGAAGATCGGACAAGAACAAGAGCTGTTCTTCTTCCATCAAATGTCGCCTGGCTCTGCCTTGTGAGTCTCCATCCTCACTTTCTCTGCATCCGTAGCTTATCGTCATCTAGCTTCCTTCCGCACGGTATGGTGATCTACAACGCACTTCAGTCCTACATCCGGGATGAGTACTGGCAGCGTGGGTACCAAGAGGTCAACTCGCCCAACATGTACAACTCCGCGCTCTGGAAACAGTCGGGTCACTGGCAGCACTACAAGGATGACATGTTCACATTCGATGTCGAGAAAGACCAGTGGGCACTCAAGCCCATGAACTGCCCCGGCCATTGCTTGTTGTTCGCGCACAGAGAACGCAGCTATCGTGAATTACCAATGCGTATCGCAGACTTTGGCATCCTGCATCGTAACGAAGCGTCCGGCGCGCTTACGGGCATGACAAGAGTACGCAGGTTCATGCAGGACGACACTCACATCTTTTGCATGGAAAGCCAGGTGGAATCGGAAATCAAAGGTCTTTTCGACTTCTTGAACGCCGTCTACGGGCTTTTCGGGTTTTCCTTCCGCATGAAGCTGTCTACTATGCCGGACAACCATCTGGGCGACGAGGCCACGTGGCAGCGGGCGGAGGCACAGTTGATGAAGGCGCTGGACGAATTCAAGGAAAACACAGGCACCCCATGGGAGCTGAACCCGGGCGACGGTGCTTTCTACGGGCCGAAAATCGACATCACCATCTCTGACGCGCTGAGGCGTGAGTTCCAGTGCGCTACCATTCAGCTCGATTTCCAGCTTCCGCAACAGTTCAACCTCGAGTATCGTACGGAAGATCAAGGTTTCATACGCTCAGAAGCCAACGGCGAGACAGACAAGGCTGCCGACCAGAAGGCCGCCGACGGCGACCCGAAGGCAGACGAGAAGCTCGTCATCAGAAGCGCCCCGCCGGCGGAGCCAGATTCATCCGCCGTGAAGAAGGACGAGGGCAGCTACCGCCGCGAACTCAGCGGAGGCTGTGCGCGGCCCGTCATGATCCACCGAGCCATCTACGGCTCCTTCGAGCGCTTCATCGCCATCCTCACCGAGCACTTCGGCGGCAAATGGCCCTTCTGGCTGTCCCCGAGGCAAATCCTCATCGTCCCCGTCATGCCCGCCGTCAACGACTACGTCATGGAGCTGCAGCGGCTCTTCCGCGCGCAGCGCATGCACGTCGACGTCGACATCACCGGCAACACGATGCAGAAGAAGATCCGCACGGGTCAGCTGCAGCAGTACAATTTCATTTTCGTCGTCGGGGCACAGGAGCGCGACAGCCGCTCCGTCAATATCCGGAATCGCGACATCCTCGCTACGCAGAAGATGGGCGAGCTGGTGCCTTTGCAGGATGCCATTGACAGGCTCAAGGCTCTGAGGGACGAGCGACGTTTGGACAGCAACATCTCCGTACAGACGGATGACAGCGTGCAGAAGAACGACGACGTACAGTGAAGGACCTTTGGCGGCTGGGCTTTGTGAGCGTGCATGTTTACCCCCAAATAGCATTAGACGTGCGATTGCATGATACCTCGCTATAGCTTACGACATTTGATCTGCACCGTGCTCCTCCCACAACCGATCCATTACAACGCGCCTCGATACAGATCACACCACCACCTCCGCCTCGTCCTCTCGAGCTTTCCTCTCATGCCCCATTTCGACCTCGTGCCAGGCCTTGTCCTCGGACGGCCGCTCCGTTCCCACACTCGATTCCGGCGCATGAGCCCCCGAGACCGACGACAGCGGTGCCTCAGACGCGAGCGCTTTCTGTAAAGACAGGTGCTTCGGCGACTCTTGCATGATGAAATCTTGACTGCCGACGCTGGGACGGCGGCTCTTGAACAGCGTGAGAAG
>Ga0058704_10000598_pt1 | contig 18275 bp, 17 predicted proteins | sample AgamicMgSfe_FD_71363 | JGI IMG/M metagenome (GOLD analysis project Ga0058704, IMG submission 71363) | Agave microbial communities from Guanajuato, Mexico - Mg.Sf.e | ecosystem: Host-associated > Plants > Phyllosphere > Phylloplane/Leaf | place: Guanajuato, Mexico | collected 2012-05-30
AAGCACAAGATATAAATGCGTTTGCATTATCATGTGCTATTCGTCGTGCGATGCATTGCTCCAAATGCTGCAGTGCTCTTGTCGACATGTGCGAGAGCGGCCATTGACGAGAGGTTTAAATGGTGTCAGCGCGAGCTCCAGAATAAAGTGAAGTCGAAGCGCGGAAATGTTCCGCAAAGCTGTATAAGACTCCATACACCATTATTTATGGGACTACTCGCCACTGCGGTCACAGCCTTAGACGTATGTCATCCTGTCCATGATAGTTTTCGTAAATCTTTTAAGGGTTCGTTCCCTGGGGTTGATGGATCAGTACGAGCAACAGTGGTAGAGCCTCGAGCACGATGTCTGACCTAATACTTCTTCATCTGTGACATCACCATTGTATGTAAACAGTCGATAGATATCGTATTGTATAGTACAAGAATATGACAGCAGACCTTCTCCTTTCCTCTCAACCACATTCATCCTCGAGTCCACACTTCAAAGTCCTTCCCAAAAATGGCTCCCAACATGTTCTCGCCCCACGGCAGCAAAGGCCCCCTGTATGAGTGTCCGAACCTCCTACACAGACATCAACTGACTTATCCACAGCCGACAGAACGCAGGTATCCTCTCTATCTTTGTCGTCGGAGGTGCCGGCTGGTGGTACCTTCGTTCCAGTTCATACGAACGCGAGCAACAGCGCCAGCAAACGCTGCAGCAAATCAAAGCATCACATACGAGAAACCCCGATCGAGTTCAGTAGTCGACTTATCTGCTCCACGAACATCTCGCCGAGTCCAAATGGTCTTTATCGAAACCGCAGACGATCGGTCTACACCGTTGTCGAGTCTCGGTCTTCTTCAACAGGGCCCTACCTCACGTAACCACTGACCTGGTTGGCCTGAGTTGAAAGTGCTCGATACTCGAGCTCAACACCCGACCTCTGCACGCCGGAGCAATCGCCACAGCTGTCAATCACCGCCTATCATGCCAAGGCCAATTTCCTCGAGACGTTCCTAGGTGGTAGACCAGGTACAAATTTCATAATCCATTATCATACTACATTAGGTATACATCATGGCGCCTAGAGCGTGCAAATGCGTACCGTCGGCTCTCGCCTTCCATTCCGGCCACCTGATGAATGTGTCACGCATGACGTCGGTTCCCCAAATGAATTCCTGGAAGCTTTTGTCCGCCCACAGATCAGGATTGTCGCCCTTGCCTGACGAGGCCTCCTTGATCTTGCGGTCTCGTTCCTGCTGCTCTGGTCCATCTGGAAGATGTAGAGCTTTCCTCGTCACCGCTGCCGAAGACTGTACGGCTTCGCCCCGGGCTTTGCGTACTTCCTCGTATATGTCAATGGCGAGAGGGACATCATTTGACGACTTTGCAAGCACGCAGGCAAGCACAGCACCGTCCTCCATAGCCTGGGCCGAGCCCTGGGCAACATAGGGGAGCATAGGATGACAAGAATCACCTACTAAAACGACCTTGTTCTGGTGCCAGGAGGGTAGAGGACGATGTCCGTTCAGCGTCCATTCCATGACGTCACCGTCAGGAACATAGCTCAGTAGGTTTCTGACCTCGGGGCACCAGTCCTTGTAGAAGTCCATCATCTCCTGCTTGTCGCCTTTGCGTGTCCAGGACTCGCCTTCCTCGTGGTCGACATGAGGCTTCTCCGGGTGCAGTAAGACCATGTTGTAGACGGTGTTGTTTTTGACAGGATAAGCCATGATGTGACCACCAGGACCCATCCACCTCATACCGACGTTCTTGTTTAGAAGTTCCAGTGCTGCTTTATCGTGTTCCATGCGTTCCTTTGGGATCAATATGCGGTAGGCGGCGTCTCCAGTAGGAGTTGCTTGATCTTTATGCTTGTGGAACTCTGCAATCTGTCTCCGAATGTCTGATTTGATACCATCTGCAGCGACGATGAGATCGCCTTGAATCCACTCGCCATTCTTGAGTTGGACGCGAGCTTCAAAGTTCTCGTCGGCTTTCACGACCTTGTGGTTGGTTCTGATATCGCACTTTTCTTTCTTGGCGGCTTCCAGTAGTACCCTCTGGAGATCGCCTCGGTGGATGACACCAATTGGAGCACCATATCGGTCGGCAATAGCTGGCATGAGAGGAGCAGTACCGAGCTCTTCGTTGTCCTTCCATCGACGAAGGGAGTTGCGCTCCATCAAGTTTGTGTGCTGCAAGATGTCTGGCAGTACTCCGAATCTACCAAGGATCCTCATGTTGTTTGGAGCCATCTGGATACCAGCCCCCACCTCTGCGATTTCTCTGACTTGCTCTAGGATGATAACATTGTGACCGGATCTTTTGAGAGCAATACCGGTGACAAGTCCGGCAATGCCAGCACCAACGATGATGACATTCAGAGGCCGTTCAGGTTTCAAAGGGATGTCCCAGTCGTCGCGGTAGTATTCCATGGTGCTGTTGTGTGGGTAGTGCAGTCGTGGAAGAAACAAGATTGAAGAAGGAAGAAATTGGTAGGCCTCTGAAATGATAGGGCAGTTCTTACAACTATGTTCTCCCGTGGATGATGCGACGGATGATCAATGACAATAGAGGTTGCTTACCTGATGATGATAATTGTGACATCAACCTACCCCAATATGAACCAGGAACCAACGTCCGGCAGCGGCGGCCCGATCACCGCTTGCGTGTTTTCGGATGTAGCGGCAGGGTCACGAACGCTTTGAGCGCGGCAGCAGTGTCTGCTTCTGTAGATGCTTCTCTCTCATCGTGCCGAAAAGCGTATCCGTATGAGTCGAAGTGGAGTGGTTGTTGGAAAGATGAAGGCAATTGGAATTCCGCCGGAAGACGTCGGCTCGGCTAAGCATACCGAATTGTGACATCTTGACACGGCTAAACATTCCTTCTAGGTGGAAGTCAAGCATGAGGTGGAGGACATGAATGGTCAATTCACACTGTAAAGCCATGATGGAAAGTGTTGAAATACATGAGGGTATCATTGGCTAATCCGCAACTCCTTGCCCACCTAAAACCATTCCAAACTCGATCACAACCATGTTCGCTGCTCAGTAGCAATGTCCTCTACCCGCAGCAACCCCGTCGCCATGCCGGCGACACACCATCCCCCAACATGAATATTCGGGTTCCAAGCCAGCGCCGTAACCGCGGTCTCCGCCTCGTAGATAGTAGTGTATACAGTACCGTTGTCGCGATTCGTGATTCCCTCATCCAGATTCTGCAACAGAATATGTGCGACTCTGTAGCCTTCCGTGATCCGTGTCAATCCAGGGTCATAGACGGGCTCTTCTGTCTCTTCGTCCACACGCGATGGTCTGCCTTTCGCTGGTGTCGATGGCGCATCGGGCATTGTGATGTCCTCTTGATAGCCGGTGGTCGCGCCGAGGAAGCCCATCTCGGCCTCGGAATGTTTTGGAACAGTGTTCGGGAGCTTACTCCGTCGCCATTCGTGTGCGAACCAGGTCTGATTATAGATATCCGATTTCGCATTCAAACTGCGACGGAGCGGATTGTGGGCGACAGCTTCGCCGGAGATAGTCCCTGTCATGATAAAGGGATGCACTGGACTTACAGCTAGAACCGTGACCGGGCTCTTGTATCGTGTCAGACCTGTGTAGCTGTAGAAGCGCCGGAGGGGTGAGAAGTGAAGTGTGTAGTTGTCATCGACGGCGAGGACAGATTGGCAGTAGTCGTGCCAGGACATGCCGGCTTTGGCAAGGCGGTTTCTCGGGGTATAGACTGTGTTTGATGGGTCGAAATAGGTGGAGAGGTTGAAAGCTGTCAAATCGGTCATGGACATATAGCCGGACATGGCATTCGTCAAAAGAATATGTGGCCGAGAAGGATAGGAGGTGAGTATAGTGAGTATGTAGCTGGACTGGATTGGCGCATAGATGATCGGTATGGGATTAGTAACTTGTTGGGCCTGCTCGTTACTGAGAGTAGATGGGAGGTCGTATATGGCAACGTGCCCGTTCGCACAACCTGCTGCAATACCCTTCGCACTCGTCCACGTTAGGCAAGTAAAGACTGTGTCTGGGGGTCTGGCCTCGAAGGCAACTGATTTGCAGTAAAGGTATTCGGTCATCGATTGAGACTGTTCCGTGGCAGAGACGAAAATATCAACGATCCGTACCTTTCCATCGCCCCATAAGCCTGCCAGAAGACCAAGAGAATGTTTGCTTTTGTCCCCTGTAGCTCCCTTTCGTGGCGCAGGACACCATTTGAACGCTCTCACATCACCCCATTTCGTGCACAAGACCTGACGTAAGAGCGGAGCGATCTCCTGATTCGGATAACCCTGCTCATCTGCAATGAATTCCCAGATCTGGATGGCGGATTTGTACGGTTTTTGGGGCGTAAAAGCAGGTGCTTCACTTTGGTAGAAGCGTGTGCGGAAGTCTTCATGGCCTCTCAGTGGATTGCAAGAGACTGCTAGAAATTGTCGCTTCGTCGTTTGGTTCGGTGCCCATTCTGCGCATTGTATTTTGTCACCAAGGTTAAATAACCAGCCTCGTCTGAGTAACGGATCCTTTGGCTGTGAACCATCATTGTCAAATGTGGCGCCTCTGAATGGCGTATTAAGGTCCATGAATAATCCGGTGGCAAGATTGTACCTACGCTGAGCCTTGTGAGGACCCATTACGACACCTCTTGGACGTCTTTGCTCTGGAAGATAGTGCATCGCAGACTTCTCGTCTATGACGTTCAACTTCTGGTGTACTTGAATCGTTTCTCTGCCTCCGTCTTCGTCATACCAGACCCAATCGTTGTCGATTTCTCGCTTCTTGGCCTCGTCTTTTTGATAGAAACTAGGATGAAAGCCACCGAAACCGCCGGTATCAGCCTGACGGCTTGGTAGCGTATAGTTATCTCGCCATCGGTAGTGCGCGCGTATAGCTGGTTGTCTGTCTTCGTCCGAAGGACCAAAAAGGGCTAGCCGTTGCGTTTCTTTCGACATCCTAAGTCGGAGGTCTTTCAAGCCCCGGGTCGCCTGACTTTGGGTGGCTGCTCCTGTTGTTGCTGACGTCCGAGCTATCGAGGCGGAAGACTTTGCTTGCACTTTCTGTCTCTTCATAGAGGGCACACGATCTTCGCCATCATGGTCATCGTGGTTAGGTCCTTCATCGGCTGATGGCACCTCGTCGTCGGCGAATACATCGTCTTCTTCCACTTCATCGTTCTCCTCTCCCTGATCTGCACCACCCGTTGCGTTATCATAATCATCGGCCTCATCGTCGCTTACATTCGTTCGGCGTTCGTTACCAACAACTTCCTCGTCGAGGTCAAGACCCTCGAAAGCATCGACGGTGTACTTTTTCGAGCTTGACCTTCTTCGACCAGATCGCCTCTGCTCCGGCGAAGCCATACTGACATTGTTCTCTGGAATTGATTATATCATTTTGTTAAGCACGATTTAGTAGAAAGCACGTGAGGTGCACCAGTCTATACCATAGAAGTCTTGGCATTTTGGTATGACGTTTGGAAACAGCCTGGGCCTCGGCGCAAACGCCGCGACATGTGAATCTTCCACAGCCAGCAACTTAGTCCCGCGATTACACTTGACAATGAGGTGAGACAGCGATAGAAAGACTTCAACAGAACGAAAGTCGAAGGACATACTGCATACGAAATGGCATCACTTCCACTCCGACAATCATCTAGGCGCCGCTCCTCTCTAGAACAGGAATCAATCAACTCCTCCTCGGTTCAGGATTTATCAGCCAGTGGATCGCCGTCTTTCGTATCGGAAGACTCACAGACGCTTATAATTGACTCCCCAAATCACGCGCAAGCTTCAAACAACCAACAGACCACACCGCGTGCTTCGCGACCGGTGCAGGATGACGAGGATGTGAAGAAATGCTGGATATGCTTTGCAGATGAGACGGAAGACACAGCAGAAAGCTCAGAATGGAGGTCACCCTGCCCATGTGCGCTAGTCGCGCATGAGGACTGCTTGTTGGATTGGATCGCGGACATGGAGAGCCCCAGCTCACGAAAGAGGACTTTGGGACCACCACAGCTGCTTTGTCCGCAGTGCAAATCGCAGATATATCTAGCGAGGCCGAGGGATCCTATAGTCGAGTCGGTCCGAGCGACGGAAAGAGTTGCCGCGAAATTTGTTACACCAGCTGCTTTCACCCTGGCCGTGTCTACGGTTGTCGGTGTCTGCGGATGGCATGGTATGCATTCAATGCTGGTGGTGTTTGGACCAAGCGACGGTGCAAGAATACTGGAACCTGTTCTATGGCCGACTCGTTTCATGAGCAGAGTGACTCCCAAGGACATGCTGATCCATTGGTTTCAGCACTGGCGTGTGCATCTTGGACTTCCCCTCATCACACCAATGCTGCTATTGTCACGGACCCATCTCGCGGACAGTATCCTACCTGTCCTTCCTATCGTCTTCTTCGCCACTCAAGGAGACCCAAACGAACCACTCGACTTTTCCCACTGGCCACCAAGCGCTTCGATGGCGGTAGCAGTCTTGCCATATCTACGCAGTTTGTACAACACCTACTATGAGCGCGTATGGGCACCACGTGAGAAGCGTTGGCTCAAGGAGATACAGCCACGTAACGGACAGCCAGCAAATACAGACGGAGAAGCAGGCGATGCGAACGAAGCAAACAACGAAGCCGAAGAAGAAGAGGCCGAAGGGATCTTTGAAGTCCGTATCGATGGCAACATTTGGGAAGACTGGGGCAACGATAACGCCGCGAACGAGCAACAACGCCCACAGCAGCAAGGAAGAGACCAAGCAGCAGAGGTCGAGGAAGTACGCGACGCGATATTCAACGACGCACAAGAAGGCGAACGTGCGCCTCCTCTTGACGCACCACCACTTGCTGACAATGCTCCCGCGCAAGCACCCAATGTGCCTCGTCAGCAACAACCTCGTCGACAGCAACAGCAACAGCAGCCTCGACCTCAACCGCAGCCGCAACAGGAGCGGAGGTTATCGATCTCGACCACGGGTTTGGCGGAGAAAGTATTAGGTGCTCTGATATTTCCTGCAGTTGCCTCGTTATCAGGTGACGCTTTAAGGTTGATCCTCCCCTCATCGTGGACTATCAATCCACAACCCTGGAAAAGGGCAACTGGCATACTGCAGGAGAAGTGGGGCCGGAGCATCGTTGGAGGGTGTCTTTTCGTTGTGCTCAAGGATGCAGTGATGTTGTATGTACGATGGAAGATGGCGCAGCAACACAGGCGGAGAAAGGTCCTCGACTACGACCGTCAGAAGAAGCGCGTGGTCGGACGGTGATTTATCAGGGCATGGTGTGATTTGTTTAGCGTTTGAGACGTATTCTGCAAGCGAAGCGATGATGATCATGAAATGATGTCCTTTAATGGCATCTGTACAGTAACTTTACATATCTAACATACCCTTCTCTTTTTAAGCCTTGAGTCGGCTACCTTGAATATCCTCCTGCGCATCCTTGATCAAGAAGCTAGACCTTGTCAGCATTTGTGATTGCTTGGAATCGAAGCAGTGAACTCACTTGTACCACCAGATGGTAGGTCCCACCGTGCCCAAATGCCACAGACTGTGAGCATCCAACATGCCCCACCAAGGAGGGAAATCAAACAATTCCAGACTCATCGCCATAATAATCCAAGCCACAATCAAACCAGGCCAGGCCGCCCAAATTCTCTTGAGCCGCCTGTACCGCGCGATACTGAAGTAAGTCCAAAGCAGATTCTGCACAATCCCCACAACCACATTGGCCGTCATGTTATACGTATAATCGAATCTCCAGAACGAAAGGTAGCTGATATGGGCCACATATAGCACAATGCAAAGCGTAGTCCAAAGCCTCAGCAACGACGCCTTCACAGGACTATCCGCATCATCGAGTCTGAAGATACGTATCGGGCTGTAGTACATGCCATACATGACCTGCGCGCCAGCCGCGAAATAATCCAATTTCTCCGTGATGCTGAAATCTCTCGTATGGAAAATCATGCTGAAAGCCCAGGATGCGAGACCGATGTATCCTACCATGAGATAGTATTTCCGTAAAGGATAGGAGGAGGGTATCGTGCTCCGGATCTTGGTCATGCCCCAGTCGTGTGCCAGGAAGTTGAAGAGGGAGAAGATCACGCTGAACGGCTCTTGCATGCCCATGAAGCGGTAGAAGGGCCATTTGCCGTGAAATTGAAGTACTGGCTCGCGGTATGGTGGGTCGCGTGCTAGTCGCGTGTCGGTCACGATGTGTTGGCATGCGTAGTCGCATTCAGAGGGACAGGTCCAGAGAAGGAGTCGTCGTTGCAGGGCTGTAATTGTCAGACTGTCATGCTCTTTCTTGATGTCTTAGACCGGGGCAAGGCGAGAACATACGTATGCTAGGTCCATCAGGACCGCAATTGACCTTAGTGCAATCCTAGACGCGTTGTTGGCTGTCTACTCTCGGAAATGGTAAACGGGAACGTACCTTTAGACATTCTTTGAAGTCAGGCAGACGGTCGCCTAGTGATGCATTGGCGACGGCGAAGAACAGAGTCAAGCATGCAGCAATGGCCGCGAATCGATTGAGCCGTAGTATCATTGTAGCATATTCAAAGAATCATAATGGAAACTTGGAGGTTGGAGTTGGAGATCAGGGTGAACGCCAAGAATCGGGGAACAGCACGGTGATACAGCGACTACAACCTGTCTGTGAGGCTACTGGGTAAGAAAATGAACGTATTAGTAGCATAGACTCCAGTGGTATCAGAATATACATTCAAATCGTGATACAGCTTCACATGAACTCACACGAAGGTACTGGATAGCATGATATGCCCATATCTCATCTGAGATGGGATTGTATTCGTCAGTCGTATATCGAAACAAAAAGACCTCCCAAACGCCACCTTATTCTTTTGGTATATATTACACATAGAAGGACCTCCCAGACCCGCTCGCTATGCTCGACCAATCGTCAGACTCCCCGTCGTCCAAGATGGTGACCTCCAAGGCCTCCAAAATGTTGGCCTCCGTCTCCTCCGACGGAACCCCGCCAAGGTATGGGAAAATGTCGTCCTCCTAGGACAACTCCAATGACTGGTCTTTGCCCGAGGAAGACTTGCCAACATTGCACAGGTCTTGGTAGTCAGACCTGGCGGAAGACTGGCCCACCGAAGAGGGGTCATCCCGTGTCTGTTATTGTGCGACTCCGTACTTGCGCACGATTTCGGAGACGGACTTGGCCAAGTCCTCCGCCTCAGCCTTGGTGCGTGCCTCGGCGTACACGCGCACCGCATCCTCGGTGCCAGAAGCACGCACAAAGGAGCGAGCGTCGGTGTACTTCTTGACTAGCTCGTCGATCTCCTTCTGGACGTACTGGGGCTTGGCCAATTTGCGCTCCGCAGTGCCCTCGACGGTCTGGAATGCGTTGCGGTCGTGCACCTCGACACGGGCCAGACGGTTGGGTAGATCGCTGTACGTCTGGTACCAGTCGTTGCAAGTCCAGCCCTTGTGGGCTAGGACGGCCTCCACGAGCAACATGTCAGAGATGGCGTCTCCGACGGTCTGGTTGATCAGCTCGGTTAAGCCTTGGAGAGTGTTGAGTGCATCGGCTTGAGCTGGAGAAGAAGGATCGTGGGTGTGGATGGTCTTCAAGGCTGATGGAGAGAACAGAACAGTACCATGTCCATTGGCTTCAAAGTAGACACCAACATCGTAGCGAGCAGCAGCGTGGTGAAGATGCTTGACACCTGTGGCGGTAGTGGTGACTGGCAGCTTGAGGTTCTGAGTGATGTATGAGGTAGAAGCACCGTTGGCGTAAGCGGTTTGAACAACACCAATGTTGATTTTCTCAGCGATACCAGCCTTGCGAGCAAGGTCGCCAATGAAAGAAGCAGCGAGTGTAGCAATGCGGTCACCGTCGAGAAGATGGAATACTTTCTCCTCGTCTTTGTAGTAGTAGACGATACGATCAGCATCACCATCGAGGGAGCAGCAACGATCGTTTGGGCCGGCGTTGGAAGACGGAGGGGCTGACTGAGTGGTCTTGACGTAGTCGGCACCGCACTAAGATTAATGTCAGTTTGGACTGGCTGGTGGGGTCTGAAGCGCATAACTCACGTTGGCGTTGAGGCTTTCTGGCTTCACGATATCGTCGTTGACAATCTTGATGTCGACACCACCTTCCTCAGCAGAAGGTAGATACTTGAGGAATTCCTTGAGCTTTGGTCCACCGACACCATTGGCGCAGTCGACAGTCAACGTGCCTTGAGGCTTGACGTGCTCCATGACTTGTTTCCAGGCTGCAGCATACTTTTCATAGTAGCCTTGCTCGGATGGCTCTCCATAATCATCTTGGGTGCCCTTTGTGTTGGTGCAGCGGGTGTAGTAGTGAAGCTGAGGAGTTGTGGCGTATTTGTGGTTGGTGACTTCTGTGTTGGTTGCCTTGAGAGCCTCAGTCAAGGCTTCGACCAGACGGAGACCTGAAGCGCGAGTGTCGCGGGCGACATAGACCACGGCTGGCGCGGAGAGGTTGATCTTGTGCTTCGAAGCGATGGCATTGTAGACCTTGGCGACTTCCTCAGCGGTCATGGCGTTGGCGAGATCTGTCGCATATTTCTCCCAATCACTCTCCAGCATTTCACCCTGTTGCCATCAGTTTTGTATCCTATTATTCAACGCTCTTACTCACCATTGGGTCAACCAGCTTTACTCCATTGTCGTAGTGTGGGTTGTGACTGGCAGTAATCATGACACCAATGACGCGGCCATTCTTGTTGCGCGAGCGAAGAGCTGCAAGCAGACCGACACGGAAGACGACAGAGTCGAGGTCAACACTGAAAGCGATTAGTTGAGGTCGAGGTAGGACAGCATTTGACTTACGCCTTCATGCGGAACTGCGAATGTTGTTAGCTAGAATAATGCCAGAGCATTGAAATATCAACTTACACCTGCAGTTCCATACTGGAATTTCCCAGCCAGCTTGGCTGGTGGTGGATATTTGGCTGAAGCCGACTTGATAGCCTCGTCGTGAGACATTGTTGATATGCTGTAATGCTGTTCTGGGAGAATTGTTCAGTAAGATATCCCGATGGACTCCAGAAATTAAGCAGTTAGGTCGGCGCAGGCAGCAGTCAGTCGAAAAGTCAAGCGAAGTTAAGTGGAAAAGAGATACGAGAGTGATATGAGAGAATGATGAATTAGAAGAGGTTCGGTGTTACTTCTCAGTCCAACTTTTTGAATTGAGCTGTCTGTTATCGATAAGTGGAGTCATGCAGGGCCCCCGCACTGTAGCTTTGTAGCTCGCGGCTCCACCCGAGGAAGCGGGCAGCAACCTGATCCCGTGGCGTCACAAGATTATTGGATTGTCCTGCAATTTGCGGACACAAAAGCTGAAACAGGTAGTACGTCAGACATGATCAGATGATAGCGGTGTTGTGCGTTGGAGACGTCAGCCGTATGAAGTAGATAAATTGAAGCGATTGGCTGTGTTTACATCAGGTTGCTCCAGTGCCGGTGGGGCTGAACAGGTACCGCCGACTTTGGTCTTGGCAAGTCTAACCGCAGAGCCTCACAAAGCACAGGGCACCAGACTTTTCGAACTGCAGTCGACGATTGAAGGACGCGAATATCAGGACAGTTTGACTATTAATCATCAAATACAGCCATGAACAGCCTTTTACCAATACCGCGCGCGGCGGTGCGCACACCCATTCAGTCCATGATCCAGTCCTCATTACGGCCTTCCACTTGCCTCGCATTTCAGCAATCGTCGGCCTTTTCAACGACACTTCCGAGAGAAAGAAAGAACCGCGGCGGGCAGAAGAAGGATCCTAGAATCAGTGCGCATATGTTTTGGTTATGGCTCGAGAGTGATCGCTAACAGAGTGCTAAGCTGCCATCCGCTATTTCCTTTACCACCCTCTAACACCGCGCCCTTTGCGCTTCTCTCGTCAAAGATATCTCCGACACTGGACCATCCATCGCGCATGGCAACTATACCAGGCGCAGCAACGGCGGAACAAGGAGTTGGAGCTCGAGAAACAGTACAATAGTATGCACGAGGCCTGCGAGGCTTTAAGATTAATGGATGGTAATGGTATGACGGTCGAGGAGGGCGGAGAAGGATTTGGCAGTGAGGGTACACCGGCTGGAACGACGGGCAAGGGTGTTGGAAGGCTGTATCGTATTGCTATGATGAAGACCGATGTGTGGAAGGGCGTACCCATCGAATATGCTAGGATACAGACCGAGACGCCGCCTAGAGATGGCTGGAATCATGCTTGGACGAGATAAGGAAGAGGTGTGTGATGATATAAAATGCACAGTACAGCATAGCATAGTTCTTGCGCTCTCAAACCATTTCTTGTGTTAATGCCATTATATTGAGTCATGTCTGTCATAACAACTAGTGATAGAAGGCCGTAAAGAGTGGCGTGGGCACAGTGCCTGTACCCAGGTATTACCGTGATTTGATATCCTTGGACCTCGTTTATGCCCGACTTTTCAGCGCCTCAATTGTACCATCAACGAAAACTCCATTGTGTATAAATCCAGTGCGTGCTAACCCTTCGTCCTTCGCCAGTAATCATGCCCAGAAAAAATCGCTTGCTAAATTTGAGTCAAAGAATAACGCAGCACCCTGTGTGCTCTCGCTTGTCGACCGCCAGCAAAGCTGCTCTTGTCGCTGCTTCGAATACATCGTCAACGCCATCACCCGTCAAGGAGCTGCATTCGAGGTATTTTCTCGCGCCAATCTCCTCTTTCATCTGCTCTCCAGCCTTTGGTGTCGTAAATCTCTGACTGCGTTTTCTCATTTCTTCCTGCGCGGCTGGGTCGTCTCTGAGATCCTTCTTCAACCCAACCAAAATGATTGGAACGCCGGGGCACCTCTCTTGTGCCTCTACTGCCCATTTGTGCTTGACGTTTTCCAGTGAGTCGGGTGTGTCTATGCTGAAGCCGACAAGGATAACATGTGCCTGAGAGTATGCAAGTGGTCTCAATCGTTCGTAGTCTTCTTGTCCAGCGGTATCCCAGAGTGCTAATTGTACCGATTTGCCGTCTACTCTACAATCTGTGACATAGTTCTCGAATACTGTCGGTACATATCGCTAGATGTTTGTTAGATTTTTGAACTCGATGATTGAGGTGGGTGACTCATACGGTAGGAAAATAACCCAGAGTGAAGACACTCAACAAACTAGTCTTTCCACAGGCACCGTCGCCGATGATCACGAGTTTCCTCCTCATCACGCCTTGGTCTTGTTGCGTCATGTTGATGGCTGATGACGGACGTCAAGAAGCGGCGATTGCTCCCGTACCTGATTGTTTGTGTAGTGGACGGTTCAGGAGTAGCACACGAGAACAGGAAAGACAAAAAGGTCGTGAATATGTGAAGATTGACTGTCCGGAGCTGTAAAGCTCGTAGATTGCAGTGTAACCTGCGCGCCAGTGGTCGTCTTTAAGATCCTTCTTATCTCAAACGCAGCAAAGCCCGGCTTGTCTCTTGACAGTTGACCGTAATGGTTCGTTTGTCCTAGCGTCTTTTTCGCTGTTTCAAGTTCGATCCACGTCTGATTTGTGCGGCCGGCTTATTCTAGGATCTCAAGGCTGGTGTGATGACCTATATCCGGTACAGATATACGTTGTGAACAAGGAATGATTGTGCGCGTTGTAGAAGTTGGCAACGGAGAATCGTTGAACATCCATGTCCAACTCACGGCGGTGATCGTATCATTCCCGGTCCGTATGCGGGAGGAGGGCAAAGAGTGGTGGTCAATGCGTAAGGCCCGCAGCGGCATGTTCCGAACAGGTACTGTAGGTGATCTCTGAACTTCACACCAAAGGGTGCTTCGTGATCGTTAATTCCGCATTCTTGGACCTGGACGGCTACTGTTAATGCTGCGCGTATTGAGCGATTGTTACTGGCGTTCCCATATCACCACTTCTTCCGCGTAAGGGCGGTGCTCCGAAAAAGGACAACAAAACTAGGCTGGAGGGGCCCTTACTTGACCCTTCGGATATTCATCAACACCTACCACAGTCTCGCTACACCTCTTTCTCACTTTCGGCTAAGCTCTTGGTCTTTGGTGTCGCAGAGGGATCAAGTCCGAGCAATTTTACGACTTAGATCATGGCACAACCATCAATCCCAACCACTCTCCCCACCTCAAATGGGGTACTTTCTGCACCCTCTGGTCGCGCTCAACCTGGAGGAAACAAGAAGAAGCAGAAGAGAAAGGCCAAAGCTGCGCGAAGGAACCCCGAACCGGAACTCGCATCCCTTACTGGTACCGTCGCAGCCCCATATGACATGCCACTGGCCTCCCCATATCCTACAACCCATCCCTCTGGATCACGACCGCTAGACGAATATGAAGATACGGAATTTGCAGCCGAGCTTGAATTCGATCCTCACAGCGCGTACTATTCAGATGAAGAGGGAGAAAGGCTAGCGTACGACGATACTGAGCGTGGTGCAAACGGCATGTATGCAGACGAGATGGGTCATGGCATATCGAAGAAGAAGAACAAAAGGAAGAAGAAACGTCGATCTGCAGGTGATCCTGGCGCTTTGCCGGCGCAGGACCAAGGAAGGGGCAGACACGAGCCATGGCCGTATATGAACACCGCTTTTGCTAACATGGACTCCCGACAACGAGCGCAAGCTGTCTCTAGGAAAGCGCACGCTCAGCCCAAGGATAGGATCTGGAACACTTCAACTCAAGAAGAGCGCGAGCGCATCAAAGAATTTTGGCTGTCTCTAAGCGAAAGGGACCGACGAGACCTTCTCAAGATTGAAAAAGAAGCGGTTTTAAAAAAGATGAAGGAGCAACAAAAGCACTCTTGTAGTTGCACTGTGTGTGGCAGGAAGCGTACCGCAATTGAGGAGGAGTTGGAAGTGTTATACGATGCTTACTATGAGGAGCTCGAACAGTACGCCAACCACCAAGCGGACGGAGACATGGAATCCCCTCATCCACCACTTCCGCAACGCCAGGTGCGCGAAAAGAGGCCTCTTCCTCCAGACATCCAGCGTCGTTATGAAGAAAGTGTGTTGCGACGTCGAGCGGCCGAAGCAGCACAGCAGCAGCAGGCGCCTCCCTTACAGTCTCAGCATCGGACAAGCCGTGTTCAAGAGATACTGGACGACGATGAAGATGAGGTGGAATACAGCGACGGTGAGGAGGAAGAAGACGAAGACGAGGAAGAATATAGCGACGAGGAGGAAGAGGACTTTTACAGCAGCGATGAATATGAGGAGGATGAATACGAGCCGCGGCCGCTTGGCGGTGGGTTCTTCGACTTTGGCAACAGTCTGACTGTCAAAGGTAGGAGCTTCATCACCGACATGCTGACACAATGGCAAGCGAGGCTGAACAGTGCTCCAGGCGGAATACTGACCGTCGCGGATGACTTGCTCAAAAACGACGGCAAGAAATTCATCGAAATGATGGAACAACTCGCCGAGCGTCGAATGCAACGAGAGCAAGAAGCCGAATACGCCGCAAGGGAACCCTCGCATATGCATTCGAACGGCGAACCATCTCTGGACGACGAAGAAGACGACTACGAAGACGACTATGGAAGCGAGGAGGAGGATGATTATGAAGAGGAGGAAGAGGACGAGATGGTCAGATTACCACGTGCATACGATATGGAAGGTATTGCTGACGTTGAGCAGGGTGGCATGACAGAAGAGCAGCGCATGGAGGAGGGTCGCCGAATGTTCCAGATCTTTGCTGCACGCATGTTTGAGCAAAGGGTACTTAATGCGTACAAGGAAAAGGTAGCGGCTGAGCGGCAGAGGAAACTGCTAGAAGAGTTGGACGAGGATGAGAAGCTGGACGCGGAGAAGGAGGCAAAGAAGGCGCGAGATGCAGAGAAGAGACGAAACAAGAAGCTGGCGCAAAAGCAGGCCAAGGCAGAAGAGAAGGCCAAGAAAGATGCTGAAAAGGCTGCCGAAGAAGCCAAGGTTCGAGAAGCTGAACAGCAGAAGCAAGACGCCGCGCGACAGAGAAAAGAGGAGCAAAAAAAGAAGAAGGAGGCAGAGAAGAAAGCACAAGAAGAAGAGCGTCTGCGGAAAGAGGCTGAACGGGTCAAGCGACAGCAAGAAGAGCGTGATCGTCAACAAGAAGCCGAACGGAAACTCAGAGAGCAGAAGATGACAGAGAAGAGGCAGAAAGAGGAGACTCGGAAAAAAGAGCTGGAAGATCGCGAAGCTCGTGAGAAAGAAGCCCGCGAGAAAAAGGCTCACGACGATGCTGGAAGGAAAGAACAAGAAGCGAGAGTCAATGCTCACAGACAGGTCAAGGCACAAGAGAACAAGGGCCCGTCTGCTCAGCCTCCGCAGATCGTCAAGCGTCCGTCACAAGCAGGAGCAGTAGCTGTACCGCCTGGCCTTCTTCCACAAAAGTCGTCTTCCGGTATTGCTTCACCACATATAGCGGTTGCGACTCCTGCTTTACCGAAGCCAGCGACGCCTGGACGACCACGACAGGCCTCGCATCAAGATTCGTATTCCTCGTCTCCTATGCTACCTTCGCTCTCGAATGGAGCCAGTAAATCGACTTCACCGAGCAGTACCGATCCTCAATCGAACACTTTCCCCAAAGCGATTCTGCAGAACCCTTCCAAGCAACAACAAACGCCTGTCACCCTGCCTCACCCACTCTCACAACCAGGTCCACAGCCTCCACCTGGTATGCATCCTCCATACAATACCGGATTCGGCAACATGGGATTTCCGCCATATCAGGGTCAAATGAACGCACAAAACCAGCGTCAACAAATTCCTGGATTTCCACAACAGGCCCCGATTGGCGGTCAGTACAGGTCATTTCCGCCATCGAATGCTCCACCAGGAATTTCGGGACTGGGTATGCCACAAGGTCGCGGATTTCCTGGTGACGCACCTCCTGGTTTTGGTCAGCAGTTGCCTCCGATTTCTTCGCCGATCGTTGCGCCGGGATTTACCATCTCTCGGTCTACGATGCCTGCTCACTCGAGGCAGCACTCTCTGTCTGATCGCATTGATCTCGATAATCACGTTCCTGCACCTACACAACCAATCTCGAGGCCAACTCCTATTCAGCGTCCTTCTAGCGTGAGGCCTTCGGAAGGAGTTCTGAACCGCAAAAGCCGTGGCAACGATGTTGATGATCTCAGTAAACATCTCGGAAGTAGTGCACTTCTTGATGATGTTGAAGACGAACCAACTTTGACTGATAATCGTCGGGCTAGTAACCCCCTCGGTCCACCTCAGCGTGCGATGGGTATCGGTTCGCCCTTGTTCGGATCCGCCCCTGGCAACGCAACATTTGGAAACGCTCCCGGAACATGGTCGTCGACAAATCCGAACCCATTCGGACCGCCTAGTCTCGGCACTCCCGGATGGGGGTCAAGCACTTGGGGCAACGGTGGGTTCGGATCTCTAGGTGCTCCCGGTCGTCAGCCCACCTTAAGCCGACCTCGCTCGATCCGTCTCGCTGTCTGTAATGCATGTCGCCAACTCAACAACCTCTCAAACGACAATTTCCACAACGTCTCGCACATTCTAGCCTATATCGACCGCAACAGCTTGATTCCCGAGGGTCCACCAACTCTGAAGGAAATTGAGGACATATGCGAGACAGAGGGTGACGGCCAGAACGGTGGCGGAACTCTGCTCGTTCGTCGGTCAGGCAGTTCCAATTTTGCGGTCAAGTACGACTCCGAGGATGGCACATCTCCCGCTGGACGACCTTCGGTCAATGCATTAGGTGAAATCGGTAGTCCCGTACCTACTAACGCAACGCCAGCATCTGGGGCAAGAGGCTTTGGAAGCATTGCTGGACTTACGCCAGGCAGCTTTTAGAAGGATGCGGACATCGAGGATGGTAGGACATGAGTAGTCAATTTTGAAATGGAATGGACCGGCCTTGATTGGCTCGAGTCAAACGACATAGTCTGTGTGCTTATTTGTGATATTTCCTGTGTGTGCCTGCTAGCATCAACCGATGTCTCGTACGATAGTCTTCTGTATTTTCCCCGTTATAGTACATAATATGCCTTATGATCGACTGAAAGACTCGCCCATAACACGCCACCCGAGTATGCCCTGGGGCTAGATTCGGGAAAGTCATGAACACAAAGGCCTGCTAAAATGTGCCGAGTCACCTGAATACTAAGCATATTTGTCTTTGACGCTCGCCACATGAGTACGCGTCTTTTTGACTCATGACTTGTCATCAGCGACGACATTGAATCAGCTACCTGCACAAGTCCGTTGCTGTCTTATGACTCGGGCTGGTTCACTTTGTGCATAAAATTTGTGGCTTTACCGAACACTCCC
>Ga0058704_10000599_pt1 | contig 18201 bp, 17 predicted proteins | sample AgamicMgSfe_FD_71363 | JGI IMG/M metagenome (GOLD analysis project Ga0058704, IMG submission 71363) | Agave microbial communities from Guanajuato, Mexico - Mg.Sf.e | ecosystem: Host-associated > Plants > Phyllosphere > Phylloplane/Leaf | place: Guanajuato, Mexico | collected 2012-05-30
TATGTGGGTGCTGGGAGGAGGAGGAGGGCGAGGAGTGGGGGCTGTGCGGTCATGTGAGGTGTGTTTCTGGGGATGGGCCGTTCATGATGTGATGGCTGGTAAATGAACGGTTCTCGATGGATGCTTTTCTGTATAGGGATGGGGTTTGGGAGGGGTTCGTTTGCTTTTCCCCTTTACTGACGGGTACCATTTTGATTCGGTGCCTGTGGCGCACAATTTGTACAGATTCGCCTTCTTGAGGAGATGACGGAGCGCCTTTTGCTGGCACAAGGCTATACGAGATGAGACGAGGCAAGGGCGGTACGTTCCAGGGATGATGGGTTTCCGACTCTTGATAAGGCGCGGGCGAGACCGGACGCCTGATGGCGAGATGATGATAGGTGGTTAGTCACTCACCGAAGTACATGGGGGACATGACGGATTTAAGTGATCACCTGGGATATGAGTGGGACTGCAGTATGCGCGAACACGGGTCTTCTTCTTTCTTCCACTTCTTCTTGCTTTTGTTATGGGTTGGAGTAGAACTGCAGAAAAGGGGAAGGGCGGGATAAGGGGAAAGGGGGAACGTAATCACCCTCCCTCGACGATGTCACGAAGGACGACATGCTTTGCATATGTCTTGATCGAGCGTGATTTTGATTTCGTCTCGCCGGCGCGGATGCCATGGCATGATGTTCAGTGCCTCTTTCGAGCTGGCCCAGGCTACGGAATCCACGTCTTCGCCAATCCACAACGTTTCGAACGTTGAGAATGGGAGAAGACAAAGCGAGCTTCGTGCGCATTTACCAGATGCACCTCACTCCTCACATCCATTCGAGTCGGGTATATGGTTACAATTCCCAAAGGGATCCTGCTTCCCTCCCGTGCCGGCGTCTTGCAAACGCCGCTGAAAAACGCATCCTTACTGCCCCCCTTCACAAATCCAATCCAATCCAATCCATCCCAACCCCCTTTTTCACATAAACATGCCCTCGATGAGCGCGTCCGGAATGAGATGGGTTCGGTGGAGACCATCACTCGTTGACCGTCCACGCGAACCCCAACCCGGTCACCGCCGCCGCGAGACCCCAAACACCCGCCCAGCCGAGTGCGCCCGTGACCTCGGACCCATCGATCGTCATGACGGTGCGGAAAAACGTGTTCACGACCGAGGACACGATCAGCACGGCGGACCGCTTGGCCAAGACCTCGGCCCGCTTCGTGAACCCGTCCTTGCCGAACCCCAGATTCCACGCGAGCGTCTGGCCGAACGTGGCGCGCTCGGCGTCGAACCGCGCCGTCTCGGGCTTGAGGGCCGGGTCCGTGATGCCCGGGTTGCCGCGGGAGCCGATGGCGGGGGTGAAGAGGAACTGGGCGACGGCGAGGCCGACGGGGACGAAGACGGCGATGAGGGCGGGGACGGAGGCGTCGTGGGCGCCGCGCATGGAGCGCACGCCGTCGAAGTGGGTGACGATGTAGACGGGCAGCCAGGAGGTCAGGGAGGCGTAGACGACGACGGCGTAGACGGTGGCGCCGAAGAGGGCCTGCAGGTACCAGACCGACGCGTCCTGCGCCACTTCCTGGTTCGGGGTTTTGACGAAGGGCGCGTCGTGCGCGTGGATGTTGCGGCGGGTGAAGAAGAAGGGGATGCCGATGGTGCTGACGTCGATGAGGAAGGCGAGCGCGGCGGTGAACAGGTGGATTTCGTAGAAATTGACGAGGAGGAAGTAGTAGGGTAGGTTCGCCAGGCAGGCCAGGCTCGTAAGGTCCTTGTCTAGAATCTCATTAGCCGCAGACACCCTGTACCGCTCTGCGCGTCATTTCGCACGTACAATCGTATCCAGCATACCACCCGATCCCCAACGACACAATCCTCCACCCGACCAGGAAAGCAATGTACTCATCCGCCAACGGCGTCCGACTGACGGCCGCCAGCTCCTCGAAACCCGCCCAGTCGACGGTGAGCGTGTACGCCGTGACGCTCAGGCTGAAGCTGATCAGACAAGCGACGGGGAACTTGAACCAGGTGGGCAGGCGCTCGACGGGCATGGCGGGCAGGTAAGGCGCCTCGGGCGCGTCGGCGGCGTGGTCGTCGTCCATGTTGGGGGTGCGATGGCTTTTGGTCACGTCGGCGTAGAGTTGATCGTCCGGGCGAACGGCGAGGAAGGGCACGTGAGACATGGGGATGTGAAATGAGGTTGTGTTGTTTACGTTTCGTGTTTTGGGGCGCGGCAGCTGGCCTCTCTGCGAAGCTTCGCGGGATCGTCGGGGGAACCGCGACTGTGACGTCACGTGTTCCTCGACGAACAACGATCGTCGAACAAACGAGGATTGAAAGTAAGAGATGAGAAGCAGATATAATCGAAGCGAAAGCTCCGTATCGACACTATTCAGCCGTAATGTAAGTCGTTGCAAAGCAACAACCGCAAAGACAAATAATGCTACGCTGTAGACCATGCATCGCTTTCGTTCATCCGCCTGGATCGCCGTCCAAAAAACCGAAGGAAAAATGAATACCCTTTTCTCCCCAGGCATATCCGCTCAGCCGTATACCGCACAAGTCGTCCGTCGCTCAGCCAATAACAATACTCACCCCCTTTTCATGATTCTTCTGCTCAATCACCCATGATCTCACTACCTTCGCCAAACGCCTCGTCCCCCTCGTCAACATCGTCCAAGATCGTCGCGCCCATCATACCCGTGACATGCTGCGCGCCGCCTCCACCACCGCCACCACCACCGTTACCATGCATCGGAGGCGGCGGAGGGGGCGCGATCGGTCCTTGACCCCACGGGCCACCCGTCGACGCGGGTGCGCTCTGACTCAACGACGAAGAGCCAGCGTTTGCGTGCCCGGCGTGGTTGGAGGAATGCTGGTTATGCGGCCAAGCGGTCTGGTTCTGAAGAATGTTCGCGAAGAGTAAGCCCGAGCTCGGTCCCGGAACGATGGGCGTGGCGCCTTGCGGGTGCGCGCCGTGTACATCGACGAGGAGGACAGGTGTGGTACTGCCGTCGGAGTCGGGGACGTCGCCATCGGCGTCGAGGTCGAGATCAATGCCCGTGTCACTTTCGACGCTGGGCGTCACGGACCCGGCTGCGACCGCCTGCCGTTTCTGGTCATTGAGATATTCCCTCAGGCGAGCTACACCGCCGCCGGAGAAGACACAGAAGACGTCGCGCTGGTGGTCGTTAAACTCCGGCGGCGCTTCTCTGCAGAAAGCTAGGAGTTCGTCGCGCAAGAAGGCTTGTACGCCCGTCAAGCTGAGATGGGTCAACTTGGGGCAGTTGTTGAGCAGAACGTGGATGCCCTGCATGGATATATTAGCCGGGGACGGGCTTGGAGATTTGGCTGGAAACTCACATCTAGCGTGAGGAGGGTACAATAGCTCAAGTGTACTCTCTCCAGCACACTCACGCCGTTCATCTTCTTCCCATTCTTGACCTCCCCCATAGCCAGCGCATAGATGCTGCGGTCGGTTATCCCAGCACACTTCACCAGTCCGATCCTCTTTAGCTTCGGGAGGCCAGCCAACTTCGTTACGCTGCTGTCGGTCAGGTTGCTGCAGCAGGCGAGATCGATGTACCTGATGCGGTTGCAAGCCTTCGCCAACGCTTCGACCGAGATGTCGGTGATGCGCTGACAGTGGCCGAGATGAATGTAGTGTAGGTTCTTGCCCAGCTTAGTGATAGCGAAGACTGCCCGATCTGTAATCTGCCGGCATTTGGCGAGAATGAGGTTGCGCAAGCGCGGGCACGTCTGAATGATGCGCTCCACCCCTTTGTCGCCAAGCTCGTTGCAGTCCGTCAAATCGAGGATGCGAAGAGCTTCGAACGTGACAGGCATGTCCGGGTCGTATGGAATGTCGGAGAAGGCCGAGTCGGTGATCCGTGAGCAGTGTGCCAGTCGCAACTCCCGCATGTGCGGGCACGACATCAGCAATGCGGCGACCGCTGGGCTTTCCAGGTTCTGCAAGCCGTACAGGTCGATCTCGAGCAGATGCGTACTGTGTTGGGCGACAACCAGGATGGAATTATCGGTGAGCTGCACGCAGTTGTTGAACTTCAGGCGCTTGAGATGCCGACAATTCTTGGCGACCGCTTCAACCGAGGCGTCCGTCAACTTCTTGCATCCGGTCACGTTCAGCCCTTGCAGCCGGAGACAATTGTCCGCAACCGTGATCATGGTGCGGTCGGTCAATTGATCCAGGCCCGTGACATCCAGCGCGAGCAAGCTCCGATTGTGGTCGATCAGAGGCTGGAGGCTCACGTCGGTCAATTTCGTGCAATTGGTCAGAGTCAGACGCTCGATGCGTTTGCACTGCGTCATGCCCGCCAACGTGCCGTCGCTGACGTTGCTGGCCAACGTGGACATGTTCAACCGCTTGACCAGGTCTTGATAAGCGAAGAACTTGTCCGATCTCCGTATCGACAGTACCACGCTGTGGATGCTGTCCCACTTGTTCATCGCCGGCCGGTGCCACAGCAAGCCCACGCTATTCCTCGCCCAATCCTTCGACACGAGCATACACGACCGTAGATCTTGCGACGCACTGAGGCGGGAGAAGATGCTGATCAACAGCTCGGCGGGGAGTCTGTGCACGGGGGACACGCGACACCTCTCCTCATACTCTCGCCTTGCCGCCGCGTCTTCCGAGTGATCGGCGGAGATGTCCATGCCGAGGGAGGATTGCGAGTCGTTGGCTTGAATCATGAATGAGTCGTTGTCATCGTCGACGCCGCGCTCGGGAGAGGTGGAGGAGGAGGACGAGCTAGAGTCGCTGCTCATGCGTTGGAGTTGGCGTGAGCGTGCCATGGTGGACAATGGGTGATTGTGATGATCGCGATGCGCGATGACAGTCTGGGTGAAGGTGGTGGCTGTTTGTCTATTATCCTGCCCGCGGCGGGCTCGATTACGCCAGACAGCAAGCCAGTCTCGAGCGCGTCACGAAGGAGTTGGAAGGTAGCTCATGCGCTTGGAAGACGGAGCAAGGAGTTCCGCGCGGTGGAGATGTTGTCGTCGTGTCATAAAATAATCGGCAGACGGCGGGGGGTCGATGTGATGGTCCTCGGGACGGAGCAGTATCGGCAATGGCTCTCCGCGAGGCTGCCGGCTATGGTTTATTGCTACCGTACGTTAAGGGTGAGGGATCGTCAGGGTGGAAGTGAGGCCGCGCAGGGTGGGTGTAGAAGCGTGTCTTGCGTCTTCGCTGAACAGGCGAGACTGCGGCGTTGACCGAATGGACGGCGTGAATATGTGTTTGTGTGTGTGGTGTTGGGTTTAGCAAGTGGTGCAGTGTCAGGTTAAGCATAACCCTTGACCCCAGCGATGAGGGCGGAATCAGCCGGCCGGGATCACTTAAGCGCCCGCGGAGCAGCACACGTACCACTGCCACTTCCACCTCCATCTCACCCTGCAGCAATAGCGACATCACGTTCCTCGAGGATCAACTTACGCAAAGTGGAAGCCAGATGCGGACTGCAGTGCTCGGCGTCCATGTACATCCTGTACTATACCCCGAGCGACTCAGCATGTACATTCTTCGTACGTCCTAACGCTCTCAGGCACCACATCCTACTCTAACCTAGTATGTACCTTTCTCTCCCAACCTCAAGCCCAATTGAGAAGCGCCAGCCCGGAGCTACCGCCGAAGGGCTGGTGTCAATCCAGCCGGCTACACGTGAGATTGGACAGCACATCATCCCAGCGCCCCGACCAGATGAGATTTGGTGTAGTTCTCTCCCTTAGGCTTCTCACTTCGCAAGCAAATTCTCATCTCAAAGCCCTACTCGCCGAGCGTGCACACCAACACGGGGCAATCATCGACCTTCGTATTCCCAGCCGTCGTCTATCACATGAAACCATCCCCCGTGATCTCCTCAATCGATCGCCATCACACACCAACACACTCATAAAAGTTCTTCACCCCCTGCCGGAAACCTTGCTCAAACTCCCACACGAACCTCCCACCCTGCCCACTGTCACGCAACCGCTTCAGAACCCACAGATGTAACATACCGATCCTGTCCGCGCCGGGCAAGCCCTGCTGGCTCCGCATACCAAAGAAAGCCATGGCGTCGGCGAAGCCGACGTCCCACCCTTGCTCGAACCGCCAGTGCTCGTACTCGCCCGGGTGGTTCGAGTCCCAGTAATGGCAGTGGGAATCGACTGCTCCTTGCTTTCGCTGTTGTTGCTGCGAGCGGGCGGACTCGACTCGTTGTTGCACGTCCGGCGCGGACAGCGTCAACGAGGGGGGTGGGATGATGGCGTGTTGGTCGGTCATTTGGCGGAAACCCCATTCGCCGCCGGGCATCCAGTCCATGCGGTAGGTCCAGAAGAAGCTGCCGCCGGCTCGCTGCTGGTAGCGCTGAGACTGGGCGTTGCCGAACATTCTGACGAGTTCCTCCTTGGATGGGCCGCCGCCTTGTTTCCAGCTCTCTTCGGAGAGAACGCAGCTGTACTCTCCGACGATCGCTTGGGCAGCTCCGTGGTCGACGACGTTGCCGTCTTTGCCGTCCAGCTCCGACAGCTTGTTGCTCGCGGCTTGGGCGATTTGTTGAGGTGGCTTCTTATCAGCGTCGGAGAAACACCAATAGAGATGCGTGTCGACCACGACCGGGTTGGCCTGCTGGAAGCGGAGGTTGTTCCGCCCTTGAGTCCAAATGGCCGCGCGGTTGAGATCCCACGCGTCGGAGATGTAGACGGGGAGAGTCGGATCAACCTTGTAAAGCTCATCCAGTACATGCTCGTACCAGTCATACATCCCCTTCGCATCCCACTCCGCTTCGTTGATAATCTGAAGTCCTGCCACGCCTTCAAGGTTGCGCACCTGCTGCGCGATGAAGCAGAGACATAGTAGCGCTCGCTCACAACTGCCACGGGTGCTCCAGAACTCGGCTCGGCCACTGTTGGTACCGGAATGATCCTGCGCGTTGGCTCCACCGGGTAGGCCATGCATGTCTATGAGCACACCGATCCCACGCTGGTGGCAGCGACCGACCAGTTCCTTGACGGCCGACCACGCGTTTTCGTAGACGCCCGAGACGTGCTTGAACGCCGTGCCTTCGCAGTACGGAGGGCCCAATGTGAAATAGCCGATCGGCAGGCGGACGGTCGTGCATTTAGCCACATCCCGCAGCCAGTCGAGGTCGCCGTCGCTCACGTACTCACGCCAGTGCCGCTCCTGCCGTTCGCGGGCCTTGTCGAGCCCTTCCGCCTTCACCCTCGCCTCCACCGCGGCTAGCTCACTCGAGCCTTTGGCGTTCTCGGGATACACGCTGCCGGTTAGCCACCGCTCCATGATGAAGATTGAGCCGAGGTTGGTGCCATGGTGATATCGGTAGCGGGTCACATCGAGTGGCTGAACGGGCTGGATGGAGGCCGGCCGGTCTTGGATGGGGGCCTGCTGCTGGGGTGCCTGGCCGGGAAAGACGGTGTCGTCGTGGCCTTCGAAGGCCGACTTTGCTTTATGGATGAACTTCTTCATGGCTGTTTGCCGCTCGGGATTCAGCCAGATGTAGCGTGGCAGGAGGTAGATTCAGAAGTACAGAACCAGACCTAAGATTGTAGGAGGTCGGATGTTACATATACTAGTAGGGATGCTTTTGGTGGAGCATTCATGCTGGCCAAGGATCAAGGTCACTGCACTTCCATCCGTCGGTCGAGATGACGTGGCGTGCGTCATGTCTGATATTGCCATCATGTGAATGGTATAGGCACGACTTACTCCAAAGACCAGGCATAGCTACCACGTGATACATGTGACGATCCGGATTGGGAAGGAAGGGCCATTTATGAGGATTCTGATATCGCATGTACAACAGTAGTATGTAGTCGTGTGAAGGAGAGACTACGACTAGAGGATGCCATGAGCACGTGCCTGCCTGCCTTCTTGCCCCGCGTACGTCATGTTTACAGTGTAACGGTTAGTGATGAGCGTTCGACTACAACCTGGAAGCACTTGATATAGACATTGGTAAAGTACATTGTCACATCTTTGAAGCCTCATCTCTGTCATCCTCCATATCATGCGGTGACATCCTTTCGACATCAACGCAATCTTCCAAACATGTCCACAGACAACGCTACCCTCACGCCCGAGCAGTCCCACGCCCTCTTCGACATCCTCACCCATCACAAGACCTACAAAGAGATCGAAGACTTCAAATACCCCGGCGCCATCCACCACTATGGCCCCCCCTTCCAAGACCACACCGACTCGCCCCAGTCGCCCACCCTCCAAACCCTCCTGTCCAAATTCGTCCTGCCGCTGCCCGGCCTCCGCGACGTCAGCGCGGATTTCTGGAAGACGCGGGTCGCGGGTCTGATCGACGAGCTGTCGCGGGCGGAACTGAGCGAGAGTTACGACAAAGGCGTGCTGGGCATCCGCAAGACGCTCGCCACCGCCGTGTCTGCCCTAATCGAGTATCCCGCCCGAGCGAGTCTGGGGGGCGTGCCCAAGGATGAGAAGATCGATACGAAGCGCACGTATGATACGAAGGATCCCGAGGATGTGCTGCAGGCGTGGCAGGTCACTCTGCAGGCGATGGTGTACGGCGATCTCATCGATCGACTCTTCAAACGCGCCGCGGAGACGGACGACCTCTCCAAGCATGACACGTTGGTGCAGGCGATGCACGAGTTCGTGCTGGTAAAGTAGGTAAGCTTCCTTCACGCACGGCTGAGGTGGTCTTTTGATATCGAGTAGTGAGGCTAACTGTCGGCCAGTATTGCTTCTCTGATGCACTACACCCTCGTGCTCTCCCCCGAGGGACCGACACTCTTGCGCATGATCGACAGCGTGCACAGACTGCTACCTTATGTGGTCATCCGGCAGACGCTCAAGGTCGGCAATGTCGCGACGATGATCAGTGGGATGATGAGGGTCATACTGGCGAAAGCCAGTGTGGCGAGTATGACCAACTGGATGGGGATCACGAGCGGAGCGGATGAAGGAATGAACCTGCTTCAACAGTGCGTCCCGACCTGATAAGTGGACGTCTCTGTTGCTGCGCTTGCTGACGTGTCGAATGTAGGATCATCTCGCAAGTTCTAGGTTGGGACAAACGGGAACTCAAGAAACGGGCGGACAAGATCGAAACGGGTAAAGATGCCCCGCCGAAGGAGGTCCGCGAGGAGCTCAAGGACTGGATGAAGCGTGGCCGAGCCGAGCACGAAGAATGTCGCGCGCGAAGCAAAGAGCAAGAAATGTCAATCGTCGCCGTCATCATGGCTATGTCTCCGCCCTCCCCCGACATGACCGACGCCCAGCATGCCAATGCGTTGGAATACCTCGCCCTCAACCTCGGCGTGCGCGACAGACAAGAGATCGTGCGCGTGCTGTGCCATCGCAACCCCGACCACCTCTCGACCGCGATCCGAGACGGCGTCGACGCCTACACGCCCATGATCCGGCACGTCCACCAAGCCGTGAACCTCAGCGACACAGTGTGGGACTTTGAGCGCTTCGTCACCGACATGCTCAAGATGTCGAAACCGAGCGGGCCGAAGGGCAACGAGAAACCGCCAGGGGTGGAGGATTACGTCGATCTGCTCCACCGACACCAGAGCAGTAGCCATAAATTCCTACACCAGGTGGCGAAGAACGCGAAGGAGGTCTTCGCTTCGTGGCGGGAGTACGTGCACATGGCCGCGGCGCAGTTCAAGCAAGACGAGACGCCTCCCGCCAGCGCGACCGTCGTTCCCGACAAGATCGAGGCTGGCGGCGCCCGCCAAGCCATGGAAGACGCTTTCGCGAAGTTATCCGAAAGCGACCGGGAGGCCGTCACGATGGAGATCGAAGCATACCAACAGTACATCCACGACCTGCACGCCGCGTCCGCCGCACGGATCAGTGCCGTCATCAGACGCACGCACAGCGCCGCGCACGGTCCCGGTGGTTACCTGGCGCGTTGGCAGCAGCTGATGGACAGCACGCCCGTCACGCCCGCGACGGCTCGGGGGCCGGTCCGGCGGGGTGGGGACAAGAGTATCAAGAAGGCGGCGCGGAAGGACGTGGATGGGAACGAAGCGGGGTTTGTGACGGAGGAGCAGGCGGAGAAGGCGATCGATGAGAAGACGCCTGATGCGCCGAGTGTGGTGGAAAGTGTGCGCTTGCTCGGGCCCGCGTTCAGGAAGTTGCTGGCGGATGGTGGGAATGCCTCTGACGCGGGAGGCCGATGATCGTTGGGTTCGCCGTGGAGGTCTATTCGTCTAGCCTATGTAGAAACGAAAGGTCCCTACAAATTTTGATCGAAGTGTTGCGCTTGCGAGAAAAGGTCGATGAACGCAGATCTCATCATAACTTCTCCTTCCCTCCAAAAGGGTTGGATTGTTCGAAAGGGATGGCGAAGACAACCACGGGGGCGAAAGGTCTCATGAGGCGCGTTTGTCGAAGAACTGCCGCACCTCCCTGGAATACGCTTCCTTATCTGCAACCTTCTGCGCGACGAAGGTGCTCGAGTCGCGACACCAGAACGTGGAGAGGTCATTTGCGAACATCCGCCCTTCTTCTATCGTCGAAGGGTCGTAGCCGAAAAGCGGCCAGAGGTGATCCTCCATCGCCGCGGGCAGCACATTCACAGAAGTCAGGCCGTGGTAAAGCCAGTAGGCTCCCGACGCCCAGGACTCTTGGATCGTCCGCGAGAGCGAACTTTGCTCCAGACGCTGCGCCTCTTCGTGGTGGAAGAATTCCATAAAGGCGGCGTGGATACGGGCGTGCTTCTCCGGGTCGAGGTCGTCCAGGTGTTCTCCCGCAAGCCAATGTGGGACACTCAGCATGCTCGCGGGTAGAGAACACATGAACTCGAGGTCGATGACGCCGGTGATGTTCCACGCCTCGTCGACGAACAGGTTGCTCGCGTGAAGGTCGGTGAATTGCAGCACGAATGGGGCGTCGTAGTCGACCACCTGCGGCATCAGAGCTCGAAGGAGGACCGAGTGAGCCATTTGGAGACGACAGTCGTCTTCGTCGTTGACGGCGTTCAGCTGTGCGCGGAGGACCTGGTCTCGGAAGGCGAGCATATCATGCAAAAACCGTTCGGCACACGTGTAAGTCCGGTCGAGGCCTTTTAAGCCCGTCTCGCTTGCCAGGATCGCATTACCACATAGTAACGGCGGGCCGCGGAGACTGATACAACCATTGTCGTCGAAGCGGAGGGCGCCGATGTGAGACTGCTGTTGACAACCGAGCGAGAGACTCAAACGGCTCAGGCTACGGTATAGGTTCTCGCGGCGCTTGTCGTCGCCGTTGTGTAGAGGCAGCCAGTAGTCTGAAAGCATCCTGCCTCTCTGGGCGTTTATGAAGTCGAGAAGCAGGTACGACGTCCCTAGCGCGAAATGATGGTGCCTCTGAGCGTAGCGCGGTAGTGCTTGTCGATACCAGATGGAACACCACAGACGCTTCGCGTAGTGTGAGACGCGGTGGAAGAATCCGAGGTGATTCTGGTGGGTGTACTTGTTGAGATGGTCAGTACAGTAACGACAGTTGAATGCTAGGGACACGTACATGGCAGTCCCGAAACCCGAAACCAACAAGACCGGCAATCGGTATCTCTGGACAACTCGCTTCTACGTACGCGTAGTTCGCCGCCTCCACTCGCACCTTTTCTTCGCACGCGTTGGGCTGCCCGCCGACTTTGTGCGGGATTGGGCATCGGAAAAGTTTCCTGACACACGTCCTGTCCGGCTGAGTCGCAGCTATCGGGATGCAAAGGTTGAATTGGCCGCGCATCCATGTCGATGGATCAGCGACCGTGCATTGAGAAGGGTCAAGTCGAAGATGATACGCGCAAATACTCTCAATGATGGCTCGTGACGACCACAGGGAGTCTTGTAGCTCTCTTACCGCACCGGATGTTTTCAGTCGATGCAAGAGATTCCGCTCACTCCTCAAAACACTGGGGAGATCGACTTCCTGCCCATCAGACAACAGCATGGCAAATTTCCGTGCTGATGGCTGCTGAGTTCAGACCGGCGAGGATCTGCGATCGATGACCGAAGAGGAGTGAGACACCAGGCCTGTAGCAGCCTGTGAGACTCACGCACATCCGCGCCGACGTTGAAGTCTAGGATTGCAGTCGCTCCGACTTTGAGGTTAAAGGCGAGCAAAGAGTTCAGCGAGAGACTGTGCCCGCGTCCCAAAGCGTCCCGTCCTTCCAAAGATGAAGACGTACCCAGGGGTCAACAGACCAACAAGGAAGCCTTGCCCAGCCTTACAAGTGATGCGGGCGTTTGCGTGAGGTCGAATGGAGGAGGGATCCTCTCGGTGTGTCGTCGATCAGAAGCAAGCTACCTTATGCGCCGCAGAGTCTACAAGCCGAGCAAGCAGACACTCTCCATTTGCACAGTACCATTGCTGCAGCCTTGGCCGTCACTTGTTGCCCGCAATCCCCTGCATGTGTTCAGGCGGAGGATGCCGTCCTTGCCTGTGATTGGCTTTCCAATCACGGGCGCTAAGGGGAGGTCCACGAATGGCGGGGTGCGTCCCACGAGGCTGCATGAGCGCAGCTGCGCAGACGATGGTTCATCGCGAACAAGGTCCAGTCCCGACGCGTCTCGAACTATCGCTGGTGATGGGAGACTCGCCCTTGAACGTCGTCCCTTGTCGCCCTCGCCACCACGTCATGCACCCTACCATCAGGGTACCGTGGTCGAATGCTCAAGCGTGCGTACTGTACTACGTGAGCACATTGCCAGCTCCTCCGAGGCCGTAAGGTTTCCGTGAACGATGTGAGTAGCTCCGTTCTGCACAAAGGGAGCCCAATATGCACATCACACCGGCACCTCCTCCATCAGAAGACCGGTCGGCGTCGTCTCCGATCAACAGAGGGACGTTTCCGGCCAGGTAGGCCGACGCCCCGGCTCGTGCTGTCCATCAATTCGCTGCGTGGACCTGCAAGCTAACGGGAGGACGAAATCATGGAGGTCGCTCCGGTGAAGGGAGGCCAACCACATGCCTTTATCACCACCGTCAGCCTTACGGTTGCCTCCGTCTGGGTATCAGACTGCAGTGCGCAGGCACCCGACCCCAAGTCCTGGCATTAGCTGTTCTGCTCGAACGGTCCTGCATGATCCGTTATCTGGATGAACGCTCATCAACCTGGTTGACTACCGCACCCCCATGGTCCGAGGTCAGGTACGAATGTTCGTCGGTGGAGGTATTCAGGGGCGTTTTGTGGCGTCGTGCATCTCATTGCATGAGGCCGTCGTACCGCACCGTACTCGCGAGCGGACAATGAGGCGTTGTCTACGACCTCTTCTGGCCTTACCCCACGCCTCCATCTCGCATAGCGTTGCCCATGATGGTCGTTGTCGGCGCAGGCCGCTTGATGTCTGCGGCTGGGGCGTAGACATGTACATGTGTATAGGTATGTACTCCCACAGATAGCTCCATGCTCCCGGGACCCGCTTGAAGGGAGCTACATAAGGTCCGCGCCGGTGCCGCCGTGGGGCAATCCGATCGATACTGTATGGAATGACGAGCAACGCTACGACGTGCGAGACAAAGAACTGCGCCAATCTCACAATAAGAAGTAGCTATGTTGGAAAGTGGAATGGAGTTGTACATGTATATGGAGGCCGTCTATGTTAGAGGACTTGGGTACCTTCGCCAGGTAGGACACTCCGGATCCAGGAGCCGAAACATGTCCTGCATGCCCAGGTGAGCTTCGGACTTTTACCGCCATTGGCGTGGGACCCTCGTTCTGGTCTTTGCCTTGAACAGACTCGGTACACGGTATCATATTTCGTTGGGCGATCTCATCTTACACGGGACCAAACCAACGACATATAGCTCAAGATGTCCGAGAGCAACCATCTCAAGAACATCGCCATCGTAGGCGTAAGCGTCTACACCCCTGCTTTCAACCCCACAGCACCCCAACGACCCCATCTTAACATCATCCCCTGCAGGCCAGCGGTAACGTCGGCGGCAGCGCCCTCACCCACCTCCTCGACACCGGACGCTTCCACATCACCCTCATCACCCGCGCCGCCTCCAGCTCCACCTTCCCTTCCTCGCCCTCGGTCACGGTCCAGCGAGGTTCCTACGACGACCCCACCTTCCTCGCGTCCGCCTTCGCGGACCAAGATGCCGTCCTCTTCACGCTGGGCTTCATGGCGATGGGCGAGCAGAGCACGCTGATCGCGGCCGCGGCGCGCGCGGGCGTCAAGTGGCTTCTGCCCACGGAGTATGCGGGCGATGGCGACAATCGGGCCATGGTCGATGCCGTGCCGTTGTTCCACCCCAAACGCGCGGCGAGGAAGCAGATTGAGGAGTTGGCGGAGACGTATGAAGGGTTGAAGTGGATTGGGGTTGCGACGAATCCTTGGACCGAGTTTGTGAGTTTGCTTTCTTGTGGATACTTTTGTCGTTTTGGCGTGCTGACGACGACGGATGTGAAAGAGCATCCAGCTAGGCATGTTCGGCATCAATCCTTTCGAGCGCACCGCTACATTGTACGCCGATTCGGGAGCCTTCAACAGCAGCACGCTGAATCAGGTCGGTCTCGGTATCGCACGGCTGCTCAGCTTACCCATCACGGACGAAGCGAATCCACGCGTATCGCTGCGACACTACGGCAACAACTTTGTGTACATCTCGTCGTTCCTCACCTCGCAATCACAACTGTTGGCCGCCGCGCAAAAGGCAACCGGTACCTCGCAAGCGGATTGGACGATCCAGCAATCGACGATCGAAGACTGGGTCCGGCAAGGCCGCGAAGGGATGGAAAAGGGCGACATGCGGGCTGGCGCGGGGCTCACGTACGCGATGTACATGGGTGAGGGCAAGGGAGGGGATTACGAGGCGAAAGCGAGAGAAGATCGGACGGTGCTCGGTCTGAAGGAGGAGAGTGTGGATGAAGTCGTCGCTCGCGCGATCGCGGCGGGGCAAAAGCCGAAGGTGTTCTAAAGGTGGAGTGGTGATTCCGTGATGAAGGTGTAGTGTGAGGTACGATCCCAGTCCGCGGACCCAACCAACGCCGTCGCTAAACCGATTGCAACAAGCCCATAAATCCTGCAGCAACCCGCCGTTCAAGGCAATCCCTTTTCCATAAACTCCTTCGCTTCGTTGATCTTCGTCGCGAGGTACGGGCTCCCGCCTCGATCGGGGTGGTTGAGGAGCATCATCTGCCGGTGCTTCTTCCGGAGCATATCCTTCGTAACTCCGCGCTCGCTACACGACCCAATATTCCCGTCAGCTCTTCAACACCTCCATTTCTGTGCAGCCCTCCCGAGAGAAAGGGATATACTGACGATGTCTCCAAAATCAACGCCGCCTCCCTTCGATTCATCTGCTTTTCGAAACCGCCCTTGTAGAATGCCCGGCCGAGCGCGTTGGTGCCGCCGCGGTATCGTCGTAGGGCGACCAGCCCTGCGCGTCCCTGGTGGAAAAGGTGAGCGAAGGGGTGCTAGTGTATTTGGTGGGTTCGACGTCATAGCCGTACGAAGAAAGCTGCGGCGGCGACGCCGACGCCGACTGCGAGTGCTGTCGCCATGTGTGCCGGTCGAGCGGGAAGGTCCGCGAGGCTGTACGGCGCAATCGTACAAAGGTGTGTGGAATGTGGGGGAAAGGAATTGGAGGGCAAGGCGACGACGAAATGACAGATGAGGCTTCTCCCGTCTGGACTCGGAGGTGAACCGTTTCTCCGCACGTTCAGGTTTGCCTTGAACCTGCGCACGGACCTTCCCGCCCGCCCGCCGATCTGCCAAGATTTCGATCGCCTTGGGCGGAATTTTGGGGAAGTAGAGCCTGCGCTGTACCCATCCGCAGACCAGAAAACGAAAACAGGACCGACACCAACATGAGGTAAGGCAAGATGGAATGAAGACTACCATCGCAGAGACTAACGAATCCAGGATCGAAACGTGCTATTTCTGCTCGCAGCCGTGCTACCCATCCAAAGGCATCACCTTCGTCCGCAACGATGCCAAACTCTTCCGCTTCTGCCGCTCGAAGTGCCATAAAAACGTGCGTACCCGCCATCAAACCCCCCTCGACTTTCCCAAACCAGCAACAGAGAGATCGTACTGACACCATCTTCCCTCTCTCTCTCCCAGTTCAAGATGAAGCGCAACCCCCGCAAACTCGCCTGGACGAAATCCTTCCGCCGCGCGCACGGCAAGGAAATGACGGTCGACAGCACGCTCCAGTTCGCCCAGCGCCGCAACATCCCCGTGCGCTACAACCGCGAGCTGGTCGCCAAGACGCTGTCGGCGATGCAGCGCGTGTCGGAGATCCGGGCGCGGCGGGAGCGGCAGTTCTACCAGAACCGCATGCGGGGCAACCGCGCGAAGCAGCTCGAGGCGGATCGGAAGCTGGTGGCGGAGAACCAGCATCTGCTGCCGCCGCAGTATCGGGATCAGGTCGAGAGTGTGTTGGAGACTCGGGCGGAGGGCCAAGAGGTGGTGGGGATGGAGGTCGAGGGCGAGGAGGTGGAGGTGGAGAGAGAGGAGGCGCAGAAGCAAGAGCAGAAGGTCAAGGCCAAGCGGAAGCAGAAGTTGGTCAGGGGCCAGGGCGTCGAGGAGATGGATGTCGACGAGTGAGGGAGGGCGAGGTGAGGCGTGTGGGCACGATGATACGATACCCTTTCTTTGCATGGTCATGGCGTTTATCTACGGAATCCTCATCAGGCATCCACAGCGGGGTGTCAGAGCAGCATCATTTCAAGCGCAACGCACATCTATCCAGTTTTGGCGCTCCGCAGGACTTGGTTCGACGTTGAGGACGGCCTACAAATATCTTACTTGTGCAGCTCTTGCCCGCCAACCGCTGAGCATGCTCGCGGGAGCTATGCATGTAACGAACTACCCTGTGGTTCCGGCCGAGTGCTCACCTCATCGCCACCACAACGGTTAGCGTCGAGCCCGAATTCCACTGCGACACGTCAGCTGTAACGTGTGCGATCCTGATCGTCAGCCGCTGGCTTTGGGGTCCTGCCGAAGGTGAGGAAGGCGTTTGGGAAGGCGAGTAGTAAGGTCATTCCGAGGCGACTCTGCTTCCGATGGATGGCTATGAGGTCGCAAGACCGGACAAAGCCAGAATTTGAGACACTGGATGGCATAGGACGGGCGACGTTAGTACCCGCCAACCGCACGCAAGCCTGTTCGGCGTCATGGGTGTTCGAGCATACATGTAGAGAAGGTGCAGAATGAAGTCCTTGCCGGTGCTCACGCGAACCGGATCGTTATTCGGCAGGTGAATTTTGTTGACTTTCGCCTTCCAGTAGTCACTCATTTGTGAGTTGCTGGACAGACAGGTGGAAAAGATACTCAGGTGGAAAAGATGCTCAGTACCGTGTCGAACGCAAATCAGGATTCGTCACGGGCGAAAGAGGATGTACAAACACCAGACAGTCTTTCCATTCTTGGACGACTCACTGCAGATGCCTGATCACTGTACGGCTATGAGAGATCGTCAGCTTGCGGTCCCTAGAGAGTCATCACTCCGCTGGGTGCAGATGTGCCCTAGGTAAGCACGTGGTAAGGTATGTAGGTTGAGAGGCATCGGCGTCGATCGCGTTTGTGATACAAGAGGTGAGCTTGGTACAGTAGGTAGGTAGCGGGTGTCGTTCTACTATGCACCACTCTTGTGATCGATGGCGTTAGGCTTTCACGAGCCCACTCGTTCGTCTCGAATCCCAAAAGGCGGCAACTTACGTCTTGTCTCATCAAGGTGAAGGTTGATCTGCGAATCCACGGCTATCAAATCCAAAAGCCATGATTTGGTGGCACGGTTTTCCTCCAGTGATAAATAACAGTACGCATGCAGATTCTTACTGTGGTCTACTGCATAGCGCATGTCTCGACAGTGCTTGTACATGGCAGCAGTAGGTATACTGTAGTAAACAGGCCGAGGTGAAAGCTGCTCGAGATGCGACTCGAAAACGAGCCTTGCAGATGAATCCCGTCTTTGGTTTTCGTTCATGCTGCGGTACAACAACATCCTCACATGTCACAGTCACGTCGCGCCGACATCGATCAGAATAGCTTGCAGCCACTCACGAGGTTGAGAGTCGTATCTGACACATCCGGGAGATCCTACCATACCTACCTTCTATGTGCAATGGACTGACCAAGGCTGACTTTCGCCCGTCGCAATGTCCTCGGAACTTGGAGGTGATGGCGACGTCCTTCATCTCATGCTTCTGTCAATACCTCGAATTAGTACCGGAACGAAATGGGACACCGAGATGGTGACATGTACTGTCTTCCCGGATTCCCGG
>Ga0058704_10000600_pt1 | contig 18159 bp, 17 predicted proteins | sample AgamicMgSfe_FD_71363 | JGI IMG/M metagenome (GOLD analysis project Ga0058704, IMG submission 71363) | Agave microbial communities from Guanajuato, Mexico - Mg.Sf.e | ecosystem: Host-associated > Plants > Phyllosphere > Phylloplane/Leaf | place: Guanajuato, Mexico | collected 2012-05-30
CAGTAGGAGATGAATACTTCGGTCGCAGCTGCCATCCAAACCATTACTCACATCACGCATAGTACCGATATCCGTCGTGCAGTCGACGTGCAGCAATGCGTCCCGAATGTGAGACCTACTTACCCCTCGGAGTCGCCGTAGGCTGGGAACGGCTAGGTGAGACTACGTTGCTCTTGGTGGAACTTGATGCGAAGGCTCGTCCTCCTATCCTCTTACTGTGCTTATGGAGGGGTAAGAGCATGCTCTTGTTATGGGCCGAGGCGAGCCATTGTCCGGGTGTCCTGTCATCAGTGCTGACGTATATCTATAAGCGTATGGACCGTACTCCGTCCCGATTCGTCTGCTTACTACTGTGTTAATGAAGTAATGTACTGTACATAGTATGTATATTGATTTAAAGCACTTACTAAGCGTAAACTGTCCCCTCATGTTGCACACGATGCAGATATAGGGAATAGGGGTACAATGGACTGGTGAGTATGCCGTGTGACTTACTGTACACTCATCCAAATCGGGTACATGTAGGCAGACCCTGTGAGCATGACAAAGCATGTCCACCATTAGAATATAACCACATCAGCCAGACGAGAAACACATCAACTCACTTCCTACACCACCTCAACGATTGAACCCGGCTTGTTGCGAGAGTTATTCACATCAAAATGTCCACTCAAGTCATCTTGTACGATTTGCCTTCCAAAGAGCCCTGCGCCGGATGTAAGTCATCGACGAGACAAATCCCCCAATGGGTAGTATCGACGCCTGTAGTGCGAGGCATGAACTAATCGCGATATGTAACATAGGGTCACCCAATCCGTGGAAGAGTGAGTGGCCACCACTTCAGCGAGCGGGCGATGGACTCGCTAACGTTACCTGAGCCCGCATGGTCTTGAACTTCAAGGGCATCCCATACACCACGGAATGGGTGGAGTATCCTGACCTGGCTCCCAAATTCAAGGCTCTGTGAGTTCTAGGTCGCAACAGTGAACCGGCCATCGCTGACTTCACCGCAGCGGGATCCCACCCAACCAATCAGGCTCTTTCGCCGACTACACCTCGCCAACCGTCCGCCTTCCCGACGGCAGCTACTGCATGGAATCCATGGCGATTGCGGAAAAGCTCGACGCCTTGCAATCTAAGCCATCCCTCCATTTGGAAATGGGCCACCACAAAGAGGTCGCCGAAGCGGTCGGCATGATCGTGCCCGCTGTTCTAGGCCTCTTCATGAACGCAATCGTGGAGAACGTCCTCCGCGAACCGTCCAAAACCTGGTTCGCGGAAGACCGTCACCGCCGCTTCGGCATGACCTTGGCCGAGCTGGAGAAGAAGGTAGCGCCGACCGCTTACGAGAACGCGCAGCCGGGGTTCGAGAAGTTGAAGCAGGCGTTGACGACGCACAAGACGGACGAAGGGCCGTTTGTGCTCGGGAGCACGCCGAGTTACGGCGATCTGATCGTCGGGGCGCTGTTCGAGGGGTTGAGGAGGTGTCGGCCGGACCAGCTTGAGAAGATGTTGGGTTATGACCAGAGCTTCAGGGATGTGTACGAGGCGTGTAAGCAGTGGTTGCACAAGGATGACTAGGCTGAAGAGGGGTGTGATGGTTGAGACGGCTGACACGATCTTCGTTCGTTTACAGCGCGAAGGTGGAGCGTTTATCCAGATGTATCAGCGTCACTTGCGGCGTGGACAAGCCGGTGTACCAGCTCACGTGCTCATAGCGGTTGTGCTCGAGTGTACTACTTGAGATGGAGCGTCTTGACTTATCTTCATCAACAGCCCAATTGCTACGGTAGTTTTGAGATTGGGTAGCATGGGCCGTTACATCAGGTATATGTTTGATATGTGACATGTTCTTGTTCAGTTTGCCGGTATAGCTAAGTGGTAAGGCGTCGCACTTGTAAGCTTCCAAACGCATCAGCAATGCGAAGATTCCCAGGTTCAAATCCTGGTGTCGGCAACCGGTTATTTTGCTCCTTAGATCTCTTGACACCATGTACTTCTTGAACTCATTGCGCTTCGATATTCTTGTCAACACCTCTTTTGCTGTTTGCTGGGAAGAGTGGAAGAATACACGTAAAGTAGGGCGACAGGTTCGGATTCAGCTTCTATGCTTTTATCTCCAATTTGGAAAGGGCAATGACTCCGCAAGGGGTGTCTATAGAACACGATCAGGACCACGACCACGAAGCGAACGCACGGAGAGAAATCTGTCTGAGGTCGGGAATGTCCTTTCCGACACGTCGATAGTCGAGGTCTTGGACTTCTGGACACTCGCTACGACGATCGTGATCAGACGGAAGAACGAATGGAAAGGCGTAGCATCGGCGTCGTCGTCAGCTGCTACACCTATCCATTCGCCTTTCGGCGGTTGATCGCGAACGGCTATGCGCAGGTATAGTAGGACTGACGCGTCCTGCTGAGAGCTCGACGATGCCCAGCACAGAGCGTACGTGTCAGGAGCGCCATGCAGTCGAACGCGGCCTTCCTAGGAGATAGACTATCAACAACATTCCCCCATGATGTTGGGATAGTCAATGCGAGGCGGCGAACATCCCAATAAGAACGATCGATTCGACCCAATTCGTGTACCACGACCTTCTCGAATACGAACGAAAGCGGAAAACGTCGACCTTGGTCGTCCTGTCAGTGCGCGGAACATCTTCCTCGGGCAGCGAAGGCTGTCCGATTGTTCGACGGCGTGCGACTGTCGCTCCGGCGACTGCTTATTCAGGCGGAAGACTTCTGATTACGGGGTAAACTTCGAATACGACGGACCTTCGACGTGAGCCCCCGTGGAGTAGAGACGTTCGGTTGCCCTGCAGTAGGGCGGATTGAGTAGGCATCAACCGGCACTTCGACGGCGTTGAGTTCGGCTGGGGAGTTCGTAATAGACTCTGCGCCGAACGGTCCATCGAAAAATCTTCTCCGCCAAGTGGTCGATGCTTTCGTATCCTACCTACCGTTCGTGCGGAGTCCCCGATGTCGGGGCAAAGTCTGCAGAGACCGTTTGCCAAGGTTGGGTTCTAACCCTGGGATGCGATGCGCCCCTTCGTATTCGAGCGTGATTTCATCTAATGGATGGAGTTTGAGCTCGCCAGGAGTTGTCGGCGTCTTCACGTCCGGACGGACTTGTCGATATTGGTGATTCCGTCTTTGATGGATGGAAATGGATGACTCGATGAGTCGCGTGGAGAGCGGGGATCTCGAAAGATCTTCGGGCTGTGCTGTGATGAATCTGGGATGAGATAGATTTGAATGTGACATGGATTCCCCACCGAGTTCGTGTTGGATTTTTCGTATGCGGCTGTGCCTGCATTCGATCGCCCCACGTCGCTTCGGCTCTAGCTATACTGAGTAACTGGACCACCGTGCGACCGGTTTCCCCATCGGCCATGAGTCCATGGCCCACAGGTATGAGGGGAAAGGGAAGAATCGTTGAACTCGGTCCGTTGTGATGGCTTGGCGGAGGAGGTGCCTACCTCTCCTCAACGGGTTGTTGTTGACGAGGCTGTCCGGATCATAATCAATCGCAAGGGCGGTGTCGTGTGGGCAGCACACCAGTGATGAATAAAAGGCACGGTGGCCGGGTTGATGAAGCGCCCACCTCAGTGTCAGAAGTGCATGCGTCGGAACGAACCACGCGCTGGGCGTCGAGTTGTCAACCGTGGGACTTCTATTTTGGCAAGCGCCACCACCGGCCCACGCTTACTCCTTCCGGTCTAGTGTCCTGCAGCAGCCGCCAAGCAGTCGTCCCGTCGAATGGCAGGCCACATGTTTGGGGACGCTACAAAGTGACAAGCGCATTGTAGGGGATGGCGCCGTGCAACGTGTTGTCGCAAGGGGCGGTTCACAGCGGTCGCACAAGCGCTTGTCTCAACAACATGGGCATGGCCAACTCGACGAGCAGTCCTCGTTGCGCTCGCATGATGCGCTGGCTGCGGCGACAACAGCCATCATCACAGCAACCCGCCTCCGCACCGAACCAACCCGCTCCTGTTCCTGCATGAGTGCCCCTGGCAAGATGTTGAGCTAGCGCAGGTCCCCAGCCCGTTTGCCTCCGGGCCAACGGCCTCGCTGTCTGGTCGACCATTCGACCGACAGTCGCTCGCGGCAACTTCTCTCCTCCTCCTCCTCCTCCTCCTCCTCAACAACTGGATGACCAAGGTCCCACCTGTCCGCCCGGGAACATCCACTCGGTACAGCTGCAGATCATCATTTTACACGCCCGTGCCCTTTTTTTCTTTGGCTCGGCACCGCTGGACTGGGCGCGGCGAATACGGGAGGTTGCATTCGCGTAGCGATGTCGACGCGAGATCGAGGACCAAAGGCGGCAGGGCGCATATGTATTCATATGCGTCGCCGCCTCCTCGCCGGCCTTCTCATTTCCCTCTCCTTTTCCTTTTCACGAAATCTCCAAACAATAAACACCACCTGGTGAGGGCTTTCACTTAAGCTTCTGCTTGACCTCCATCCAGAGTCAGTGCTTTCGTTCGCTGCCTCCTACACCCTCGTTCTTCGCTCGATCCAAATATCACCATCGTTTCACCTAAGCTCCTCCACCTTCGCCGCAACATGGCCCGCAACCTTGCTTTGCTCGGCCTCGTGGGCGCGGTGTCAGCTCAAGGATGGGGTGACAGCTCCTGGTCTGCATCGGCTCCTCCAGCCTACGGTGCTTCCTCCGCGCCGGCGCCTTCTGCTTACGACTCGTCTTCTGCGCCGGCACCTCCAGCCTACGGCTGGTCGTCAGAGTCCGCTGTGACTTCGTCCAGCAGCTTCGCGCCTACTCCCCCAGCTTACGCTACACCATCGATATCGGCGTCCCTGTCTGCAAACTCCTCGTCGACCTCGTCGCTCCTGGTCTCAGCAGCGACCGCTTCATCCTCCAGCTCGTCCTCCTCAGTCCCTCTTTCCACGGGTTTAAGCAGCTCCAGCTCCGCTAGCATCCCAGCTTACTCGGCGCCCTCACACTCGGTCCCGCTGTCGACTGGCCTGAGCAGCTCCGCCAGCATAGCTGCATACTCGGCACCGTCGTCGATCGTGAGTGCTGTCAACAGCTCCAGCTCCGTCAGCATCCCAGCGTCCTCCGTCCCGCTGTCGACTGGCGTAAGCAGCTCCAGCTCCGCTAGCATTCCGGCTTACTCGGCGCCTTCGTCTTCGGCTCCGTTGTCGACTGGCGTCAGCAACTCATCAGTCATCATCCCAAGCGGGTCCTCCTCGGTGAACGTCTCCACGTCCGCCCCAGTGAGCTCTTCGACCCCCGTTGCTGCAGTTACAACTAGCAGCAGCAGCAGCAGCAGCTCATCGGTCATCGTCCCAACCGGGTACTCGTCCGTGAACGTCTCCAGTTCGTCGATCCTGGTGAGCTCCTCGAGCCCGGTATCTCCAGTCACTGCCAGCAGCAGCAGCAGCAGCGGCAGCAGCAGCATTTCAAGCTCTGGCCCAAGCTCCGCTCCCAGCATCCCAGCCTACAGCTACAGCGTGCCGAGTTACAACACCACGGGCTTCTCCTACTCGCCATCCGGGTCTGCGCCAGTCTCCCCAGTGACGACCAACTCTGCTACCGTCATCTCGTACACGACGTCGACCGTGTACACGACGTCCGAGATCACCATCACCTCGTGCGCGCCATCCGTCACAAACTGTATGTACATCTTGGATAACCCTTGATTCTGACACTAATTTCCCTTTTGCAGGTCCTGCCGGATCCACCGTCGTTTTGACTAGTACCATCCCAATCTCGACGACCGTATGCCCGGTGACCGAGTCCGCCAGCTCGAGCGTGGTGTCACCCGTGACCGCTTCCTCGAGCGTGGTGTCGCCCGTGACCGCTCTCTCGAGCACGGTACCGCTCGTGACCGCTCCGTCCAGCACTCCCGTGAGCGTGGCTTCTCACTCAAGCCTGAGCCATGTCAATAGCACTACTACGGCTGGCCCGAGCGCTCCGGTCCCCGTCTACCCGACCACGGTTACGAACGTGACATCGGTTTACACCACGACATGTCCAGTGACTTCCGTGATGACGTCTGGAAGCGTCACCTCAACCAGCACGTACACCACCGTTTCAACTGTAACGAGCACTTACAAGTCGACCATCACCTTGACCTTGGAGAGCGGCTATCCCACTTCTTCCGCCACCGTCCTAGTGACCAGCAGCTCGGCGTCTTCGCCTGTCTCTCCTCAGACGACCGGTCCCGCGACCACCGTGCCTGCTCACTCGACTACGGTTACAGATGTCACGTCCGTTTACACTACCACTTGCCCCGCTACTTCCACTTTTACCTCCGGCAGCGTCACCTCAACCAGCACGTACACGACCGTTTCAACTGTAACGAGCACTCACAAGTCGACCATCACCTTGACCTTGGAGACCGGCTACACTACTTCTTCCGCCACTGTGCCAGCGATGAGCGTCTCGGCGTCTTCGCCTGTCTCTCCTCAGACGACCGGTCCGTACCCAACTACGGTTACGGACGTCACGTCCGTCTACACTACAACTTGCCCGGCGAGCTCCACCGTCACTTCCGGCAGCGTCACGTCGATCACCACCTACACCACGGTTTCGACAGTGTCGAGCACTTACAAGTCCACCATCACCTTGACCTTGGAGACCGGCTATCCCACCTCTTCCGCCACTGTGCCAGCGACCAGCGGCTCGGCGTCTTCGCCCGTCTCTGCCCAGACGGCTAGCACCGCTCCCGCGATCTCGACCTCGGTCGCGACTAACGGCACGGTGTCTTCGCCAGTCTCTCCCGAGACGACTAGCACTGCCTCCGTGATCTCGTACTCGACTTCGACTGTTTACAGTACGCAAGAGATCACCATCACGTCGTGCGCACCCAGCGTGACCAACTGTACGTATAGTAACAACCGCATTGCGCTTTGATTTCTGTGCTAATCGGAGGCTCAGGCCCGGCGTCTTCCACGATTGTTGTCACCAGCACGATCCCTATCTCTACGACCATCTGCCCGATCACTGCAAGCCAGACCCCCAGCAGCAGCCCTGTTGCTGCTGTTTCGAGCTCATCGCTTGTCTTATCCGTCTCAAGCTCTTCGCCGGTTGCTGCCGTCTCGAGCTCCTCGCCCGTGGCAACCGTCTCGACTTACACCGTTCCGCAAGAGACCACTCTTACCGAGCTGACGACCGTCTACACCACCTACTGCCCGGCAACTGCCACATCGGTGTCCAGCGGCACGACTCTGACCAGCACCTACATGACCTACTCTACCGTCACCTCGGTTTACACGTCATCCATCCTGGTTTCAAACGCAGCTCCTAGCAGCAGCCCTGTCGCTCCCGTCTCGAGCTCTTCGCCCGTCGCTCCAGTATCAACCGCCAGCATCCCGCAAAGCAGCACAGTCACCGAGATGACGACGGTCTACACCACTTACTGCCCAGGCACCGCGACCTCCGTCTCGAGCGGTACGACGCTGACTAGCACCTACATGACCTACTCCACCGTCACCTCGGTCTACACCTCGTCCGTCCCGGTCCCAAGCTCCAGCACGCCAGCCTCGCCGGTCAGCGTGGGCAGCACGAGCACTCTCACTGCCTACCTCACCCACACGACGAACCAAGCCGTGACTTTGACCTCATACGGCACTAGCTCTACGCCGGCTGCCGTCTCGTCGCCGGTGATCGCAAGCAGCGCATCCACTGCGGTTCGGTCATCTGCCGTCGAGTCATCTCCGGTTCAGTCATCTGCGGTTCAGTCATCTCCGGTTCAGTCATCTGCGGTTCAGTCTTCTCCAATTCAGTCATCTGCCGTCGAGTCGAGCCCAGTTCTCCCAGTCCCATACACCTCGTTCCCAGTGTCGGCTTCTGAGATCACACCGGCTGCCCCAACCACGGTTTCTACGACGCAGTACAGCACCGTTGTTGTGGAGAGCACCCCAGCTGCCTCGGCTCCTGCGAGCTCGGCTAAGCAGTCATCGCCCGCGGCGCCAGTCTCGTCCAGCGCGGTGGCCCAGTCTTCTTCAGTCGCACCCGTGCAGTCCAGCTCGGCCACCGGCTCGTCGCCGGTCGTGCCTGCGGCTTACAGCTCGGCGCACGCTTCCTCGCAGGCTACTGCGCCGTCGGCAGCTGGCAGCTCTCCAGTTGCACCAGTCAGCTCGGCTGCGGCTTCTTCTACCCAGGCCACCGTACCGGCTCACAGCTCACCGTCTGCAGCTGGCAGCTCTCCAGTCGCCCCAGTCGGAACATCGCCGGCGTCGCCATCCCAGTACTCTTCCGCCGTCAGCTCGACCGAGGTTTCTCCTGTTCAAGGCTCTTCGCAGGCTACCGCACCAGCCCAGAGCGCGCCCTCCGCCGTCGGAAGCTCTGCCGCTGCATCATCAAGCGTCTCCGTCGTTGCTGTGTCCCCAGCCGCCGCCTCCAGCTCCGTTTGCGAGCAAGCCACGACGACCGTAGAGAAGACGGTCTACGTCACCCTGCCGTGCCACCAGTGCACCGCTGCCGCCACCGGTCTGCCAGCCACCAGCGCCGTCGTTGCGCCTTACGCAACTGGCGCGGCGAACGGCACGGCCCCAGCAGCCAGTACGACTCGAGCCAGTGCTCCGGCCAGCCACCCGGCCGGTGCCGTCGGCGGTACATCCACGAGCCCAGCTGTCGCTCAGCAGACCACCAACGCCGGCGCGGCCACGAAACCCATCATGACTCTCCTGGCCGCCATCTTTGCTCTCGCCCTCCTGCTTTAAAAGATGCCAGGACACTGAGATGACGATGCATGATCCGAGAATCTGAGTTCCGATTCCTGTAAATCATTGCACGAAATAATTTATGCTTGTAATGACTCTGTGGGTTTCGAAGGTGAACCGCCATTATTGACGAATGTGGCGCTTGTGTCGCTGTCCGACCTGGTTTGATGGGATTGTGGAATACCTTTGATTTGGGATAGTGGAAAGGATCAGAAAATGGAAAGGGTCAGAATGGATATCAGAATTGCTGCAGGGGAACTTAATGTAGAGGTGATAGGATCGATGATGTATCGTCAACACATACCCGCATGAGACTGCCCCACAGCTACTCCCCTAAACCATGTCTCCATGTATCGTGACTTTCGACAGGGTGAAGTTGGATCTAACCCAGTAGGTAGCGCTATCACGTGATTGTCTAATACAGTGCCACCTCGAAAGAACTCGAATCTTTCTCCAAACATGCCAGCCCCCTAGCCAGCTGAAGGTCCAACATTACCGAGTTGCTATACATCCAACTTCATCCTTGTTGACAGTAGGTCCAGATGGTTGCGCTCGTTGGTTTGACCGGAAGCGGGCGTGGTTCCGCCAGTGAGCATTTCCCAACCCACTTGCAAGTCGAAGATTTCGTGTTCCACTCTCATTTCGCAGTCGAAGAAGATGTTGTCGACAACGCCGCTGCACTCAGGCTGACGGTTCTACGAGGTGGCGTTTTAGGCTGTGCGAGTACACTCTGTGACGGCTTCGTCCGGGCCACGAAGTATGCATGAAGTAGTGACGCTCCAGTTCGGCCAACAGGCAAACTACATCGGTACCCACTATTGGAACGCCCAAGAGTCGTATTTCACCTACGCCGGTCAGGAGGAGTCACCGGTCGACCACGATGTCTCGTTTCGAGCCGGCGTCGGCGCGGATGGGCAAGACACCTACACGCCACGCACACTGATCTACGACCTGAAAGGCGCATTTGGCACGCTCCAGCGCGAGAACGCGCTGTATCAGCTTCAACAGCAGCAGCAGCAAACCCAACAGGGCGGGTGGAGTGGTGCGACGACCTCACTACAGCTGCCACCCATTGCGCCGAGTCGATATCAGCAAGCCTTGGATCAGGGCGTCGAGCCACCGCAGCTTACGACCGACACCGTGCGGTTCTGGTCGGATTACAACCATTTGTTCTACCACCCGCGTAGTATCGTCCAACTAAACGAGTACGAGCTTAACAGCTCATTGATGCCCTTCGAGCGATGGCAGACCGGCGAAGAACTCTTCGCGAATCTGGACCGGGAATACGATCTCCTCGATCGGGACCTGAGGCCGTTCTTAGAAGAGTGCGATCAGTTGCAGGGTCTGCAGGTGCTCACGGGGATGGACGACGCGTGGGGAGGCTTTGCTTCTCGCTATCTCGAACGGATTGCGGATGACTTGGGCAAGGGCTGCCGGTGGGTGTTTGGGCTTCAGGACGGGAGCCGCTCTGCTCGAGAGCGACAGATGCTGCAAATTGCCAATGCTGCTCAGTCGCTCTATGCCTTGAACGGCAGTTGTAGCATGCAGATCCCTCTGTCCTCGGTGCCTGCGTCGTTACCTCCTTATGTTTCACACGATGCGGCTAGCCGTTGGCATAGCTCGGCGTTACAAGCGGCTTTGTTCGAGTCTATCACGCTACCTACCCGGCTTCGGAGACAGGAGAACGCACACGAAACTCTCGATCAGCTTGAGACCACCATCAGTAATGAAGGCAATAGGCGTATCGCAGCCGCTGGCCTGTCCGTTAAGAACCCCGCGCACTTGGCAGGCGATGTGGTGCTGAACGGTCACCACGACAGCCGTATGACCAACGGTTATACGGATGGAGCCAGCGACGACATCGACATGAATGAAGATAAGCTTGACATCGACTTCTTTCCGAGCTTCACCGTAACAACCAGCGATAGGGCTCAGGGCAGAAAAAGTCATATATTCAGTCAGGTAAAATCACTACGGGGTCCGTGGGAGGCAACGGACGAGATAGCGGACCGTAACACACGTGCGAGAGACCGCTTCGCCGACGGGCCGCGAGTGACAATCCTTCAGACGCAGTTGCTGTTCCCATTGCTCGCCTCTTATCCTCACGTCTTCCGTCTAGAAGGCCGACCGGAGAAACTGGCGATCAAGGCGCGCTTGTCCACGTCGACTGCTGTGGCCGATCGGATCCGAAGTTTAGAGACAGTGGCGAGGAGGATGATCGGCATTGACGATCGGGAAGCGCTTTGCGATGGGCTTGTCACTATGGCTGAAGAGTATGAGGAAGGCTGGAGCGACGATGAAGATGGCGCAGATGACGACTGACGATGTGTGCTCATTCGGTCATTCCATGACGGTCGTGTAGGATTCGAGCGAGCGTCTGGCTCTGCAAGCTCTAATGAACAGCATCAAACCGAAGGGATCCGTCTGTCTGGACACCTTCAACTATGCACAAGGATCGACTTCAAGACCTCCGGGAGAAGTGGGGTCGCTCTGAGTAAGAGTGACGGAGAACTTATCGACCTTTCCTCCGGTTCATGCGATCTTGGCTAGCCGAACCTCTGCAATGGACAAGCAAGATATTGACTTTGATTCCTTGGACCCGGCCATGTGGTGAGGCCATCGTGACAGAAGTAGACATGAAGAGACAGTATTCAGCTTCGTTCTCAGCTGGAGAGATGGATCGACAGGGTGAGTGCAGTTTGGCAGCCTCCTTATCTAGGTGTCGATGTGGACTTGCGTTGGGGCCATTGAATTGGTACAAGGGTGTCAAAGATCTTTGACGTATAGATCGTACTGCTGCAAGGGTCTGGAAGGCAAGATTGAGGGTACATGGGAGTGTGGCTGTAGAAAGCCAGAAAACGAATGCAAGTGGCACCGAACAAATCTCTACATTATAGTCCGTAGCATGCCGCAGCATGTAAACTCCAAGTGTGGATCAAGCGGTGGCGTGCGTGAAATGAAGCCCGCTCGGTTCGTCTCCTTTTTGGAATCAACAAGCTACTCACAAGTTCTAACATTCCTCCTTTACCCCATCAACTGTCCAATATCCTCCGGGGGCCACCTGGTCTGCGCATAGCTGAGGCACCGTTTGATCCCTTGCAACATCTTCCGCGTGACTTCGTCCGTCATAATATGCGCCCGGTCCTTCTCCGTCTCGTGCAGCTTCTCCCGCGCACTACGCTCGTGAATGCCCACCATCGTCACGCCAATGGGCCAAGCAGCTTTGCCGATACTGCAGCGCAGGTACGCGTCATTAGCATCAACGTACCGTTTCACTTGCGCGAGGTGCACGATTTCCACGATTGGAGCCAGGATCGTGTCCGGGAGATCGGTGGGGTTTTCGAATTTGCGGAACAGAGGGCGTAGGTTGTCGCGAGCGGCGAGGAAGGAGTTCAGCGCTTGTTTGCCAGTGAAGCTCTCTCGGACTTCTTGAGGCCGGCGGGCGAGGGCGAGATGCCATTCGGAGAGGACCATGTCAAAGTAGCTTGCGAGTTGACGCAGGAGGTGCTTCCGCGCCTCGGGTTCTCCTTTGGGCACGCTGGTGGGGACTTTCATGTCTTTCTCTGGTAGCAACTCTAGGATGGTCGGTATGGGACCTTTGCTCATGACCGGCGCAACGAGAGCTTTGCTAGTGAGTTTGCGGTACCTTCGTAGTCGCTGAGTGTGCGTCTCGTCGAACAGCATCCTCGGCTCGTTGAGCTGCTTTAACTTTTCCCGCAGTTCATCGTCCGGTATATCCTCCTCTCCGTTGACCAGCGGCGTGTCTTCCTTCCCCTCACTCATCGCTTTTACCAACTGCGGTAGACCCAACCGTTTTCGCCGTGCGGTTTCTTCCCTCTCTTCCTCCTCCTCCTTTATGATCCGACTTTGCTCCACCAGACGCTGCTTCTTCGCTTCGCGCGCAGCGTTGCGTTCCGCTTCCTCTTCATCCCGCTTCCGTTTCTTCTCCAGCCGCTCGACACGCGCCTTCTCGAGTTCTTGTTGCTCACGGAGATAATCTGCCTGGCGTTGCGCTTCCACTTCGGAGCGCTTAAGATACTTCTTGTTCGTCTCTGCAGGCTTCGTCGAGTTAATCTGCGACTTCATCAAGCTCGCGAAATCCATGTTGGGCGATTTGTGTCTGTATCGAGGGAACTCGATGGAGGATGGCAGAAGTATGTGTGAACGTGGAAGTGTGGAAGTTCTAGTGTAGCATTGCGCCGGAACTTATTCCGCGTTCACACTCCGTCGGTAGCACCGAGGCTTCGAGCGAAGCTCTTTTACTTCCTACTTCCTCCCAGTAGCGAACATTGAACTAGAACCCACAATCCGACACTCTCTCCGTACCACCGATGCGCATGCAACAATCACTCGACGGAGACTCACTTGGCCTTTCACTAATATGGCCCTCCAACCCGACAGCGCGCGCGACGTCGACCGCACCTCCACGGCGCCTTTCCTGCTCCGCCTCTTCTGGCGCCAAAACCGATCCCTCGAACCGTACGAGTTCAGCGTGGCGCCTCCGACCGACACCGCAGACATCAGCGACTACAGCTCACTGCTCCCGTCCGCCATTCGCCAGCAAAGCGTTCAGATCTACACCTGGCCCACTTGCACCCTCTCGGAGCTCACGGGTTTGCTCACAAGTGTGCTCCCACCGAACCTCCTGCCCAGCCCAGCGGTAGGCACGAGACTGGTATACAAGCTCGTCTTCCCGGACACGCGCGCGGAGGTCCGTGAGGGCGGAAGGGGGAAGTGGATCGACAAGCCCCTCGGCTCGGTGGTGATTGGTGGACGGCAGGCGGAGGTCGACGGCGAGGACGATGTGAGGGATAGCTTGGACGGCGACGCGGCGAAGACGCTTGGGGACGCCAGATTCGTTATCGGAGATTACGTGGCCTGCTCGATCTACCCGCCTGGCCGTGACGGTCGGGTTGCGCACGAGCCTTATCCCGCTACCAGGCCGCCCCCTAGGGATACGTATGGCTCTCGGGGTGGGCCTCCACCACCGAGGGAGAATGGGTATGGAGGTGGATACGGAGGCGGGTACGGTGGGGGAGGGGGTTACGGAGGAAGAGGCGGGTACAGGAACGGAGGGCGAGGAGGAGGCGGTGGATTCGGGTCTGCGCCGCCTAGTGGCGAGTGGAGGCGCGGCGAGCGACCGCCAGGAGGCTATGGAGGGGGAGGTGGTGGTGGAGGATATGGGCGAGGGAGAGGTGGATACCCGTACTAGGAGAACGGTGGTCTACCCCCTCCCGCTGCTCCCCCAGCCAATCCTCTGTATAACACGCCGTGGACACGACAGCAGTGGGGTGGTGTTCCTGGCCGAGGCCGACGTGGTGGATTTGGTTGACTGTTCTTAGCGCAGGCGTTGGTGGTATCATGGTCCATCAGCGCAGCTCGCGCACTGTGGTGAGATCTACTCTGAGACAACAACGGTTCTGCAGAAATTTTGAAGACTTTGATCTTGCAATTGTACTGGATTCTAGCTAGAGTGAACACCGAGTCACGCGGGGGCGCACCGCAAGGATGCATTCTCGTCCTTGTTACATGCAAGCTTCACGTTGGTATCTTAGTGATACTCCCTTCCAACACACAGACGCCCGCTCAGGTCGGCATATGCGACCCGACGAGGCGAAAGCGGACATGTAGTGGTCCAGCGAGCCGCTGACTGATTTCGAGCAAGTGGATGTCAAGATATCAGTCTGACTACATCGGTTCGGTCCAGCTCCGACCAATACAGGCTGGCGAACGTGGGTGATCCTACTTCTCAACTCGTTTCTCCTCCGCAAGCGTACTTCAAGCCACCACAACGACTTTTGGTCACCTCTCGAGGCAGCCAGGTGGTCATCCGTACCAGCGTGTATTTACAGAGGTGGCCTGTCGGCGAAAAGTCACCGCAGAGGGCGGTGTGCGAGTGTGAGGCCACACCTGGTCTCCTGTTGATCTCGATTTGTGGCCCTAGAAAGAACCAACACAGCCGCGTCGTCGGCAAGCTTCTGATGTACGATGGCTGAGGGTCGTCAGCTGGTAAGGCCGCCATCAGCGCCTCAGTATACCTCGACGTGACGGGTGAGATGATCGAGCCTATTCGTCTGTCTGCCTATTTCCCAACAGATCAAACCAACGATGACAAGATAAATATCCATGTTTACATGGTGTACGGCTGTCGTTGATTCGCAGTGGAACTGAAGCTGATGAAGCTGATGACCCAGAAGTGCGGGGGCGAAGCAGCAGGGCTGACCGACGACGCCTCTTTCTTCCTGCACACCTTTCTTCTCTTCCGGACACACCATCTTCTGCATCTCAACAACCCAACCATGCTACGGGCGAGCCGCCATCTTACTGGCTGCCGGGGAGACATCGTCTACTCCATCATCAGCTCACTGCAAACAAAGTCCGCCTCAGCGCAGCAACCGCCCCATGGCTGCCGAGGAAGCTCAGCCCCCCAATAATATTGCAGAAACGGCCGATTCTGATTGTGGCTCTCAGCCTCGATCCTATTTAGGACGCCAAAGTAGGCCTCCAACAAGGTAAGGTGAGGCCTGAGATCAGATCGTTATTCCTTAAAGGTGCAACGGCCGCCTTTTTCTACAACGTTCGTTTCATACCTAGATCCATGTCTACATATGTAGGTCAAATCTTCTTTTCATCTCATACTTCACATCGCTTCGCCTGTCAGACATCCTTAGCACAAATCCAGCTTGTTATCCAGAGTCCACCAACAGCCAGGCCCCGTAACTCGAAACACAAAGAGATTTCAAGCCTTATTTGCGCCCTTCCCAGCGCACGGAAAGGTCTTTAGTACTACGATTCCTTCAGCAGCCGCCAAGATGAATGGGACGCGTCATCTGTTGGTCTCGGAGGAAGAACGTCGAAAAGGGATCAGACTACCTAAAAAGCTCATCGTCTGCTGCGATGGTAAGTCGGACGGAAGCTGCTTCTCGCGGACTGCATTCGCTGATGGTGGGCAGGGACTTGGATGGACAGTGACAACGGCTGGGTGCCGGGCAGCTGGGGACGACCCGGTCACCTCCAGAACCCGACAAACGTCACCAGAATCGCGCGAGCCATCATGGACTACGACGAAGGCAATCATCCGCAGATCGTCTACTACCAAGCCGGGATCGGTACTGGCATCGGCTTGTACAACCACCTGGTCGGGGGCGGGACGGGCCTTGGCATCGACGACAATATCCGAGAGGCCTACGCCTTCCTCGCGAGCAACTACGCCGAGCGAAGGGAAGGTGTCGAGTCCGATTCGATCTTCCTGCTGGGCTTCTCACGTGGCGCGTACACCGCTCGCAGTCTTGGTGGCCTGATCTGCGCGCTCGGCGTCCTCAAGAGGCATGCCATGCCGCACTTCTACGAGATGTTCTATGACTGGGAGATGGCTGGTGACAAGCATCACACGCCGCTGTTCTTCAAGAGCTACTTCAAGCACCACGATGATGTGCACGAAGTGCAACCTCCGATCAAACTGGCGAGAGACAAGTCGAGGCGCGATGAGTACCTCGCGCTATACAAGCAATACCTGCTCGACCTTGGCCTGACGCAGGAAGCCGAGATCAAGTGTATAGGGGTCTGGGACACGGTCGGCGCTCTCGGCATCCCTGTCAACCCAGTCTTCCAGCAGTTCTTCCCAAGTCTACCTTCGTTCATCCGCAAGTCGAGGTGGTTCGATACGAGACTCGACAGCAAGGTCCACCACGCTTTCCACGCCCTGGCACTCGATGAGCGCCGATCCCCATACTCACCCGCCCTATGGGAAAAGCGAGACGACTGCACCACCCGCTTGAAGCAAGTCTGGTTTCCTGGCGCCCACTCCAACGTCGGCGGCAGCTACTCCGACGCCGGCACGGCCGACATCACCTTGGCGTGGATGATGGACCAGCTTGCGGGCAACACGACCGAGCACCCGGACGGTTTCGTGCACCACGATTGGATCAAGTTCGACAACGAGTTCGTCAATCAATCGTACGACTGTCGGCTCAACTACTACTCCAAGCACAAGCTCTCCGCGTACAAACCCTGGGGACGAGGCAAAGTGTACGACTCCGACACCTTCCCGCAGTCCCTCGCGGGGCAGAAGATGCGCGTGCCAGGAAAATATCACCGGACCGTTTACGAGACCGGGATATCGGATCCCAAGCACCTGCTGCAGGACACGAACGAGTACGTGCACGCCTGTGTGCGCGTGCGGATCGACCTGGCCGGCCGCGGCCTCGAGCCCGATCTCGACGAGGGAATCGGGATGAGCATCCCGAAGTTACTCTCCTTCTGCTGGCACCAGATCACTGGTGCGGTCGGCCCGCGCAATCTCTACCAGCCGCAATGGAAAGCCGGACGCAAGGGCGGACCGCTGCGGGATTGGAGGCTGGAAGACGGACACGAGTCGCATCGGGAGCCGAATCTGGAGTTGTGTGTGAAGAAGCCTGAGCGTTGCGATGGGGTGAGGTGGGTGTATGAGGGGTCGGATAAGGTGGAGGGAAGGGTGATGTTGGAGGACCGGTTGGGACCGTATGAGACGCTGCTGTTGAGGAAGGATAAGGAGGTTGCGGATCAGGTATTGTTTACGAATAATGAGTGGCGGCCAGTGGAGAGGCATGATCGGTCGGTGAGGCCGGCGAAGACATTTTGAGGGAGTGAGGTGGGAAGGATTTGGGGTTCTTGCCATCTTGGCTTGAGCGTGTTTTGCTTGAAATTGGTTTGGTGTTTGGGGATGACGATGGGAGACTGGGTATCTGGATGTCTGGATGTCTGGATGTGTTGTGCTCAGCAGGTACTGTAGCATCAGCGTTGAGGTTCGGTCAAGAGCGCCCGCGGTGACGACCTTATACTTGGATAGGCGCTTTGAGTACTTAGATTGATCATGTATCCAAGCTATTTCATACTTGATCGACTCGTGATCGTTGTCTACTGTAGCCTTATTTCGATTGTTGCCGTGTGAAGGCAGCAAGGCAGAGACAATGATGACAAGAGCTACGCAGTCGTGCTAAACCCTTCGCGATGGTCTAGTTTGAGGTACACGTGCACGTTGCACGGAGCTTGCCATTGGAAATCTCTAACGAACAGAGCTCAAGTACACATCTGTAGCAGCAGCCTCCTTTCTTCCAAGACACAAGAGATCAGAGGATACACATAAACACCATACAGGAGAGCATAAAACAACCATGGCCACCACCGAACCCACCATCCCCCTCCCACCCCGCGAGCTCGAGCAAATCGACCGCATCGACACCAGCCTCGCCTTCCCCTCCTTCACCGCCCACACCGCCTGGACCCTCGGCAGCACCCTCCGCACCCGCCTCCTCGCTTTCGCCAAACCCTGCGTCATCGACATCTCGCTCGCCCACGGGCCCGCCCACTGCCTCTTCCACGCCACCACGCACTCCGGCACGACGCCCGACAACGACGCCTGGGTCGCGCGGAAGCGGAACACCGTGCTGCGGTGGGGGGTCTCGACGTGGTACATGCATAATAAGT
>Ga0058704_10000601_pt1 | contig 18153 bp, 14 predicted proteins | sample AgamicMgSfe_FD_71363 | JGI IMG/M metagenome (GOLD analysis project Ga0058704, IMG submission 71363) | Agave microbial communities from Guanajuato, Mexico - Mg.Sf.e | ecosystem: Host-associated > Plants > Phyllosphere > Phylloplane/Leaf | place: Guanajuato, Mexico | collected 2012-05-30
CGCAATTATTGTGCGATTATGAGCATGGCTGATCTGATATAGTCGACGTGCTTTCCAAGTTCAGTTCAAGGTAAGCAGTAGCAACATCATATACTTGACCCAGCCGCACGGTCGCCTTAATTATCTCTGCTTGCCATCACTTCATCAACCTCGACACCATCTGATACGGCATATAGCGCTGGGACTTTCCACCCAAGCAAAATCGCACTCATAAGAACGAAGCTCTTATCGAGCGCGTACGACAGCTATGGGAGTCAAACATCATGCAGAAGGACATGGTCCCTATCCTCACCTCGGAAGGATATACTGTCACCGGCCGTGAGTTGATGCGCATCCGAGCCAAGCACAAATGGTTCCTGAGACGACCCAACGGTACTGCCATGACCTTGCCCGAGGAGCAAGCTGAGTCAGGTGGACAAGACGATCAAATTGATCAGAATGAGCTATCTGAAATTGCTCAAGCCAATCAGCTGGCAGACGATCAGATGCAAATGGCTAATCAACAACTGCATGAGCAACAAATGGGTCCATTTACGCCACAGCCACAAGAGCTTGTTGCAGAGAATGGTGAGCTCCTTCACGCCTGTGTCCCAACATCCGAGCTGACGCGTCGAACAGACGGCATGTTGGACCGCCGTGAGCGATACAGGCGTAGAAAAATGATGGACAGCGATCCAAAGTGGCAGGCTCGTAAACGCAGAAGACCTCAAGGCGACAACAATGGAGCTGGTGCCCAAGCTGATATCCGCGGACCTCCACGATATCCCTCCGAGACGACACTCGGCGAAGTCCGTACCTTGTTACAGCTTGACAAACAGATGTACTGGGATGTACGCAGCCAATTCGAAGAGATCTGTCGGCAGAGAGGTATTCTCAGAAAGACTACCTGTGGACCAGAGGCATGGCAAGCCGCTAAAGACTTTTTGATTCAGACCAATCCACATCTGAATCAAGTCTTCTCAACGCCGGACCAAAGTCTGCTTCAACGCATACGCCTCTCCCTGGACGTCGCTTGTATGGATGTCACGAAACACATACGCAATTCTGGTAAGGCTTTTACTCTTGCAGACGCGAAGAACATCTTGGGCATCAACCCCGATCAAGCCAGGGAGTTGCGCGACAGTCTGATGGCGATTCTGGCTGCAAATGGATTCGTCAACACGTTCGAATCCGACAACTTGGGCGAACTGAAAGAGCAATGGCTCGAACAAACGGGACTCAGGAATCAGATACCGACCGAGGAAGGTCCAGACAAGGAGAGGGTGGTTAGAGCCATCAATCTGTTGTGCAGGGAGATTATGAAAAGATGGAGAGAAGAGCAAGCTAAGAATGATCCCACCAAAGCAAAGAGGCCCAGGCCAAACAACGATGGATCTGCCGTTCCACGAAATCGAAAATCAACAGCACCGCCTGGTCAGGCCATCATGGCGGTAGCCCCGACTGCGTCCGCATCAAACGATCCACAGATTGATCCTTCATTACTTCTAGCCGCCAGCAATCACTCTTTGTTGGACGAAGCTCTCCCTCTGCCAGCGCCTTATCCACTACCTGATGCCTCTGCGAATCCAATTCCTGCTTACTTTCGCCTCAACGCTATGTCGACGGCGCAAGGCGCTCCGACACTCTGGCTTGGTGCACTTGCGCAACCGACTGTTCAGAGTCTTCACGCAGCCGCACTTTCATGCAGAGGAGGCCACCCGAGTCAGATCGGTAGAATCGAGGGCGTGGTTGGCAGTCCCGCGGCTCCAGACATGATGATTCAGATCGACCATGATGATGAGCTACAGGCTTATCTCAGTCATGTAGGGGCAGGTAAAGCGACATTTGTTGTATTGATGCATTAGTTCAGATTCAACGCGTTAAATAGGAAGATTGTTTCTGTAACACCACTTCACAAAAAGATGTATCGAACCGGGCGACGTCTATGCAATTCAAGAATTACCTGCCAATTGGTGACCCTCGTTAATGACACGCTGTCTTTTCAAATGTCACCCAGCACACATTGCCGTGTCTCAAACGTGTGAGACCTCGCAGCAAATGACCTTCAGTAAGGTCTACAGTAGAGTATGATATCGCGGATCGAGGCCATTTCGACCCCGGGTTGAGGACCAGACGAAGCGGGTCTGTCTTTGGTGATCTGCGGCTTCTGCATATAATCGAACCCTCTCAATCTCATCCGACAGCTTGCTATCGTCGTTCATTCACCCTTCTTTGGGTAGACCTGTTATTACCGCGAACCACTTTATGCGTTACAGTAATCTTCATAAGGTATGATAAGTTACCGACGGGCGCGTGCTCATCTTGAGACGCTGTATGTAGGTAGCTATAGTTGGGTTTTGTAGCATATATGATAGTCGTGACGTGGTCCCTTGAAGAAAGTGATACCAAATACTAAGGCTATTGACCGAAGACACTATGTACAGCTATCGCCGTTCATCAGGTTTTAGCTCTTGGTGTATCGCTAATCCTCCCACCACGTTCAACGATCATGCTTCCACCTCACTGCACATCAAATCGCCGCGCCGAGTCGACGCGTAGGACGATGAAGACAACTGGAGACATTCATGCGCGTGCTTTGACAGTGGAAAGACACTGAGCAAGTAATATCGTCGATTTGAGTCTATATAAGCACGTCTCCCACTACTATTCTGCTCTTCCGATACCACTCGCTTTTCCAATATTCTCTCGTCCGAGTTTGAGTATCACACACAAGAACGACATGCTTTTCTTGTCCTTCGTCGTCTCATTGGCTACGGCCACAACAGCTCTGGCTCAGGGCATGAACACGACTCAGTCGTTCTTGATCAAGACGAAGCTGGCGAAAGATCAAACGACGGCGCACAACGAGACCCAGTTCGAGAACCTCTTCCTGGCCGCGACCTCGACCCGTAACAACGAGGACAAAGCCGACGCGATCCTGACCTCAAACATAACGCAAGCGCTGCAAGCCTACTTCAGTCTCGCCTGGGTCAGGCCGTATGAGTACGACATCTACATGGGAATATACCCGCCGAAAGTGGACGTATATCGCCTGAACTTTGTCGACGACAAGGGGACTCTCGGATTTCACCCCAGTGAAAGACGCGACACTGGATGGGACGTTGTCCACATCAGTCCTGGCAATGGTACGTCTGTCGAAAGAGAGTCGCTTGAACAGGACGGATACAGCGAGCCTCCGACCGAAGTCAGATCTTCCATTGGGTACATGGTCTGCGATTGGTGGCATGGCGTGCCGCAGCTTTTCGTTAGGTTTTCTGCATCCGACCTCGCCCGCCAAACGCCTATGCGCCTTCCTCAGAACTGTGCGGCTGTGGATCTGACCAAGGTCTGGTTGTAGACTGCGAGTTGAAGTCTGGATGCAAGTTGCAGGTGAAGGCTGCTTGTTGGCGTGGGGTTCCATTCGATGAAAGGAAAGACTTGAAGACTGAGGATGACGGTGTGGGTATGAAAAGTAATGTTTAACGAAGCAGAGATAGAGACCAAGTACCTCCTATTCAATCAATTATGCTGATTGACATGTATCATTCCCGTCCGCGATCACCCTTCTGAATCCGTGATGATCGCAATGCACCGTAAACTCCTTGCTGGGATGGATAACTTTTTCCAATCCTCTTCCGGCTCGTAAATACCAAAACGCCATGCTAATGTGCCACCAGAGCAACGAAATTCCGTTATAAAATATTCCCCAATTCAAATCGCAGATGATGTCGTCGTGGGCACCTGCGGGCTATTGACCGACACCATGCTCGCTGCATTAAGCACGCTCGATAAGCGCGTAGATGCCTCGTTTCCAGGCGAAAAGCCCATGATGAAGCGACTCAGGTTGCCGTTCTCGATCTGCTCCTTCAAGAACGCCTCGAATTCCGGGTCCATCTCGACGTTCTCTCCTCTCTCCCGGCGCATAACGGCATCCAGAAGCCGCCTATTAAGATCCAGTCCGATACTTTCGATCTGCTCGCCGACACTCCCACTTTCATCGTCCAGAACCTCGTCTTCATCCTCGTGCTCTTCCCTCTCATCATCATCCTCTTCTTCCTCTCCAGACCCACTCTCCTCGTCTTCGTCCTCTTCCTCCTCATCGTAATCCAACGGTCCGTCCGCCACACCACCCACAGCGGCAAACTCCCTCTCCTGCACCTCAACTCTAGGCTCCACAGCCCTGGTCCTTGTAACCGTCTGCGTAGTCGTCGTCGTCGCTCTGATTTTGCCCTTACTCTTACGCATCATTTTCTGAACCGGCAGCGCCCTAGGCACAACCCTAGGATCCGTCCACGCAACAATACCGTCGCCCGTGGTATCCCGCACCGTGACTCCCTCGTCTTTCTCAAAGCGCTCCCGCGCCCATAGTGTTCCTTCCCATCGCACCATGTCGAGCACTTCGCCGTCGGAGAGACCTAGTTCGCGGATGGCGCGAAAGAGCCGCGCATGGTGTGGGAATGTCGATAGGCGCTTGATGTGTGGTTCGTAGGTGTAGTTCAGGCCTGGGTAGCGCGCTTCGATCGTGTCGAGACTGCCGTAGAAACGAGCGGTTTCGACGCGGATCTCTGGAATCAGGTAGCGTGCGAGGTAGGCTGAGAAGTTCGGGGGGTCGTGTGAGGTTGGGCCTCTTGGGTACAGATGAGTGTACAATCGCGCCGAAATTGCGGTCTGGCGGCGCATAATGTTTGTGTTGTGTGGTGAGGTGTGAGTGAGTGTGATTCTAAGACTGCAGAGATACGATCAAGTGGTGAGAGGCCGTATGTGTAGATGGCGCAGTCTGAAATATGCCGTGATCTCGTTTGTGAGCAAAGTTTGTGGTAGTACCAGGCAGGAGAGGAAGAAATTTGAAGTCAACGAAGTGTCGGAAGAGTGAGTCTAGAGCGTCGGCCTCGGCACGTGAATAGAATTGTGACACGGACTGCCAGCGCACAGTGTAGACTTCTTTTGGTATTTTTTCGCAGATTTTGTCGATTGTGAAGGCTCTGGAATGGTGACGAGAATAAACTGTCGGAACAGTACAAAGTAAGCGCCTTGATGTGTGTGGCTTGTGGATTCCGCGCCTTCCTAGTTTGGGGTAATTTTTTCTGCAAATTTGGGGCGACCCCAGTGCAAAGGAAAGGGTCGCGCCTGCCGGATTTTGATCCGGGGAATTTAGGCTGTCGGAAGTGCATGGCCGATCAACCATGTGAGTGCAGTGGTCTAGACCCTGTGATATCACCTTCTATAGCGCTTCCAGTCGCTTTATGCATTTCCACATTTCAAATGCACCATGCATGCTTGAAGAAAATTAGAGAGCCACGAGGAAAATTGGTAAGATGGTGAAATTGTTGATAGTACGGGGATTGTCTGTGGGTATCTATTTCTCTTAACCATCATCTTGCTAGAACCGACAAACGTAATGCAGAGTGTCCAAGAACAGGCCGAAGCAGAACATAATGCCCGATACATCATGAAGAATCTCATTACAATTCGGCCTCGAGTTGGTTCCAACGCTGCCTAGTCATTCGTGTTCGGCAGAACATGTCCATCGTCCAATACGGCTTTGATGCATCGCGAGAATTGTCATAGCAATTCCGAAGACCAGCTGCATGTGTGAAAGACTGATGACCATGTCGAAGAGCCCAGTGCTCCCTTCTCGAATCCATAGCTTCGTGGTATATCGTCTTGCCCATTCCTCGAATCGGTTCCTCTGGCTTGAATTCATGAAGCTAGCCGCGCGCATAACGTAATAACATGGCTGACCCTTGTCGAACAATAGGAACCTCAACCCTTGGCCTTTTTCGCAGCCTTCTCGTTCTTCCTAACACGATTCATAAAGTAAATCTCCAACTTCTGCCCCTTCTGGTCCGCCCTAACTTGATATTGCCTCCTCTTCTCTGGCTCCAGCGCCCTAAGCTGGTCCAACAAAGTCTTCTGCACCTTACTATTCCTCACCGGCAGCGCAGCGTACGTCTCAGGATCCAGCCCCAATTTCTTCGCTCGTCGCGACGCTTTGTCACTCGATTCCACATTTTTGATCTTCTTGACTTTCTTCTCAGCATTGCTTCCAGTCTTCTTAGCGACGTCCGCGCTCTCGACAGCGACACCGATGGTCCCCGGTACGCCCTCGCCCTTGATGAAGCGTCCGTAGAGTCCACCGCGCTTGATTCCGTGCTCTTTCACAGACGAGAGCAGACCTTTTCCACCTGTACCAAAGTCTTTCAAACTGGCGTCGAATGCGCGCATCCACCACTGGTCGCTTACGGCGTCGTTCTTTTTGATACCGAGGCCCAGCACGTCGATCTTCTTGCTGATGAGGAGAGGTCTTTTTATGGCATGGGTTTTCGTCGGATGGAGAGAATGGCCGGTTCCTTGCCAACCATGCTTACGGAGATAGGCTTCGGTATCCATTATGGAAACACTTGCCGTTGTCGTGGAAATGTTGGCAGAGGTGCGTGTACGATAAATGTTTGAGATGGATTGTTGCGCGGAATCTTTTTTCTGGAGGCCGGGGAAAAATCATGCCAAGACTTTTATCTCCGAAGCAAAGAGATGCATGTCACCGAGGAGGATACTACAAGATAGTCATCTTCTTCGCAAAGACAAAGTACGATTATGTCGGTATACAATTGGCATTATAGACTATCTGTGCATCAAGATAGGACTACTTTCACGCCGCGGTCTCGACATCATCTTCATCGTACCCCGTCCCGCTTGCACTTGTCAAGCTCGCCTCATCAATACTGGGAGTCTTCTCACCACTACCAGCAGTCTTCTCCTTTTCCTTGGCTTTACCGACCTTGAACATGGCACTCCAGCTTCTGACTGCCTTGCCAGGTCTAGGCTCATCCCTATCTGCCTCGGAAAGTTTGGAGATGCTGTCGATACTCTGAGACATCATTCCATCCTCATCTTCGCGCAAATCTTCGCCAACCGTCTCCTTTGCTTTAGATTTCTTATCACTGCGCTGGAACGAAGGTAGACCGAATTTACCGCTCGAGGATTTGCGGCTAAGTTTGGACATGAAAGACTCTTTTCCGACAGAGCCGTGGGGAGTCAGCTCAGTATTGTAAGAAGGAGTATGCTCGAGACTATTGTAGGACATATTGTCGGTGACACTGGACTCTGCAGTCATAATGGAATGAGTATCTCTGGACATTCGACTCTGAGGTGGAGAGGCATCATCAACGTGTGGCAATACTGGAGACTCCACCTCTGCATCATTCTTGCTTTTGTCCTTCTTCGACTTGGCAGATTTCTCGCCCCTCTCTTTCTTTTCGTTGAAAGAGAATAGCGATTGGAAGTCTGCTGCAGCTGGATTGAGTCGCAGAGGTGTGGTAGGTCGCTCGATAGGTTGCGATGGTCTCGTGCCTATTGGTGCTTGAATGGGTCGCAAAGGTGGATCATCTCCATCGGTATCTGCTTCCATAATATCATAAGGTAACCCAGTGGATTCTCCAATCTGTATAGACGGTCGACGTGATGGATGCCTTGAGCCGCCCCACATCCGGCTCGACGATATCGGAGCAGGCTGTGGCTGGCTCCAGTCGGAACTCAATGGACTACTGCGCGCGGGAAATGTCTCGTTTGAGAGAAATATTCCCCAACCAGAACTATCTTGTGATGGGCGTGGCAGCTCTGTAGAGTGTGTCGATACCGGTCTTGGAGATGCAGGTCGATTTTCGCCACCAAGAAGATTGGGCCAGCCGTCGCGATTGCCAAAGACCTGGAAAGGCCGCCTGCTTCTTGCAGCAATTGGTTTCTGATTTCCCGAAGCATCAACGCCAGTCGATTTGCTTGTTGTTGCGCTCCGACCCAGTACACTCCCGAAGAAATTGCCCGAATGACTACTGTTACGGCGACGACCTGATGAAAGCTCATCTTCATCAGTCATACCGTCTCGAGGGACTGATTGGCTTTGCGACTTGGACAGAGATCCCAGCGCAGGCCCTTCATCGTCAACTTTGCCGCGCTGGCGATTGAACTTGTCCAGACCTAGTATCTGTGCAAAACGACTTCCGCTCTGCGCCGCGCCGCTGCTTGCAGCTCTAAACGATCTGGTCGATTTTATTGAGCGCTTGTCGGCGTCCAATTGATCAGGCGATTGGAAAGCAAGATTGCTTGCACTTGCACCCGGACTGTTAAAAACACTAGGTGTTCCACTGCCGTTCGAGGCAGGACTAGAGGGTCCTGGAGCAGGGCCGTAGGTCGAAAAGTCCGATAGTCCCGGCATTTGCATGGCACCAAGTCCTGGAAGAATACCGCTAGAACCCGGAAAGACACCCAAGCCTGACAAGACACCACCAGCAGAAGACCCTTGTCGATTGTCGGTACCATGCTCACTAGACGAGGGATTTCTCCGGGTAGGCATCTCTTCATCCGCCATGCTGAGTAGATCGGCTGGAAGAAGCGCGGCTCCCACACCAGGACTCATCGGCGCACCTCCAGTCAACCTTTCCACATCAGCTGCGGAAAACGAGGTCATACCGCCAGATCTATCCAGAGCCATGCCGTTGTTGACGTTGAAAAAGGGCGACGATGAAGTCGTGAAGCCCTCTGGCAAAGTTGACATGCCGTTGCCAAATGATGGACCGCTCGTAGCAGGAAATCCGGACACAGTCGATGCATTGGTCGCATTTGTACCACTCGGAGTTCTGCGTTGACGCAAACTGCTGGAACGGGAGATTGGCTGGTTCATGGTCGGCACAGGAGGCGGTGCCATGTAAGCTAGCTGTCTCTGACTTGATTGTAACTGGACGTAAGCGTCGTTACAGAGTCTCCTGGCGCCTTCCATCTCGGAATATGCAAGCTTGTACTGATCATCCAGTCGTGCCATGTGCTCCTCCCACATGCGCTCCTCTTCTGCATCCTGAGCGGCGTAATGATTGTGCTGTTCGCTCGATTCTGCGTTCACAGGAGAGTCACTCTTTTCACGTTCCAGCTTCTTGATCTGGCTGCTTCGATCTTTGATATCATCCTCGATGGATTTTAGCACCTGCAGTTCCTGAGCGTGCTTCTCTTGCAAAGCCTGCTTCTCTTTCTCGATGGTTTCGAGATACTGTTGCTTGTCCGTGTGAATTTGTCCCATGCTCTGACGGATTTCCTCGGCCTCTTTTGCCCATCGCGTCGTGTCGTCCCTGACCTTTTGCATGCCGCCCCGTCTTTGCTGCAAAGAGCGATCCTGTTGAAGTCGCTTGTTCTGAGCAGTGCTGTTCTCACGCTCGAGATTATTCACGTTCTTCTTGAGTTCTCTACTGGCGTTGTCCCTTTCCTTCAGAGTCGCCCTGAGTTCGTCCCTCTCTTGCAAAAGCTCCTGTTTTGTGGTGGCGGCTTCTTGCTCCTCCTCTTCAATCTGCCTTTCTGCCTCCGCCGTCTCCCGATTAATATCATCCAACTTTTGCGTCAGCTGTTGTTGAGTCTCCTCCGCTCCTGTCATATCTTCCGCCGTTGACTGCTGGCTATCCGAAGTATTGAATATAGCGGGCGACACTCTTCTACCCATAGGAATCCTCTTTACAACGGTCGCTCCATTGCTAACTTCGCGCGTCATAGGGGGAGCCAGTACTGAAGTAGAAAGGGTCTCGGGAAGTGTCTTGAAAGTCCTGAGAAGAGGCGGGCCGTTCTTGGTCGATGATACATCCGGTGTCTCTGTAGTCGGGCTCGAAGGTGCTGTTTGATGCAGGTCTCCAGGTGACGCAGTCTTGGTTCGAACCCTAATAGATTCACTCGTCGCGCGAAAATCCAAAGTGTTGACGGTAACAACGCGAAAGACATAGTTGTGGTCTGGAAGCAGGTTGTGGACGATGATGAAATTGTCAGACTGCGGTACTTCGCCGACAATACTCCCGTTGACTTGGACCTCGTATTTGTGCGTCGATTTACGATCGTCTGCAGGTTTCCAGTGCAAAGTCACTTCATCTGCCCTGATACCTGCGAGGTCCAGGTGCGGACCTAACGGGATCTCGAAGCCAAGCAAGTTGACCAGCTCGTCCAGGGGTTTGGTGACGACTTGGTATGCGCGGTAGATGAGCCAGAGGATAGCAGCGACGACACACGTCGTGCTAAAGAATGAGGTCAGGAAGAGTGATGCGCTGTCGAAGAAATGGGCGGAATTCATGATCGCATTTAAAGAATGTCGTGTGCTCAAGTCTATACGATTGACAGACCAGGGTTGTGGATGATGCGCGGATTTAAGAGGATCATGCGACTGATTCTCCATGATCCACGAGAAATATGTAATGGTCTGACGAGGGAAGGAGGGCCTTCCTCATGTCGTTGTCGCAGGAATGAGAATACTCTTGAAGCAAGCGAAAGTTGGTACCCGTATGGAGCAGGAGTAGGTGACTACGCGTAAACCTCGGTTGATTATTCTTTGATGTCGCGCCGACTGACTCTCCGGTTCTAACACAAAGCTTAAAACCGAGCGTGAGCAAATATTCAAAGTCATGGTCTTACCTGTGTCTTCACGCCGAAAATGTGCGTGACGTGATGCACGGTGAGGTGAAGTACTTGACCTGATCTAGGACACCCTACAGGCACTGTGATCACATTACACGGCCCATCATCGGTGACGGTAAGACGCCTAGGAGTAACAGTAGTGCACAGCACTGAATCAATCGTAAAGATCCACTATCACATGCTATCTCGACTGCGTTGTGAAGGAGCAAAAGTGGCCATCGACAGCCAAACCACTTCTTCACAACAACCCAATCTTCTCACTCATATAAGGATCAAAAGCTTCAACTTTGCCAGGTATCATACATAACCATCGATCGCGCAAACCTGACCCAAGTCACACAGAGGCGCGCGTGCCAAAACAGGATGTGGGACCGCTAAACACTGACAGAGAACCCTTCCTTGAAACGCCGAAATGTAGACGCCTGAAATGCTGGAATGTCAGAAAAACGTGCGAGCTAGTCATATCGTCTAGCTGCTGTTGGCTCGTGCAAGAACCTCCTGTTTAGAGTTAGCATGACATTCTGATAGATAAATAGAATAGGCATGACCTACCCTACTCAAGGGATCCCCCTGATCGGCGGTGAATATCGAAGGGCTCTCAAGGGAGACCTCGGTGTATCCTCTGACGGCCATTTCTGGTCGCATAGACGAGTTTGTGCTAGAGGTAGCCGTACCCGTATTTGAGCCAGCCACATTGTCCACGGTGATGCCACGGCTGTCTTTGCTGCGGTCGAGGAGTGCGCCACCAAGGGTCGCGCATTTGAGAATTGTCTGCACGAGCTGTGTTGGTTTGAGGGGTTTCGAAAGGTACTCGTCCATTTGCGCTTGGATACACTTCTCACGGTCACCCAGCATGGCGTGGGCAGTGAGGGCAATGATGGGTGTGCGAGTAAGACCGTTTTCGCGCTCGTAGATACGGATATTGCCTGTGGCTTCGAAACCACCCATTACTGGCATCTGAACATCCATGAGTACGACATCGTAGCGCTTCTTCTTGATCGCCTCGAGAGCCTCGAGACCGTTGTTAGCAACGGAAACGGTATGATGATGTTTTTGTAGGATCCTGACAGCCAATTTTTGATTGACGAGATTGTCTTCAGCAAGGAGAATGTCGAATTTCATGCTGGCATCTGTCGCAGCCGGTGCAGCTCTACCTTCAAGAGCAGGGATGAGTGCGTTTCCGAGATCAATCTTCTCGCAAGGAGTCGTCATGTAACTCGCGATACCATCTTCTAGCGCTGACTTGAAGTTCATGCTAATTACCGGCGCCAGCTGAACAATAGGGATGTACTTGAAATCTTCCACGTGTCGCAGGTGCTTACCAACGTCGTTGTCATCGGTCAAGACACAGTCATACTTGACTCCGCCAGGCTTTGCAGGGTTCGGCGATGGCACATCCTTCTCGTGATGCACAACAAGAGGTACGAGATCCAGCCCTCTGAGATGCTCAACGACGAGATCAGAGCAGCCAGTGTTGCCTTTGTCGATGAAAAGAATTGTATGCTTGCGGTATGTCGAGAGTGACTTTTCAACAGCAGCATAGTCCGGTTTGCCGATCTTGAACTTGACTGTGAAGAAGAATTGACTGCCTTGACCGTGGTCGGATTCAACCCACATGCGACCGTGCATGAGTCCGACGAGCTTTCTCGAGATGGATAAACCAAGACCAGTTCCACCAAATTTTCTCGTGGTCGAGCCATCAGCCTGCTGAAAGGTGTCGAAGATGAGATCGAGTTTGTTGTTGGCAATACCGATACCAGTGTCCGACACACAAAACTTGACAGCAAACTGATCTGCAGCACATCCTTCTTGCTCGGCGGCAGAAATCTTCAGCCTGACTTCTCCCTTTTCGGTGAACTTGATGGCGTTTCCTACAAGGTTGAGGATGATTTGCCGTAATCTGAACGAGTCACCAGTGACGTAGTCGGGTACGGAACTATCCACTTCGTATGCGAGATCCAGGTCTTTTTCGTTTGCCTTGACTGCGAGCGACTTCATGCCGTTAAAGACCTGTCCACGGAGTGTGAATGGAATTTCCTCGACCACCATTCTGTTGGCTTCGATCTTAGAGATATCCAGAATGTCGTCAATGATGGTCAACAGACTGTTAGCCAGCTGGTAGACCAGATTCAACATCTCTCGCTGGTTTTGGTTCAACTCGGTGTCCAGAGTGAGTTGCGTCATACCGATGATACCGTTCATGGGTGTCCTGATTTCGTGCGACATGTTCGCCAGGAACTCGGACTTTGTCTTGTTGGCCAACTCAGCAGCTTCTCTGGCTGCAGTATTCCTTTGGATGCTTTCCCGCAGATTGCTAACCATCTTGTTGATCTTTTGCTTGAGCTCGTTCATTTCTCCAGAAGCCTCGACGGTGATCATCTGGCTGAAATCTCCAACAGTAGCCGCGTTCGTAATATCGCCAAAGGCTCGTACTTGAGAGGTCAAATTCTGGGCCATGGTGTTGACGTCCGAGGTGATTTCCTTCCATCGTCCAGCGATGCCTTCAACCTCGGCCTGGCCGCCCATCTTACCATCAACGCCGACATCTCTTGCGACACGCTTGACAGCCAGTGACCAGTCATCGAGTCTGCCAACCATGTCGTTGATTGTGTCTTTCAGGAGTAAGATTTCACCCTGAGCGTGGACCTTGATACGTTGAGTCATATCTCCACGTGCAATAGCCTGTGTGACGTCCGAGATGTTTCTAACCTGATGTGTCAAGTTGTTGGCCATGGTGTTGACATTCTCTGTCAGTTCCTTCCATTTGCCTTCGACATTCTCAACCTCTGCCTGACCACCGAGAGTACCTTCCGTGCCGACCTCTCTGGCAACTTTACTGACTTCGTATGCGAAAGTACCGAGTTTGTCAACCATGGTGTTGATAGTAATCTTGAGCTCGAGAATTTCACCCTTGACCTCGGCAGTGACTTTCTTGCTCAAATCACCATTTGCGACTGCGGTGGTAACTTCTGCAATCTCTCTGACCTGTGTGGTCAAATTCTGGGCCATGCCGTTGACGTTCTCGGTGAGATCCTTCCACGTGCCCTCAACTCCGTACACTGTAGCTTGACCACCTAGTCTTCCGTCGGTACCTACTTCACGGGCAAGAGTAGTGACTTCGTGGGCGAACTGTCTGAGCTGGTCCACCATGGAATTGATGGTTGATTTGAGCTCCAGAATCTCACCCTTACATTCGGCCTTGACCTTTTGTGTGAGATCACCCTTGGCGACTGCGGTGGTGACTTCGGCAATATCTCGTACTTGTGTCGTGAGGTTGTTGGCCATAGCATTGACGTTGACAGTAAGATCGTTCCACATTCCTTGTACGCCTTCGATGCGAGCTTGTCCGCCAAGCACACCTTCGGTACCGACGTCGCGGGATACTCGGGTAACCTCTGTAGCGAATGTCCTCAATTGATCCACCATGGTGTTGATAGTCTGCTGTAGCTGGAGAATTTCACCCTTGGCAGGACGTTCGATCTTGCGACTCAGGTCACCTTGAGCGACGGCAGTTGTGACGACAGCGATTTCTCTGACTTGGTTGGTGAGATTTTCGGCCATGATGTTGACTTGAATTGGGTTAGCATTAGCGATAGTTTTGCAGCGGGACAAATATACCATTTTGGGTCAATTCGGCCCAGATACCGTCAACACCAGGCAAGACAGCCTGTCCACCAAGACGACCTTCTGTACCGACTTCCTTTGCGAGATGTGTAACTTGACTTGCAAAATCCTGTAATTGATCCACCATGCGATTGATTGTGCGTTTGAAAGTAGCAATTTCCGGATCTCTTTCTTTGGCGTTGATAAGGACCTTTTTGCTCAGATCTCCGTTTGCAACAGCAGTGATGATGCTTCCAATTTCGCGAAGGACCTTTTGGTAGGTAGCGTTGATCTGCTGGTTCTTAGACAGCTCGCGCTTCATCGTCTCAACCTCTTGCAGCGAGTACTCGATGCTACCGAGCGCATCGTGGGTCGCACGCTGTTGTTGCTCCAGTTTGATGTTGATGTTGTCAATGTACTCGCTCTGGGCTTGGATTTGTGACGATTGTTGAGCGACATGTGATCGTACGTGGCCCAGTTGTTCTTCGGTGAGCTGAGGGATTTCTCCAGCACCATTCGAGCCCTCTTTCTTTGATAGCAACTGGGTGACAAAGGATCCGGCTCGCGAGCGAGTAGAAGGGTTCGAAGATGTCGGTGTGCGTGTGGGTGTGGTATTGGCTGAGGTGAATGGTGAGACTTCAGGCTCATTTGGCGTAATCGGAAGGGATGATTGCGAACCAGCAGCTTTTGCCTCGAGGTACTCAATGCGAGACGCGAGTGCGTTGATCTCCTTCTCCAATGACCTTTTTTCTATAGTATCCGGACCAGGTAATGAAACCTTGCTGGCTTTTGAGCGATTTAACGCAGCTCGACCAGAGAATGAGTCTTCTGCTGAGAGATTGTATTGCTTTGCGAGGTTAGACAGAATACCCGAAAGTGCCATGTGCATGTCGTGGTCTGCCATGATGGGCTAGCTGACGTTTGACGAGTGTAGAGAATGAGAATGTTGTGTGTCGAGGCCTCTCTTGGGCCGACCGGCGCTCCTCTGAGCGCGACGAACCTACAGGTCCAGCAGGAGAGTGCGAGCGAGGTAGCGGACAATGAGCAGTCGTTGTAGCGGATGAACAAGGAGTTCGTCGAAATGGTAGAGACAGTGAGAGGTTGCTGACAGAATGAAAGAAGGGATACCAGTATGGTATCGCGGCCGAAGGAAGGGAAACAGCAATAAGCAAATGGGCCCAGAGTGGAGGATGGTCCACTGGTCGGTGTGGAGCGAGGGAGCGTGATTGACGGGAGACGGGAAGCTATGGGGCCTTGAATTCAGCTAGCGCTAGGGGTCCAGCTGTGTCTAGCACAATTCGGTATTCATCTTACCCAATTCATGCGTATTATTTGGCACGAGATCGACACATGCACATCACGGAAGCCCTCGCGTGAGTTCCGCGACATTATCAGTCACGAATGAAAAGTTGACAACGAAGAGGATGAGCACGACGCTGACGAGTCTGTACGACAGGTCTTTGAGGATACGTTATTTTGAGCATCTCTACGTAACCCGTCGGAATAACCGATCATTGTTATGTCCAACGGTCCGGCAATAGCAATACTGGTAGCAATAAGGTAGCCATCGCTGTACACGTGCCCGTGCCAAGTCGCAGCCACAGCGGACCGTTAAACAGAGCCGCCGACAGCAGGCAGACAAACAGCAGTTCGTGTTCTGCACTGTCCTTTGCTGCACCGTTGTGCGCTGCGGCGGCATCCCCGTATTCTCGACAATATGACAACATTTGGTGCTAAGATCCATGGATGCCAATGCCGTATCTCGGCCTGAGGTCGGCCTTGACGGTCAAGAAAAGCCGTCACCGGTCATAACATGATTTTGTTAGCGACGTGAACAAACAACAATAACAATCGTCGAGTTCTACAGAAAACACCGCGAATCTCGATCACTGACAGCGAGATTACTTCGTGCATACAAGCGTCTCTCACATCATCAACAAGCGCCCGCCGACGGCAGAGGTGGCAAAAGACTAGAGACCGGCCAGTCGAAGAACATAATAATAAGACCAAAGTGATCAGTCAGTGAGGTAGAGCACGGCAGAGCATGACCATATATGATTACCGAGGCCACGCAAGAGGGTCAGAGCATAAGTCAATAAGCTGTCTTCTGATATGCATGACTATGCACATAGATAGTCATAGATGCCGAGTTGTACAGTATAAAAAGCACCTTTTCAGTGGTGTGCTGTAAGATAGTAGAGATCCACTTTCGGTTATTCCTCTGTGCTTCTGCGGACGGAAGAAGAGTATCAATCATGTATCTCAAGAGCGCTTGCCATAGGAAGCTTGCCTTGACTTCTTCGCCAGTCACCTGATGCTCAAGCCGTTCAACATGTCTCCATACATCAACGACGATATACGTATATTGAGTTCTGAACAGTACGCCCTCCTGAATCCCCGAATAGAAAGATCAGCCCGCCGGTCACCGTCAGATCCATCCCTCCGATGTTTCAGAAGTCGCCGAAGCAAGACTTGGCTGTTTTAACTTACCGTATAATACCATTTTCTTCATAATCGCCGAATTGACAATTCCCCGCCCGTAATCGTAAGAATACCTCGTCTCAGCCTTTCCTTGAGTACTGCACGAATCTGGTCAGTGTTGTCTGCGCTTTTCGCATCACGAGGCTGAAACGTGACATCTCAGGGAAGCAGAAAAGGTACTGTAGAGAGAATACACTTTCGGGGTCCAAACTCTGAAGCCAACCACAAGTATAATTGAGTTTTTGTGGCGGTTATCTTTCCACATGCGACGACGGAGAGTTGTCCGGTGAGAGTCTTGGTTCATTCTTGCTTGGCGGACTAATCTCGATCAGGCAGCATTTCATGACAAGATAAATGATCACGACAATTGGAAGAGAACTAAGATAAGATCTTGTAGTATGCCCTTATCTCGCTGTCTTGTATGATGGAGCTTTCCTCCATTCATTGGCGTTTCCTGAGAATACGCACTTCTCTCTCATTACCGCTCTGGTTCTGGTGAAAACCAGCCGATAATATCTCAGACCATCGGCCCTGACCAGCGCGTTCTGCTGACTTATCATAAATCGTGTTCCTCGTCATTGCCGGCGCTCCAATGTCGTCCAGGTTGCAGGCGCAGGTGCTGTCTTCAAGCATCAAGCTTTGACGTCTATCATTCGCGGTGTCTTCAGATCAGTCGAAGCACCTCTTCATCTCTTCCTACCAAACCCAGACAAGCCCATAGTTTTGCCCTTTGAAGTTCTCGAACCAAAACCTCCATCCAGATCCATAGCATCATCATCAAACGAGCTGCCGCCCATCTTGCCCCTGGCCCTACCCAACCTACTTCCGAGCGCATCGTCCTCGACTTTTCCATACATGTCACCTGCCCGACTAATCTGCTCTTTGACCTCTGCTCTCCTGACACTGCTCTTGACAGCCTCATTCCTGACTCTTTCCATTTCTGATTCCAGATCTGCTAGCACGCCTTCACATCGTTGGCTCCACGCGTCCAGTTCCGTAACCATGGTTGCGACGCTTCCGGGTGCCAGATCGCGGAGAGGGGCCACTGAAGTAATGACGACAATCTGCTGTGAAGGGTTGAGTGTGCCGGAGAGAAGGTCTGCATAGATGGCGTCGGTGACTAGAGTCTCAAGCTCGCGCGACGTGGATAGTGAGAGTGCTGACTGCAGATTGCTGTATGTGAGTTGTGAAGATGAGGTGCAACGCGCGGCGAGGGTGAGGAGAGTCAAGAGGCGAAGCTTTTGAGTCTGAGTCTGGTTGAGCTGTGGTAATGAGCTTGACGCAGCTACATCCTGTCAGTGAGATTCATCAGCCTTGAACAACCGGCTTACCTTGATACTCCTGCCATGTTCCCCAAGCAAAGATCTCCAGAAGCTTGTAGTGACCTGCGTACTGTGCATCTTGCTGGAGTTTCTGGATTGCAGGAGTTTGTAATAATTCCGCAAAGACATATGTATTCTGTGCTGAGGTCGCTTGAAAGACCAAATCAGCTGCTGCTCGAGGTGAGGTAGCCGACTTGGCTAGAGCCAGGAAAGGTGCCAGAGCATTGATCGCGCGGCTCTGCTCCATTTTGGTGGTTCGGTGTAATTATCTGAATGGTAGTGATGGATGTTCCCTGACAAATCTATACCGGTGAGACTCAGCAGTGTGTTT
>Ga0058704_10000602_pt1 | contig 18151 bp, 16 predicted proteins | sample AgamicMgSfe_FD_71363 | JGI IMG/M metagenome (GOLD analysis project Ga0058704, IMG submission 71363) | Agave microbial communities from Guanajuato, Mexico - Mg.Sf.e | ecosystem: Host-associated > Plants > Phyllosphere > Phylloplane/Leaf | place: Guanajuato, Mexico | collected 2012-05-30
GTGACATGAAGGTTTCGTTTGCTGGCGATGAGTCATGAGTTTTGGTATGTGATTGGGCCCCTCCGCGTGCAGGGCTGTTGTCTCGCGTGACGAGAGGTCAACCACACTCCCCCATCATGCATTCATTGTATTTGCGGGTACACTGATGATAACCTACAGGCGTGCCAATGTGCCAAAGCCACGATCATGGAAGTAGTGGTGCCTCTCCAGTGAATATAAGTTGTCCAGCACTTCGTATGACCGGTAGGAGTCACAAGCTTCCATATCATCGGCTACAATATGATAGTCAGGCTTCTCATGCTTTCGATCTCTGAATCACAGAACTATCAGCCAGCCAACCGACCTACTGAGGAATTTTATACTACACTCTACGGTCGACGACATCCACACTATCGGCCATACCAGCCTACTGAGAAAGTTTATCCTACACTCTACAGCTCGACGACATCCACCTCACGTCTCTTTCCCCAGCTCAGCAAAGAATAATGGCCCAACCTCAAACCCTCATCGATACGATCCGCTGGCGACATGACACTATCAACGTACCAATGAACGGCATACGTCTAGCTTTCTGGCCACCAACCCGCCACCTCGCCACCAAAAACCTCAACGCCTGCACGGCAGTCGGTATCGTCTCCCCCTACGCCGGGATCCTAGCGCACATCCCGCCCTTGCCAGACATGATGTCTTACACACCTACCGCATGCCTAGACCATGCCCGAAGGTTTATGCAGGCCATTACCCACCTAGTCGTGGACAACGCGGCTTCCTTCCCACGTCCAGGCTCTCGGAGCTTTGTCGTCGAGGCCTACGATGGAGGCGCTGGTGGTGTGCCGACACACATGCAAGTCATTCCGCCGGCTTTCGGGGATAGGCTTGGGCCTCCCAACAGTGACTATGCAACCTTATCCGCTCCTGACACGTGGAACACCTCGTCCGAATGGGTATACGTTAGTTGTTGTTGTCGCTGGCCGCAACGGGAGAATGCCGGCGGTCTACGTCAACGATCGCATACTCCCGGAGTGAATGAGAGCTTTGCTTCACACGCGAGTCGGGTTGCGCGCATGGGAGCTGGACTCACCGCATTGCGTTAAGGGCGCTCTTCCTGGGCACGGGGTGGACGGACGCCCTGTTGGATTCGCCATAACGCTGCACCTTTGTTTGTCGAGAAAGCATCGAGTCTGTCGGTATTGCACAGCAATCGAGCGGGGGTCATTGATTCATGCTGTCTTGTTTCTTGGTCTTGTCTTCTGATCATTGTACCGTCGAAGGTGTGTCTCGATTTTGTATCGGGATTGTCCCACACTGCATACTGATGGTATCGCGAGTTTGTAGATTTGACATGACTGGGAAAGAGTACATACCAAGTCTGGCATACGCCCGTCGGATATGTAGGCCCCACTTAACAATTGTTCAAAGCCTAAGTCGACTGTTCTCCCGGGTCGGTAGGGCGTAGGCGAGAGGCCAGGCTTCGCCTCTTGGACAGGCATTCAGCAGTCCGACGAGCGTCGTGCGCGCCAAACGAAATGAAACTCGAACACATTCTATCCATACGTCTCATGTCTTTAGTCATACGGGTTTGCACCTTGTATATAATAGACTCCTATGTATGCTACAGCAACCAAGTAGTGCAACTCAAAGTTATAGCAGCCGATAGAGTCGCAAACAAACAACCTCGCAACTTCGTCCGTCCTTCATCGAAAGTCTAGACGATGTCGTTCGCTCTCATCCATCACCTTCCCTTCTTGCATCGCAGTGTCTCGGTTTGCTACTTTCGCCGATTGAGAAGAAGAGGGTCTGGTCTGCCATCTGAAAGCCCAAAAATCTTAGCACACCTTATGGCAGGAAACAATGATGTTGTCCTGATCGTAGCAGGCCCCTGATGGTGTCGCTGCTGACCCATACTTAGGGAAGCCTCCAAGTCGGACTGTATAGATGCAATACTTGCGATGGATCAAATTTCCACAGCAAACAGCTAAACTCTCTCGCTCAAGCGGCTTTGAATCATAAGCCTATCCAATAACCTTCCGAGTTTAGGGCTGCTTCATCTAGAGAAGATTGAAGAAGCATCGGACTCGAGGAGATTTGACTGTACTGAAAGCCGCGTTGGGAGAACTGCGAAGGCTATCCAATGCTGCCTCAATAAGGTCTACCAGGCAACGCTCTGTGGTTTGCTGTTCAGAACACACACTACGAGGCTGTGGAGTGTCTTCTGAAAACATGTTTCGACGTCAGCATCGTCGCAGTTCAGAGAGCCTCTCGCTGCGAAGGACATCACGATGCTAGAGGCATTCCAGAGAAGTCGTTGGGACATCGTTCAAACAGCTTAGTCCTTCCGACCCCTTCAGCAATAGGGTGAGTAATCAAGTTCGACTCGAGCAACATCAACGTAACCACTAAAGCATAAATTCAGGTACATTGTGGATAAAGACGCCCAGTCTGATCGCGTGGGCTCCTCGTTCACGGTTACTGATCCCCAACACAACCTGCGACGTTTGACCTAACGCCCACTCTCGATCGCAGTCCAGTATGCAACCTTCGTCGACCATTCAGGGCGCTTTTCGAACATGGTGGGTCCGGCACGACGTGGGAAGCATACTGTACAGTCGCCGTCCGGCGGAAACAACCCGACCAACTGGATATCCTAGTCTCCGTTATGGGCCAAGATCCACCTTCGGTCAACGGTGTGATGTTTCGAGATCACCTTGAGAGCTATTACAAACAAGTCATGTTTGCGTCGGGGACTCCCTTGCATCGATCGGTCGTACGGGGCGACTTGGATGTCGTGAAGTTGTTGATGAGAAAGGGCGCGCATCCGAAGATCAAGGATTCGCAAGGCGATATAGATCTGCAGAGGGCCGAGACGCATGGACATCAGGTTGTGATTGCCTACCTTGAGCCCTTAACGATGAAGACGGAGTGGCCGGAATATCAATTCACTGATTGGAAGTAGGTTACACTCCTTCTCATAATCCTTTGTGCATGGCTCCCCGCAAAATCTCGCTTTCCTCCGGCGTGCGTTCAATCACGGGGCTGCGCGTATTTCCTGTTCCTAACAAAATCTGTATGAGAGATCGAGAGTACTGTGGGGAGCCTTGCACAAACGATCATGAGAAGGAGTGTACTGACTTGGGGTTGAGCGTCTAGAAGCGGCGCATGTGCGGCTGAAGTTGCGTCGGGTGAGAAGCAATGGCAAAGCGCCCAGGATGTTTAGATATCATCAACGGTATCGCGTCCGGTCTACTTCGTGTGTGCACTTCCGCTACAATGATCGGGGAGTCAGGCCATTGCAAAGCGAGCATGATGATAGCTTATCATGCCGTCGTTACTCGAGAACAAGTGGATCTCTGCTGGATGAATCTTTCGGAGAACAGCATCTGGTGAGCTCTGAGGTGTAACAGATGAGCAAAGTGCATCTTGCTTGTCGCAAGAAAGCCGGGATGTGCCACTCATACCTTACCCTTCCCCTCAAGCATCACGCGTCACTTAACCCTTCCATTGCCATCTATTGCAGGACTACACATCAGTCACGCGTTAAGCCTTTATCTGAGTGGCTCCCTCACACTACGTTGACGAACATACGTATCTGAGCTCCGTGGCAAAGTCTGCGTGCTTGACGAGTGACGACGAAGCGAGCCAGACCGCAAAAAGGGTGCTTTCGGGAGAAGGCTTCCAGATATGAGGAAGGCAGCGTGGCGCCGGCCTATATGACAGTCGTACTCAGCCATGGATACTGTAGTCCAGCTAAGTGCCTTCGCATTGCGGAGCCTGGCTAGAAACAGTCATTAGCCTCACGGACGCAGTGTAGCAGGGCGAACGTACCATGAAGCTGGTCGACCGCTAACAAACCGCTTCACAAGACGAAAAGTACCCGAAGAGCGCGACAGAGGGGCGGACTACTACACTTCATATCTCACAAAGACCATAATCCGGGAATGCCCACCACCCCAGGCTGACCTCGTGTCTGCAGGTTCTAATAAAGCCAACATTGCCCTACCGGATGATCTGAAGCGCAGACCTCTAGACACTTTCGAGGATGTTGACTGCAGCTTAGATCTGGCCGCGGTATCCTTGAAACAATACGTAGCGCAAACACATCAAGCCCACGCTTCGAAGCACGAGCTGTCCGAGCAATACGCTTCCGACAAGCCCGGCTCACGTGCTTTGCTGTGCTTGCTTCGGACAAAGCATCTCGAAAACTTTGGCTTTTTACTCAACTTACATTTCTTGAGGGCATTGGTGCATTGTATGGTGGGCGAAGATAGGGTCGAGGAATTGTGGAAATGGATGTTTATCGACTACGTTCCGGACTATGGTTTCGTGGTTCGGCAGAAACGCGTCTGGAAAGGATCTATATTGAGAGCTTTGGTTGAGGGGCAGGCTTACTGGACGGGAGGCATTACTGTGCCTTTGTCCACTTTCTTTGGAGCGTTTATGGATCGTAACGACAAGCCTGAGTCTCGGCACATACCACTTCACCAGGCCGGTATATGGCTGATCGGCCAGCTATCCAGGTCAAGCGAAGGCGTCTCGTCTGCTGACTTCGATAGACTCATGGAAAGCATGTGGTGGAGCACAAATAGGTCGAAACGGCATCTTGATTCAGCTTCGCTTATGCTAGTCCATCCTAGCGGTCCAGATCCGTCAGAAGCGTTGCGCTTCTTGCAATGGGCCACTCAAGAAGGCAAAGACGAGCCATATGCACAGCGGGTGTTCGCAACAGACTCTTGCCAGATCGTATACTTTACCTTCTGGTTCCTTATTCACACCGCACAGGCTCTTGACGGCTGCGGACAGAAGGCGGAAGCTAGGTGGGTGCTCGATCTTGGCCGTGAAAATTTTCCCGAGATGTTCGTGCATCACCACACTCTCAAGCATCTGCCCGAGTGGTTGGTATCCGCATGGCCTCGTCTGAAAGCTACAGATCGTCAGATAGCAGCAGGTGCACAGGTAGACAAGGACGGCTACCTAGTGCAAGATCCACGGTGGCGCGAGGTCTGGCTAGCTGCACCCAAACGGACCTAGATCGTTCTACTGTAGCTAAGGACGGACATTGTCATGTTGGCTGGCCAAGCTGAACAGCTGCAATGAGGTAACGGCAAAAAAGTAACAGATACCTAAGCATCATAACAGAAGCGGCCAGCGCCCAGGCGCGCCCTCCTGTAAAGCCGGCGTAGACGGCAGGTGTCATTTAGACTCTCTCACACCTGTGGTCATGAGCTTTATCGCGATTGATATTGCGCTGATACTTCGATTGGCGATGGTCACTTCCTGCGGGAGATCTGTTGTAGTCTCATTTCTTCTCTCCCTTTCACGGCCTGATCACTATGCCGGGTGTCGCTCACTATCACAGAAGAAGGCGATACCGATGACACTGCACCTTCCTGAGTTGCGAAAAACAGCTCTAGCATGCTATACCGTGTAACGCACATCGGCTGAGCTGCAAATGTATTCCATCATGTCATTAAGCGTTCATGCCATATTCTACATCGAATACCTCCCCCTCATTGAAGAAGTCCACGAGATAAAAGTTCGGTCTCCGCTCGTAGGCTGCCCGACACATCACTGCATGTTCGCCAAGCTCTCCAACATGGAAGCCTGCCGCATTGGTCGCATTGACGTAAGTGGCGTTAGGGTACCTGAGGCCCAGAAACTTTGCGTAGGCGCGGAGGGATATAAGATCCCGGCCACCGTGGTCGAGCCGGCTGGTAGTTATACTGCCATGGCGCCTCAATACCGAAGTCCGTTTCAAACATGTAGTCGAATTGGTTGAGCAGGTAGGGGGCAATGTCTTCGTTTGCGCCACTAGACAGAAATGTGACGACCCGCTGGTTGGTCGCAACCATTTCAGCAATGGTAGGCCGGTCATTCAGATACATTATACCGCCATGCTTGTCTGGAGGTGGGATGTATGGCAGTAGATCCAGTCCAGCGTCGTAGTACGCTTTCATCCATAGGAGTAGTCCTCCGCAGACAACGTTCACGAATAGCAAGGTTACTAAGTCATATGGATGTGCATCCAGAAGTTGCCTGACTGTCAAGAGATGGTCATGAAAGCTCCCACCATCCATCAGCGCACAATTAAAGTGGCAAAGCCTGATCTCATTCGAGCCGTTGGGGTCCGAGTGGCCCTGGGCTTGCAGGAGCCGCACACCGGACTGCAGCTGCACAGACACGTTGTAGTATCGGTTGCCAGACAGTAGCCAGCCATCGTCCGCTGTCCTCGAGGCGATATTGTCATGTGCTCCGATGAACGTCTGCTCCGAGGATCGATGATTGTATAGGGTAAATACCGGTTTCCGCAAGCCAGGCCTTTTGGGCCGAGGGTCATCGGTCTGGGTTTGTCGAATATCATCAGTATCAAAAGGCCAGGGAGAGAGATAGGCGGTGGCAAGCAAAGGGTACAGTATGAAGCTGAGCAATTATGTCAACATGGCAATACATTATGCAAGTGATTAGGTATGAGTCTGGAAGTCTTCCAAACATTCCGGCGCCCATTTCGGGGACTGCCGGCGTTCGTCGGGAATAAGCTTCGCCGATTTTTCACCCGAACCCGTTTCTTGACATCCTCGACCTCCTCTTCTGCCTCTCCTCACCCCAAATTCTACGACCAGCTGACTCGCTGGACAGTCAGAATGTTGCAGCGTGTCTGGCCTGCCTGCGGAGAAGGTTGACTGGCACCGCCATGCGTATCTCGAGCTGTTTGCCGCAGTTGCAGGCAAGCTCTGAGTAGTGTAGGTACATTCATTTCTCCCTCTCCAAGCTCTTCCTGCTCTCCTTTTGCACCTTCAACTGTCCTTCCGACAAGGCAAAACAAGATCTCGGCCACTTGCTTTAATATGGCGGGGGACTGGTATACGTTCGGGGTCGCCCTCTTCGCTGCCATCGGCACGTTCCTCTTCGGGTTTGATACAGGTATTGCCACAACGACTATCGCACACGAAAGCTGGATCAAATATATGGGCGAACCGTCAAAAGGTCTTACAGGAGCAGTTGTCTCGGTATACATCGCTGGAGAAGCCGGTGGTGCGCTGACCCAGACTTTCATCGGCGACAGGCTGGGGCGCATCCGCTTCATGCAGATGATGTGCGTCGTCGTCACCATCGGCACCACGATCCAGACCGCTGCCGTCAATATGGGCATGTTCTTAGGCGGACGGGTGATTGCCGGCTACGCAGTCGGCGGTATGGTTGCGACCGTTCCTATCTACTTGAGCGAGATCTCGGCGCCTCACCAGAGAGGCCTCATTGGGGGTATCTCGGGCTGCGGAATAAGCTTTGGAACTATGGTAAGTAATTGGGTCGGCATGGCATGCGGTTATGCTTCTTCCGGGTAAGTTCTACGAATTATTCAAGCCTGACCATAGCAAGTACTGACTCTGGTCTTGGGCGATAGCACGACCCAATGGCGCCTGCCACTAGGTATCCAGATCCCTTGGGGCATCATCCTGTTCATTGGTTTAACAACCTTCATGCCTAACTCACCGCGTCAGCTCATCCGCAATGGGAAGATTGATCAAGCCCGCAAGGAGTTCATCAAGATCCGCCGAGACCTGCAGTCTCACGAAGTCCTGGAAGAGTTCGCGCTCATGCACGCTCAAATCGAGTACGAGATGGAGCGCGAGATCAAGTCCTACGCTGAGATCTACAGATTGTTTCGGCAGCGGGCGCTTGCCAGTATTGCAGTGCAGACGATGACGGCCCTTACGGGAGTCAACGTCATTCAGTACTACCAGACGATACTGTATAAGTCGCTTGGTATCGGGTCAAAGACTATCTTGGCCCTGGCCGGCGTCTACGGTACCATTGCATTTGTGTCGAACGCAATTACAACACGCTTCGTCACAGATCAGTGGGGTAGGCGGAAGATGATTCTGACAGGTCTAGCAGGTATCGTTGTGATTGAGATATACGCTTCGGTCATGCAGCTCGAGTTCCAAAACAGCAGCAATAACGTTGGCAAAGGTTTCGCCGTTCTTGGGATCTATCTTTTCTGCTTGACATACTACGGTATGCTGAACAGTACAACCTGGCTCTACGGCGCGGAAGTCTTACCAATAGCGCTCCGAAGCAAGGTCATGGGTCTTGCAGCAGCCTCGCATTTCATCGTCAACGTAGGCATCACGGAAGCAGGGCCCAGTGCATTCGCAAACATCAAGCAGAACTACTACTACGTCTTTGTTGGCTGCACGCTCTTCTTCCTGATTGTGGCATATTACTATTTTCCGTGAGTGCAAACAGCTACTCGGGCGCCGAAATTTGAATGCTGATTGAATGTCCAGTGAGACACGACACAAGACGCTCGAAGAGATTGCCGCCGCGTTCGGTGACAAAGTTGTCACCCTTACCGAGACAGAGCTTACTGCAGAGCAGACGGTGTTCGAAGAGAAAGCGGCCATTGGGCATGTGGAGGAGAGAGAAGAGAGGACTGAGAGAACGTAATATTGGTCACGTAGAACCTCATACCTCCTATAGAACGAAGTGTCGGCCTAGTGTCACAGGCGTCCTGCCAGTTTGTAGGCCATGATAGATCTGTCAAGCTGCTTGTTGACGTAGCTGCCGTTGCCCAAGGCACCACTTGCTCGAGCCATCTCACCGCTCAGACGCGCACCATAACGCCAATGGCATGCCGCTCGTCAGAATCGAGACTGATACTGATTCTATGTCTAGAGTGTCAGCGCAGGAAGATGGAGAGGAAAAGATGCCTGCAGGCCGAATCACAGAGTCGGCTTCTCGGCTCCGAATTCCGGGTTCCGCTCTTGCCGCTTCGTCAGCAACGATGATCACTCCATCAATCCAACTTCCAAACCTTGAGCCTTCGAATACCCGGTCGGTAAGCCACGCGAAGCTGAATGATAGAGCATGCCTGGAGACGTGTGGACGGAGAAAGATGAAGACGACTATGGCATGCCTACCCGCCGGCATGACCGGGCTCCAACTTCATTCTGGTACACCCGTCGCCTCCGCAGAATTGGCCCCTTGATCGGCCTAACACTACTGGCGCTGCTATACTGGACATGGCCCGCAAGTCTTACGAAGACGAACTGGTCGCGATTTGCGTACGTTCAGTATGCGACCGGCGATGCCAACATGTGCAATGCTCTCCTGGTATTCGAGGCCTTGCACAGACTAGGCGCAAAGGCGGACTTTGTGCTCATGCACAACCCGGAATGGGCGTCCATCTCACAGGGCGGTCATGACCGAAATAGTCACCTCATGTCAATTGCCGAGAAGAAGTACGGTGTCAAGTTCAAGCCCGTGAGACTGTTGGACGAGCGCGGCGAAGCGACTACTGTAAACAGTGAAGGTGATTCGAGCTGGGATACATCAATCACGAAGCTTCGAGCCTTCGAGCTGACGGAGTATGACCGTGTGCTGCACCTCGACAGCGATATCACGCTGTTCCAACACTTGGACGAGCTCTTCCTCCTTCCCAAGTCACCGATAGCGATGCCAAGGGCATATTGGACAGACTTGCCGCCCGGACAATGGCCGATGACATCGCTCATGATGCTCATTGAGCCCAACCCAGCCGAGCTGAGAGGCATGCTCGATACGCTTCGGTCATGGTGGATGGACCAAAGTCCAACTCGCAGCAAGAAATACGATATGGAACTCCTCAATCACCGCTTCGGCTCCTCAGCCACGGTCATCCCCCACCGTCCCTACGCTCTCTTAAGCGCCGAGTTCCGCCGGACAGACCATTCCGCATACCTAGGTACCATCAATGCCCCCGTGTCACTCAGAAGCCAGTGGAACGCCGATGCTGCACTCAAGGAGGCGAAATTGGTGCACTTCAGCGACTGGCCGTTACCAAAGCCCTGGGTAATGTGGCCTCATGATGCCATATCGGAGATGCAGCCCAACTGCACGAAGCTGAATAGCGGCGTCTACCAGAACACATGTCGGGAACGGGAGATTTGGAAGGAGCTGTACAATGACTTCCGGAGAAGGAGGAAGGACCACTGTAAGCTCTTGAGTGTTTCGGCGCCGAATTGGTCAAGTTGGAAGCAAAGTGTGGGCGCTGCTTAGAAGCCTTGAAAATGGCAGGGTGCATTGGGTGTGTTTGTATTCATGTATCCTAACATACGACCGTCGATATGTATCTGTACAATTGCCTTCCAGAACAAGTGGAGCAGTACTGCGACAGATTTGAAGTCAGTATTCATCGACTGAGATGTTTTTAGACGAATGAGGGCGAGCGAAGGCCATGAGAAATGTAGAAATTCGAAGTGCGAAGATCCTTCTGCACGACCTAACTAGGTATTTACTTCTTCTGTCAACACACAGTTTACTTGCATTGTATGCGCACAGTGGCTATAAGAGGACCATTAGCTGCAGTGAATGGTGAGTGTGCAACAACAATGGAATACTGGGAGTAGCAACAGAATGCAGCTATAAGTGATCAGCGTCCAATGACTCTAGCACCTGCTATCGGCCTATCTGCCAGGAAGCTATATAGTTGACTACTAGGCAGATCATTGGTATCGTATCCGTAACATTCGCGCCTTCTGCTCATGACTGCATGCTATCTCGCTTCTATACGTATTGTCATTGTGACACTGGAGGATGCAGCATTATCAGCACAGCTCTTAGACTGTGGACAGCCATGCCCTCATAAGCATCTCACCCCCAACACGTTGTCACTTTCTTCCAGTGTCTCGGGCGTCGAACAACCACAATCGCCGGATAGCCAGGTGCTTACGACCCTATAGTCATAGCGCTGCTCCATTTAGCCAGAACATCGCCAAGCTCAACCCCTATCCTTGCGCCAGCATTCTCCACGGAGTCTGAACAGGCTTCAAGTAATCCCGCGATCTGCGGGACAGCCCACTGAATCGGAAGGTCAGGCTTCGGCTTATACTCCGCAATCGCTTCATCGGACAAATATCGTGCAGCATCTTTGGGCAGCGTGACATTCAGCTGGTGCGCCACGGCCTCAAGGCCTTTCATCATTGCGATAGCGGCAGGCCAGTCCTTCGACAGTCGAAAGTAAAGCTCGCAGTCACGCGTGAAGAGAGTGTGTGTTTCGGGGTGCGTGTCGAGCAGCGGGACGAGTGTGAAGCCGCAGGTGTACAACGGCCACAGCACGGACTCGCCCCCGGAATCGACGTCCGAAGGTTTGATCTGCTTCCAAGCGTCGAGCATATCAAGCGTCGAGGAGCAGTGGAGGACGATCAAGTCGGTCGGGAAACCTAGAGCAGGTCCGGGGAGCTTGACATCAAGGTGGTGGATTGGTCGCAAGATGTAGATGGCGATGGCGTGATACCATGTTCTGAACGTACTAGGTTAGTATATAGTGCTGATGGATTTCGGCGGTGTAGGTGGTATACCTTAGGAAGTAGTAATGCCGTATTTGCTCCTGCGAGTAGCTGGAGCGGAGTGGCAAAGCGGCTTTCCAGATCTCGAGCATGTCATATAGCTCTCTCCTTACTCGGAGGTCTTCTGGGTCGCCTGGTTTACAGGAGTTCTGATCGAAGGTATGCACTAAAAGCCGGTGAAGAATCGTTGCGGCATCGCACTGCGCGTCTAAAACATGGGCTGGAATGGTAGGAATGGGGACTACAGCATGGCCATCATCGGTGTGATCCGAGAACAACCGAGGAATCGTGGGAACGTCCATCAATGGCGATTGTAGATAGGTCACCGCGTTCACGCTGCGGCGCAGTCAGCCTTTTCTGCCAGAATGACAATGGGTGTTCAAAAGCATGCAAGACGTACGTTTCCATGATGAACATCCCCCATGCGGCTTGCGAACAGTATCTCTGCTGTTGATGTGCCTGCGCTTCATCAGGTATGGAGGCTGTCTTCCTCGTAATCTGGAGCCGGCGGGCCATCTGTGTAGCAGCGAACCTGAATGCCGTTCCAGATGCGTCGCTTGCGTCAGCACCCGAAGAGAGGAATAGCATCATCAATGCATGAGCAGTGGGCCAAGATGCCTTCCCGTTTTCGCTCATATACAGCCTTTTGGCTTCCTCGTAAAAGCGTTGCTTGACCGTACCGCCTTGAGCGGCATCTAGCGCCTTAGCGTAATCCGAAGTGATCTGATACAGCACATGTAAGCGTGATGACCAAACAGATAGGGAGGGCCGACTGACAGCGGTGTGGGCACATATCGCGTTCACTAGCAGTGGCGAACAACAAGACGCCTCGTTCAGCTTGCCGGCACGCATCTGAGCCACGAATGCCGCTTGGTCAACGATTGGCAACAGAAACGGTTGATGCCGCTCGAAGAAAATGGAGATGCAGTGGCTGACCACACCATCTCCAGCCACAGTCGTCCACGGCTCGGCCGGCACGCGGATAGAGCTGTGATACAGTGCCTGCGTATCAACCAGACCAGTATGAGACTCGCGCCGTGGATTGGGTGGTGGTCGCTGTAGAAGGAGGTCGCCCTCCTGAATGAAGCGCAGCACGTCGAGGGGATCATCGGTCGACCGTATCCGCCTAACGATCTCGCTCACTTCGGCCGCCGGTCGCTCCTGCAAGTACCCATACAGCTCCTGCATTCGGTCCATGTCCGCTTGCAGTGCATCATACTTGCGTTTCAGGCTCACCGGCCTCGTCGTGTTTGGCTCGATGTCGTACTGACAGGTGTCTTTCCTTGATCGACACCGACCGCAGCTCGGTCTTGCAGCATCACACCGAACAGTCAATCAGCTCCAATCCAGTGGGCGGCAAGGTGTAGGGAGATAATCTACCTTGGTCTTGGCCTTACGGCACTCTTGACAGGCAGCACTGACTTGTGCACGCTTGCGTACTGTACCTGTTTGTGTTGGTGATGATCCTGAAGATTCGCTCCGACTCCCCTGTCCCAGCTCGCGTGACGGAGAAGGTTCATTTGTCATCTTCGCATGACTTGGAGTGAGTGGCGAAAAGGGATCTCGGCGTTGAAGCCGATAGCGCGACTACTTGGCCCGAGGTACTTACCGTGAGGTGTGAAAGGAACGCGTTCCGGAGAAAATTGTGGAAGATAATGTTTTACAAGAGATACGAGGGTTTGGAGGTAGGCGCGATGCTGTCACTGTTGTGTGATGACTTCAAGCTTTCCGGGACCTTCCGGGATAAGATAACTGCGCTACAGCCGGTAGCTCATCGTGACGTGGCCTTGGAGGGATGCAACAACGTGTGAAGAGATCAAAGTTCTAGGAGAACACAAGTGAGCACTCTAATTTTGATGGGGGAGAAAGTGTCAACGCGAGATCAAAACAGCAAGCGCTCGCAAAATGCCAATCTCTTGGGCGTGCAGGGTGCAGGGGTATGCTGAGGTCAGCAAACCGGGGAAATCGACAGGGTTCTGGCTGATGACTGTTTCTCGAGGATCAATAGCCGAGATGATGGGTTCCAGCCCTCGGTTTCAACCGTAAAAGTTTGCAAGCCCATGTCTACCTCCAACTCCTCTATTCTTCTTCAGCGACCTAATTGTCTGTATCCAAGCGACGAGGAAAAACTACCTGCGTATCTGTGTCAAAGGCTTGTACCTCAGCCTAGGACTCATCTGCGCAGGGTATATGGTTGCAGCAGCCGAGGCGTTTCGCTCGCTGATTCGCCTTGAGCGATAGCCTATATGGAGCGGCCGAGACGTGCCTGCCTCCCTCGCTGCAATCCGGACGCTACAAAACTTGGCGATTCGCATGCCCTAGGAGCGATTATATTAGGCTTACTGATCAGGCTCCGAGGAATTGGGGGGATCTCAAGCTCTCAGTCGAATCTCAGTCTCCATAACGATCAGTTCACGAGACGTGCTTGGAGGTCATCAGAGTGATTGCGTGCCTAAAAGAGTATCTTGACCACTGCTCTCTTTCAAAGGATCAGGGTTGCAGCCAATCGTGACCTACTACTGTACTCCTACTCCGCCAAGCTGCGGCTGAAGCAGTGTCGCACTGCTTACTTCCAGGCACAACAACCGAGAGAGAGGACACTATTAGACATAGCTGTGGAGCTGATGCACCCTTTGTAAGCCAATCTCGTCTATTCAATAATGTCCTAGCACTTTGTTATTAAGCGACTGTGCGCATGCTACATGTTCTTCTCTACGGCATAGTACCTGCAGCCCTGCTTGCCATGGCTGCCAGTTTTACGAAACGTGTCATGCTCTCCGCACTCGTGACTCTCTTTTGTCTGGCCTCGGCACTCAAGCATGCAAATGGAGACAACAATGGCTTGCACTGGGTGCGCGATGCTCAGAATACTACGGGCACGGCTGCCTCGTCCAATGCCTCCCGCATGAGCACGTCGAAAAGCTTCATAACAGTGGACGTCACCACGTACTTGACCATCTCAACCGGCACTGGCCCTCTCGGAACCGCTTCCCGAAACATCCAGACATCGACAGCGAACATCACCGGGTTGGCCTCTGCCTCGTCTTGCAACCTTGCGAAGCAAGAGTGGATATCGAACTCTGGCCAGGTATTCGTCTCAAACACGACAGTCACAACCAGTACGCTAAACGTCAGTTACACAATCATCAGATCAGACTGGACGGAGACCTTCCTCTCCAACCCTCACGTTTACACCTTATGCGACGGTTACCCACGACTCAACGGCAGCACCTCCATCACTGGCATAGACACAACACCAGCAACGACCTCGACTGTGTTCTTCCCAACGCTAACAGCGGTCTCCCGGAACGTGTCAGCTCCGAGCTGTATCATATCAAGTGACGAATGTGCAGTTCTGCAAGCGGAATATACATCTTCCTCGAACGCCTACGATGCATATAACGCACAATCCGGGAGTATGACCCTACCACCAGTGTCGTGGCCGACGTCTCCAATATGTGGCCAGGCAATCCTACCTAATCGAACCTCCATGACGCTTCCTCCAGCAGCCTGCGCGGTCGACACCGCCACTATGCAGTTGCTCTACTGGCCGATTGCGACGACCTCAGGTGATCTATGCCACGGCAATGGGTCAACAATAACCGCGACACCGACCATCCTCGGGCACCCCAATACGGTGGTGTATATGAACAATACTCTCACGAGCCCGACGGTGTATATGGCTTTCAAGAACCTGTGGAAAGTTGATGCAGATTACGTTGCCCGGTCATCGTTCCAACAAACATTGCTTCCACTATCTGCCTCGACAGTCAGCAGTAGATGCGGGAAGATTGGCGGTGGATTTGGTTCACCTCTGTCAATGAACTACGCGGATCTGAACTGGCCGGTCCCAGCCAACGCATACAGATGCCAGCCGAAATGTTTCACGAACGACGACTTACCCCAGTACTGGACAGACTATTCTTCGACGTACGAAAAGTACGCAACGGAAAACCAGTGCTCTACCATCTGGGTAAGCAAGATAACCTATTCGTATATGAGAGGCAGACGACTGATAGTCCTCTGTATTGTAGGATGACTACGCTCCCGCGCTCTCCGTTCCCGCCGAGTTCGCCACAGTCTTCCCTTCAGCTGGGTTCGACGACATGATTCCAGGCTTACCATGTACCTTCATCCTTAATAGCCAAGGAGACAACGTGTTCTTCGATCCACCTTACGCACTGCAACAGGCGCCGACAGTTGCTGGACCGTCTTTGAGTCCCGTGACACCAGGAGCCCCTGACTCACTGTCACAGACCCAGTCAGTTGCGGGACCATCGTTGACAGCAGGCGGAGGCGCGGCGACCACGACGAAAGCCAAACCTGCCTCCGTAGGTGTCCCGACGATAGCAGCCCAGACGCAATCGAACGCTGTACCTGCCAAGTCGGACCAAGACCCTACCACGGCGGCAACTAATAGCGCGCCTCGAGCTTCTTTGCCGGATCCTTCGCCCGCAGTAGATCCTACAAACGTCACGCCACAGGTGGAAAGACCATCTAAGTTGCCAGGCGGCACGCAAGGCGGGGGCAATAACCCGGGAACTATCGGACCTACCATTGTGAGCCAGGATCCTCCTGCAGACCCTGCAAGACCGTCAGCGTCCACAGCACTTTCACAACCACCGAGTCCTGGTGACGGGGTCTCCTCGAATTCGCCGGGCGATTCGTCTCAGCAGGCAGATCCTACCGCTAAACCAGTCGACCCTACCACTTCGAATAGTGCATCTAGGGGGGTTGGAGACATTATTGCTAGTGTCCTAGGCATGACATCCACACCTGGAGACAATACCGTGAGCACGCCAGCTGTTGATTCAGGTACTTCCAACGCTGGAGCAGGGGATGAAGATCCACCAGCATCTGCCGCCATCCTTACTGGTACAGGTGGACTAGTGTTCACGGCTGTCCAGTCTTCGGGCAACGTGATTTTGGGTTCAGCGACTGTTGCAGTAGGCGCTACAAGTAATATACCTGGTATCGGTTCGATCCTTGCGCAGTCTGGGGGTGTAGTCGTCCATGGGCACACACAGGCTTTCACCGCTATGCCTCCTAAAGCCGTTGCTGATGCCGCTCAAGCAAGCGGGAGCGTTGCACCAACAGTCGGTACCATTGACGGTCAGGCATTCACCGTCCTCCCGCAGGCGGGTGACCCTAGTGCTGTCGAAGTCGCTAACGGTGGTACAACCATCACTGGCGCTGTTGGGTCCGTAGCCACACTGGGCGGACATATCATTAGCATTCCTTCTGCTGGAGGCGCTGTGATTGGCACTGATGACAATGCAATCACATTGGCTCCCAGTCAGGACGCTGCTGACACGGGTCCGTCTGCAGCTGCTGTCGTAACGATAGGTGGCTCGAGAATCACCGAGAATGCAGCTTCCGGGTTCGTCATTGGGTCACAGACTTTGATGCCGGGTAAGTCAGGCATTATCGTCTCTGGGACGACGTACTCGCTACTCCCTTCAGGTACTGCGTTAGTTGCAAATGGCGCTACGCAAAACATAGCACCATCGCCTGCAGTCACAAGCGAAGCCGCAGTATATACAGTGGGCGGCCAAACCCTGACTGAAGGGCCCTCAGCCGAAGTTGTCATAGCAGGAACAACACTACAACCCGGAAGGGAGTCCGTGATTTTAGGGACAACGTATTCGCTCGATGCCTCTGGATCTGCTTTGATCGTTAACGGAGTGACACACACGATTCAGGATGCTCCCACAACCACCAGCGCTGTGCCATACTTCACGGTGGATAGTAAGACCATCACAGAAGGGCCATTATCGGATATCGTTATCTCCGGTCTGACGCTACGGCCTGGCAGCGTAACGGTCATTGCGGGTACCACGTATTCCTTGGCGCCTTCAGGAGGGGATCTCGTTGTGGACGGGAGCACACAAGCTGTACAGACGCCGCATGTTTCTGTCACTTCGAGTACTGCCGACATAAGCCTGACTGAGACAAGTAGCGGCAGCGCTGCATCGGGTACTTCCAATGCGAGCGTCTCAGCATTTCGTCCGCACGCTGCGTGCTTAGCGGCTCTTTCTTTCGCTATAGCGCTGATTACACTAAGTAAATAATGCTTTACTCTATACAGATATATTGTAACACAAGACTACTGTGCTTCCGCTTCGGAGTCTCGAGTGAAGGGCGCAAGAAAGAAGATAGACTTTGGATGAAACGATTGAAGAAGCATATGACATATTATGAGGACGGTACGATGCCGCCCGAAAATGGTTGTAACCGCTAGCGAGCCTGAGTAAACCAACAGACACAGCAAATCCTACATGGGTGAGCATGCTGGCTGACGATGGGGGAAAGAGGACCACCAGAGGACCACCCAAGGGTAACAGAAAGTGGAGGCTTAATGATGTGTGTTGGGCATCTATGCTGCGCAGCTTACTAAGTACCATCCTCGTAGCTTGAACATAATCTTTCGGGTGCCATCATTTCAGCCTCCGTAGCCCTCGTCAACAACTACCAAAGCGGCCAACCCGTCTTCCACTAGCACCTTTGAGCTGACAATGTATACCGCTAGCATAACCGCCGCTTCTATTTCGCTATCATTCTCGAAGACCCGATGATGACACCCAGGCGCCTCATACCACGCTTCGCCCTTCCGAACCACCGTTGTAGGGTCGCTGTTCATACCGTTAAGAACGGATCCCTCGAGAACGTGGCCGAAGACAGACGCGCCGCCGTGACGGTGCGGAGGGAACCATCCATTGGGGGCGAATTCCAAGCGAAAGGCGACAATGTTGTTGCCTGGCGAGTTCGCGAGCTCGTAACTGTAAAGCAGCGTGCGAGACGGCCTAGGGCGAGAAGTGCACATCCGTCAG
>Ga0058704_10000604_pt1 | contig 18060 bp, 23 predicted proteins | sample AgamicMgSfe_FD_71363 | JGI IMG/M metagenome (GOLD analysis project Ga0058704, IMG submission 71363) | Agave microbial communities from Guanajuato, Mexico - Mg.Sf.e | ecosystem: Host-associated > Plants > Phyllosphere > Phylloplane/Leaf | place: Guanajuato, Mexico | collected 2012-05-30
TAAGTATTTGCCACTACGCGTTCTTTGTTGCATGAGTAGGCTATTCATACAGTACTCATCCGACCGCTCTTCTCTACTGCCCAACCCAACTTTCCGCCCACAGCTACCATGGCTCCAAACAACACCAACAGAAAGCTGGACAGAACCCACGGCGGTGTCCGCGGCGCTGCAATCCCTGGTGCAGATTTCCGCGACAATACTTCCTCCGCCAACGGCAAAGGGCGCAAGCGTGGTAAAGGTAAGAAGACAGTGCCCGACGATGATCAAACTCCTCCGACTGGCGGGAGCGTGGATCGTCCGTCATGGCTGCCAGAACCCTTTCCGAAGGCGCAAACCCCGGCGGAGCCTGCTCCTGAATCCAGTTCAAGCGATATATTGGCGACAGGCCCTCCAGTGTCTTCGACTGCAATATCCACAGGTCTACACTCTAGTCTGGACCTGACTGCGGCGCCCTTCGATGATCAAGTTACAGATTCAGCGCTAGCCAACCCTCCTCAACAGCCAAATCTCACTATGGCGGCCATTCCTGTCCGGCAATCTGCGTCCTCTTTGGTAGCCGCAGTCAGTGGCACAACGCCCGTGGTCGCAGACCCAAGCAGCACAACCACCATGCCTCGTACGTCTTCAGATCTAAGCTCAGCACCTATGACAGACACCACACAAGCCGCTACCACCACCGTGCCTGCTTTTGCGAACATATTGCGCAGCCGTCTCAAAGTTTTGGCGCACAAGCAGGGCGATCTCCCAAACCCACCGGAACGTACGGCGCAGACGTGTGCGGAAAGCTGGAGAATCTTGCGATAATGCTGAAGCATCAGCAGCCACTTGGGTACGACATCAGCGAGGTCCGACAGATTATCTGGCGCGCTGTGATCAATGCGCTTTACTTCTGCGACAACTCCGGTCATGCTGTTCAAGAGCGTTCGTTCGCCAATTCAGCCGCTTTGACCCGCCTCGCCGCCTCTTCATTGAGAGACCTGGCTGCTGAAGCGGCGGCACACGCAGACCGATATGGTACATCGGCGGCAAGTCAGACGCAGTGGATTGAGGTCGATAACGAGATGCGTCACGTCTTCTTTCCTCTTGTTAGACAAAGAAGGTTGGGGCTCGGCCTGGCACACCTTGCCTTCTTACTTGTGGCCGACGAACTGCTCGGCAAGACGTTATCGCGCCTTGAGCTGCGGCAGAAAGTAGCATTGGCGTTCAGAGGGAGGGGGGCCGGAGCTGGATGATCTTGCATATTTCACGTGTGCATCGGATGATGGGAGTAGGCCAAAACATCTAGAGGTGGCGGAGCTAATTTGGGTTACTTAGTTCTTAACAGCGTGCTAGCTTAGATGCTGACGTGAATCTTGACACCACTGGTTTCATCCGTTTTCACGACGCCTACTCCTGGGTTGTCGACGAAGAGATCTTTGTAGCATAACTTGATACGCCTAATTGCGAAAGTCCGACGTCCATAGGCAGAATCTCCTGAAACCCGTACTTACCACTTGTCTCTATATTGGAGGTACACAGCGGAATGTTTGCTTCGTTCGCATGATAGTCGATGCTTACTGCACCTTGAACAGCTGCTATAACACGTTGCCAAACTTCCCAGCGATCTGTGCATGCCGCGTTCGTGTGCGTGTGATATGCCGCTATGGACGGCGGAATTTGGAGCCTTTCCCGCAGACAGGATCTCTCTCACAAGAAACACAGAAACAAGCCATACAAGCGATACTGGAAGAAAAGGAGTGCATAGCAGGGTAGCCAGCAAAGCATCCGGTAGAATACGAATGCTGGTTTTAGAAAGAGTGAGATGTCCTCCAAGACCTTTGGGGACAAAAGCTATAGTTTGCTTACCGTGAGACCTTTACCGTTGTCGCGAGCTCGTATGTTCCCCAGTACCTCCATCGTCATCTTAAGACTCGCATACTCACGCAGTCCATGGGGCTCTTCACTAGACTTCGTGGCCTCTTTGGCTGTCGTCAGAACGACGGAGGCTCAGGAGATGGCAGCCACTTAGACCCGCCAAACCAAGACCAGCAGAATCCGACGGAACAAGAACTCCCTGATGAACAAGAACAGGAGGGATCGGGTGACGTTCCTACTGACGGAGCTGAGGAAGCAGACGTAGAGGAAGATAGAGATGAAGACGGCCAAGCGGGCAACGAGGCCGACCTAGCACCCTCCACGCAACGGGAGAGAAAAAGGAGGCGGGAGATGTTCCAGGAAGAGAAAGCAGCGGACGATGAGAAACGAAAGAAGAAGCGGCGGAACAAGGCTTTGTGAAAGGCAGGCGAGAGAACCGCAGCGGCACAGAAGGCTAGCGAAAAGTCCGGGAGGCAAGGCTCAGCGATTGGTCAGCTGCCCGCTACTAGCAGCAGCACATTACCAACGATCGTCAACTCGACAGCATCGACCACAGCACCAAGTCCAGCAGGCCAATCCATTACTGCGATAAGCAATACCGTACCAACCACTGGAACCCAGTCAACACTGACTACAGCGCCGCATCCAACGAGCCAACAGGCTGCCTCCTCGAGCAATGCCACAGCGGCTGCTGGGATCGCAGCAGCACCGATCGCAGCGCCTCTCCTGGCAAACCCGCAACAGGCGAATACAACAGCATCGCCCCCTCCGAACCGTTACCTTTTCAACTGGTTCGGATGGCACTTTTTCCGACGGCGACAACATCCACACTCAACCCGTCGTCCGGGATCTCGCGGAGGGAGCCTGTTGCGTAGGCGGTCTACTGGAGGAATCGGTAAGGCGCGCACGGTTTTACTGCCGAAGACGAGCAGCGATTCTAAGTAGATTGGAGGCTGCGCAGCACTTCGGAACACTATTTCAATCATAATGCATTTCTTCCCACTGACCTATTTCATAGTCAGCAACTACGCGAGACGTAATGTACAGTAGCTGCCTACAAGCAAGCTTTTGTTATGATCTTTGCCGATAGCCTCATTTAAGGTCCGCACCATCCATGTTCCTCACAAACAGCGTAAACCATTTCACCATATTAATATGGTTCGCGACCGACACCCTCTCATTGACCGTATGTATGTTCCCAAGGCCCTCGTCCGCAGCAGGATCCCAACCAGGACCGTAACGGAAGATGTGCTTCGACACATCCCAGTAGTATCGCGTGTCAGTGTTACCAGTCATCATGCCAGGCGACACGATGACCTCCTCACCATACAGCGCGCGCGTAGTAGCTGCCAAAATAAAGTATGGCGTGATGGTGTCGACCTCCGTCGGCGTGATAGGAGCAACTTCGAGCGTAGTCTCCTCAGGCCATAAAGAGATGGACGAGGCTGCCTCCTTCGTATCATCAAACGCGTGCAAGGTGAGATTATACTTCTTCGCCACCGGCTTTGCGAGCTTGGTCAAGTGATCCCACACCAGCTCGGGTGTGTCACCGATGTTGATGCGGTGGTTGACCGTGACTGACGTGCGCTCGGGTAGAGCGTTGACCTTGACGCCGCCTTCGATGACATCCACAGCTTGAGATGTCTGCATCAGGTACCGCGCATACGGACCACCGATCCTAGCAGCTTCCAGAGCCAGCTTGTCCGGCTTGGCTTTGCAGGTATGCGGCTTGTGTTTGCCAAGGAGCTTTTTCAGCGATTTCGGAAAGTCTGGAGCATGGCTTGCGCCGCACTGTAGCAGACCGAGGAACGGGCTGTCGTCTGCTAGATAGGTCGGGTATTGCTCGGCTTCGATGGCAGTGATGATCTCGCTAGCGACGCCGATACTGGTATGATCGGCGGGAATCGATGAGTGACCACCTGGCATGCGGACCGTGATGTGCACGTCAGTGTAGCCTTTCTCGCCAACACCGGGCGTGGCGAAGGTGGTGCCCCTACAGATCGTCAGTACCTATCATACGAAGGGTTTGTACTCGGAAAAATTCCTTACCAGCTGTTCGCGAGAGGTGCGCCTTCGTCCACGATCGCAGCAATGCCATCATCACCATACCGCTCATGTAAGAATGGTGCCAAATGGCCAGCACCCTCACGACCGCTGATCTCCTCGTCGAAACCGAAGGACATGACGATCGTTCTCCGAGGCTTATATCCGGCATCCAAGAACAATTCCACAGACTCCATGATAGCTATGAGCTGATTCTTGCAATCACTGCTGCCTCTTCCCCAGATGTACTTCCCATCATAGTGCCCGCTGAACGGAGGGTAGTCCCACGCGTCAACCGTCTCTTTCGGCACTGGCACAACGTCTTGATGCGACATCAGCAGTAGTGGCTTCAGAGTGTCGTCGCTACCTTGCCATGTGTACAGCAAACCGTGCGTGTTAATCTTCTCCACCTTCAGATCGTTGTGCATGCGTGGGAAGGTCGCCTCAAGGTACTGCGCGAAGTCGTACATTATGTCCCATCTCTTGTCTTCTCCAATCTTGCCCATGTTGTCGAAGCTCTCTGTCGGAATCTTGACAGCGCCGGCATGTCGAATGATGGAGGCATTCTCGAAGGAGGACGTGGAGAGGTAGTCCCACATGCGGTCGAGGGCTTCATCACCACCTGGTGGGAAGAGAGGAACTGGTTGCGCGCACTGGGATTCCGCTGTAGCGTGCTTGTGAACTGGACTCAAGATCTTTTCGAGGACAAGAGGGTGCACCCAGTAGAAGGTCACAGCGATGACAATGAAAGCGCCCAAGACGCGTCGAGCATAGCTCTTGGGAGCAGCTCGGGGAGCTGGCTGCTCAGCTGTGAATGGCAGTGACTTCTGCATCTTTGTGCGGAAGTTTGAGAGGAGACAAGACGACAGAGGTTTATTTTGAGCCCATACTTATCCTATCTGCAACAGGGCACGGTTCCTGTCTTGGACCTCATCCACCTGCTATCTTGAGCTAGCATTGTATCAGCTTCGGCGAAGTCGGCGGCGAAGAAGCTCTTGCGGGGCGACCGGCCAAGCAGCCGGGGTTAGTCATCAAAGATAAGTGCACGTGACAGGAATGCTTGTCACGAACCGTCGTGTATCTCACAAAGACCGTATATCCGGCTGGCATACTTGTAAGTGGTAGGAAGGCTCGAGTGCGCGGTTGTAATGCGGCGATATCTACACTCAAGATGGTCAGCAGCCTGCCGAGATCTCTTGAGACCGACTCTTGCACATACCCTTTCTCTTATGTCAATTTTTTCGGCCAGGAGCGAGCTTATATCCAGCGCCGCGCGTCTCATACTGTCGTAAAGGTCCCATGATCTCGTCTCACCATACCTCCTCCTATCCATATGAACCTAGCCCTTCCATTCCTCATTACTCTCTTCACGTCATGCTCCAACCCACCACGCATTGCCACTGCCCATAACAATCATAGTGCTGACAGTGCGGAGGAAAGCATGCTAGGACTTACCTGTATCAGTAGACACCGCGCTGTCCTTGCGCTTCAATGTCGGGTACTTCCCGGCCTCGCGATCTTTAATGAATTTCTCCTTGAGTAGCTTCTTCCGCAAGTCGTCCTGGATCTTTTGGTTCAAATTACGTTCTTGCGGAATCCGCGGGTTAGGCCGACGCTCCTGCGGTTGAGATGGAGCGACAATGACGGAAGGCAATGCTGGTTGAGTAGCACGCTGGATGTTAGGCTGTCGAGATCGATGTACGTTGGCGGCATGAAGGATGGAGAAACCGGACTGGAAGTGTCAGTGTACTGACAAAAGAAAATGCGCATAGCGTGCTAGTGGTATCGCTTTCGTGACTTATATACTTCGGTGTAGCTAGGGTATCAGTGCACACGTGTTTGCGATGAGCGATGCAAAGGTGATGGATCAACGCATCAGGAGTCGTCACCCACCTCTTCAGCATCGCCATTGGCCGGCTTTCTGTCACTGCTCTCCACCGAAGACGTGTTGCGTCTCCGCTTACTGCTCGGCTGGAAGCGTGGCAGTGAGCCACGGCGCTTGCGCTCACGTGCTGGTGGCGTGTCGCTGTGGCTTGACGTCTCCCTACTTAGCCTGGGGTCATCACGACGAGGCTTCGCGATGAGATCGTTAGCTGCAGGTGCTGATCGCTTCTTGCCACGTGACGGTGGGCTGCGTGAGCGAGACCGTGATTCGGATGGTCTGTCGCGGCTCAGAATACCGCGAGGCGGGGAGCGCGAGCGTGAGGGAGATGGTCGGCGGGTACGCCTCGATGGTGGAGAGCGACTGTAGTCGGCTTTGGGCGATGATCTGCGGTGGTGGTGATGACGGCGTCTAGGCGATCGTGAGCGACGTCTATCTGCAGGAGAGCCGGCTTTGCGCCCTTGGTCACCGCGTCTGTCTCTGCGATCATGCCCACGGTCACGCGATACCGAGCGATCGCTACTATCATCTCGCCTCCTTCGCGGAGGTGGCGAGCGTGATGCCGAAGGTGTGCTGCGCCGTCTGCGCCTTGGTGGTGAGGGTGAGCGGCTGCCGGAAGGCGAGCGACGGCGAGGCGGTGGCCTGTCATCTCTGCGTCGACCCGCAGTTGGGACGTACGAGTCGGTACCGCGTCTGTAAGAGGCGTCATCGTCACGTCTTCTTGGAGGCGGCGACCTCGAGTCTCTGCGCGGTGCGCGGCGATCGTAGTCACGACCATACCGCCCACCTCTACCTCTGTCGCGCTCGTTGCGCTCACGATCTCGGATGCGTGCCATATCGCGTTCACGCTCCCGCTCGGCTTCTTGTCGCTTGCGCGCATCTTCGCGTGCTCTGTCCTCTTCGATCTACTACGGTATCAGTCCGAACTCAACAATCATGTGTATGTGATAGCTTTGTGCTCACCCTCTCTTGCACAAGCTCAAGCTTCTTCGCTTCCAGCAGCTCTTTCGGTATGCCCTGCGGATTCTCTTGCGCGCTCAAGCAGAGCTTCCATAGTCCGTCACAAAATTTTGGTGCGTCTCTATCGAGGAAACCGTTCAGCGATATCTGCAGCTCTTTGATGTTGGGCTAGGATACGATGTCAGTACCTTAGCCGATCCTACGCACTCGGCTAAGACTCACATAGCGTGGCCCCTCAATGAGATTGAACACCAGATCGGTGACCACATCGTCTTCGTTCTGCAGGATTTTGACGATCTCGTCGGACACCCACTTCTTGATCACCGGAATATTGACCTTGGTCATGTCAACCTTCACGTTAAACTCGGGCGGGAATTTGGTCGTACGAAGCAGCCGCTTGTCGACGTCTGTCGTCAGTGCAGCCGACATCCTGGTGGTTCGCGTGCCTCAGCACGTCTTCGTATATCGTTCAAGGTGTGTGTTTCGGCAAGGTGTACGAGAAAGAAGAGCATTGAGGGTGAAGTGAAGGTGCGATTGAGCTCCAGCGCGCGCCGTCATTCGAGATCCTAGCGCGCTCGACACCTGAGGCAACATCAAGGCAGACCATCTCTCCAAGCTTCCTTCCTTTCCCTGTCGCCAACATAAAAACCTCCCATCAATGAGTGACACCTGAAAATGCAGAGAGTCCTCATCATGCGAGTCGCCGAGGTCTTATCTGACCTTACGTCGCTGCAAGTCTGCGTAAGTGCAACCCAGCCATAGCCGAAGCATCACTTACTAAACGGCACCCAGGACCCAAAAGCAGCCTTAGCTCTAGTCACAGCAAGACCGAGCTACGCGAACCTAGCTCAATCAGAGACCATGGTCCGACACGAAGATAATAGTGACCCGGACTTGCACCGTGCGAAAGACTTGCTGGAGCTTCACGCGACTGTCAAGGTGGCGCATCAGGGTGGCACCGACAGGGAGCTTAATGATGCCCGACAGGCGGTTGAGAGTGTATTACGGAATCTTGGCATTGGGAAGTGAACCCTACAGGAGAGTTTATCGGACGGTGGTGCTCTCGGGCAGCGCGTTGCGGTGCTTTACTAGACGGACTTGCTGCGTGAGGCATGCCGTGCATTGCGTCTGCTAGTGAGTGTACGATGAGTAACAGTACAGTATGAGTACGTCATACTTTGTGGAACACGCGAAGCACGTCAATCGCAGTGGTCTTGCAAGTTGCCTACAATCTACCACGCCACAGAAAACGGCGGCATTGAGACCTGAAGACGCCCAGAGACAGCAACACAGCGAGCACGGAGATATAAGGTACTGTCAACGGTGCCGCATATAATAATCCGTCGAGATTGGAGAGCAGTCGCTAGTGTGCTGGCTATCCGCGATGCATGCCAAGCCTTGTATGCATGCAAGCTAGCCAAGATTTCTTCGACTGGGGATCCAGCATACCTCCTAGCGCATCCTCCCTTCGACCTCGACGACAGGCCCGAAGTAATGATGCTTGGCGCGGAACTGGAAGTACACCAAAGCGAGCAATATCGTGGCGACGAATATAGGGCCAGCCCAGTTCATGCCACCCGCGGTGACAGGTGTCGATTGCGGCCAGAAACCCCAGAAGAAGGCGTAGAAGCTCCACATCACGGCCCAAGCGTTGACAGGCACGCCCCATCGGCCGAGCGAGAACTTCGCCGGAGGTAAAGTTTCGGGGTGGTAGATCCTTCGCCACATTACACAGCCGATCGATAGGCAGTAGCACTGGAGCAATGCTACCGTGGCCAGAGATGTAATGGCATAGAATGCGACCGGACTGCCGATGTAGATGCAGGATAGGAGAACGGCCAGCCCGCACGAAAAGATGGTGGCGTTCACTGGGACGACTCGCTTTGGGCTGACGGTGCTCAACCAGCCGGAGAAGGGCACGCCTTTGTCGCGAGCGAAGGCGAACAGGTCGCGGGTAACTGCGGCCAAGTATGCGATGTTCGATGCTATGTTCAGAATGAGGATTACGACGAGGATGACGGTCAACCAGCCAGTTCCCATTGCTTGGCGCAAGACGTATACCGCCGGGTAAGTCGTCGGATCGTCTAGAGCATCGTCCAGGTCCACGATATGGTACGCCACCGTCAGCACTGCCGGAACGATCAGAGAGAAGTTGATCAGAAAGACTCCTAGGATCGAGTGCGGGATCGAAGTGGAGGCATTCCGGACCTCCTCGGACATGTGCGTGCCCTGAATTCTGTCAGGTTGGTGCTTGCATGATGTGGTGCTAAGTGAAACTCACTGCGTCGAGACCACTAGCCAAGCTCTAAAACAGGAGGTTAGAACCAACAAATGTCTCAGATGTGGCTGATACCTTCCGGTTGACTTACGAAGGCTGTTAATTGGCCTACCAGCATAGCAAGCCCAGTGCTGCTCCATCCGCCGTTGTTCTGGAAGTTGAACCAGACTTGTTGGTGGGTCGCGGTCGGTGCATTCACCCAGACTATATCACGCAATTGGACGTCAGCTGGTAACGACAATCTGTGCGCTGGATTATGATGTTGACGTACTAGGGACAACATAGGCGAAGTATCCCATGATATGCAAGGCGAAGACTGCGTTCTGCCAGTAGGGTAGAGCCTTCGAGCCAAACACAACGCCGGAGTACGCGATACACATCGCGGCTATAGCTAGTAAGGCGCCTTGCCAGGATGGGAAGCCGTAGTTTTCGTCGTTCACCAGGATGATTGTCTGGATCAAGCTACCGACAATGAAGATTCCTTGGGCATTACCTGCCTGCCAGGCTATTGTGGATGTCCATCTGTTACTCGAGATCAGCCGAGAGTTACCGAAGGGTAGTGGGAAAATGGCGGGTGATACCCTGTGATGTAGCTGAGAATACGTTGACAGGACTCCGGCGCAAACTCTGCTCTGGTCAGCGTAACGAGTTCGATAACGTGTACACGTGGGTCTACGCACCCGAAACCCAGTGGTATTGTGCACCTGCAATGGGCGCCATGCTCGCCATCTCTGCAAGGCTAAGGTATATCGGACAGTAGGCCACAAACATCCAGAGGACGGACCAACACATTCCCGAAACACCTCCATCCACAAGCGCTGGCGTCAGGACGAAGAGTCCGATCTCCCAGGAGGCTGTAGCAATCGCTGCGAAAGAGGTGATGGACATGGTGCGGAAGTGCCGCACGAGCTGCTGCTCTTTGCCCATTCGTCTCATCGCCGAAGCATCTGCTGTCGTCGAGCGGGTAGCTTGCAGCTCCTCGTCTTGCTTCTCTTGATCTTCGATTCCTCCATTATCGACAGCTCGGATCGTTTGCGACATCTCCTTTGGTCTCGCATGTTCGCTGACAGGATCAGTCGTCCGAGCACTTCGATTGTCCAGCTCTACTGCCTCTCCATCATCAGCACCCGATGCAAACGATATGATTGAGCGCATGGCTCTACTGTGGGTGTACTTGAGCGCAAAATAACAAAGCTGAGAGCACAGTAATCGCCCACCAGGAAAGCAGGATTTTGGAAGATCGTACGAGATGGCAAAGAGCGGCAAAAGGTCGCCCGGTCTCACTTTGAAGTGAGAGGTTGCGGAGGAAAAGCTATGGACGGTAGATAACAATTGTAGGCCATGCGCAAACCTTCGTATATTATCGTGCTGGCTAGGCCGTGGCCCAGACTCTTTACGAGTTCGTGCAGTTGCCAGCTGCCCGTAAGAGTGTAGCGTCGCACCGAGGTGCACACATATGCAGCGCAGCGCTGTGCCGTGCGGCGTGCCTGCAGGACCCAAGCGTGCTTAAGCGTGGTCAGGTCTCTGCCGCGGGTTGAGTCTGCAGGCTCATGGATGTTAATACATGTCCGGGGTTCCCATGGGCGTAGGCCAAGAACCCAATGTCCTTGGAGACTGGGAGGTACTCTTCCGTAATTCGTATGCAGTCTCAACACCAATGGCATTTTGCTGGCTGCAGGTCGCCCGCCGTATCGGCTGAGATAGGGGTCTTCACAATCAATATTTGCATTTTTTCGGGCGTCAGGAACCTCGCGAGAGCTGCTATCGATGGCGGAAGTCGTGTGATTGTGAAGTGCCCACCAAGCCCACTCGTTCCCAAGAGAGCCCAGATGAATTGTTCATATAGAGGCACTGGCAATCTGGTTCCGAACATGATGACTTCGGAGGCTCACTCCACGCCATTGAGCTGGCAGAAGGCGGGAAGCATACCAGGGTCTAGCAGATCTAGATTGTAGTAGTTTCAGGGTTGACTTGCCGGATCATTGACAGTTAATTAGCGGCATGTCCCTCTCCCCCGATACGCTAGCGACATGGCTGATACGGACCGAGCACCTCCAACTTCCAAGCAGACAACGCACTTGGTCAGATGGAATTAGCATCACGTCTCATATACACCATACGACTATGAGCAGGCACGAGGGGGATAAGGAGATGCCGATAAAGATACAAAGACCTGAGCGCGTGCCGAGGCTTCCGGTAGGCTCTGAAGCCACTCTATCATCGTCCCGGCTCTATAGAATGGTGGGAAAGGGTGGCTTGGAGCATAGGGTGTAAGATTGGCGGTACCTGAGCTCGACAGGGACAGCCGTAAAGCTGCGACTACGTTCTGCTACATCACAGTGGTTGAGCAGACCAAGAAACAATGCATCCTTGTCTATGTTGATCCGCCGTCGCAGAGGACAACTCCTCGAGCGTGATGTCTTTCTGATATATGGTCCGGAATGCCGCCCGAGTTCTGCGCGATTCCTAACTACGCGGTGTTCGTCGTCACTCATTGTCATTATGTCGGTTGGCACGGGCAACACCAGCCCAGGCCTGACAATCTTCACATTCCTCCTGCTCATGTGGGCAATTCTCTCCTACATTGGACGCATATGGAAGAAGACCACAAAGAAGGACACCTGGAGGACAGACGATACCTTGATATCACTGTCTCTGGTTCGTGATCCCCAAATTTATCATTATGCTTGGAACTTTCTGACAACGTTCGTGTAGGGAATAGCGTGTGTCCAGGTTGCAACCGTCTTATACGCTGTACACCGCGGATTTGGCAACGCGTGGGCCAGCTTGGCTGCCAATGATAAGAGTACGGTCTACCATGTAGGCTCTCCACCCCGTTGACGGGCCTTGATGCGCGATCGCACGAGTAGTCAGCTCACCGGTTTTGTAGGCCCTCTACGCAAGCCAAATAATCTTTGTCCTGTCCACCGGTCTTACACGGGCCTCGTGCGGACACTTCACCGGCCGTGTGTTATCAATTGACAACGGTGGCCGGCGGCTTACCGCATACCTGGTGTTCGCCTGTGCGCTTTGTACAGGAATCTCATTTTTGGTCGTTGCTTTAAGACCACCTCTTTCACGGCCATGGATTACGCTGGATGGCTCGGAGACGATGGTGCGCATGCCATGCCGCTGACCCTTTCGGTACTAAACGTGTGCTAATCGCTTTGCAGTTCTACAGATGGCTAGCTGTTGAGCTTCTTGGTTGCTTGATCGATATTGGTACACTTGGCGTGGCCACCTACTTCATCTGGTCGTTGAAGATGACGGTCAAAAAGCGCCTCATAGTGTGCAGCATCTTCGCTATCCGGGTCGTAATGTGAGTGCCGTGCTCCGAACGGTGCTCTTCCTGCGCCGAGTTTGACCTGATGGCTGACAACGTGACACACGATAGCGTTACCGCCATCGTAGCATGCCGACTTTGGGCACTGTCCCCAGACACACACAGCGACAAGTCCAAGCCGAGTCTCGCAGCTGGTCTACTCACGGAAGCTGAAATTTTATCAGCCCTCTTCTTAGCCTCCGTCACCTGCTTGAAACCGGTCCTTCAGCCGTTCCATCCAGGTTATTTCGTCAGCAGAACAGGCGTTGCAGGACTCACTGGAGTCACAGACTACAATCGCAACAGCAAGGGTATTTGGAAGGATGCATATTACGAACTGAGCAAAGGTCGCTCACAGCGCTCTAGAGACGCGAAACAAAGTAAGCCAGCTGCAAATATTTCCGCCTCTCGCTACACGGCGGACGACGATGCATCCGACCAGATCGACCTCATACAAGGCCTTACGGAGCTTTCGCCGACGTATCAAATAGAGGGCCCCGAACGGCGAGTATCGGCTTGTGCAGCTGGAGTGAGCTCGTTTGAACCTCTACATGGGGGCATTGCAAAGACGCAGACGTGGAGCGTGCGATACGACTAAACCTGTATCTAGTGCAGAGGTCGGGTCCTGTCCGACTCACAAGATCTCATTTCCACAGACGCCTCGAGAATGAACATTACTACCCTGACGCAGAAGGTAGTAGGGAAATTTTCGTACCTTGTTTGTTGCGCTAAGAATGAAAACACGATCTCTCCAGCCCCGCGTCTTCCTGTCACACAATCACGACGACTTGTGACAGGCAATGACCGTGTATACATGCAGACACGGGACTATCATGATGGCTCGGGCATGCATCAAAGAGCTGCTTTTGTTTGCTGGCCGAGCTCATTAGACACCAGACACGGCAACCTCTTCGAACCAGAGATGCCACAGTCCAGCGCGTACTCTCTGCGTGCTTATGGTCGACTATGTTCAGTTGGGACGACTCCGTTGAGGTCATTTGCTACGCCTGGAGAACTTGCTCAACAATCCGAGAGTTCGCGACTAGCTCCTCATCACGCATAGATCTGCCCACCAATTGGAAACCGCAGGGTGCTCCCTCGACCTCATTAGGGACATCTACAGCTACGTCAGTGCTTTCTCGATGTGTCGGGTGGCACGCAACACTTACATGGCGGTGTGTATGTGACATCACGGCGATACTCTGCGTCGGCTTTTCGGTCGGCTTTCAAGAACGGCATGGTCATGGAGGGGTACTATTCGCATCGGTAAGTGTTGTGCGCGTCTCACTCTTGAGCTGTAGCTTACATCGAGCAAGTTCACAACTACTGTATAGGCGGGTATGCTGTACTTATCGTGCGGTACCGCAGTCGCTTGATACATGGGCATAACAATAGCGTCCAGCTCATTGTTGGTGTACACCTCTCGAAACAATTTGCAGATGCGCAGTCTCTCAACGTTTAGACGGAAGGCATCGTCTAGAGTGGGCTTGAAGTGCTTCAGTTCCGGCATCACTGCGGTGGGAATGGAGGGTACGACGTCCTCGCCAGACCGCGTGATGTGGCCAAAAGATGCCTTTGCCGGGTCCATGGCAAAGCTGGTGAAGGCACTTTCCGTTGCTTCGGCTATGATTGATGGCGGTAGCTGTGATCCGAGTGGAATCATCTTATGGCCCGCCTGCTCCAGGGTGGCGATGGCAGTCTTCATCGTTCGCAGTACTGTGGGATGAAGAGGATACTTCGGATCCTCTATGATGTAGCCCAGAGTAAGTTTGTTTGACTCGACATTTTGCTCGCGCCATGGGACAGAGATGACGCCCTCGTCAATAGACCAGCAGTCGTACCTCAGAACGGCTCGCATAAAGTACTCGACGTCTCTGACCGACCTCGCGAGTGGTCCGGCACAAGGCAGGATACCAAAACTGCCCGGCCGGTTCGGAGCTCCCTGTCCAGCATACGGTATCCGACGACAGGTTGGCTTCAAACCATACGTGCCATTCACGTACGCTGGGATGCGGATTGAGCCAGCAATGTCGGTCCCGACTCCGATTGGTGAGCCTTTCATTGCCAACAGGGCTCCTTCGCCACCGCTGGACCCGCCAGCACCTAGGGAAAGCTTGTTGGGATTCAGGCAGCGGCCGAAGATGTTGTTGTGGGAGTCGGCGGTCATTAGGGACTGGGGAATGTTGGTTTTGACGTATAGCACAGCCCCTAAAGATAGCAGGATCTTGACGAGCGCTGCGTCGTCCATTGCTGGACCATGGTCGAGGAATGAGACGAAGCCGATTGTTGTGTTGATGCCTTTGACGTTGAAGGAGTCTTTAAGACTGACTGGCAAGCCGTGCAATGGGCCGATTGGTTTCTTCTCCTTTGCGAGGTAGGCATCGCAATCTCGTGCTCTCTCTAATGCTTGGTCGAAGAAAGTCTCGGTGAGGCAGCAAGTCAGCTGCTGTGCGATGGCAGCTCTTTTGCAGAACGCCGTCGTCACTTCTTCCGATGATAGTGATCCTTGAGCAAGCTGTTCCAGCAGTGCAACGGCGTCGTGGTTCTCCGTGACGTCTAGTTCGCGCTCGGTCAGGATACCACATTCCGCAGGAACATCAAGAACTGAGCGAGACGATGCAGGTCCTATATCTCCAGTATACTGTTTGTCTAGACGCCATGCTTCGGGTAGCTTTGCGGCGGCTGCTTTGCGGTATTCTTGAGTACGTGACTGCCATGTCCCCGGTGCAAACGTGCCTTCCTCCATTACGTCCATGAGCATGAGCTATGTAGTACAATGACAGTTGAACAGTTCAACCGCCAACTGGGAGCCATCGGGAAGTGGCTCGGCCTACAAGCTGCCGACCGGCTATCAAGAGCGGGCAATGCATCAACCCGGCATCTATGCGCATTGCCGACACATTTGGGCGAAAGTAACAACCAACTGTTCCTTGCGGAGAAGCTATCTAAATCTCTTGTTTGTAGTAGTCTGGCAGCCTGAATGATGGCTGACAATGCCAATACTGAGTCTACGACTACGCTGTGAGCACTTTTCACGTTGTTCGAGCGCAAAACCACGCGCCCATCTTCATTTACTAGCTCAAGCGTCCTTGAACCAGTCCGGTGTCGGCTCGCCTGGCTTGTTGCTCTCCGTCATGCCACCACTGCGTCGCGCAAATTTGCTGGGGTCGTAGCGCTCCAAGCTGCGCTTGCGCTTGCGAGACTCTGCGCTCGGCTGAGCGGTCGTATCAGTCTCGGCTTCTTGGACTGCGCTGTCTTTGCGCATCGAGGTGGCTGAGTCGTCGACCTCCCGAAGATCCTGCGTGCGCTCCAAGCGACCATGGCGCTCATCGGCACCGTGTGGACCGTTTGTGCTGCCAGAACTCCACTCATACTGGTCTTCTTCAGCCTCCACTTCGTACGCCGGTCGGTTCGCCGGATCTTCTGACTGCCTGTATTCCTGCGGCACCGGGTTCATGCAGTACGTCTCCACGGGCCTGCTCATCCACTTGTGCTTCGCTTCCACCAACTTGTCTTGCTTCCGCTTCTTCGTGAGCTGGTTGACGTCGTCGCAGCCCCAGAGCTCGTTGATCATTTGATACGGGCGCAGAATGTCAGGGCGGCCGTATGGCAGGCGGCGAGTGGATCTAAAGAGGCGGCCGATCTCGTAGGCTTGGAGGCAGCCATATGGTTGAACGCGGTTTGGCATGTGTGGTGGTTTGCGGCAGCGGCGAGGACCAGCGCACTCGGTGACCTCATGGCGACTGTGACCGCACCTGGAGAGTGTCAGTGGCTTGAGGTACTGTATCGGAGACCGTGAGGTCAAGTGGTGCTTACTGGTACAGAGAGGCGAAGTACCTACACATGGTCGCCACGGCTTGGTTCGGGGTTGTAAGTGGTAGAGAAGTCGAAGAAGGTTGCGTAGTCGCTTGGATAGGTGGGGTGGCGAAGTGTCCGAGCTTCTGGAGAGCCTTGGCATGTGAACTTCACTTCACATGGGGGCGGGTAGATTCACGTCCGTGCTTTCCGACGTGTTCATTTCCGAGTTGCTGGCCGAACTCGGTGGCACTGTAGTCGCCGGCAGTACGCTTCATCTACCTGGCATTGAACGAGAATATGCGATCAGCGACCAGGAGCGCGGCTTTGGCGTTGGGACTGGATAAGATGCCAATGTGGTCCGCCATGTCCATCTTCGAGTTGCTAGCCGGATGTGGTGCAACCGTAAGCGCCGGCAGTATCCTTCACTTAGCCAGCATTGACGGAGAGTGTATGACTTGCTGTAAGTAGTTTGTATGGAATATCGGGACTGTGAAAGGATAACGTTGTGGTGAAGGTGTACCGCTCGCTTTGGGCTATTACAGACACGGCCCTTGGATTCGGTTGAGTATCTCCGCGCCCAAATCAGAGACGAATGGCTGGCACATCCGCAGATGGAGACGAGTCTAAGCTGATGTCAATTTGCCGGATGCGGAGGATGGGTAATATGAGCAAGACTGGCGGCATTGGTTGTCGTTGCCAGCGTAGTAAGGCGGATTTGGTGGACGTAGTCTGTGGGTCAATCTACCAGCCTCCAGCACCTGTGGAATATCGCTTGCGGGCATCTCGGAGGTGTTCTTTCTGGCACTTGCCTTCGGCTATTAGCTTACCATGCCGCTTCATACTGTAATTCGACAGATTTGCTCCTGACAGTAAGAACGTACACCTTGCTCTCACGCGGTCGCCAACGATGGCTGTGGAAAGGAAAATTTTCTTATCGCAGTGGTATACCCAGTATCATCTCCACGGCTCATTGCATACCGAACGCCACGCTCTTGGTACCAAACTTGCCCACTCGTGCCTCATTATGTCCATCTGCCGTATGTACACACGCAACCGACGTGCCCTAGAACACATCGCACCTCTCGATCCTGACTTCTTGCACCGGCCTGTCACCCGCGCCGGTCCTCACGCTGCCTAGCTTGTCCACGACGTCCATGCCTTGCACCACGTGTCCGAAGACCGTGTGCTTGCCGTTGAGGTGAGGGGTAGGACCGAGAGTGATCTACAAAAAGTGGAACAGTCAGCACTTGTCTTCAAACTGAGGGTAATGCTCGTGGTTAAGCGTACGAAGAACTGGCTCCCGTTCGTGCCCGGCCCAGCGTTTGCCATGCTCAATGTACCCTTATCCTCGTGGCGGAGAGATGGCACGATCTCGTCCTCGAACTTGCTGCCCTAGAGTGATAAATAGAACGGTTAGCAAATGTCTCACCCAAGGCTTCCACCCATTGCTGTGACTCACGTAGATCGATTCGCCGCCTCTGCCGGTACCGGTCGGGTCACCGCCCTGGATCATGAAGCCCTTAATGATGCGGTGGAAGACGACATTGTCGTACTTGCCTGTTGCGGCCAGGGTAGCGAAGTTCTTGCGAGTCTGGGCGCACACGTGTGTTAACTATGGTAAAGTGCAGAAGATCGGGCGCATGCGCTCGAGGTACTTGCCTTCGGTGTCTCGGGGTAGAGGGCGATGGTGATGTCGCCAATGTTGGTGTGCAGAACGACTCCTTCGGCGTCGTCGCCGCTTACGCTCGACTGGCCGATAGACCTCGTCTGTGGTGCCGACCCTGATTGCATCCCGCCTTGACTCATGGCCGGCGATGATTGCGCGGACGATGATTGCGGTGGTGGGGATTGCGAAGGTGAGCCCTTGTCGTGGTGGAAGATCTTCTTGAGCTTGTCCATGTTGCTTGCTTCTGCTTGTTGGAT
>Ga0058704_10000606_pt1 | contig 18015 bp, 8 predicted proteins | sample AgamicMgSfe_FD_71363 | JGI IMG/M metagenome (GOLD analysis project Ga0058704, IMG submission 71363) | Agave microbial communities from Guanajuato, Mexico - Mg.Sf.e | ecosystem: Host-associated > Plants > Phyllosphere > Phylloplane/Leaf | place: Guanajuato, Mexico | collected 2012-05-30
CTCAGACCCTCGTCCATCTCGGTGTAGAGTAGGCAAGTCGTATTGGTCCGGGAGGTGGCGCCGAACACATCGCCTGCATCGAAGACGACAATTTGAGGCTTCTTCACACCCTCGTCGTGTGCCTTGAGCGCGAGAAGCTAGGTGATAGGCAGTGCTGAGTCCAATGACACCAGCGCCTACGATGCATACCGTGTCAGATGCGAGGGCATCCTCATTGAGGTTTGCCATGGTTTAGGTCTGTGTTGAATGTGGTGTTTGGCAGAGCGTTGGTCTATGTTGATGAGTATTGTTCGTTCTGCGAAACTTTTACCTGATACACTCGAGTAAGTACCTTATTGATACAAGCAAGTGAGGCGATCGAGATATTGAGTGAGTGAGGGAGGAAACAAGGAAGCCAGTGAACGAACATGTGAATGAGTAAGTGAGCGAATGAATAAGTATTAAAGTGAGTATATGGAACTACCAAGTACTCACGATCAGACTCCTAGTAAAATGAAGTCCCTTTCCCTAAGAGGGATGCGGTGAATTGTAACTCACGGGGACCATGGCGAGATACAACTCACAAAGGATAGAGTAAGGTACAAGTCACAGAGGACATGATGAACTACACCTCACAAAGCAGATGCTTGGGGAGGCACAGACGCGGCTGGTATCCCCTGTAAATGCGGCATAGCGATCACCACCTCAATTATCTTGGCCCATGGCTCCGCCACCGATAGCCGAAGCAGTACCCTTGATAGCCTCTCTGTCTTCCTCTGACAGGAGGATTCCAAAGTACTTCTCCAGCGCCTCAAGCCTCTCTCCTTCATCTTTGAACTTCCACTCCAAAACCTTCTCCTGTCCACCTCTCCGCCACTTAAGTACATCCTGATTGATCGTAATAGAGCCATCAAGCTCACCCTCCAGTGCCTCCTCGGTCGGTGAGCCTGGTCCTCCTACAGCTGGTTTACCACCGTTTTCATCTGAAGATGGCGCTTGCTCTTTAGATGTAGTAAAACGAACAGCGACGACCTTATGCGTAAAGAACGACTGTTTGTTTAGCCAGGGAGAGAAATTCATACTCTCGATATCGCTGGGCAGGAACTCCAATTCGGTGAAACAGTACATAGTCTGCCATTCCTTCCCTTCGTCATAGCGGTACTGATATACCCACACCTTCTGCGTTCGATCCAAGTGCTGCGGTAGAGCCTCATACACGACTCGTATCTGCGCAGGCGCAATATGCGTCGCCACTTCGCTATGCCGTAACGGTAACGGTCTAGGCGCTTCCTGAGGTCCAAAACCACCGTCGAGGACGTACTTCGTGCCTCCAACGGTGACAAGATTGACCGTGTGCGTCCAGCCTCCGTATTTCCCTTCGCCACCGTAGATACGGGCTCCAGCTTGGTAGACGTCGAAGCCCAGACTCAAGAGGACTGTGAAGAAGAAGGAGTTGGCTTCCATGCAGTATCCTCCTCGACCAGAGCCTTGGGTACCTCTGACAATCTTGTTGAAGAGGTGCTGAGGTTTGACGTTCACGACGCGGTGCCAGGAGTAGTGTTGGGTGAGGTTCTCCCAGGGGACTTTGACTAATTGGTGTTTGTGAAGGAGTGTGAGGTAGGTTAAAATCTGGTCGTCCGGGAGGGATGAAATATCGAAGATACGTCTTGCCCTGGGCAGGCAGATGCGATCGAAGTACTGCTCGAGCTGCTCGCGGGTGTATTTGTATCGTTGCTCCATGTCCTAGGATCCGGAAACACAGTGTTGGCCTGTCTGCGGCCTTGGAGAACTGACAGGAATATGACGTTCGAGGGGTAACGGGCATTAGATATGGATGCTGAATTTGAAGGCTCTACGCACTCACATTGCCACTAAGCGACCTTCAAGGCTCCACTTACGACGGGGTGTTTGACCTTTGGCACGAGAGAGCGGTTGCACACCCACAAATTGAACCTACAGGGGGAGTAACATGGCAGCGAGGCACGTACAAGTGACTGACAGATCTTGCAGGAGCTATAGCATTGCATTGCATATTATACGATACACCGCGATCCACATGTATACACCTAGCTCGAACGACCTCGCATGCGATGCGTTACTCCGCTACCATCCTGCTCCAACCGCTCGAGAGACGCGCCCGACATAAGAAATGCTAGTCTCTCCCTGTTGCACTCTCTGTATGCAATCCGCCCATGCAAGTATCGCAATGTCCACGCCAAGCCCATGTCCAATACTGGAACAAATGGCCGCTTATCTGAAAGATCCTCTCACCAGTGTATCATTCACCTGCACGGCTCTTCGCCTTTCATCCCAATCGACTAGGTCGTCATGCAAGATATGGTGTCAAGATCCAACCCATCTCTTACTCGTTCCTGAGCTCGGCGAAGAAACTCTTGAGCTCCTCAGTAACCTCGTCCTCGATCTTCTTCGACATGGTCTTAGTGAACTCGCCAAGCTTCTTTGCATCAACGGTGATCTCGTCCTCGAGCTTGCCGAAATCGATGCTGATCATCTTCTCCTGCTCCTCTTCAGCGGCGTGAGCCTGGTAGCTGCCCTTCTCGATGATGGAGGTGTAGTTGCTGTCGCCAGCGCCGTTCCAGGCAAGGATATTGGCGGTGTTGGATGGCACGTCAGTGAGCGCACCCTCGGTGGCGACGGAGATGAGGTTAGCCTTGAGCTTCTTCGGGGTGATGTCGGCAACAGCGTAAGCGGAGTCCTTGCTTGGCTGCAGAGAGAGCATGTAGGCGAGGAGACCGGCGATGTGTGGCGAGGCCATGGAGGTACCGGAGATGGTGTTGACGGCGTACTTGCTGCCGATCCAGGTGGACTGGATGTTCAAACCCGGAGCGAAGATGTCGTTGCACTTGCCGTAGTTGGAGAAATAGGCGCGCTCGTCAGCAAGAGTGGATGCGCCGACAGTCACGGCCTTCTCAGCGGCGGCTGGAGAGTAGTTGCAGGAGTCGGCGTTGTCGTTGCCAGCGGCGACGGCGAAATGGATACCTGCATCAACGGCCGCGTTCACGGCTTGGTCGAGAATGGCGGACTTGCCACCACCGAGAGACATGTTGGCGGCAGAACCCTTGAAGCCCTTGCGGCCCTTGCCCTTCTTGGCGGCCTGAACCTGCTCCAAGTGCGACTCAGCAGCGTACTCGACACCCTTGACGACATCGGACATGGAGCCAGAGCCGTTCGAGCGCAGAACCTTGACGGCCTTGACGTGCGCCTTCTTGGCAACGCCGTACTTCTTGCCAGCGACAGTACCTGAGCAGTGCGTTCCGTGTCCGTTGCCATCCTCATCGGCATCACCTTGAGGGATAGTCTTGCCCCAATGCGCGCGGCCCTCAAAGTCAACGTGGTCAACGTTGGTGCCAGTGTCGATGATATAGACATCAACGCCCTCACCACCGTCGTGGGTGTAGAGGTACTTGTTGAAGGTGCCGAAGGAAAGGGAGTCGCGGTGCGAGATACGGGCAAGACCCCATGGCGCGTTCTTCTCGATGTCTGGGTCTTCGTGGGAGAGCGTGTGCATCTCCTGATCTTTCTCGACGTAGTCGACCTAGCATCGTAGTCAATACCATCTGCTAGTATAACGTGGCGCGGCCTCACGTGCAAGTACGACTCACATCAGGGTGTCTCCGGATCTGCTCTATCACATCCTCATCAAAGTGACCAGAGTAGCCAAGTAGGCTACCAGCAATGTTGTATGTGTGCTTCAGGCCGCCAAAGATGTCGTCAACCATCGGCGTCTGGCTCCTCTTCTTGAGCTCCGTCTTCGCATCCTGGGTGCTCAGGTGGACGTCCTGAACCCAGCTGTGGTGGTTGGCGGCGTGCTTCTCAGTCACGTGCTTCTTGAAGACAACGATGTAGTTGTCTGGGATCTCCTTCGCATTCGATGCTGAGAGGATGGGCGCTGCTTCACCGTGGATCGATGAGTCGAACAGCACTGGCGACGCTGATGCCAGCGAGGCCAGCGTCAAGCCGAGGACGCCTTTCATGATGGTTATTGTGACAACGTGATGAGTCTATGCTAGTGGACAAGTTCGATGGTACAGAGTGTGCGATGAAGAAGGGGTTTGATGGAAGGGGAGGTGCTTGATCAGTCGAGCGCGTGAGTTGGACTGATAAGGTGGTCCCAAGATAGCTGCAGGTCACGTAACCCTACCTAGGCAACCAAGATCGTCATGCGCCTCTCCGCAAAGGTCCGTGCTGAAGCTGCCAGCCACGCTTCTAAGCAAGTGAGGCGAGGCGGCGTCTTGATTCACGTGCTTTGCGGTTTCAGATGACAGCGAGCTGCCCACAGTGAGCAGCTACTGACAGCTTTGGTCATTGATTGTGCGTATCAGGCGTCAGGTTGCGAATGCGTATATGTCTTGGATTCGAAAGTTGAGCATTGTATGCGTAATTCGAGGTCTCTTTCGATTGCGACTGCGTTAACGAAACGGAACGAAACACGGAGATACCGAGCCTTCTCCGCTTTCGGATAAGGGACACCAAGGCTGAGACTGAACATTCACTGGTATAAGATACCGACATTCACTCTTGACTGTTTCGGTGGCGGATTTTTGGGCCGCTGGCCTGATTGGAGTCAGCTTTTCTGCATGATTTGGTGTTGGAAGCCGAACCTCGCTATAGGATGATCGATCGGCTCTTGGTTCTTCACGACAGCACGAATTCGAAAGATGGCCTTGCAGGTTGGTCGACAACGGTCAGCAACAGGCGCCTCGAGAGGGCTGAGCGCCGATGAACAGCACTCAGAGACGGCGGACCTGATCCGGCAATATGCCTTCGACTCTGGGCGTCCCAAGCCCGAGCAAGTGCCGCACCTACTTGAGGTTTCGAGCAAGCTGAAGGACATCTTGAGCCGCGGAGGTTCACCGAAGGATACTTTTCGCCGCGGTGCCGGATTTGAGAGCACCCTTGACATCCTCAGCAAAGTTGCTGAGACTGCCAGCGAGTCGAATTCTGAGGAAGCTGTGAGTCTGGCGCACGGCGCCCTGTCACTACTAGGTAAGTGTCTGGAGAATCATCGAGGCAATCAAAGGTATTTTTCTGGCTTTGTCGGCGGATGGGATGCTTTGAGTCGGTCTATGGAGGCTTTGCAGGATGCTTTGCTTGCTGCGTCTGATGCAGAATCGACGAAGAAAGGTTTGATTGCTTTGCATGATTGTCTACTGGCGCTAGCGACGGGCTTCGAGACCGTTGATATGCGGGCTACTGTGGATTTGAGCAATGCTGCGAAAGGCGAGGCTGAAGCCTCGCGACGATCAGACGCGTCGGTGGGCGAATCATTGATCTATCACGCGAAGGCCGCATTGATTGCAGTATGTTTGGCAGGGCGCGTTGCCTTTCTTCGTCCTGGAGAGGCTGCGCAAGAGAGCCGCGTGCATGCTGCCAGCGCAGTCTACCATAGAGTGGCCGCATTGGCCGCCAGCAACACCAGAAATGCTGTTGCGCTATGGCATGCCGATGTACTTTCGGAGGTCTTGCATGTGGTCCTGGAAGACAATGTATTTCAAGACCTGAAGTCAGATGCACGTGAGTTGACCTCGCGTCTTTCAGCTCTTGGCCTTGGCAAGCTCGACGACGTCGCTCTGCTGTTTGAACGCGCTCGGGACTCAGACGATGCGCGAGATCTACTGCTAGACATCTTGCAAAAGTCAAAAGGGCCGGCATATGTCCAATTTGACCTGACGTTATTGGGTTACTCCTCCATTGAGCTGCCAAGCTTGCCTCGAGCGTTTCCGCCTACGACTGGCTACACACTGACGGCATGGATATGCATCGATCAATTCGATCCCAATTGCCATACAACGCTTTTTGGCGCATTCGATGCAACTCAAGCGTGCTTCGTGCTCATATATCTTGAGAAAGATAGCCATCAGCTCATCCTCCAGACTTCCGTCCGTTCTTCGAGACCAAGCGTGCGTTTCAAGTCAAGACGCTTTGCGGCAGGCAGGTGGTATCACGTTGCTCTCGTACATCGCAAGACGTCTTCGGATTCACGGCAAAGTCCGGCCTCGCTGTTCGTCAATGGAGAGTTTGTCGAGCAGGTCAAGTGTGGATATCCTGAGACACCGCCGGAGGCGGAGGAGAAGCAGAGCTCTCCATCGCCCTCGGCAGCCCGGCGAGCGAGACCCGTACAAGCCTTCTTCGGCACTCCGCATGATCTTGCCTTTCGGACTGGCCGCGACGAGGTGCAGTCAAAGTGGTCGCTGGCAGGAACCCATTTGTACGCATCGGCGCTAAGCGACGAATACTTGGCGGTGCACTATCGGCTGGGACCCAGATATCACGGCAACCTACAGGACTGTCTGGGACCCCTCCTCACTTACCAGGCTTCTGCCGAACTAAATCGGTACAACGAGCTGCTCCATCCAGAGAAATCTGACAGGTCCGATATCGTGACCGCGACGGAAGGGCGCGGAAGCGACGTCGTCCCGGAGTCACGTCTTTTACTGAGCATCAGTCCCTCAGCTATCATTAGCCTCGACGGCGCTTGCGAGGGGTTACAGAGTGTCAACTACGGGCTTGACGGCAAAGCGATGCTAAGGTATCAACAGCTGGCGCAGACGACGAGGGCGGTTGCCCTCAATTCAGCCATACCGACCGTCAACGAGGCTTTCAGCCGATCATTCGGAACAGGTATACTCACTGGCGACCCTGTTGTAGTGGTGCCGAAAGCGCTTGACGATGCTAGTTGGTGCTTGGCAGGTGCTTTGCCAGTATTGGTCAGGTTACTGGAGTCTGCAAATTCAAAGCTCGCATTCCTACAAGCGGTCCGGATCTACTTTGAGTGTCTCAAAGACAACTGGCGCATTAGCGAGGCTATGGAGAAAGGCAATGGCTATGGCATGTTCGCGCTTGTTATACGAGAGAAACTTGGTTTTGACACTGTTTCGTCAAGTGGTGCCGCGAGCAGAAAGCCAGCGGCGATGCTCAACCTTGAGGATCGCCAGAGCCTTCCGTTAGATTTACTGAGGCTGATTCTGGACTTCGTTGGCTATAACAGCGAGAAGCCGGAAGACTCTATGATCATCAACCCGATGGCTTATAGGGTGTTACTGATTGACTTCGACACTTGGCGACGATGCGACGATGAAGTTTCGAAACTCTACTACCTGCAGTATGTGCATTTTGTGTCCCACAACAGGCATCAGAGCTTCAACCAGAAACGGTTGACGAGAATGCGGGTGGTGAGGAAGATGATCGAGGCGCTGAAGTCAGAAGAGATATCTCCAGAAACAGTAGGCTCAGTGACGATGGCCCTCAGAGCACTGCTGGACAATTCGTCGGGCCATCACATGTACCGAGACTTGGCCATGTTTGTTGCCTTCGGACTGCAAGACGAACGCGCAAATGCGACACGACCGATGCGAAAATTTTCCAGTATCGTCAATCTACGTCAGCGCACCGTGTCCTGGAAGGACAGGAGTGTCAGAAGCTCAAGGCCGAGCACGCCTGGCGGCGCACAATCTCAGAGGCCTCAGCTAGGTTTACCTCGCTCCGAGCTTGCTATTCATGTACTAGAGCTGCTTGCCGACATCGTGTGTGACGAGCGTAGCACAAATGTCGTCCGCCGTTTCAACAAAGCCGTTCCCAACCGATGGCTGCTACATCTGCTTGCAGAGTCCGACGTGAGTGTCGTTGAGAAGACTCTGCGCATCATCAGTCGCGCTTTAGCCGTCCTAGGACCTGAGTTCAAAGCGCCCTTTATCGACAAGAATGGCGGCTTCGTGACGCTAAGAAGCCGTCTGAGGGTGTACTGGAAGTCACCTTCGGTGTGGTTGGCATGCTTTGCAATCCTGTTCGGGCGCACAATGCCGCCAGCTGCGGATGACCGTTCCTTGACCCTTGTGTCTTTGATTGAAGCCTTCAAGGTGGACAATGATCTGGTGGTGGCTAATCCGGAGATACTGCCCACCCTCACAAGTATGCTGGAAGCTGGCTTACGAGCTGTGGTTGAAGGCGGCCAAGCTGCGGAATCTGACACGGGCCTGCTGAGGACCATGATTCAGTTCTTGAGCGAGCTGCATACCCGCAGTGTGACCTTCCGAGAGTTTGCGGGAGGGTCGCGTTATGTACAGGAGCTGTTGTTCGTGCTTTACCCAGTGCTCGTCGGCTCGGACAGATTATCGGCAGAGACAGAACTCCAAGCAGAGAAGGACTCGTTGTCCTTCAAAGGTGAGGAAGTCAGCATACGAGCTCACTCGAATTCTCTCGGCGAGCGACCACCGTCAGTGCGCAGCTTGAACATGAACGAAGATCAGCGTACTCCGTCACCCAGCAATCGTAAGCGCATTGCAGGTCCACTGAGGCTGTCGTCTTTCATCATGATCAACCCAAACGCCAACCAATCTGCAACATCACCAGCGCAGTTCAGTGCGGCATTGGCACCTCAGAAGGTTGACGCAGTCAAGATCAATGCCGGCAATGCAATGGTGGAATCACTGTTGGAGGTTGTCGTCAATCTTTTCATTGACATGGTGTGCAACAAGAAAGACTTTCAGGGTATTGGTCTCTTTCTGAAAGTACCGCCTGGCTTCAGAGAGCACCAAGCTTACTTCGAGTCGTATGTCCTGGTCAACACTTTGTCGCAACTCTGGAACCACTTGAAGCTTAACCAAGGACTACTTCTCGATACCAAAGTGCTCACTAATCTCTCCAGATACTCTACGCATCTGGCCGAAGCAGTATTTGAAGGATGGTTCATCGATGGAGCACGTCCGGTACTTGACTTCACGGGACAAGTATTGGAGTACTTGCAGCAACCAGACGTTGCCAATGCCAAGAGTGTCCGATTGTGCACTCAACAGATCAGCAACATCCGGGTCGTCTTCCTTCGAGTCACGCTTTGGAGGTTGTCTGAGCTAGATGAAACAACCCACGAAGCGGAAGCTGTCGCGTTTCTTGACAAGATGAACTACTGGCAGATTATCCTTTTCTCGTCCGAGAATCAAGAGACGTTGTTCATACGGTTGATCTGCTTTCTTCTCTATCTGAAGCTTATCTCCGAGGTAGAAGCTGTTCGTCTAGCGGCTGCGAGACTCTGGCGAACGATACTGGTACAAAAGCCGACAGAGTCGGCGACGCTACTGACCTTCGCTATGGGATCAGACCAACGACATATGGTGACGGGCTTCACGAAACTAGTATCACTGGACGATGAGGAATTCATTGGATGGGTTGATGAGAACAGAGCGAGTCTTGATGCGGCTTTCGTCAACACGCTAAACAAGCCCTGGGACGACTTCGTCCGTGATGAGAACAAGCGGAATGAGGAGACTGCCAGGAACAGACTTGCTAAGCGACGGGAGAGGCTACGACAGTGGCACGCCGATGAAGCAAGTGCCGACGACTTTCTTCGCCGCTACGAAGTTTCTACAAGCCATTGGCGGGCCAACGTACACGCGCAGGAACGAGTCAAGTTTCAAAGAGCGACGCAAGATCACCAAGAAAGCGTAGGTCATCTTTACACAGTGTTTTCAAGGATGGAGAAGATCGTGAAGCAACCTTGTGGCCTTGAGGCGCCTTCTGGTGAAGTGAAATGGCAGCTGGACGAAACGGAGGCAGCCAATCGCATGAGAGCCCGCACGTTGCCAGATTATGGAGAGCAAAGTGATGCTATCCAGCCAAGAAGGAAAGCTTCCGTCCGGCAGCCAAACGGTAAGCTTGCATTGAACACGCAGGTAACTCGCGTAGTTTCCGATAACATCATGTCTCCTCTTCCCGGCACTCCGACACCGATCGACACAGAGGGTGCACATGATCCGAGTGTCGCGCGACCCCGCCCAGACTCAACATCGAACTCACAACTTTTGGAAGGTGGCTTTGAGATCATCGACGATCCTAAAGACGATGAAGAAGGCGGCGTTGAAGACAAGAACCGCAAGATCATGACCAGCTTACAACGAGGCGATGAGGTGCAACAGCTATACAACATTTCTCGCATAGTCGGCTTGGAGGCATGTGAAGGCTTGCTCGTGGTTGGCAAGAAATGCCTTTACCTGCAAGACAACTACTTCCAAAGATCGGATGGCGAAATTATTAGTGCCTCACAAGCGCCTGAAGACGAGAGAGACCCGTATGTGCAGCTTATCTCCGGTCAGGACATTGGCTCGCAGAGAACGAAACATAGTATAGGCGACCAAGAAACTCGTCACTGGACATGGACGGAGGTGCTAAGCATCTCGAAGCGAAGATTCCTTTTCAGAGACGTCTCGATCGAATGCTTCTTTACGGATGGTAGAAGCTACCTTCTTACCTGCATGTCACCGAAGATTCGGGACGATCTGTATAGCGCGATCGTAAACAGAGCGCCGCATGTGCACAGCACCTCTTCCGTGGCGAGCGAGGATGCGTGGCGACTGGACACCCTACGTAACCCCGAAGAGGTCCCTCAATCATTGCCGACAAGATTTGCCACAGTGTTCAACAGCACGCCGACTCACGCTGCCACCAAGAAGTGGGTTAGAGGCGAGATGTCGAACTTCCAGTACCTGATGCTAGTCAATACAATGGCCGGCCGAACGTAAGTCAACCCGCTCGGAGGAGTTAGTAGCGGCCTTGCGTTAAGTACTGACAGACGATTCGCTTTAGGTTCAATGACTTGACACAATATCCCGTTTTTCCATGGGTACTGGCAGATTACACAAGCGAGGAACTTGATCTCGACAACCCGAAAGCTTTCCGTGACCTTTCCAAACCGATGGGCTGCCAAAATCCTGCCAGGGAGGCGGAGTATACTGCCCGCTTCAAGGAGCTTGCCGAGATGGCAGATGAGAACATGCCACCTTTCCACTACGGCACACACTACTGCTCCGCGATGATTGTGTCTTCGTACCTTATACGGCTGCAGCCATTCGTACAGTCGTACCTCCTCCTACAGGGTGGCAGTTTCGACCATGCAGACCGCCTCTTCGACTCCATTGGAAAGGCTTGGCTTTCTGCCTCCCGTGATACCATGAGCGACGTTCGCGAGCTAACTCCCGAGTTCTTTTACTTACCAGAATTCCTCACGAACCTGAACAAGTACGATTTTGGTGTCAAGCAAGGAGCTGGTGGGGCGGTCGATAATATCCAGCTGCCGCCGTGGGCTAAAGGTGACCCGCACATCTTCATTGCAAAGCATCGCGAGGCTCTCGAAAGTCCGTATGTCAGCGAGCGTCTTCATCAATGGATCGACCTTATCTTCGGCTACAAACAGCGCGGTTTGGCTGCCGTGGAAGCAACAAACGTCTTTCATAATTTGAGCTACCAGGGCGCGAAAGACTTAGACTCCATCACCGACTCCCATGAGCGACTTGCCACCATCAACATCATACATTCATTCGGACAGACACCGCATCAGGTTTTCCAGCGGCCGCATCCCGGCCGAGAATCTGGGAAAAGCACTGTCGCCCGGCTTGACACCCTTGCGGAGTCGCTCGTACGGTTGCCAGACCCTCTCTTCGAAAGTGACGAGAAAGTCGCAGGCCTCACTTTCTCGCCGACTGTTGGACGTCTGCTGTGCGACGGGCCATGCAGGCTTAATCTGCTGCCGAACTGTGACCGTTATCTCCAATGGAGCTTCGCGGATCACAGCTTGCGCTTTTTCTCCTCAAACACCAAGCGACCTCTCGGACTTTATGAGAACACACACATTGGACCCGTCTCCACCGCTGTATTCGTCGATAGCAAGACACTGGTCACGGCTGGCATTGATTGTACAGTTGGTGTCTGGACTGTCAATGCAAATCGCGACCTCATCGATATACAGCCAAAGACGTACTTGTTCGGCCATCGTTCACCGGTCACTCATTTGACTGCTAGCCGGGTCTTCAGTACCTTGCTCTCGGTGTCTGCTGACGGGCAAGTGCTAGTCTGGGGCTTGAACAAGCTGAACTGTATCCGGGTCTTACATCCGGCCGGCGGAGCTTCAATTCAAGCAGCGAGAGTCAGCAATGTCAGCGGCCACATTGCGCTCTGTCAAGGTCCTTACCTGCTGCTCTACACTTTGAATGGGCACTTGCTTTTGAAGCAGAAAGTCTGCGACTCGGTCGATGACGAGATGACATGCTGTGCCTTCTATGAGGGCGCTGGCAATGAGTGGCTAGAGCGCGAGATCATCGTCACCGGCCACGCTCACGGTGTCGCCAACGTTTGGATCCCGACCATACTGTCTGATGGATCCTGGCATTTGCAGCTTGTCAAGCGACTAAATCACGTTGATGGGAGTAGAGAAGGCGGTGCAAACACCTCAGCTGCAGTTACAGCGATCCTGCCTATGCCGCAAGCTGTCTACACTGGTGACGGGAACGGTAAGGTTTTAGAGTGGGATTGCATAGAAAGGCAGGGTAGCATAAGCGTAAGGGGCAGATGATCGGTCCATTGATGTAGCGATACCAGGTAGCATAGCATCGGGCACAGGTCGGACCAAGCACTTTAGAGGCTACAACCGGATATGTGACAGATTCATAATGATATTCAACGTCTGAGGATTGGCTCAATGTACGGTCATGCCAATCGGATACATAGGCGATCGTTGATTGGAAGGTATTCGTCTTTCAAAAGTCCAACCCATGTCCAAGGTCGATGGATACTAAGATAGTACCACGGGATTCATCAGCATCGCAAAGAGATATACGATGTTCTGGACTCCAACCTCGCTTGTGCCATGGCAGCAGTGAGGTTCAAAATTAAATGACTGCAGCTTGTGTTCGTCATCTGCCCGAGGGTCCTGCCACTATGATGTGGCTCTAGAGATAGAGTAGAGGAGAGTGCAGACGAAGCGGTAGAATATAAGTGTGAAGCTCGGCACAGACTTTGTCAACGCTGGCTTTTGCTGCAGTATGTGCCGTCTCCAGAGCAAAACGATATAAAAAACTTGAACCTGGCCCGATTTGAACGGACGACCATCTGGAGATTCGCGTTGCATCAACTGGAATCAGATACGCTACCACTGTGGAAGAGTTAGTGAAATCCCAAAGGTTATGGTGATATTGGTGAGATCGTACCTGCGCCACAGGTCCATGACGCAATCACTAGGTCTAATAAAATATATTCCCCGTGAATAACTACCGAAGATTCGCCGGTATAGTCAGACGTGCACATGGGGTCTGAGGTCAATCTTATTACCTAGACGTGAAGACGAGTTTCAATTGTGCTCTGACTGTCATGGAACAAAGAAACTGTCTTCCTCGTTTGCAGTGCCACTGTTGTCTCGTGCAGAGAGGCTGTACCCCAATCAGCTACGTGGAAACTAGAGAGTTTGATCGTATATTTGGGAACTCGGAGGCAGATATGTGACCAATAACGTCTATTGCTGTAGATGAGGACCAGCACTGGCGAGCGTTCTTGTGGCTACAGAGCGCGACACAAGGCCCCATGGGAAATAAGATAAAACAGGGAGATCAGACATGATTTCACCATGACTAGAGAACAAGCGTACAATCTCATCTAAACCTTTGGGATCGTCTCCGGCATGTTGCAGCTAAAGCAAGACATCAGGTGGGTGGAAGCACAGCATAACTAAGCAAGCAAGCAAACCTCCTCGTTCGCGGGTATCTCTGCTCTCTGCGCCCCGTCTCCACGCCTATAACGCCGTACTCGTTATTCAAGTATCTGAATGAACGTTAGTCAGCGCCGTTTAGCGCGGTGGCACACCGATACATGCCAGCATAAGCCTCTCGTAATCGCCCCTCGTTTCGCTGCGAATCCGATCCAACAACTCCTTCTTGTAGAAATGCCTGAACGCCGCCTTCGCCTGGTTCAGCCGCTCTGGGCTCCAGTGCACCATCACCACACGCCGAATCAGAGCTTTATCATTGGTACCAAGTCCACGCATGGCATCTTCGAGCAAGTCGGCGTCGTGCTTAGCCGGATCTTCTCCAATGTGTACGATGTACAATAGTGCGTCTTGCATGTGCCCCGAGAACTCCTTCTTGATTACGTCTTCAAGAGAGCGGTGGTAGCGCTGATGGTACTGCTGCGCGAGGGCACGAATCTGACCGTTCGAACGTGAGGTCAATATACTGCAGACCATCACTTGGTCCGTACCAGAGCGGCCTTCAGTTGCGTGGTAGATAGCTTGAACGTCTCCGTCGATCTCCTGCGGAATGACTGGTGCTGATTCTTCGTTGCGGCGCGCTGACATCACCATGTCGAACAACCTTTCGGTCTTCATTGATAGGTCGCCTTTGACATCTGACTCGAGGCTGCGGTGATACTTTTGATGGTAATGCTGCTTGATCGCATTGAGGTCGGCGTTGGAGCGGCCAAGCAGGACGTCGTTCATGGCACTCTCTTTAGTCCCTACGCCTTTGATGGATTCGTACAGCTCATGGCAGTCCTGGTCCAACGGACCGCGAAGGATAGCTTCGAGACCGTCACGAAAGTAGCCCGAAGTCTCGCCGTGGACGTCCTTAACGAGATCACGGTGATGGCGGCCTTGGAATGCGGCTTTGACGCTGTTGATCTCAAGCGGTCCGAGAGAGCCAAGAACACGCGCCAGTGCTTTCTCGTCCGTGCCGAGGCCTTTCATCGCCTTTCGGAGCTCGTCGGCTGCGCCGCTCATATCCATGTAAGACATTTGACCTGGGACGTAGCCTGGAGACGGCGGTGTGGGGGCTGAAGTAGGCCCTCCATAACCTCCACCATATTGTCCAGGCGGAGGGCCGGATGGAGGACCGTAGCCTTGACCTTGAGGCGGATACTGATTTTGAGGAGGCTGCTGCTGAAACGGTTGCTGACCAGGTGGAGGTCCATAACCATTTTGTGGCGGGTAGCCACCCATCGGCGGCGGGTATCCTTGATTCATGCCCTGCTGTGCATGAGATTGTTGATGGCCTTGCTGTGGATAAGGCTGTTGATAATTGCCTTGTTGTGGCGGGTATGGTGAGTCTTTATGTATTGTCAGCCCAAGGTCGGTTGCACTCATGTTTGGAAGCGCCGCCATGCGCCTCCGCGGGACGTAACTTACTTGGCTGCTGGTACGGCGGCCCTTGATTGTAGTACGACATACTCGGTTCAGCGGGGATGAAATCACCAAAGTATGCCTCTGTGTCTTCTGTCTATCAGGTCACTTTGGGGAACTAGATGAAGTCACGTACCCAGAGTCTAAGACGCTGATAAGAATGAGTTTGCCACGCGAAATGTACCCTATGGAAGTATTTCGTCAAATCTTTGGAAGGTGAGAAACTGCGCCTTCACTGACGACTTGTAGCGGGTACACCCGGAAGGGTAAGTCCTTCCTTGTGGTCACAGCCAGGAGCTGCCTGAGGTGGCGGGGCAGTGGGCAGTGCAAAGAGCTCGAGTGTGCCGAAGCCGACTCAAGTAGTTGCTTATTCATTCACGCCCAGCCGCAAGATGTTCGGAGTCGGTATTCGCCCCTGGCAGCACTTGGCGATGAGGTGGTACAGAGAATGGCGATGCAGTGGTGCATTCGTCGCTTGGCCGGAGCCGCCAAGGTGGCGCAGAGCGGCTGTGTTTCTTGGTGGTGATATTGCACAAGCATGAGCACGTGGAATACTCGGCCTTCAAATGCTCAATGCCGGTGTAGTATATTCCATTGTTACATGCTGTGACAGCGAGTAGCCATTCGGTACGATACCGCATCCTTCGCAGTAGGTACTGTACCTCGAGAAGTGTCCGCTGGGCGCAGTTCGCCCTGCTGCGGCCACCCGTTAACCTGGCTCGCTAGGGGCGAATGGGAGTGATGGACAGCACAACATCAACGTGGTGAACGAGCACAACCTATATCATCGCATTCGTCGGCATTTCACCGACCGTCAATACTATGCACATCACCCTCATCTGACCTGTCTGCCTTCTTTGCTCGCGGCTTGCGGAGACTTTAGGAAAGGATCGCCAAGCCTCGCTGGCTCCGCCTCTAACGTCAGCGACATGGGTTGAGACGGCTTCATGCTTTCAGCCATCCGCTCGGCCAATGAGGCCTAGGATATCAGACTTTCGAGACACCTTCGACCTCATCGCTTCGCACCGAGTGCCAAAGTCTTGCGCGGCACCCTGCATGCTTGCGATGGAGGAGTATGGCAGCGATCTGCCATCCCACGGGGCGGAGGCATTGTCATTGTGCCGTCGACAGATAGCTGTGATAGCTCAACAGCGTAATAGCGGGCCTTTTGTGCATTGAGAGCAGTCCCTTCGTAGGTGAATACCTTCTTTCTCTCTACATGTTTGCTGTATCTGCCCGACCTCCGAGGAGGACTGCAGGTGAATACTACAGCCTTCCTTCACCGGAAAAACGCCAATGTGAGAGCTTCACTGTCCGCAGCTATCTGGCGTTCGCAGTTCGATCTGTTCCCCAATCGTGTACGTGACTTTCACAGCCTTGCGACCCCAGAAGATATAACAGCAAGGCCTCCAATCCAAGCTCGAAATCGGCACGCTGCACCTTCCCTACAACAGAGGCTCGACACACTACCAGAGTACACTCGAGCGCTAAACCGACCAAAGGCCCCACGAAGCAAGCTGCTCGTCTACCATGGCCGCCTACGCACCAGAGCCCTACCCCGCGCCTCTGCACACCCGCTCGCGACGGTCATCCACCGCATCTCAGCGCTACCACCCGGACAACTACACCCCGTCGCCTCCGCAAGCCCCGCCGCTGACACCAGCAGGCTACCCATACGCCTATGGAAAGCCAGCTCCTCCAGCAGCGATGCCACTGATTGACACGCGGTCCTCGTATGGCCCGCCTCCAGGCCAGTCGGTCTCTCCTGACGTCCATCCTGCCACTGCTGCGTATTCTCCTCTTGCAGTCTCAGCTCGCCCTCCGTACCCTCTCTCAGATGCGGACGCGGTAGTCAATCAGCCTCTCCCTTCCGACATGATGCCCAGACAGCAAAGCTACAACTCAATGCACTCCAAGCGCTCGCAAGATAGCCGTAGATCGCACGAAAGTCGGAGGTCTCGAGACTCGCACCGCTCGCGCAGAGGTCATCGCTCATCTCCTCCCACAGACGAGGAGATTGACCGTGAGCGTCGCCACCGCCGTCGAGATGACAAGGAACGCCGACACAGGCACAACAGTGACCATGATCAACGCCACGTCAAGCGAGCGGACGCGCACAGGCCTTCCTTCGGTGAGACGCTGTTGACTATGGTTGATGGCATCAAGACAGCAGGATATACGTATTTTAAGCGGCATTGAAGCGGCCTGAGACTGGAACAGCATGCGATACCCGGGATGGACATGATTGATGAGCACATCGATAGGTGTTTGAGTGTTCCTGGTTCATTTCATCCATAATATATCCTACGTTGTACTTAGCTTTCTTCCTTGGACCTGTTGAGTTAGTCTGCTGCTTCTTTAGATGTTTACACCAGCTTCAAAAACAGTAACGCTAGCCTTCTCATCCAATTGGAAAGGATTTTGAATACTGTTCACCATATACCCTTCGACACACCGTAGTGCTCACCCTAAAGCGGAGTTTCTGCTTCCAGATGATGCCGAATGATGCTGTGCTTGCGTCAAAATCCGCTGGCTTGTACGTTCGGCCACGAGGCCACATTGCTATAGTTGGAGTTCATGAGCACGCTGTGGTAAGTTTATGACCGCCGGCTGACTGTTGATTCCGGTCAGCTCTTCTAGTTGCTCTAGCTGTAGAACACAAAAGCCAGTCCAGCGGTTGTTGGTGACAGAACGAGGCAGTATTGTAGTATCGCGTGCCGAGCGACATGCAAACAGGCAGTGGCGCTAGGTGAGCCATATCTGCACGTCACGTTCAGCTCACAATCAGTCTAGTTTCTTGAGCCACTACCAATCATGCTAGTAGCACATACAGCCGCCTATTGCCGCCACGAAGAAATTATGGATACTCCGTTAGTCTTGTCCCACCGGAACCTCTTATCACAACTCGCGCCTGATATGCAATTAGCTCGAGTATCTTTGCTCATCTTGGTATCGAACTCACAGTGTAACTCAGCACACCCACCACTTTTTGGACAGGTACACCGCAGTGAGGACACGGTGCTGTAGTTTTCGCCATGGTAGCCAGACTGAGGTGCTCTGCTGCTTCTTTGCCATATGTCCTTGTC
>Ga0058704_10000608_pt1 | contig 17982 bp, 21 predicted proteins | sample AgamicMgSfe_FD_71363 | JGI IMG/M metagenome (GOLD analysis project Ga0058704, IMG submission 71363) | Agave microbial communities from Guanajuato, Mexico - Mg.Sf.e | ecosystem: Host-associated > Plants > Phyllosphere > Phylloplane/Leaf | place: Guanajuato, Mexico | collected 2012-05-30
GATGTCGTGAACAACCTCGCCGAGTTGATCGATCCAAATACGATTATCGTCCGTGGCACTTCAAAGTCTGAGGTCCTTGCTGCCTTGAACAACAATCTGCTTCGCATCATACGCCTTGCCGCAGTGTCGAATTGCATTCCACCCCTCGAGGATAGCAGCGTTGCTTTGGCAAACGATGCCGCCGGTTCCGACTACCAAGGCGCTATCGATTATGTCATTGCTCTTACGCAGCGCGCAATACCTACTCGTGGCTCAGTACCTGAAGCAGGAGATGCGGCGTTGGAAGACCAAATCGCCGCCCGAGCCGCGGAAGCGGGCCTGCTCTACTTCTCTTGGAAGCTCAAGTACATTGATATTGCGATCAACGACAGTACGAGCGCAGGCGTTCCCGACAGCGAGCTTGAAGCTCTCGCCACGCGCAGAGACACCTTCGTCGAGAACCTACGCTCCGTGCTTCGAGCTAGGAAGGCAGGAGATGAGGTTTGCATGACGTTCACTCGCTCATTGGTGGACCTCTTCTCCTTCGCCGCGTTCCTCAAAGGTCTCGTGCCCAGGGCTGGCATGAGCGATGACTATACTGTCCTGGTCCTGGAAATGGACCCTGGCTTGCAGAAGGAGGTGATGCGAGTGTTCACGGCGGTGGAGAAGAACTTCGCAAAGCTAAGCGGCAAGAGACTCGAGGAAGGAGCCGGCGACGATGTGGCGGGAGACAACGACGCTGAAGCGATGAACGAGGACCCGTTATCTGATCCCGAGTCCGACGAGGAGGATGATGACACCCAAACACAGCCGCAAACGCAAACACAGGCCTCGCAGCAGCGCAAGGAAGCCAAGATGCTCGCGACCATTACTGCCGAACAGAACCTCTGCACGCTCGTCAGCCGGTTCGTCAAAGCGTTGGCGGCGGGCGTCATGGACCAAAATGTCACGCGCCGGAGACTGGAACGCAACAAGGCTAAGTTGGGGCCCAATTACAAAGCCTGTTGCGAGTGGCTCGACATTGGCAAAGCGCAGAATAACCGATTCCGACCGAAGCGGAAGGGGAAGAGTAAACCCGCTGCTGTAACCACGAAAGCACGATCGAAGCCGAAGAGTAATGCTATCATCGCTGAGGATGAACTCGATGATGAAATCGAGGATCCTGATGCGGAGGATGAAGCGGCTCTGAGGCGGAGAGAGCTCGTGGTGGATGAGGAGCCCGAGCCCGAGCCGGAGGGAGAAGATGATGTCGCTCACGGGGCGGACGCGGAAGAGGAGAGCGTGCTGGGGGACTGAGCGTCGTCTTTCTCTTGATACCCGTTCACGTTTCGCATTCGGTTGCTGCGGTGCTTTGCGCCTTGTATATGGCTGTGCGAGCGGCCGTGGGATGATTGCATAGCAAGGGTGGACCCAATATGTCATTAACAGCATGGCTTCCCCTAAGTCGGGCACCACATAGCGCTATGTAAAATTCATGATCCAAGAAAAAGGGAGAAGAATCCGCGATCCCCGCTGCCCTTATGTAACAATCCCATGCCCAGCCCTAAACTTCCAATTCGCCGTCGCGGCCGCCTTCAGATCATCCGCATTCAGCACTTCGGCCCCTTCCTTCATCAGCACGTGCCAGACGTGGTTCCGCAGCGCGATCGGCCACGCCGGCGTCTCCCAATACCGCGCCTTCAAACCTCTCCGCCGCGCGCCCCGGATCTGGCCCCGGATAATCTCCATCTGCCGGGGCGAGAGGTGGCCGCGCCAGACGAGGCCGACGGCGGATCGGAAGGAGACGCTGGCGTAGTATGAATTTGTGGTGTTGAAGGCGTCGGGGGTGGACGGGGTGGTGGAGTCGGTTTGGAGCCTGCTTTGGGCGGAGGAAGTTTCTGGGTTGGCGATCGTGTCATCCGTGCTACCGTCGTCTCCATCGATCGGCGCGTCGAGGCTGTTTGAATCCTGCGGTGCTTCCCAGAGCTTGTTGAGCGGCGCGTCGAAGAAGATGTCGCGATATTCAGTGCTGTTCACCACCATGTCGAACGGCGTGTTCCCCGTGCCGACCACAGTGACCGCTCTTGAGTGTACCTTCTCCCCGTCCCAATAGGTCAGGTAACCCTTCTCACGCAGTGGCGCGAGCTGCTCCATGACCACAGGCCAGGTGTCGTGGCCGTTGGTCTTGAAGTCGACCAGCAAAACTAGCGTCTGCTCGGGCGCGACATCGAACACGCCGTGTCCGCTCGCGTTGGCGAACTCGGTGGCCGGGTTCATCTTCTCCAGCAAGTCCACCAGCGGGTTCACGTAAAGGTTCCGAAACGTCCGATTCATCGTCAAGGAAGCGACGTTGTGCCCGACGTAGAGCTCGTCATCATAGCACCAGACATCCGCCTCGACCGAGGTGCATCCGTAGTGCAGGGCCTCGAACAGCGGCACGCGGCGCCAGTAGTCGTTGTGCGAGTGACACGACACGGGCAGGATGTCGCGGGTCGTGTCGGTCGGGTAGTCCACGAGACCTTCGCCGACGTGGCCCAGTTTGCCCCAGTCCGGGAGGAATTCGTCGTAGGCGTCGACGTCCCAGAACAGGCGCGCGCTTCCGATGAGGACTTGGAGGATGTGTAGCACGCCGCTGCCGCGCGTGTTAGCGGGAGTGTATAGTGAGGTGGGATGGGAGGTTTGGGGCACACGTACAAAAACATCAACACCAAAACCGGAAGCGCGTACAGCGTCCGCCTCAAGAACGCCATTGCTCGAGCCCGATGCCGCCGTCCGCCCTCCCTCCGTGGATGATGTTTGGATACATGCGTGTTCGCGAAAATGGGAGTGTCGTCGTCTTCGGCACCGCCTGGCGCAGCTTCATACGCATAAGCACCTTTCCGTCGTCGATTGCTCATCCCCAGCACGGACAACACGCGCTCGACGACCGTCGCCTGTGTATCCGGGTTCTGATACTCGACGGTATGGACATCTTCGACACAGTCACGGTAGCGACTCGAGACGGGAGGTGCGTTGTCGACGTTGTCAAGCGCGAACGCATCGGATGTAGCGTGCGGGTTCTTGCTCGGTGTGGGTGCCGTCATGTTTCGACTTCTAATAAATGTATCGACTTTCCAGCCTTATTATGCTGTTGTTGTCTGATCAACTCTATACCACCCAGCACCGGCAGTATATCGCCCGCTTCTAGGCAACGGGTATACCGCCTTGTTTCGACCAGGCCCGTACCCGAAAAACGATGTAAGCTACGCGCATCTTCGTGGGCGTGGGACAAGGAGAAATCTGCGGTTAGCGGCTCGGTCGACAGTTTGCAGCCTCGCGTGCCTCGCATGTTCCAGACTGTGCATGTGGCGTCTGCAGCCAAAGAGACGGCGCGGCTGGCGCACGGCTGAGTTGGAGGTGGGGAATTGGTGAGAATAGATAATTCAGCCTGTCGCAAGATCCTTCACCAGTTCATTACCTCCAACAACACCATGGCCATCCGATTCACCTAATAAGTCACAAACCATTCAGGCAACAACAATCATTGATTCAACATTCATAAATCTATCGTCCGGCCTTCCTTGGAACTCTGCTGCGCCGCTTCAATAACCCTCAACACCCCCGCCGCATCCTGCGGCTTGACGGGCACCTCACCATTCCCTTGCAAAGCACGGGCGAAAAGGCGGTAATACTCGACGTACGTCGCTGGTTGAACGGTGGCGTATGTGCTGCGCTTCGGCTTGCCGTTCTCGAACGTCGTGAGCGTGCCGTAATGACTCTCCGGGTCGACGCCGAAGTTCTTGTCGCCTGGTCGCATGCCGGCTTTGAGCTGGTCTTCTTGGACGTCGAGGTGGAACTACATGGGAATGATCTGTCAGCTGAAATGGTCTGCAGAAGTTCGACGGAAGGTAATGGCATACCTTCTTGAAACTCCCCTTCGTTCCCCGTACCCAGTACCGAAGCTGCTCCTCCTCCGAACTGACCACCCCAGCCTTGACCGTCGCCAACATCCCGGGGTAATGAAGCAGCACTGTATGGCTGTCCGGCGCTCCACCGGCCACATCCCGTCTCTGATTACCGACGAAGCCCGTGACGCGCTGCGGCGGGCCGAAGGTGTGGAAGACTTGGTCGATGAGATGCGTGCCGAGATCGAAGATGCTGCCGTGGCCCGGCAGATCCTTGACCTTCCACGTTTCGGGCGGAGGGTCTGGCCGGTGACGGTCAAAGTGCGTCTCGAACTCGGTAATATCGCCCAGCGAGCCTTCGGCCATGACTTTGCGCAGAGTCAGGAAATCCGAGTCCCATCGACGGTTTTGATAGACAGTCAACAGCTTCCCGCTCCTCTTCGCGATGTTCGTGAGCTCGTCGGCCTCCTTGGAAGTCGGCACGAACGGCTTTTCCACGACCACGTGCTTGCCCGCTTCGAGGGAATCTTTGCACATGCCGTAGTGAGTTTCCGGTATGCTCGTGATGACCACGACGTCCACATCTTGGTCGTGGTAGACTTCGTCCATGGATCTCCAGCTTTTGGTTCCGGGATGGTCTTTCGAAGCATCATCGTTGTCTTTCGGCGATCGCTGCAAGATCCCGTAGAGCTTGAAGTCCGAGGGTAATGCGAGAACTAGAGGGATGTGGAAGACTTTGGCGGACATGCCATAGCCTACAATGGCGACGTTGGCACGCTGGGAAGTCATTGCAAAAGCCGTGATCGTAATAGTAACCAGTCGTTGTGAAAGATGATCTGGACTTCGAGTCGAGGCCCAATTCGAGCTTGTTATGTACCGCTTCGTATCTTTTCCTGCAGGGCTCGTCGTCTGATGACGCTGGTGGGTCAGGATTCGGCGGGGTGCATCGAGCTTCGGCGTTTGATTCCACCACCAATAGCCAATATTTAATAACAAGCCATTTTGTAGCAGCTTCATCAAGCAGAAGAAACTCAGTCGTTGTTTCGAGCACTTCTCACCCAACGAGCGTGTTGCGCCTGGTCTTGTCACCTTTGGGGTCTTTGCGGCCGATGATGGCTTCCAGTGCCTGTGCAAGAGCCTTCGCATCGTACCGAACCCCTCTACCGGCCTCGTCTTTGCGTCCATATACCCGCATACTCTCGATGCCCATCCGATTGAAAGCTTCCTTGTCCAGTACTGGGCATCTTGGACCGTCGAGGTAAATGATGTGCGTGACATAATGCCAGTAATTGTGCATGTGCGCGCGAGGGACTTCGCGAGAGTCGCTACAGGCGTCAGCTATGGCGGCCACAAAGTCCAGGGCTGTGAATGGGTTTGTCGAGGGTCCGGTCTCGCGGTCGATGGTCCCGTTCAGTATCAGTATTTTCGTTCGTATGGAAGGTGATGCGACGACGTCTCCGACGCCGCGCAGGACGAGAGACGGGACGATAGATGTGAAGAGCGAGCCGATGCTGTAGATGATGCACGACGCGTTGTTGAGCGCTTCAAGTACGCGTGGGTTGGCCGGGATCGTGATCTTTTGGCCGTACGGGTTGATGTACCATAACCTCTGGATCCGGGCGGGGAGATCTTCTTCGTCGGTCTTGGAGAAAGCGATGGCGGGTTTGCGCAGATTCGGCAGCGTCCCTGGCAAGTTGGCGTCTTCGACCTTGTCATGCTCCTCGGTTTCGACCTTGAGCAGTCGAGAAGGTGACGAGGGTGATTCGACAGTCCCAGCACCAGGAACGGCGAATGTCGGAGTGCTCGGGTGACTGATGCTGTTCTGTCCTGTGATGACCGTGCCGTCTGCCAGTTTGGCCGCGATGTGGTGGGCGAAGTTCGTGTTGAGCGCCGGAAGCACGGAAATGTATGATGGCACAGCGCAGATGCTGGAGAGTAGATATATCGCGGCCTCGAAGCTGCCGGTGAACAATCGAGCACTGTCGTATTGCAATGCAGTCAGTAGATGTAGCCACGGAGCGCAAAGATGGGCTGTACCGTACCCAGTCAAGAAGAGATTCCCTATGCTCGCTCCAGAGTAATCGAACCTACTCGTCGGCCTCAACCGCTTGAGCATCTCGAGGTTCATGATATTCAATATGCTGCGGATGAGTTCTCTCTTAGGAGACGAAACGCCATCCCACAACGGGTGAGTCGCTTCGATGATGTCCAGCCAATCGGCGCGAGCAGGACTATACGATCGCGGGAGACGATGGTTGAAGAATTGCTTGATTGCACTCGCCTCTTCGCCATGTTCCGGAATGAGACGTACGAGGCGAGAGCGCACATCACCAATGCCTGTGTTCCAATCAGCATTCCGTTCCTACTACTGGACGCTGAATGAGTCCGTGTACCGACCAGGGCCACCAAAGACGCGGATGACTTCGCTCGACGAGCCTCCGTTGTCCGAAATGGGGATGATGTAGCTCAGCGTGCTCTGGTTGGCTTCTCGGACCTCGTTGAAAACGTCGACCAGGTTGTTGGCTGCGCTGCCGCCGGAAAAGACGACAATGCCTCCTCTGCCGTTGCTCTTGGGTGCGATCTGCGGTACCGCTAGATCAGAGGCATGTCGAGAGTTGGGCGGCTGGGCAGTGGGAGCTCCGTTGATGTCCGTCATGTCGTCTCATGAGAGTCTTTTGTTGTTTTCCGTCGCACGGATGAGGACATATCGTGAGCGTTCGTACTCGCGACGGTGTGAAGAGACGACGTGGCAATACGTGGGCGCACATCCACCGTCTCCGTCTCAGGATGTACACGCGTCCACGAAGGAGGACCACAAGCACATGCACAGTGTCACAGTGTTGTTGAAGTTGTCAATTCGGCTGATTGCGGATCTCTATATACACTGCCAAGACCACCCCTTCCTCATGATACTACACTGCAACACACATGCCTCTTCTAATAACGCGGCAGTCTGCTCACCTCACAAAGCGCTTGTGCGTAGGGAGGCTAGTCCGCTGCCCGGAATTAGGCACAATTGACGACGCTTCTCCCTGACGCTCTGCCACCAACATCCTACTCTCCTCCTTTCACGGCTCACCCAACGTCGCCTCTACTGCGCCGCCTGAGTCCTCTCCACAGTGTGCGCCGGCACGTTCTCTCCCCTATGCACAACCATTGTCGGGCTCGCGAACAAACCCTCCTGCTCCCTCTGGAAGTCGGTACCGGTGTTGCCGATGTGAGGCAGGGCTCCGCTCTCCCGCTCGGCTCTCCTTCTTCGCTTCTCAAGCAATCTGTCGCGTGTAGCTCTCAGATAGCGCATCTGGCTGTCTTCGACGCCTTGTAGGTAGTAGCCGAAGGAGGCGCCAATGGCACCGTAGATGGAGTAGGCCCAGGGCTGGGTGAAGAATGGCCGCATCTCGATTCCGAGCTGCCAGAAGCGGACGGCGAGGCCTATGTATACTACTTTAAGCTTCCCAAATCATATCGGCGGGTTTCGCTCGCAGGCACAGATGTAGACTTACCGAAGCCCGACCAGAAAAGGATCTTGTTCACCATGTTGGTTTGGCTGTCTCCGCCGGAAGCGCGCCGGCGTGGTTCTTCCCGTATGGACGTGTGCGATACGCAAGCTACAAACTGCGAGGAGACCTGCTTTGACGTTGTGTGGTGGGAGGGTGTTGAGTTGCTGGACCAGCCGTCACGCGAGCCGGTACTGGTGAGTGCTGTCTCGGTTCCACAAGCTCGTCCTCCAGGTGATGCTGCTCCGCAGAATCTCACGACTTTTGCACCGATGGCTCGTGCAGCCAGTCTTACGCTCCTGACGCGCGGTGGAAAGAGCAACGACCTACAACAAATCCTACGACATCACCAGCACATTGACAGTCAAGGTGCAAGATGGCGACGGAGGTTGTTTCGAACGGTGCGGCCGACTTCGAGCTGCCACCGCGCAAGAAACCCAAGATTGGCGAGCTCCCATTGTCATCCACGCAACGCGCCTCGATCGATGGCATCCTGCATACGTTTAAGAAGAAAGGCGAGTTCGACGGCTTGCGCAAGAGAGCATTCCAGCAGTACAACGAGAGCGCGCAACGAGGCATGTTCGAAGCTGCCTTACGCACCTTCACCAATAACGAAATCGAGCGCGACCCGATCAAGTACCTTAAGCCAGATCGACGCATGGGCGCGCCGCTGCTTGAGGGTGCAGCGGCGAGAAGTGATATATACAAGCAAACCGAAGTGGATATCGAAGGCTACATTGATCAATACCTCGCCAATGCCGAGATGGCGATGAGAGAGATTCGACGAAAAGAAGTAGGTGATACCGCGGCCGACGAGGAGATCGCACGTGGCAACAAGAGCGATGAGGCTTATGCGGCGGAAGCGGATGCCCGACGGAAGGAGCGCGAGAAGAAGCACAAGGAGGGGGAGAAGATCCGCAAGAAGCAGGAGTCGCAGGAACGGAAGAAGAAGGAGCTCGAGGCGCTGAAGAAGAAGCAAGAGGAGCTGATGAAGGAGACTGAGCGCCTGCAGCGTGAGCAGAAAAGGCGCGCAGAGCGCGAGGCGTGGAAGGCGGCAGAGAAGGAGCGCGAGAGAGAGCGTATCAAGAAATTCAACGAGGATCGCGAGAAGCAGAAGAAGGAGGCTGAAGAGAGGGAGAAGGCGGCAAAAGAAGAGAAGGAGCGTAGGCAGAGGGAGAAGGCTGAGCGAGAGCAGAAACGATTGGACGAGGAGGCATTGGAGAAACTGCTGCAGGAGGGCAAGCAGATGGCGGAGAAGGCCAAGCGACCGGAGCTCGAGCGGAGCGAAAGCATGGAGCCTCCGCCGCGTTTGACGAGGCATACCTCCGCGCCCAAGAACAGCATGTCCCGTGATGAAATGCGTGCACAAGGCTTGATGCCGACGAGCATGACGCTTCGGAAAGGAGATAGGCCAAGCGGTACGCCAGGCGACACTCGGGTACCCGCCGCACCGATATCTGGCATTGAAGAGGAGCGACGAGCCAGCAGGACTTCTCGCGCACGTTCTCCATCTCCCAACCGCTCGTTGCATGCCCGTGCTAGACGTGAGACACCCTTACGAGACGACGGCCGACGTCCTTCTCGCCGGGATGCCCCGGTTCGTCGTGACAGAATATATCGCGACATTAGCGCGGAGCGGGAAGCATGGAAGGCGAAGCAACGCGGCGAGCGTGGTTCAAGTCGAGACAGGGGTGGCGAGGAAGGTGAAGTCGTCGAGTCTACGCGCGGCTCCGTCCGCGCGCGAAGCCGCTCACGAGACTCACACCGTGATCGTCGGAGACGCGAGTCTCGATCGCCACCCAGAAGGAGGTTCCAAGACGGCTCGCGCTCACGGTCGCCACCTCGACGTCGATACCGGGACGATTCCCGGCGCAGAGACCGCAGCAGGAGTCCCCCCGGCATTGACCGCTATGTCCCTGGTGGTGCCGCCGCTAGACGTGGCAGAGACAACGACGATCGGGACGACAGGCGGAGGAGGGACGACGACGACCGGGATAGAAGGACTAAGCGCGAGAGTACTCGGTACGACGACCGGCCCAAGCCGATGGACATTGACCGGTACATGCCTGGTGGCGGTAATCGAGCCGGCGATTCGGAAAAAAGTCGGCGAAGGGAGCGGAGTAGGAGCAGAGTGCGGGAGCGCTCCCGGGATCGTGGCGACCGCGACAGGGAGCGGGTGCGCGAACGGTCTAGGTCTCCACAGCGGAGGGGACGAGACGATCGTGACCGCGAGCGTGAAAAGGATCTTGGGGGTGAAAGGCCGCGGGATCGAGGTGAAGTCGATAGGGAGGGGAGAGGGAGCAAAGGAGAGGAGTGAATATCGAGCTGTCCCATGGCTTTGGCATGGTAAGGTGGGAGACCTGTCAGGGGTTACATTCGACTTCGTAGTCTTCGTCTTACGTTTTTCAAGGTAGTGGATCTGCTGGGTCATTCGTCGTATGGATAGTCGTTGTCTCTTAAGCGCGCACAACCATCGCTACGTACCGCAGTCTGCATGCTGCGCCGCAAAGTCGCGGTCGCTCCGTGATGCCGCCGCACCTCGTTGTCGTAGACCTCTTTCACGTCTCCTGTGTCCTGTAGTGACGTTCTTCTTATCAAACACTTCCTTCACGCTCGTTCGATATTCACGTGGCGTGGCCGAGGCTGATATTTAAGCCAGGCAGCTACTCGTATTCATCAACCGACTTATCACCAGTCCATCAACAACACCCATCCATCATCGCGCTTCGCACTTCTCTCCATCCTTCGGCGGCTATCCTCCCAGTTGCTGTGTGCCCTCACACAAATGCACGAAGACCACTGATCCAGCACCACTGCCACGTTCGTACTTGGATATCTAGCAATGGCGTCCAACTTCAAGCCATGGACCCAACGTCCGACCAAACGCTATCGCCTCGTTGATTGCAGGCTGGCAAGTATTCATACTCAAAACGACTCGATCAAGAAGCGAGGCCAGATTGCTAATTCGTGCTGCAGTAAGTCGTTCATCGATCCGACATATCACCTCTCCATCTAACAGAAAAATAGAATCGATCCCAAGGATGGAAACGTAAGGTCAACCCAGTTGCAGCAGGGCGATATGAGGAAGCTCACGGTGGGTGGAGTGTGTAGGTATACGACCACGTGACATTAGATTTGGCGAATGGCTACAGTATGTCAGCTACCTACCTATACATACAAGTGTCGAGGACTGCTGCTGATCTACCAAATAAGTCCACCGCATGACGAAACTCCAACAAGGCCCTTCGCCCGGCAACGAAGTCCTGAACTGGACGCACGACGAACAGGCTACGGTCATCAACTTGGAGGGGAAATGGGTGATACCAGGTCAGTATCGACACAATTAGATCAGACCTTACTAAGAGATCGAGTGGGATGTTTCAATGGACTGATGAACCACTCCACTCGATAGGTCTAATCGACAGCCACGTCCACCTCTCAACCCCACCCGGCGAAGAAGGTCTCCAAGCGACCATGACCCAAGACCCATCCACCTCACTCCTGCGCCAACCGTACCTCGCGCACGAGATGCTCCAACGCGGCTTCACGAGCGTTCGGGACTGCGGCGGGGCCGGGTTGGCGCTCAAGGAGGCGTTGGACGAAGGTCTTTTTCCCGGTCCGCGGCTCTTTATTGCGGGTCATGGGATCTCGCAGACGGGCGGGCATGGCGATTTGAGGCGTGCGAAGGATGAGGAGTTTGCGTGTTGTGGGGGGAACACGCGCGGGTTGGGCCGGGTTGCTGATGGCGTGGTGGGTTTGCTGATCGTTACGATGGCTTCTGTGGAAGACGCAGCGGGACTATGGCGCTGACGGTCTACCAGGAGCAATGCTTGCACGCGGCTCGGGAGGAGTTACGGCAAGGCGCCGACTTCATCAAAATTATGTGAGTCGAGGCAGAAGCTGGTGTAGGCCCTGGATCTGACCTTTGAGTACTGCGACAGGGTGTCAGGTGGTGTGGTGTCGCCCACCGATCGCTTAACGAACCTTCAATATACGCCCGAGGAGGTCAGTTCAATACAGTATACTGCCTGACACCACATTGGACAAAGCAGCTGACCGCAGACTCAATCGCCTGCTTAGATCCGCGCCTTCACCAAAGTGGCCAGCGACGCAGGCACGTATGTCACCGCGCACGCATACACGCCGCAAGCGATCCGCAACGCCATCGAGAACGGCGTCAGCGGGATCGAGCACGGCAATCTGATCGACGAGCCGACGGCACAACTCATGGCGTCCAAAAACGCCTTCTTGACGCCCACACTCGTCACCTACCAAACCATGGCCTCCAAGGAATTCAGCCACTTCCTCCCCACCGAAGGTCCGATCGCAGCCAAGAACCTCCAAGTCCTCGACGCCGGGCTGAAAAGCCTCCAGATCGCCGACAAGGCCGGCGTGACCATGTGCTACGGCACGGACTTGCTGGGACCGCTGCAGGCCAAGCAGACGGGCGAGTTCGCGCTCCGGAAGCAGGCGGGCCTCAGTGCGCTCAAGATTCTGCAGAGTGCGACGGTGAACGGGGCGCGGATGTTGCGGGCGGAGGATAAGTTGGGGAGGATCAAAGAGGGGTTCTGGGCGGATCTGGTCGTGTTGAATGCGAACCCGCTGGAGGATATCGAGGTGCTGGATCGGCCGGAGCGGCACCAGCTCGCGGTGATCAAGGCTGGTCGCGTCGTCACCAGTCGATGGTCGAAGATGGCTCGGGAGGATTCGCAGCCGAAGTTGATCGAATGATTGATGAAGGTCGTATCACTTTCGATTCTTCACCTCTCGAAGGTCGAGAATCGGAAAATAATATCATGCTGTGTCTTATGGTGAAAACGGCAGGACAGGATCGGCATTAATATCCAAGCAATCCAGATAGAAAATCTCGATGTGCTGGACCTGATCTCGCGACGCGACCCTGACCTCTCGCCTCCTCTCCTTCCCGCCATCCTCTCGCTCGATGTCGTAAGTCTTCCCAACTTTGTAAACAGTATCACCCATCGCTATCCACCGTAGGGCATCGCCACCCGACGGACTGCCCAAGTCGGCGCCGATCCGCTGCACACGCTCCTCGTGCGTCGTCTCGAGCATTTCTCGCTCCAACCAGCTGTTCGCCAGGATGCGCAGGACTTTCAGTCTCGGCAGGAACGGCAGCAACAGACGCAGAGGGATTTTGCTCCCGGGGGCGAGCGCCAGGCCCAGCTGTTCGAGATGCGGGCAGAACCGCACTAGGTCGCTGATCTGAGTGGGGCTCAGCGCCCAATGGGAGGATAACAGCAGGTGTTTGAGCGTCGAGCCGTGGCTCCGCGTCAGCGCGTCCAGGTACTCTTCCCCGAGCCGCGCCGTCTCCGCATCCGGAGGGTCTGTATGCGGTATCACGACGCCTTCAGGGCTCGCGTTGATGAAGTAACAATGCTCCATCCCCGTCGCGCTGCGAATCATAGTGACGTGCTGCGGCGCCAGCTCGTTGCAGCGCACGGTGCGGAAGCCCGTCTCGAAGTCCTTGGGGATGTTGCGCCAGGTGAGGTCGACAAAGGCGGTGCGGGCGTTACTGGCCAGCCCGCCCCAGGAATCGATGAAAGTGGCGCGCCAGCAGGTCTGGGTGTCCAGCACGCTTTCCATGCCCTCGAGGTTCGCGCCGAAGAAGTTCTGCATGGCGAAGTGCTTGAAGGTCAGGCGGCGGTTGGCGCGCGTGCAGCGGCCGAAGTACGTCTGGAAGCTCACGCTCGGCTCCGCTTGCTGTCGCATGCGCGGCGAGAAGTGCAGGCGCACGTCCTCGAGTTTGGTGGAGTGGAGCATGAGCAGGCTGATGTCGTCGCAGTAGCACAGCGGGTCGATGTCGGTCGCCTTGAAGACCCTCAGGTTCGGGATAGGCGGGACGGTGACGCTGGGGCGCGGCATGCGACTGGAAGGGAACTTGAGCGTCAGGCTCGTCAACGTGCTGTGCGCCGCCAGGCCTTGGTACACCGTCTTCAGCGGCTTGCAGTCCAGCTCCCACGCGAAGCTCTGCAGCCTCGTCATGCGGTCCGTCGCCGCCCGCAGCAGAACATTCAGCATCATGGTGTTATCCGGCACGCGGCCTTGCGCGAAATCCTCGACTCCCACCTCCTTCCATTCCCCCCACACCCGGAATTCCTGCACCAACGCCGCGTGCGCCTTGGTGACAAGCCCATTCAGCGCCATCATGAAGGGACTCCCGCCCCCGAAACCCTCCGGCCGTCCGTTGACGAAGCGCATCTCGGCGTAGGAATGCAGGGCCATGCTCCGGTAGAGCGCGGGCAGGGCCATGTAGCAGAGGAGCCGCGAGGTGCGCGTCACGCGCGCGAGGTCGCCGATGTCGTCGAGGTGCGCGATGATGAGCGCGATGAGGTTGAGGGGCAGCGTCGTCGCACGCGCCGCGGCGCCGTTCGGCGTCTCGCATGTCGAGCCCACGCCCGAGGTGAACTGCACGTAGGGAGGGATTCCGGGCCATGGGTATTCTCTCGTGGGCGTCTGGCCTGGATTGTACCGTTGCTGCGGCTCCATCTCGGTATAAGGAGATCAAACAATGTGCAAGACTGTCGCAACCGCGCGCCTGCTCTTCCCCTTCGTCGTCCGCTGATGTCGACGGGGGTACATGTCTGCAGTACGTGTTCGCTTTCGCATCGCCAGACGCCTGGTAGTTTGCCTACCTACTAGGTACATGTGTGTACATGTAGCTCGGTTTCGCGTGCTGCGCAGTGGGATCGCGTTTGAGCTCAATTCCGCAAGCCACGTCATCCCCCGAAACGCGCATAGTTGCAGTCACGTGTATAGGATCCGCCCATGGATGTGAGTGAAGTACATAGCGTTAGTACATGTAGTTCACGCAGATGAACGACACCAGTTGAATCTCGAACAGTATGAAGACTTGAAATGAGTTCACATAAAACACCACAAAACGCCATCGCTGAGTGCTATCCTCCGCCGTGTGAGCTTAGGTAGAGTAGTGATAATAAGTCGCTTGAGCAAATCCCCCCCCCCAGCACCTGTATCGCAGCACGCCTGAAAATAAGAGAGAGAGAGAAAAAAAAACGTTGGGTATCTTCAAACAAGCAAGCTCCCCAAGCAGGCCGTAAAAGTCGTAGCGCACTCGAACCTCCTTCCATTACCGCGCACCGCCACCACCACCCTCAAGAACCCAACGCCAGCTGCTCCACATCCTCATGCAAATCGTCGCCCTCGTACGGCTCGACGGTGGTGTGCTGGCTGGGGTAATGCGGCGGACTGGCGGGCACGTCCTCGTACATGGGCGGCATCTCGTCGTCCCAGGAGATGCCCATGCCGGAGCGTTGGGTGACCGTGAGGTTGAACTGGGTGCGCAAGACCCGCGCGGCGCCCGTCGGCGTCGCTTGCTGGGGTTTCTTGTTCGGCGCCCACTCTTCCGCGATGACGAGCTCGATGATGAGGTGGTGGGAGATTCTGGTGCGGCCGTTGGCCGCGACGACGTCGCACTGCGGGTCTTTCGCGCTGTCGATCGCCGCCGTGAATTCCCCTTCCACCTGCCCTTGGTCGAAGTCCGTCTTCCAGCCTTGCTTCAGCTCGTTGGAGCCGACGTCGCGCGCGTGCTCGTGCTGCACGCCTTTGCCCTCGCTGTTGCCGCCACCGCCGCCGAGTTTGCCGACGTGCTTGGCGCACGCCGGGCTCACCGTGACCTCCTTCTCCTCGATGCGCCAGGTGAGCTTGCGCAGGCGCCAGCGCGTCTGCGTGTCGTCCTTCTTGGTCGTGATGCCGGTCATGCGGCACAGGACGGAGAAGTCGCCGATGGGGTGGATGCTGCTGGGCAGCGTGACCTGCAGGGCCAGGTTGGTGGGCGGGAAGATGCGCACGCTGTGCTTCTCGCTGCCGGGCCGGAGCGCGCGCGAGATGACGAGGGCGCGGCGGAACTCGGTTTCCTGGCCGTCGGTGGATTTCGCGCGCACGTGCAGCGAGTAGTCGATGCTCCCGATGTGGCCGTGGGTCGTGGAGGGGATGTGGCCCGGGATGAGGTGGGAGAAGGGGAGCTCCTGCATGCCCGCGCTGGCCGCGAAGGTCTTGGGTTTGCTCAGGAAGTTCCACTCGTACAGGTCGCTGACGGTCGTCATACATTCGCGACATCGTTCTTGCACCGGGCGCTTGGTGGCGGTGGTGCACTCGAGATACATGACGATGCTGTTCATGACCACGTCTCCCGCGACGGGGGAGACCTGCAGCCGACCGGAGATCAACGCGCCGGTGGATTGCTGGGGCGGATCGATGAACAAGGCGGGCGGGGACTCCATGTACATGTTGAGCTTCACCGGCTTGACCTGTGACGAGGAGCGCGACGAGTCCTTCGCGTGCTTGTCCTTGGAGATCGACCGGTCCTTCTTGTCGTGCGAGCTGTGCCGTTTGCCCAGGTACGCCAGACCCGGGCGCTTGATGTGGTCCATGCTGGGCCTCCTCACCTCGGCGACGACGTGAGTGCTGGGAGTTTTCGTCGCGAGTGCGCCGTCCAGCTGCGTCGCTCGTCCGTGAGGTCGTAAATCGATGCCGAAGATCCTGCTCGGCATTGTGCTCCGCCGCGAGGAAACACGGAAAGATGCACGGCGCGCCGAACCGCGGTTGCTGCAGGCAAAGTCGGCGTGCCTATCCTTTCAAGCGAATTTTCCGTGCGGGTGCTTGGTGAGGTGAGGACAGACGAACAGCATCTTTCTGCGGCAGGTGAGTGTGCAGAAAATTGTTGATCACAGAGTCATTCATCACATGATGCGGATCTGGAATTGGAAGTTCACCAACGTTTCGTTCCCCAAGTGGATCCCTCCTACGGGCCACACGGTTCGGTACGATGGATTTTTATTTTACTTCTCCCGAACAAGCAATAGCAGACGTGCGCCGGTAAGCGTGGCCATGACTGACAACAGCACCACATGCATCTCCACTGTTGAGCCGGGAAACATTGATGGCTGCATTCGGACATATGGCAAAGACAGTGTCGCCATCATGGATTCATGGTCATATGTGTACCACTGGAAGCCCAGGTTCGGTCTAGCATGTCCTTGGCCAAGTCCATTCACGGGATGTTTGCCCGTCACCGTCGGCGGCCACGCCCTCTTCGACACATGCACTCTCGTACAACATCGTCGTTAGGACCACGGAAACCCAACGTTCACTGACTGCATGTATGGACTTTGAATTGATTAGGTACTAGGTATATGGCATGATGGTGATCCGCACGAGCGCAGGCAGTGTCGAATACGTGCATGCATAACTGTACTTATCAGTTCGAGGATGCTTGCTATAGAGCAGGGCTACAGGTATCCCTACTATTGTGCTATACACCTTAAGTCTTCGGCATTGAGGTGACACAGACTGCGCATGACCCTGCTTGTGAACGTGTAGGATCACGTCTCTGCGATGCAATCGTACCATTTGCTCAACTTCCTTCTCAATCCAATGGCCCTTTTGCAAATAACACAAGGTGCAGACCAGGCATACATAGAATTTCCTCAAAACACCACCATGGCCGCCCTCACCGTCATGGCCAACAACACCACCGAACTCGCGGCGAAGATCTGAAAGCGGATCATGATGGGATTCCGCGTCGCCTGCACCAAACTGTGCAGCACCCGCAACCCGACATACCCCCACGCCAAGCGCACGCTGAGCGGCGAGTCGTCGCTCAGCAGCGCCAGGGCGACGGTGACGGCGTAGAACTGCGTCGGCTGGCCGAGCAGGTGGTCGTAGTTGTCGGCGGGGAACTGCAGGTGCCGGGGGATCTTGGAGTTGATCTCGGCTTTGGTCAGGCCCGGGTGCGGGGTGACGCCGTATTTGGACATGGCGGGCAGGCGGAGGGCGTACATCCAGGCTTCCATGCCGAAGGTCCAGAGGTTGAGGGCGACGAGGGGCCCGAGGAGAGGTTGGGAGGCGGTGAGGGGCATGATTTTCGTTTCGGGGTTTGTCTGTGATGTTGGTTTTCTTTTGTCGTGGGGTTCTTATTATGCAATAGTGAGGTCGAGAGGCGAGAGTGAGGTGCAGACGGAGGGTGTCGGGATTATTATTATTCTATCCACAGGAAGCTTTTGCTTGCTGTGATGATGATGATCGAAGAGGGGAGAGGGGAAAGGGAGAGCTTGTCTCTCATATATCAGGTTACCTTATTACGCTTTCGGATAATGCTACTGTTTTAGTGGCTGTTTTCCTCCGCTCGTCCTGTGAGGCAGTTCATCAAGCAGCTCAGGTCAAGTAGGAGTCGCCTTGCTTCAGTATGTACACACTGCATGCAGTGTACGGATACATGGGTTGATGGAGAGATGACCCCTCACTGTAATCACTACAGTGAGCAGTCACATGACGAACGGCCAGGGAATCGAGGAAAAAAGTCGGAATGGGAGCGAGGGATCCACTTCCACGAGCAATAATGGACAACGGCTCTCCCAACCCAACCATCTCCTGCCTCCCCGCCTGCCTCCTGTTCTTTCCATCAACGTCGACGATTGCGTCTTCACCAGACTTCTCATCAATTATAATCAATTCATCGTTGTACAGACTTCCTCCTTTCACTTTATACCTCCAGTACTCTACTCACATATTCTCACCCTCGTCGCTGATTTTTTAAAACCTCGACCGAGACTCTCCATCAACTGCGACCGCGACCACGTTCGCGACCGCCACACGGCCGGACC
>Ga0058704_10000610_pt1 | contig 17952 bp, 8 predicted proteins | sample AgamicMgSfe_FD_71363 | JGI IMG/M metagenome (GOLD analysis project Ga0058704, IMG submission 71363) | Agave microbial communities from Guanajuato, Mexico - Mg.Sf.e | ecosystem: Host-associated > Plants > Phyllosphere > Phylloplane/Leaf | place: Guanajuato, Mexico | collected 2012-05-30
AAGAGGGAGGAATTCACACATAGGGAGGGAGACACACATAGAAAGGAATATACACACAAGGAGGGAGGGAGAGATAGAGAGGGGGGAGAGAGAGAGACACGCATACACGCATACACGCACACACACACACACGCACACACGCACACACGCACACACGTACACACGTACACACGTACACCTACGTACTCATGTATACATATATACACCTTTACACGCGTATACATATACATATATATCTACCTTATATATCTACTTATCTATATAATAAGGAGAGGGAAACATAAAAGTATATACCTAGGTATGTAGTTAATTGTGTGTATACGTGTGTGTATGTATGTGTGTGCGTGTGTACGTATGTGCGTCTATGCATATGTGCGTATGTGCGTACGTGCGTGTGTGTATACATTCTCTTTCTCTTCTCATATGTATCCCTCCTCGTATATATCACTTTCTGTGTATATCCCTCTATGTGTGAATTCCTCCCTCTTGTGTATGTGTGTGTGTGTGTGTGTGTGTGTGTGTGTGTGTGTGTGTGTCCAAAGATTGAAGGAGTGAAGGAGTGAAGAATACTGAAATGGCGGAGTGGCACATACTGAGCTCCGTCCGTTAGCGAGTCTTGAATGACCTCATTGTGCATGCCTTTACCTTCAACACAACCACATGAATGACTAACCATCGATCAACCTTACCCTCACAACAACAACGACAGCTGCTACGTGATGCTGATCACGCATCTCGTGACTCGAGATGGGCGTCACGGGCTTGTGGCAGATCTTGCAGCCTTGCGCCCGGCCGATCAAGATCGAGACTCTTAACCGCAAGCGACTGGCCGTCGACGCGAGTATCTGGATCTACCAATTCCTCAAAGCTGTGCGCGATAAAGAAGGCAATGCCTTACGGAACAGTCACGTCGTCGGTTTCTTTCGCAGGATTTGCAAACTTCTGTTCTTCGGGATCAAGCCCGTCTTTGTCTTCGACGGAGGCGCGCCGGCGTTGAAGAGGCAGACCATCACATCCCGCAAGAGGCGACGGGAAGGTCGAAGAGACGATGCGGTGCGCACGGCTGGGAAGCTCTTGGCGGTGCAGATGCAACGGCGGGCGGAAGAGGAGGAGCAAAAGCGTAAAGAGCGACGAACGGAGGAGGAGGAAGAGGCTGTGCCAGACGAAGAGCTGGTGTACGTAGACGAGCTGCAGATGAACCAGCAGGAGCGGCAGCAGAATCGCAAGTTCAGGAAGAAGGATGCCTACCACCTCCCGGAAATGGATACGTCGATGACCGAGATGGGCGGACCGAATGATCCGCGGATTATGAGTTTGGAGGAACTGGAATCGTACGCGCGACAGTTCGATACGGGCGAAGATATCAATGTATACGACTTCTCCAAGATCGACTACGATTCACCGTTCTTCACCTCGTTGCCGGCAAGCGATCGGTACAACATCCTAAACGCCGCGCGGCTGCGCTCTCGTCTGCGTATGGGACATAGCAAAGAGCAGCTTGACAGCATGTTCCCAGATCGCATGGCTTTCTCCCGCTTCCAGATCGAGCGTGTGCAGGAGCGCAACGAGCTCACCCAGCGGTTGATGAACATCAACGACCCGAGCAACGATCCCGCGTTTGGTCTCAACGGGACAGGTCGCGTGGCCGGCGAGAAAGGGAGACAGTATGTCCTTGTCAAGAACGACGGTGCTGAGGGCGGCTGGGCGTTGGGCGTGATTGGCGACGAAGGCAAGCAGGACAAGCCGATCGAACTTGATAGACCAGCGCCTGTCGCAATGAAAGAAGAGTCAGACGGTGACGACGACGATGCTTTTGAAGACGTTCCGATCGAGGGTCTCAACCGCTTGCCTAAGCGGCGCAAAGTCGAGACAGAGGCTGGAGGGACGTACGCAGAGCAGAGGAAAGCGTTTTACAAGTCACGACGCCAAGCTGCGCGAGGAAAGCCAAAACGGCCGGCGCAACCAGACAACCCAAACTCCTTGTTCGTAGCTGAAGAGTCTGCTGAAGAGGTGTGGGAGGATGTCGATGCAAACCGCGAGCTCTTCGGAGAAGACGGTGGGCCACAGGACGAGGAGGACGAGGAGCTGCGCCGTGCCATTGCCATGTCTCTCGAGAAGGAAGCCCATTCTCCCGACTCCGACGGCGGACAACATGACTCTGACGCCGAAGACGATGACGACTTTCAGGAAGTCTTCCACAAGCAGACTGCTGCAGCGGACGCTAAACCGGTCCCCAAAGGCAGCGCGAGAGCAATCGCGAACATCTTGAACAAGCGTGCGCACGAGGTTGCGCCGGATAGTCACGAAGTCACGTCCTTCGGCGTACCCGTTCCGAAGCACGACGGCGACGGCGACGAAGAAGCGGATGACAGCATGGACCTCCAGGCCGCGCTGGCCGAAAACCGACGTGGCAAGCGGAAGATCACTCCACCCGCCCGCCGACAGCAGCAGCAGCAGCCAAAGCCTGCAAAGACGGATGTAGCGCAGCAGGCGGGATTCTCCGGACCTCTTCCGTTCGAGAAGCTGGATCTGGGATCGAGTTTGCTGGGCAGGAAGAAGACGCAGCAGCGGTCCGAAGAGGTGGCCGGCGGGTTCGAGAAACCCGAGCTCGGAGCGAAACGGCATGAGCACGCCAAGCAGACTGGACCGTTGCCGCCGTGGTTCTCGGGAGATTTGGAGGATGACATCGAGAAGCAGCGCGCTTTGGAGACGCAGGATCGCGAGCGGGCGAAGGAGTTCAATGAGCGCTTTCAGTTTCAGGGAAGAGAGGGGACGCTGAAGCGGAATGTGACGGGTGAGATCATTGATTTGGACGCTGATGAGGACGATGGAAAAGGGCGTACGAAGGATGACGCTATCGATTTGGAGGCTGAGGAGGGGAAGGACGTCAGACGGGATGATGAGATTAGGATGGGCGATTTGGCTGAAGCTGTCATAGTTGAGCCGCCCATGACGAGCGAGGGTGATCATCGGAAAGCAACACCGCCACGGTCTGTCAAAGGCGGACCATTCCAAGATGATGAAAGCGACGAGGAGGAAGCTATCGTTCCTGATGTTGAGGAGCCCCGGGCGAGGCCTCGTGGGGAGAACAAGATGGCTGGAGATGAGGCGCCGAAGCCTATTGAAGAAGAGGCTGATGAAGAGCAAGGGATCGAATGGAGCGAAAGTGAAGATGAAGCGACGACGAAAACGAAAGCCGTAGATGTGTCCCCCTCAACGAGAGCGGAAAATCAGCCAACACCACATGAGCCTTCTGAGCACGCAAACACAACACACTCCGGGGACCTGCCCTCGGTTGCCGAGCCTGCAGGGGGCCAGCTTGTAATGCGAGACGAGCCTTCGAAATCGCCGTCACCTGACTTTGAGGACGTGAACATGGAAGCCCTACCAGGATCGCCTAGCCCGATGGCTACGGATGGGCACGCTGCAGACGACGACGACATGTCAGGCCTAGCGCCAGCCTCTGGCCTCGTGCGCCAAGAAACCGTCCCCGAAGACGGCGCCGCCGGCGAGTTCGACGACTTCTCCGACCCGGAGGAAGAAGAACTTCTCAAAGCTCTGACGCTCGAAGCCGAAGAGCACGCGCGGTTCGCCAACACCCTCAACCCGGCCTCCTCCGTCGCGCAGAACATGGCCGACTACGAGAACGAGCTGAAACAGCTCCGCAACCAGCAGAAGAAAGACCGACGGGACGCGGATGAGGTGACGCACATCATGATCACCGAGTGCCAGCAGCTCCTCCGCCTCTTCGGCTTGCCCTACATCACGGCGCCGATGGAAGCGGAAGCGCAGTGCGCGGAGCTCGTGCGCCTGGGCCTCGTCGACGGGATCGTGACGGACGACTCGGACTGCTTCCTCTTCGGCGGCACGCGCGTGTACAAGAACATGTTCAACCAGGCCAAGTTCGTCGAGTGCTACCTCGCCGCGGACCTGGAGAAGGAGTTCGACCTGAAGCGCGAGAAGCTCATCCAGGTCGCGCACCTGCTCGGGAGCGATTATACTGAAGGTCTACCCGGCGTCGGCCCCGTCACGGCGTTGGAGATCCTGGGCGAGTTCGCGAGTCTGGCGGATTTCAAGGAGTGGTGGTCCGGGGTGCAGATGAACGTCGTCCCCAAAGAGGCGGATCAGGGCCATCCGTTCCGGAAAAAGTTCCGCAAGAACGCGACCAAGATCTTCCTGCCGCCCGCTTTCCCGGACGCGCGGGTGGACGTGGCGTATGAGAATCCCGAAGTCGACTCGGACCCGCAGCCTTTCCAATGGGGCGTACCGGATCTGGAGGCGCTGCGGGGATTTTTAATGGCGACGATCGGATGGAGTCAGGAGCGGACGGACGAGGTGTTGGTGCCGGTGATTCGGGATATGAATCGGCGGATGGATGAGGGGACGCAGAGTAATATCACGGCGTTTTTTGACGGTGGGGTCGGGGTTGGTGCGGCGGCTGCGAAGGGTGGGAGCAGGGAGGCGTTTGCGCCGAGGAAGAGGGCGCAGGGGAGTAAGAGGATGGGGGATGCGTTGACGAGGATGGCGGAGAGGGCTAAGGGGAGGAGGGAGGGAAGTGAGCAGGATGGAGATGGGCAAGGGGATGAAGTGGGTGGTGTTGAAGACGGTGATGAGATGGGTGCTGCCCGAAGCGAGAACAAGCGGGCAAAGTCTCGAGATGAGATGGAGGAGAACTCGGCGGAGATGCCGAAGGCTGGATCGGGCGACGAGCATAGTGATTTTGACGAACCACGAAAGAAAAACAGTCGCAAGAAGAAGCCGGCGGTCAGAGCAGCGAAGGGAAAGCGCAAACGTGCCGCCACGGCCACGGCCGTAGACGACTGAACGCAAAACACCAGATGGTGGAGCACCTTTCCCAGGCACGCAGGAGTTTGGAGACCGCCGTGGAAAACTCGCAAAAGGGGTGTTTCAAGGCTTGGCCCGAGTCTTGTCACGTGACCGTCTGCTGACCCCTTCAACTCTTGAGGGAAGCTCTGGTTCGATCCACTGGGTAGTCTTGCTATCTATCAAAAGCAGCGTGACGGACATTGCTATCGATACGACTTTTTCTTTGAAGATCAAACCCCGGGGCAAGCACTCGGGACTGCTTGAGGACGTCTCTCAGATGCGTGTCTGGCCCTGAAGCCACTGTACACCCATCCAATGGGGCAAGGGAGCCTACAGCGCGGAGATATCTGCTTGATATTTCCAAGACATGAATTCGTGTGATTTTGCTAGACTACACGTCCAATCTATCGAGATCTATCCTACCGACATCTAACTCACCAGCGGCTTCGCCCCCGTCGGCAACTGCACCCTAAACACCAACGCCTGGTTGCTGATGTTATACCCGCTGTTGTCGGCGTATGCGAACTTGCCAAAGTTCAAATGCCCATCCTGCGTGATGAAATCATTGTCGCTCAGGGAAAAGAGGAAGTACTCCCCGTTGTTGTTCAACAACGGGTTGACGGGCACCAGCGCCAGACTCTCCCACTTCTCGTTCAGCAGCCCGTCGTCCTGCGCGCCGCCGTTGTGCACGCCGAAGCGGTTCAGCTGGCTGTTGACGTTGAAGTCCAACCAGGGGCAGTACTGGGCCGCCGTGACGTTGGCGTTGAGTTTGCCTGAGGAAGAGGCGACGGCGCAGGTGGAGCAGTCGGCCGCGGGGCCCTTGATGTCGGTGGCGGCGGAGATGTCGAAGATGTCGACGTGGCGGTAGATGGACTGCGTGGAGGACTGGCCGCGGCCGGAGCCGGAGTCGCGGGCCAGGATCAGGAATTGTGTGTCCGAGATGTAGTGGATTTCGCTCTGGTGGGCGACTTTGGAGGAGGTGTCGCTGGGGGTGACGTGGCTTTCGGGGACGATGTACTCGGCCAGGTAGGTGGGCTGGGCGGTGGTGATGTCGTACTCGACGAAGCGGGTGTTGGCGCTGTTCTTGCTCTTGAGCCCGCCTTCTTGGTTGATGGCGGATTGCAAGAGGGCGTAGAGGCGGGTGCCGGCCGGGTTGACGGTCAGGCCTTCGAACCCTTGGTTGTTGTCCCGGCCCGTCGGGTTGTCCGCTGGGACAAGGGCGAGGCTGGGGTCGTAAGAGGGCGGGCTGTCGGCCGAGAAGGACTCGCTGTTGTTGCGGAGAGGGACGATGGCGTCCGGTGGGCGGATGGCGCCGATCATACGGCCCGTCTGCGAGAAATGGTAGATGAACGGACCGTATTCATCGCTGACCCAGAAGGTGCCGTCGTGGCCGAGGAAGAGGCCTTCGCTGTCGACGGCGACGCGGTGCCCGCCGTCCCCATCGCCACCGAAGCCGTTGCCGGTGTAGTTCACGCTCGGCAAGTCGAATGGGATGCCAGGGAACGTGAGGTACGGTCCGCGCACGTTGGCGTCCAGACCGCTGGTGGGCGTGCCGCTTGGGTCGGTGAAGAGGATGGTGTCCAGGTACGTCAGCTTCAGGTTCGGGCCGGATGGGTTCGTGACCGTGGCCGAGTCGTTCACCGTCAAGGTGATGGCGATCTTGTGCACGCGGTTCTGGAAGTTCAGCGTGCCTTGCGTGTTCCAGCCTCGGTCGGGCAGGGCGTAGAGCAGGCCGGTGTACACGTTGCCGAGTCTGATCCAGCTGAGCCGGTCGATGGCGATGGATGAGCCGATGCCGCCGATGGTGTCGCCGAACTTGTCACGGGCGTTGGACGGGATGGAGCCGAAGCCGGCAAGCGCCTCGTAGATGTAGGTCTGGCCGTTGCAGGTGGTGGTATTGACGGCGGCGGAAGTGGTGCTGGCACTCGAGGCTTGCGGCAGGGCAGAGGCCAACGAACAGGCGAGTGGCGCGATGGCCAGGAGTGATTTGGGGAAGTACATGTTGGCGGGGAGAGATTGACAGATACGGGATGGAGGTGGAAGGACGAAATTGAATGGAAGAAGAAAGCCAGATATATACTTACGCCTGTTCCCGTTTGCCTCTCCTACACACGTCACCGATAGGGACGAGAGTGTCGTACCGAATGCATGCAGGTGGTTTTTCTTTTCGCCCGATGAAGACATTTCGTGTGGGTGGTATGGGGGTTCGCCGTCCAGCTCGATCGACGTCCCGCAGTAGTCGACCCGGGTGATCGACCGGCACGAGGCTTGAATCCCCCCTGTGATTTGATGGAGGGAGGGGAAGCATTTGGTTGATCATTACCCGATCAACGGTTAACGGGTTACCCGATCATTGATGGGTTGTACCCTTGTTCATCACCTGCAGTCGTTGCTTTTCGTTCCCAAAAGGAAAGTGGACGTGTGACAGCCCATGTGAGTGTGACCCCAGAAGATAGATGCCTTAGGCTGCAACAAGTCAACTTCACCTCGTACCCATCGCTCACGTGCATCGTTGCATTGTGACCATTGACGTGAAAAAGCCCGCATCACGATGTCCAGTCAACAGCCAAAGTACGCCACCATCCACTACATGATCCGCTAACGAGATATTTGCTGACACCAACTCAGCGCATGGCAAACAGCAGGCGGTCCGCGAAACTCCCACTCCACCTCACGCACGGCGCAGAACCGCTCCGGAGCCGCGTCCCCAGGCCAGCAAGCCCAACCCGCTCAGTCCCCACGGTACGAAACTGGTCGGCCACAGCCTCTTGTCAGCAACGTGTGGGCATCGAGTAGCAGCAGTGCTGGGGGAAGCAACGGGCCTTCACGAGCGGAAGCTGCCGCGGCGTCTCTGGACGACCAACACAAGCCCGTCAACGGCTTCAACGCAGCGGAAGTCAAGGCGAGCTTGAGCCGGGAGACGGCACCGCAGGTGTACCGGCCGGCTGAGGCGGCTGGGGCTGGCAGAGGAGGTGGTGCTTGGGGGTCGAAGCGTGCGTATATGCTACAGCTGACAGTGGATGGCTGCGAAATGGATCTGACAGGTTACAGCGACTTACATGGCGAACAACCAGCCGTTCTTCGTGCAACTCGCGAAGCAGGTCGCTGCTATGGAGAACGGTGGTTGATGTCCAGAAGGCGCCCACGAGTGTTGCAAACTATGATACCCATTGCTGCTTACTTGAGTGTCCCGTGTTACCCCCAAAGATCTACAGATGCACTCGCCCGAGACAACGCGGTTGCCAATTCACGCGAGCGGATAGGTCTATCGTGTCGATGCGAGAGTGCCTGTGCGAAGCTGCCACACGCGGAGGGCCTGTCGAATTTGCGCATAATCAGCTTCTCCCTGGCCAGCGCCTACCTCTTCGCGAGCGGACACGCTCCGTCATTCCGTACAGGACATGGGTACTGCGTCGGCTGAGGGCAGGTCTCTCAACGTCGAGGCATTTCATGACAGGGGTAAGGAAGCCCCTCTTGTTCGGCTACGACCGAAGATATGGGCTCACATGCCTACTGCCGTCACATAGGAGCATGCATGACAATACTACAACAAGTCACACTCCTCTTACATCAGACACCGTTTTCACGAGACTTTGGAACTTTTGAAGGCGTTGAAAAGCATTTTGCATAATTCCCTCACCCAAACGCCCGCAACCATGCTTATCAACGTGTGAAGGTGTTAGTGGACGATCTGCGCCAAACCCCCCGAGCCCACTATCACACCATTTCCAACCCCCCAACCAAGCCCGCGATCACTGCTCGTTGGCCATGTAGAGGATCATCTCCCTCATCTCCACCCATCCATCATCATCCAACAGCCGCTCCTGATGGCGAAGATACCGGCGCCACCCCCGTCCCAGAGCATCCCTCACCACCCGCGGGAACCGCCCGTACACCGTCTCCAACCACCGATGCGTCATCCAGTAAGTCCGCCACACGTACTCCCCCCGCGACTCCGTCGTCCCCGTCGCTCCGGGCAACCATTCGGGCAACTCCAGCTCCTTCACCATCCGATGCACGTCGTCGTTGGCGCAGATGGCCGCGATGAAGCCCTCCATCCACCGCGCGTACATCTCCATCGTGTCGGATGACCCGTCCCTTCTCTGAACCGCTTGGTGTACGCCCAGGGCGACCATGTTGCGGATGTTGGGACCGAGCTCTCCCCGGATCAGGTCGAGATGCCTTCCCAGTTCCGACCCGGCCCAGTCCAGTTCCTCCCCGGTGTCCGTCGGCGCGTCGAAGTGGCCCGCTTGCTCCCACGCGGTCCATTGGCCTCGCGCGAATTCGGCGAGTTCGCGCTCCGTCTCCTCCATGTCGGCTATGTCGAGCCGGTCGTACATGGCGTTGTCGGCGGTCGGTTGGTTCCAGCGTGGACACGACTTGCCGTAGGACCAATGCTCGCTGTCGCCATCGGCTTCTGTGCCGCAGATGAAGCAGAAGGAGGTGCGGCAGGCGGCCAGCGGGCAGGTCATGTGGTTGCAGCCGTCGATGAGGTCGACGTGCACCCCGCACGTCGGGCAGTCTTGGTAGTCCCTGCCTTTGGTTAGACCTGCCAACGCGTCAGTGTCGGCAGCGGCAGCGCCGTTGCCGTTCTCATTTTCTTTTAGCTCCTCGGGGCAAATGTGTCGTGTCGCGTCTTTGGGGATTGCAAATCCGCAGTGGATGCACGTTGGGCCTTGGCAGTCGCGGCAGAGGTGGCAGAACCAGATGTACATGCGGTCGAAGGCCGAGCGCAAATCTGGTCTCTTGTGCGTGACAAAGGCCCCGCACTCGCGCCCGTCATCGCCCGCACGGTGCCGGCAGTACAGTCTGGAAGCGACGGGAGCTTCGTACTCGCGGACCTTCCTCCGCCAGCGAGGCAGGAAGTCCTCGGGTAGTGCGTCGCGGAACTTGCACGGGTCGAGGACGCTGGCGCCCCAGGTGACGGGGTAGTGGAATTCGAACTCCAGGGCGGAGACGAAGAGCGGTTTGATGGCTTCTTGGAAGCATTCTTGACAGACGTTGTCGTCGTCCGTGATGGCGATGGCGTCCGCCTTTGGGACGGAGTCCATGCAGACGCTGCAGTCGGCGAACGGCCCCGTGGTCGCATCCTGTGCGTGATGCGATGTGAGTTCGCGGGCCGACGTTGGTGACGACAGGTCGGTTGAGGGTGAGGTCATCCTGGGAATTGTCAGTTGAAGTCCGACAGAGCGAATCAGGGGTCGCGCGTACATCGGACTGGGACCGTCTTCTGCGTGATGGGACCCGAAAGCGTCAGTTGGTGTTGTCGGTGACGACAGGTTGCTTGAGCGCGAGCCCCCGGTCACGGTAGTGGTATTGATTGCCTGGAGCGGCGCGAAAGCGTGAGCTGTGGTCGTCGACGACGACGAGTTGTCTGCTTGCGAGTGCATTCTGGGATCGTCAGATGAGCTCGACTAACCGATTGGGAGTTGCCTGGTGAATTGATCGGAAATTGCACGTACGCCGCGGGTTTTATGGTAGTCTCTGATATTCTCGTGGTACTTTTGTGGTACTGTTGCGTACTCTGGTGGTAGATTGTGGTTTCTTGTCTTTTGAGGAGATGAGTGTGCTTGGGAATTGATTAAGCTGCTCACTATCTTGCGATTGAGTGGAATTGTCTGGTAATTGAAGATATGTGGTATTTTGAGATTGGGGTAGAGGTAGAGGATGAGGGTGAGAGGATGAGGTAGAGGTTGAGGGTGAGAGGATGAGAGTCTGGAGAGGGGGATGGGAGTGGAAGATAATGGATCGCTGGCTCGCTCATATCGTCCAGTGCAACGAGACGACCTTGGGTCTCGCGGAACTTTGACGCGTGACTCACGGTACCCAGGGTCGGAAGAAGCGTGCTGACCAACGAGGGGACATCTATTGCTACAGATATGGATCCGAGTCGAGTTGGTATGGTAACAAGTTGTGTCTTCATGTTGGGTATCGTGGCAACTCCGTTATACACTCATGGCAAGCAGAATGCAGTCTTCGCTCAGTCCAGCCCAGCAAAGCTGAATGAGCTCGTCGCCGTCGGGCCTTTGCCTCTCTTCCTCTTCTTGCGCCTCTTGCGGGGCTGCTCCTCCTCATCACTGTCGTCGCCATCTTCCTCACTGTCGTCGCTGTCGTCATCGTCGCTGCCCGCGGCGCGTTTAGCACCGGCATCGTCTTCATCAGCCTCGTCCTCGGCCTCCATGTGCTCGGACCACACCTTCACCACCTGCCCACCACCACTGATCATCCTGCCGCCCACGTCAAAACTCAAACCCGTTACCCCCTCAAGCTCATCGTGCTGCACCTCGCCGACGACTTTGTTCATGCCCAGTCTCACAAACCGCACCTTGCCATCGCCCAAGCCTACTGCAACCTTTTTCCCGATACCGCCGACGTCGTCCGGTATCTGGGCCATGACATCTAGCGTTTCCTTCTCGCGACTAACGGTGATGCGCTCGTCTTGATCAGCCCAATGTCCCTTCTCCCATAGAGTGATGACGCCGTCCCCACCACCCACAAGCGCTTTCTCGCCCGTACTGCCCGAACTCTTCTTGGCCGGCAATCCTGTGACAAAGACGGACGAGAGCAAAATCTCCTCTTGATCCTCACTCTTGACCAGCACACCGCGACGCAGGTCGGTCAGGGCGAGCGTGGTGCCGCCGGTGGTGAGCCATTGCTTGCTGTAACCCAACGTCGAAGCCGCAGACGGCGGGATGGGAGACAACGACGATACGTAGTCTGTATGCGGATGATGCGTCTGCGCAGGTTTCGCATTGGTGAACGCGGTCTTGGTCCCGTGGATTGGGAGGGTGGGGGCGGGATCGCGCAAGTCGTAAAGGTGCAGTGCACCGGAGTCCGTCGCCAGCAGTAACGACTGCGGGCTCAGCGCGTGTATCACCGTCGGCGGGTCAACGTCTTCCCGGGCGGAGGAGGCAGGGATGAGGGGGATGGCGAGCTTGCCCGTCACTTGCCCCGACTCGCTGTCCGCCGCCTTCACCACCCCGTCCGTGCCTGCCGAGTACAATTGCTTGCCGTCGACGCTGAACGCCAAGCAGCGGCAGCTGCCTTTGTGTCTCTTGGTCCGCCACGTCGTTTCCACCATGCCCGTTCCATCGCTGCCTCTTCTGCCCGCGGGCTGCTTGCCAGCTTTGGGAGGCACTGGCTCGGCGTCGTCTACCGCCGGGAGTTTGAGAGTCGCAACATGTCCGCTCTGCTGACCGACCGCGACCACTGGCTCGGTGGGGTGGACGGCCTGGGCGAAGAGGTCGGAAGAGAGCGGAAAGGTGCAGATGGTGTCGAACATTGGCGCGCGCGACTCACCAGTCTCGTCCTCCGCCTCGCATGTCGTCTCTGCAGAGTTTGTGGGCTCGGGGAGTGATCCGCCGACGCTAAATTCAGTTGCAATGCCTCGGCCGAATTGGGAAGGTAGTTGCGTGTGTGGAGGTGGAGGTGACTATGGATGTATGACGTTTCGTCAAGGCAGATCGACTCTCACGCCTCAATCCACATCAACATTCACACGACAGTCGGCCGTCTGGCTCACAAAGATTGTTACGAGAGTCTTCGTGTGTGCGCAGCGTGTTGTACAGTATTCACCACATAGTCTCACCAATGGTGCTCAAGCGAGTCAAGCAGAAAGGCATCACCTTTGGCTGTACGTAAAAGGCACTTTCTCTCCCCTTCATCTACTACTCATTACGTTCTTTCTGACATTCATAGATTGTGATATCCGCACCGGCCAACGAGTTTACCCACCACTGCCCGCTTCTGAAATGACGGACTTGCTCCCCGAGCAGCAGCCTCCTCACAGGAAGCCTGCTTTCTACCCTGAGTCCGGCTCGGACGACGGCATGGATGTGAAGGTGACCTGCATACCCAGCCTGGGGCAAGCCACCCAGATCGCCCGGACGCAAGGAAGCGTCCGCTTCGCCGTCCTCCTCGAGACCTCCAGTCCATCTTTACTGGAAGAGGACGACCATCCTCAAGTCTGCCTATGGCACAATCATAACGGTGTCTATGACTGGTCGGAGCTCAGCCTTGAACCGACTACTGGCTTCGACGATGTCTTGCTCGTCGCTAGAGGGCAGGACCGCCGTGTGACGAGGAAATGGTTCAAGGCCGAGCTACCGGGTCTCCCAAAGGAGGCGTGCGTGATGACTTTCACCATCAAGTTCCGTATGGTGACCTCAAAAGGTTGGCGCTGGGTCAAAGACACGACGGGAGTGTCAGACGGCGAGCTGCACTATCAAGGCCATGCCTCGCAAAGCAACTCGTCCGACGAACTGAAGCAATTTTTCCATGGCATCAGCCCTGATATCAAGGTACAAAGGGAGCAGGCTGATACGGAAAACACCTCCCTATACTCTCTCACCTGTCCCGTCGGTGCTGCCAAAGGTCAAGATTCTGGCTATCAGCATCATCAACTCGGCATGCCGGCGAAGTACTCACGATGGTTCAGTCTGGTGCGACTGTGGAGTCCGTGGCTCGCTCCCCGACAGGGCAAAGGAAAGTTCGAGCTCGACAAAGATGGCGTGCTAGTTTCATTCCTTAGACAGGATGGACTGCACGCCGTATGCCTAGGGATCAGTGGAGTGGAGGATGTCATGGCAACGTTCCTGAACGATGACGACGGCAATGTAATCATCAAGGGTCGCAACGACCGCACACAGACGGGAAGTGCGAGAGTTCTGGTGGCAGTAGCAGACGACTTCGAGGTGGCGAATGCTGCCGTGATGTACCACGCGCGCAAAATCGTAGGCACTTACGGCTCACTCACGTCGAACGCGGAGACGGAAGCGTTGCAGGAAGAGAAGGTCAAGCCTGAGTGGCTGGAAGAGTGGTACGATGGCCTTACCTACTGCACCTGGAACGGACTTGGTCAGGACTTGACGGCCGACAAGATTTACAACGCATTGGACGAACTCTCGAAGGAAAACATCAACATCACAAACTTGATCATTGACGACAACTGGCAGAGTTTGTCGCCGGGTGAGACACAATTCATCCGCGCATGGACGGATTTTGAAGCGAACAAAGGAGGCTTTCCCGAAGGTTTGAAAAAGACGACGACCAAGATCCGGAAACGCCATCCGAATGTCAACCACATTGCTGTTTGGCATGCGATCTTAGGGTACTGGGGTGGAGTTGCAGCCGACTCTCCCATCGCTCGGAAGTATAAGACAATCGAAGTTGAGAAAGAATCTGGTGTGGCGGGTGGCAAATTTACCGTTGTGGCGGCCGAGGACGCGAAGAGAATGTACAACGATTTCTACTCCTTCCTCTCGGAATCCGGCATCGACTCGGTAAAGACAGACGCACAGTTCTTCCTTGACCTCCTCCTGCACGCTCCAGATCGCCGAGCCATGACAACGGAGTACCAGGACGCGTGGACGCTTGCGCACCTGCGACACTTCAGCAGCAGAGCTATCAGCTGTATGAGCCAGACACCGCAACTGATGTTCCACTCCCAACTCCCAACCAACAAGCCGCGGCTGCTAGTCCGGAACTCGGACGACTTCTTCCCAGAAGTCCCAGCCAGTCACCCGTGGCACATATTTTGCAATGCCCACAACAGCATCTTCACCCAGCACCTCAACGTTCTGCCAGACTGGGACATGTTCCAGACGTCACACTCATGGGCTAGCTTCCACGCCGCAGCCAGATGCGTCAGCGGCGGGCCAATTTACTTCACGGATGAGCCGGGCAAGCACGACATCCGCCTCATCCGACAAATGACGGCCCAGACGCCACGGGGTAAGACCGTCATTCTGCGGCCACACAGGGTGGGCAGAGCGATGGACCCGTACAACGCCTACGACTCCTCTGCGCTGCTGAAAGTCGGCACGTATGTCGGTGCCGCACACACGGGCACTGGGATCCTGGGCGTTTTTAACGTCGCTGGGCAATATCTGAGCGAGTTCGTCCCACTGTCGTCATTCCCTGGCACAGAAGAAGGCTCGTACGTCGTGAGTTCCTTCTGCTCAGGCGAGGTGAGCGCGCCGATGGGACGCGGTGGTCAACAGGCCATGGTCGGGATCGCGCTCGAGACGCAAGGTTGGGATATTCTCACCGCGTACGCCCTGCGCAAGTTCGAGGTCAAGGGCAAGCCTATCAGTGTCACCATGATGGGTCTCCTGGGCAAAATGACGGGTTCGGCGGCCGTGACGGGTTGCGACATATACGTGGAGTCGAATGGCCGGCTGAGAGTGTGGGTATCCCTGAAGGCATTGGGGGTGATGGGGTTGTATGTTAGCGATCTGCCATCGAGGAAGATCGAGGAGCTCATGGTTATGATCTATGGGAAGGCGATTCCGGCGCACTGTGTGAGGAAGAACGAGGTTTGTAACAAGGTGTTGGAGGTCGATGTTGAGACAGCGTGGAAGGAGAGTGGGGAGAAGGCGGGATGGAGCAATGAAGTCAGCGTCGAGGTGTTCGTGACATGAGATGGACGAAGAAGGTCGAAGGATCCATGAACATACTGGTAAGTCTTTACGCAATCATGGCGGCGCACAAGCAGCTCTGAGGATCCTGACTCCGTGTCGCTGAGTGACTGACTGAGTGCTACAGTATCACGACTCACACTATGAGTGACACCTTTACTGCCCTGGCCTCATACCTAGTCCACCATCTGCATCTGCACCTCTGCAGCCCGGTGAACAATAAGACAAAGACAGCCGTCCTTCCTTCATACTGACAATGGGCTTGTTTCTCTTTGTGACCATGCCTAAAGAAAGCGTGAAGAAGAAAAACAGACTACAACACCTTTGTCTTGGTGATAATGGAATTATTGCTTACTTTCTTGATCACCATACCTGAACAAAGCGAACCATATCTGAACAAAGCGCAGATAAACAAAGGTCGCACGATTCATCTCTCGCGACAGTGCGTTACCTTCACCAGCGCACAGCATATATTGTCATCGCCTTTCCCATGTCTCCATCCCTATCTATCCATCAGAATCTATGTTGCTTACTAGGAAATCATCACCACCGGCCCTCGATCACCAATCAAACGGACACCTATCCCTCAAGCAGCGGACTCTACCTCTTCGCGCTACGACATGGCCCAGTACGAATGCGGTGTCTGCTCCGATCTAGTCCCCGATGAGCCTGGCCGCTACGTGGTCGTCGCCGAGAGTGCGGTCTGCATTGACTGTGTCAAGGGCAACCTCGGCAATCAGTTCCGCGACGCATTGCAATTCGAGCACAAGTGGCCCGTTATGTGGGGTGAGGCCGTGGTGCTCAACATCGACGACTTCAAGGACCACCTCCCTAATTACTTGGTGAGTCAATATCATATCAAGGAGGAGGAGTACCGCACCCCTGGGCCCGATCGCATCTACTGCTCGAACAAACTCGACTGGTGTCATGACCATACCTTGTCCTTGGAGGAGCACCTCGCTAACGGGAAGACGCGTGAGGGTATGCTTGCTGACGGGACATTAGAGATCCGCGAGTGCAAAAAGTTCATCGGCTCCAAGCAGACTCTCACCGACGACAGCGGCCTCGTCCAATGCACGTGCGGCGCCATGATCCACATCGACTGCGGCGAGGCTCTGGACACACCCCCATCACAGCACAAGTGCGAGAAGGCAGCTGAAGCTGACCCTTTCGCAGGCTTGACGCGAGGGTTGCATTATCAAAGCTGCCCGAACCCGCAGTGTTGGCACACAGGCGGCCTCCTCGACGGCTGCAACCACATGGTCTGCCCCCGGTGCAACACACAATACTGTTACCTTTGCGGACAGGCCGCGACGAACCACAGCGGTCATTGGCATACGGCAGGCGGGTGTCCGCGCTTCAACAGACCAGACGCCGGTGCTGTCTACGATGACGAACTACTCCCCGGTGATGACGATGAGGAAGACAGCGATGATGGACTCGCCGATGACCTACTCGCCGGTGGTGACGATACCGATGAGGAAGACAGCGATGATGGACTCACCGACGATGAAGCCTCCGATGACGAAGCCTCCGAAGACAAAATCACCGATGAGGAGATGGAGGAGGTGCGCCAGGACGCGAGAGATCTGCAGGGCTGGGCCGCTGGTGAGCTGGACGTGGTCGACGGCCTCGTCGGGCACGCCAACCAGCTTCCAGCGGAGGAGCACTTACGTCGGCGGAACGCGGTGGATTGGCATGGCATGGCCGCTGATGGCCGCGCCGCTGCACTCGGCCTCCTCGCGCTTAGGCATCCCGTGGTGCATCAAGCCGCTCCGCAAGCCGCCCCTCAAGAGGTCCAGGAAGAGGTCCAGGAAGAGGTCGTGGAAGGAGACGAGGAAGGAGACGAGGAGCATGAAGAGGACAGGGACGTTAACATCCAACGCACAGCAGCTCGCCTCCTCACCGCGATAGAGGAGTTGGTTGACACCGAAGACGGGATGCAAGTCGAGTCACAAGAAGCCGATGAAGACAACATGGACATCGACTCTTAACTAATCCGACAAGCACAGAAAGCCATCGACCACCTCCGACTAACCCCAACAAGCACAGGAATCGAAACCAAAGCCAAGTCAACCCGGATCGTCCCCCCCCCCAAAAAGGAGATACAGGTGAGTGCAATACAGGTGAGTTTTAGGTCTCATTTGTTCATTTTCCTTTACCGTTTAGGAGTCGGAGTCTTGGTCGAGTTTGCTTTTGCTTGATGGGATCAATAATCTCTCCTTTGTGCTCTCGTATGGTGTCTTAGCCCTGTACAAATGACCGACTAGAGTCTAGGTGAGTGAGTGAGTGAGTGATCAATCAATCAATCAATCAATGAAAACGCAAACTAAACCTCCCATCAACTTCCTCCTCCCATCAAGTAAAACCATGTACAAAAACATCAAACAACCATCTCGAGCCCTCAAACCGCTCTGCCAACCCACTGGATTTCTTCCCTCTACATCAAAATACACAAGTCCATGTTTCCGGGAAATTCCCCTTTCAGATGGAATGGAACCCCCCAAAACGCCTCTGTAGTCCACGAAACAATGCTCGCTCGTACATCGAGACCGAAAGAACCACGCCCCGCGAAGAAAACGCTATGCATAATGCTAGTGGAGAGAAGCTCCCCCCTTCCCGAAAACATCACACCCACCGCCGTGCACCACCGTACCTCGTCCCTCATCCCTATGCCCCCCATACCCTCCCCTGCAATCCCCGGAGG